>Ga0209826_1000066_pt1 | contig 67301 bp, 55 predicted proteins | sample GOMGulsemesocosm_5_FD_184637 | JGI IMG/M metagenome (GOLD analysis project Ga0209826, IMG submission 184637) | Methane-oxidizing microbial communities from mesocosms in the Gulf of Mexico - GOM15C Gulf of Mexico (SPAdes) (version 2) | ecosystem: Environmental > Aquatic > Marine > Cold seeps...
TTTGTCTGGCGGCTAATATTTCTTTTTTATTTTTCAAAACCAATAACTGCTCAGAAATAGTATTCAAGTCATCACGCACTTTTGCTTCTTGGGCGGTACTTTTCTGGTATTGCTGCTCAAGCAAGTTCATTTGCTGCTGCGCTACCCGTAGACGTTTGACACATTGCAAAGCTTTTTGTTCATCCTCTGCACGCACTTTAAGCGCTCGCTCAGACCATAAATGCACTTGCTCTTGCTGTTCTTGTAATTGGTTTTGATATTGCTCAGACATCTTACTAACACGATGTAAATGTAAGCGCGTTTTGCTAGCGATAGCTTGTAAGTCTTGAATCGCTGCACCCGCTAACGCTTCATGGTTTTCAAATTCATCAGCGACGTGATCGATTTGACCTTTAAGGCTAACAAATATACGTTTTAAACTGTTCATAGTGATTATCCTGTTTGGTGTAAAGTCATTATCACTGTTGCAATGGCCGTGCCACTTATGTTTACCTTTAATAATCAAGTAGATAAGTTATTTAATTTTTTAATTTAAAAATAAATATACATTTAATGCATACCCTATATACTTAAAATGAATAAAATTTATTTAAAGTATTTATAAGATGCGCTGAGGCACGAAGCGCATCACTTAAATTTCGAATGACGCGCCTTCTGAGCTCGCATACCCTAAACTTAAGAACAAATACATTTACCTACTAAAGTCTCCAAAAAATCTATAAAAAAACAGTGTAAAATTGACCAAATCAATATTTGGTAACAATAAATAACGTTACTACATATATAACTTTATTTGAACTTTGGGATTTGACTCATGATAATTGTCAGAGGCGGCACACATAAACCTGTTACTAGCAAAAGGTTGGCTGATTACTTTGAAGCACGAACCGATATTGAAGGCTATTTATATCTAGGCTATCCCATTATTGGTACTATTGATGGTGGGTATCAAATTGATGCCTTGTTAATTTCATACCAACATGGCGCTGTTGTTTTTAATCTTGTTGAAGATGCGTTTAATAGTGAATTTCAATTTCAGGATATTCAAGATGAAAGTTACACAAAATTTGAATCGAAGTTAAAAGCATATAAAGCATTGACTAATAAGCGTAAGTTAGCGGTTACTTTAAGTGTGCCGACCTTTGCTCCTGCCTGGACAAAGCACTCAGAGGTTAATTCTGAGTACCCTGTTTTAGTCACAGAAGATGATATAACACAGTTCTTAGACGGCATAACATCGGAAGACAATAGCAAATATTCAAAGTTAGTTTCAGTTATCCAATCTATCACCACGATAAGAAATAAAAATAAACGTACTTATGTTAAGAAAGCTGATTCAAGAGGGGCTAAATTAAAGGCATTAGAAGAATCTATTGCTAACTTAGATAGGCACCAAAGCACCGCTGTTATTGAAACAGTTGAAGGTGTACAGCGAATCAGAGGGTTGGCAGGGTCTGGAAAAACCATTGTTTTAGCACTTAAAGTAGCTTATTTACATGCAAAAAATCCAGACTGGCATATTGCGGTTACATTTAATAGTCGCGCACTCAAAAATCAGCTTAAACACTTTATTACACTTTTTACATTAGAACACATTAATGAAGAGCCAGACTGGGACAAAATTGATATTATCCATGCTTGGGGCAGCCCTTCAATGCGAGGTGTTTATTATGAAATATGCTTAAAACATAATATTGAATATCTTGATTTCAAAACCGCAGAAGGGCTTGCACGAAGCTATGGAAAAGGGTTTGATGTCGCTTGCGAAAAAGCCTACAACGAAATAAAGGAGTTTCAACAATATTATGACCTTATTTTGATTGATGAAGCCCAAGATTTTTCGCCTCATTTTTTACGGCTTTGTTATGGTATTTTACGTTCGCCAAAACGTTTAGTTTATGCTTACGATGAATTACAAAATATTAACAATAAGCAAATGCCTTCACCCGAAGAATTATTTGGTTCAGATATTAATGAGAAACCTATAGTCTCTTTGCAAAATACTCCTGGAAAACCAAAACAAGATATTGTTTTAGATGTTTGCTACCGTAACTCTAGACCTTTATTAGCGACCGCTCATGCTTTAGGCTTTGGTATTTATAGAAAAAAAGGTCTGATTCAAATGTTTGACCAGCATCAACTATGGGAGGATGTGGGTTACAAAGTAATAGAAGGGGAGCTTGCCGATGGTCAAGCAGTTATTTTAAGTCGGGATGAAAAATCAAGTCCTGAATTTTTAGAAAATCATTCTGAAATTGATGACTTAATTGATTTTAAAACATTCAATAATGAGGGTGAACAAACAGCCTATTTAATTTCAGAAATTGAAAAAAATATTACTACGGATGAGTTAAAACTGGATGACATTATGGTTATTCATCCAGATCCCATAACAGCAAAAAGTGCTATTGGAACAATAAGAGATAAGCTATTTAAGAAAGGCATTAACTCTAATTTGGCAGGAGTGACCACTACCCCTGATGAGTTTTTTAGTGCTGATACGGTTGTATTTACACATATTTATCGTGCTAAAGGCAATGAAGCCTCTATGGTTTACATCATTAATGCTCAAGATTGTTTTAATTCGTTTAATCGCACTCAAAAGCGGAATATGTTATTTACGGCATTAACCCGCAGTAAGGCATGGGTAAGGGTAATTGGCTATGGCAGTAGTATGCAAGCTTTACAGCAAGAATTTGAAGAAGTTAAACGTCATAAATTTAAACTAGAATTTATCTATCCTACTGCTGAAGAGCGCGAAAAATTAACTATTGTTAATAGAGATATGAGTGAACAGGAACGAAAACATAGGGATAAAACTTTAAAAGAGTGGGGAGATGCTTTGTCGAAATTACCTAAAGGAATAAGGGCAAAACTAAAAGAGCAGCTCTAATAATGCTAAAACCTAATGTTATTTTTACTCAAATTCAGAAAATAACATCAACCCTGATTAAATTTAATTTGTCGGTATCGCAAAATTTTCCTGCAAACCAGCAAGGGAATATTTCATATTCTGGCATTAAAGATATTTCAATTGCTATGAAAAATATAGCGTATGAAGACATTTATAAAAAATTAGAAGAGACCAAAAATTATAATATTAAAATGCTTGACGGGGCATTAATTCAAATGCTTTATCTCTACGAAGCCGAGAAATTAGTTTCACATCGTTTGGCTTTTTTTCCTTCGCCTCATTTAGAAAGCTATCAGAATGAACCAGAGATTTATGAGGATGATGAAATTTACGCGGATATTTTAGCGAAAAATATTGTTACTTTTCCTATTCGTTTTGATTATGATCCGAAAAATTTTAAAGAAATTGAGCACCCAAAAGTTCATGTGACTTTGGGGCAATATAAAAATTGTAGGGTTCCTGTTTCTGAGCCATTAACCCCAGAATTATTTATCACATTCATTCTAAGAAATTTTTATAACACCGCGTATTGTAAGTATTCTCAAGAAATTACAGTAGGAAACGAAAGATTTGATAGAACTATTAGTGATGCAGAGAAGAGTATTTTTCATTTAGGTATTGATTAGAGAACAATTTCTTAAAATGAACCATAGGATACTGAGACTCGAAACATCTCTTGATCAGCACATCCTATATATTTTAGTTAAACCATGCAAAAACCACTTCCTGGACAACGCGACTTTTTTAAACAAATTGCCGAATTAGCTTTTGTCAATCCCTTTAGCCAAGAAAGAGAGCAGCAGGATTGTGCTCTGCTTAATATTTCACTAGGAACGCTGGATATTTATCAGCGTAGCGAGAAAATTCAAGCACTACTACTGGACCAGTTACCATTAAATAATTTCCGTATTACGGACTATCAAGGCAACAACCAAGAACACATAAAATTCACTTGGCTGTTTTATCAGTTTCATGAATTTCAGGCACAATTTAATCAATTTATTGAAGATCAGCGTTTAGCGGGCGATAAACCGATTGAATTACCCTGCGCCAAAGCATTAAGTCAGCGCTTTCAACAAGCCAATTTTAATATTCCTGAAACAGAAAAGTTCATTGCTTTGTTTTACCAACTGCACCGTGGATTTTATTTTATTAGCACGGCAGTTTCGGGTAATTGCCCCGCAATTATCGAATTGCGCATGCGTTTATGGAACAATATTTTCACGTTTAATCCGCAGTGGTATATGGATTATTTATGCGGAAAAATGGAAGACTTTTCTACGCTATTACTCGGTGCAACCGGCACAGGAAAAAGCCTGGTTGCGCATAGCATAGGTTGCTCAGGGTTTATTCCCTTTGATTTATCTAAACGTTGTTTTAAAGAAAGCTTTACTCGCTCATTTCAAGCGATTAATTTAGCGCAATACCCTGATTCTTTATTAGAATCCGAATTATTCGGCCATAAAAAAGGTGCATTTACTGGCGCAATTGAACATCACCAGGGTTTATTTTCTCGCTGCAGCGAACATGGCGCGGTATTTATTGATGAGATTGGTGATATTGACATTCCAACCCAAGTAAAGCTACTCAATGTTATTCAGGATAGAACTTTTTGTCCGGTGGGCAGCCATGAAAAAATGCGTTTTTCTGGGAGAGTGATCAGCGCGACCAATCGTAATATTGAACAATTACGCAAAAACGGACACTTTAGAGATGATTTATATTATCGCTTATGCTCTGATGTGATCGAGGTTCCTAGCTTACAACAACGTTTACAAGAAAACCCTGAAGAATTAAAACATTTAACCGCTAGTTTACTCAATCGTGTCACGGATATCCCCGCGCCACATTTAGTCTCACGCATAACAAACCATATACGTACCACCATACCCAAAAACTACGCTTGGCCAGGCAATGTTAGAGAGCTGGAGCAATGTATACGACGTATTTGTTTGACTGGTAACTACCCTATTAACGAACCTATACAACTACAAACTGGCAATGGATTTACTTTAGCCGAAAGTTCAGGAGAGACCAGCGCACAATCGCTACTACAAGACTATTGTCGTTTTCTTTATGAGCGCCACAATAGCTACGAAGCGGTAGCTAGAATCACTCAACTAGATCGACGTACCGCTAAGAAATATATTGTTGATTAAATAACGTTCCCACACACATAAAAAAGGGCGCAATCAATGCGCCCTTTAATCTAAATAAGCTTTCTAAACTTACACTATTTTATTGTGGAAACGAGCTATCAATAATAACTGCATCTAATTGATCTCCATTTGTATCACCTTCACCAGTAACCGGCATCCACTGTGCTAAACAAGTATCATCAGTAACACAAGGGTCTGTCAACGTTTTCAAGAATTCCACCAAAAAGCCAACCTGCATATCACTTAAGTTCAAGGTTTCTAACTCAAAACTAGAAAAGTTTAAAGCTTCCAAAGTGTTTTCTTGCATTTTATCTAAATTACTAACGCCTTCTGCAACAAGCTGAGTATCATCAAAATTTTCAATCGCATTAGCTGCATTAGAATGATGCTTAATAACCGCGCCTAATGTTGCATAAGCACCAGCATGAGACCAAGGACCTGTTACTTCAACATTTATTAAGGAAGGCGTTCTAAAAGCAAACTTATCTGTTGCTTCATCCTGAAGGCCTGTTTCACGTGCACGACCAAAGTCTTTAGATCCATCAGCACCATTACCTTTTCCAGAACCAACTTGAGGCATAGCTAAATTATGAAAGCTTTCGTCGGTAAAGAAATCACCACTATGACAGCTAGAACAATTTGCTCCACCTTGCTCACTTGAAGTGAAAAATAAAATCGCACCTCTTTTAGCATTTTCTGAAATAGCCCAATTATTCCCTTCTACATAGCTTTTCCACGGTGTATTGGCAAACGCTTGTGAACGTTCGTACTCACCAATTAACATCGAAACTCTTTGTTCGGTAATCATCGTTTCAGGTTGATTTACATCACCACCAAATATATCTTGGAATTTTGCAAGCCAATAACCCGGGTCATTCAAAGGGTCTTCATCAGCTAAAGCTTCGCCATTGTCATCAAACACTTCAGGCCCATCATAACCACCCAACCTAGCGGCTAAAAATTCTCTAATATCCTGATCACTATAAGGGTTGTGATTAAATCCTTTCATTTCCTCTCTTGAAGTAATAGGGAATCTTGCTTGAGCCTGAATTAAGTTACCACCTGCCAATGGGTCTGCCTCACCTAATGGAGAGTTAGGAGTACGAATACCACCTGCGGCTCCATTTGCTCCCTGTTGAGGGTTTAAACTTTCCAGACGCCCATCATGAAACTGGAACTGATCCCAAGCAATGGTATTAAAGGTAGTAGGTGCATTCCTTGGAACAGGGGGGAGAGTAAAACCCTCATTATTCGTTCGTCCAGGGCCTAATAAATCTGGCACATCTGATTCAGTCCCTATAGGTAACGCTAAATTATCCCCACCGCCTAACAATGGGTGGTGACAAGTGACACAAGCCGAATCTCGGTCGCCACCTAAGGATTTAGAAAAGAACAACTCCATCCCTAGTTGTGCTTCTGGACTATTAATATCGGGAATATCTCTACCTATTAATGGATCACCTGTTAATCCAAGCTGCCTAATAATCGGCCTCAGCGTTCTATTTAAATGCTTTTGATGCTTATGCATTTTACCACTGCCAGCCGTAGCACTAACGTTATAACCTGCAATACCTAATGCACAGAGCCCTATTAGAATTTTTTTCATTGTGTACCTACTCGTGTGAAGTTTTAATTTAACTACCCGCAATGATTCCATTACGGTGCCAATGAATTACAATTCAAGTATAAATAGTAGGTATATCTAAAATATGTCTTAACATAGCGAATTTGTAACAAAATGTAACAGCGAGACGAGAGAGTATAGAATTACATGATCATTCAATGTTAAATTAACAATGTATTAATAAGATCATATAGCTATAATTTGCCCACCTTATTTAAAGGGAAATAAATCACTTGAACAGTGAAACTCAAAGCAAAATTCTCGTTGTCGATGACGATATAAAACTGTGTAAACTCCTTTGCCAATATTTAGATAAACAGGGCTTTTCGGTCAGCTGCGTTGAAGATGGCGAAAGCATGGACGCTCATCTCAGTAAATCATCTGCCGACCTTATCATCCTTGACCTTATGCTACCTGGAGAGAATGGACTCAGTATCATTAAACGTCTAAACAACAACCTACCAGTACCAATCATTATGCTGTCAGCAAGCGGTGAGGACATAGACCGGATTATTGGTCTAGAAATGGGGGCAGATGATTACTTAGCCAAGCCCTTTAATCCTCGTGAATTACTGGCTAGAATTCGTTCCGTCCTACGCCGCCCTCCCCCATTAAGCACACCCGCTGAAGAAAGTAGCGATCTCTACCGGTTTGGCTGTTATCAATTCAACACTAACAATCAAACTTTATTACGCAATGGCGAACCCATTACTTTAACTAGCGGAGAACTTTCTCTATTAGAAATTTTCATTGCCAACCCTAAGCAGGTCTTGTCGCGCGATACTCTTTTAGAGAAACTAAAAGGCTATGATTGCGCACCTTTTGATCGCAGTATTGATGTGCGCATTATGCGCTTACGCCAAAAAATAGAAACCGATACATCAGCGCCCCTTTATATACAAACCGTGTGGGGTGAAGGTTATAAATTTACCCCTGGAGAGACCTGCGCATGAATTTATTCCGGCGTTTAAATACCATCTATATAAACACCGGCCTAACACTTGCACTCGGCCTTATCAGTTTCACTCTTCTGTCTACACTTCTGGTGTTTTATTTTATATTAAGCCCTATCGCTGACAGGGCCGCGAATGATATGGGGGGGTTGATACATATCATCAGTAAATCATGGGTTGCTCTGCCTGAAAATAAAAAAGCCGAATTTCAAGTACACTTACGTAAACAACATCATTTATTAATCACTGATAGCACTATCCCAGCAACCAAATTAAAAACTACTTACCCTTTTATCCCTAAGCTAGAAAAAGCCTTAAAACACCATTTCAAACAAGAAATTCATATCAAACAATCTGCAGAAGAAGAAAATCTTTGCTTTTGGGTGGCTATCCCTAATGCAGGACAAGTTGTTAATATTGGTTTTTTACATAACCGTTTTGGCCCTCACCCCCCTCAAGCAATGCTTGGGATTCTTGCTGCTGGACTGCTACTTATTTTAATAACTACTCTGTTGTTAGCTCGCCGCATTACCCGTCCAATAAAAACGCTGTTAACTGCCGTCAACTTAATCGGGTCGGGGCAACTTTCTACGCGAATACCCGAAAAAGGCCCACAAGAATTAGTCATATTGGCGCGCAATTTTAACAGCATGGTTCAGGAAATAACGCAGCTAATGTCCAATCGTAGCATTCTTTTTGGCGGTATTTCTCATGATTTACGCACACCAATTACGCGCATGCAAATTGCTTTAGAACTGCTAGAAAGCTTTGATAATGTCGAGTTAATTGCTGATATGAGAAATGACCTCAATGAAATGGAACTCCTTATCCAAAACGCTCTTGAGTTTGTCAAGGGTATGGATAAACATCGCGCCTTTAAGGTCAAAATCAATAAAGTACTCAATGAATTAGCTTCTGACTACGCCCGACAAAAGCATACCATTGAGTGGCAAAGCAACTGCACCCCCTGCAAAGTTGAAATCAATGCATTACGCCGCGTATTATGTAATTTACTGGATAATGCCTTTCGTTATAGCAACAATAAACCTGTTAATTTAAACTGTACTCAAGAAAAAAACACCTTACTAATCCATATCATAGACCAAGGCCCTGGAATTCCTGAGGATAAACTAAATGCTGTTTTTCAACCGTTCTATCGTTTAGATGATTCGCGCAATAAGAATACGGGTGGTAGTGGCTTAGGCTTAGCAATAGTGCAACAGTTATGCGACATCCATGATTGGAAAATTGAGCTACTTCCTGGAGAAAATAAAGGGCTAGAAGTAAAGTTAAAAATCCCTATTAGATAACTGGTTTTACGTAGCCTAAGTATTAAAATATTCTTACTTTGTAAGCTCTAAATAATACGGTATTTTCCAAAGATTTTTCGCTACAATTAGCTTGCTTTATTTCAGAAATAACACAACTAATTTCCAAAAGACCTTCAACCCGTTCAACGAACTTAAATATTGAATCAACCCATTTTTGGGCTATATCAAGCAATATATTATGCAATTTTTCCGTAACGTCTCATTATAAAGGGTACAAGCTGTTTTTTCAGCTCGTCACCCCTACATGCTGATATCAGGAATCTATGTTTAACGTGGGCTCCCGATAAAAGACTTCAGGAATGACGATATTTTTATAGGCATTGGCCATGAATAATGAGAAGTTACATTTCGCCACACGGTCAATTTTTGAGTAGGCAGACCTCACTCCACATAAAATATTAATGGCGGCGAGCTTTTTGCCAGCTACGCCAAGTTGCCCAGAAGTCCTCTTCCAATCGTTGGATTTCTACTTCGTCATTAGTCATAGTAAGTGATTTTTTTGCTTGAGTACGCTGCATACCCTTGCTCTTTTCAGGTTTTGATTGAATTGCTGCGTAATTCATTAATACTTCAGTTAAAAATGTACTGTAGTCCAAGGCTATCACACCAGAAGATTTGTTTTGAGGATCCGTTCCCGGCCGATTCTGGAACCACTCATTCCATTTAGCTGATCCTGGCGTAAACATAGTCCACGGCTTACTGATAGGCATTTTTGTCGGATAAAAAAAGGTGACCGCTTTATAATCTTTGGGATGATGGCTAGATGTACCATGACAGCTCATACACGATGAGCTTGCTAATTTCTTTACACGCTTGCCATCAACCAGCACATCATTTTTTACAGCTATATCAAATGGCCCTGATAAACGCCCACCGTAACCAAGTGTAACTTTAGAGTAAGCAGGAGCATCTGGATTAACATAAGTTTCCATTAGAGGTTGATCAGGATTTTTTGCAGAGTTTACTGTTGGGTCATTACCCCACATAGCTCCAAAAGGTACCATTTTGTCCCAGGCATCTTTCCCAGACGCATTTTTATCGTAGACTAATGTAGTAAATACCCAACCTGTTTCTGGTGAGGCAATTGAATCTTTAACAATAATATCAAAAATAGCAATATAGATATCAGTTACAACTGGGGGTTTATCAATTACAGTGCCATCCAAATTGAAAGGGCGACGGAATATTTTCCATTTAGCTGAACCCTCCATAACAGGCCAGTCAGCAGGCGATGCGGTCGCCCCTGCCGCTTTTATGACGATTGCACCCTCTTTAAATTGAGCTTCATTATTGTTTATGCTGGGAGGACAAACAAGCGTAGCAGGGTTACATTTTTTCCAAACCTGATGTAACGAATAAGCGGCAGTTTTGTCGTAATATATTGCAGCATGATTTCTAATATTAACCTTAAGTCCTGATTCTACGTATGTTGAAGCAGGTAATATTTGCCCCGTATATGTACCGGCAATAGCATCACGACCTTCCCAGCCACTCAATTTTACACTGTCACCAGCCCATAACATGCCGTACCAGCTAGGGTTATCCTGTTGATTCCATTGTTTCTGATTGGTTATGAGCGTTCTCATATCCTTACCAACATGTTTTTTAAGCGCTTTTATATAGGCATGAGCATTTTGTTTTGTCAGTGCTTTACCTTTTAGTACTTTTGTCCAGGGTGCACTTGTATCCGTTAAGGACTGTACAGATGTTGGGTAATCATAATTTAACCGGTACAAAGGTTCATTATATTCGCTCTGAGATGGGATATTGCCATTGTTAACTGCAAAAGGATTTATTATAAAAGATTCTTCCAGTGCTGAAACTGTTTGAATTGCAGACAGGTAAGTCATTGTAAAAATAAAAGCTGCGACTAACCCAGCTCTATACTTTGGAAAACATAGACCTTGAAGTTTTTTCATAAAATAATTCCTGATATTTTATTGTAAAATTAGCTCAACGATGAGGTTTAAGAATTATCATTCTAACTCCACGCAAATCGTTGTATTTCTACCGTTATCTTTTACTTGATAAAGTGCATCATCCGCCACTTTAATAAGTTGTTCAGGTGAGCATGGTTGATTAGATTTAGAACTAGGCTTCACAATTGCAATGCCGACGCTTAAGGTAATATATTTTGCAACGTTTGATGCCTTATGTGGAATATTTAGCAAAGCAATTTGCTTGTGTACCTGTTTAGCTACCTGCTTTGCACCTGAAATATCAGTTTGAGGAATAACCATTGCAAACTCTTCTCCTCCATACCTAGCAACCAGATCTGAAGGCCTTTTTGTTACCTTTAGCAAGGCCTGGGCAACACGAAACAGACAGTCATCTCCAACTTGATGCCCATAACTATCGTTATACAATTTAAAGTAATCTATATCACATAAGATTAAAGCGAGTGGTAAAGCACTGGTACGAGTTAATCTTGCACACTCCTGATGTAAATAGCTATCAAAGTGTCTGCGGTTACTGATTTGGGTCAGCCCGTCAGTGATTGTTAAGCGCTTTAATTGCTTATTAAGCAGGTGCAATTCCTTTTCTGCTTTATGGCGCTCCTGATTTTCTGCTTGTAATTGCGTATTCAACATCAAGATCGTGCTGTTTTGATTCTCCAGTTCAGCGTTATTTTTAACTAATGCTTGCTTTTGAGTCTCTATATCATGAGTTCGTTCAAGTACCTTATTTTCCAGGTTTTGATATATCAAGGCATTATCAATTGAAATAACAATTTGGCCGCTAAGGTGTTGCAATAAAGTCAGCCGCTCTTCTGAAAAAGCATTTTCTGTGGCATTGTTTTCCAGATAAATAATACCTTTTAGCTTCCCAAGCATCATTAATGGTGCGCAAAGTACAGATAATACCTGACGATTAATAACGTCCTCATCCTGAGAATAAATAGAGTTATTTGCTACATTATCAATTGCAACTGATGCCTTCGTCCGAGACACGTAATTGATAATACTGTGTGGAATAGCCTGGAAATCAGGCAACGGAATCTGCTGCAATACACTGAATTTATTAGCCTCAAAAGTCGCTTCTGCCTGAACAACAAGTTCACTTGATTCTTGTAAGAGTAAGACTCCTCTCTGTGCCCCTGCATTTTCAATAACTATAGAAATCAATGTTTGTAGTAATTCAGGTAATCGCCTTTGTTTTGCAATCACTTCGGCAGATTTGAGCAAGGTAGCAGTATCCAGACAGCCATTCGAGGGAGGTCGCTCAATCACTGTTAGTTCAACGGCTTCAGAAACAGGTGCATTGTGTTGTACCCCTTTTTCAATGTCGAGGCGTTGTTGATATGCATTAGCCCCCCAGTGCTGATAGCAGGATACAGCTTCATTTTGATAATAAGTTGCTGACTGAGGTAGGTTCATGTTGTCACAAAGGCGTGCCAGCATTTCATTTGCCAAGCCCTTTAGATGTATCTGTTTATATAGTTCTGCTTGCTGAATTGCAGTTTCATAACATGCTAACGCCTTAACTTGCTCACCTTGCAAACGAAGAATCTCAGCACTTACCAAGTATTGTCTGACAATGAAATTTTCACTACATTGCTTAGCCCAAAGCTTCAGCTTCTTCTCTGTCCCTTTCATTATTTTCATTGACCGATAGCGTTTCAGGCTATTAGCTTGCGGATGCAACATCGCCAAAGTCAAAGCTGTATAAAAGTGGTGTTCAACACTGTGTAACATGCCAGCTGAGTCATTCAGATATTCAGCCGAACGATGACTTAGCTCATAGGCTGATATATACTCGCCCTGAAAATAGAGGCATTGCATTTTATTAATAAAATAATAATGTGCAAAATGCCTAGAACCGTAGTCTTTTAATGAATCAATAAATGTACCTTCATTAAATTCTGCATTACTAAAAGAAGTAGAACTTTCTGTTTCTCCCTGCAAATTTTTAATAGACTGAATAACTGTACTAATGGCACCCGCCTGTTCCTGCCCACCAATTCTATCCAGTGTATGTAAAAACCGCTGAGATTCTGAACCAAGCTCTTGCAATGGAATGCCACGCATAAAAAGACTCTGAATAATACTGCAATAAGCACAGCTCGTATGAAACCAATCGCCTATTTCTAATCCTTTGTTATAACTTAGACTCCAGTATTGTTCAGTCTCACTAGCTGGATGTATCCATGAATGAGAAAAATAGCCGTATACAAAATTTACTTCAGCTCTTTGTCTATCATTGTCATATTTATCCAGTAAAGCTAAAGATAACTGACCATACTCATGGCCAGCCAAGTGGTTACCCATAACGCCACCCAAAAAGATAACCCCAAACACCATATAACCAACCACTGCTTCCCGAGTATTGCCGTGTTTTAGACATAAGCGTAGCAGTTTGACGGAAATTGCAACGCTTAGCTCCGGTTTAATTTGATAAGCCACCTTTAATGTTGCCGACAGTAAACGAATAATAATATCCATTTGTGCATCAGCTGCCAGCGGTAAATCAAGTAGCTCTGAAGTGTTGAAATGTCGCAACTGGAGTTTGAGAGCTATAAAATCGGTGACAAACAACAATGGGTTAAACTGAGCTGGAAGGTTTATTTCAAACATCTGCATGGCAGTACGACTAACCGAATAGGCTTCGTCAAATTGCGCCATATCGGTATAAAACTGAATCATTAACTCATAAAGATAAGCCTTTTCCATGATCGAGGATGCTTCCAGTGCTGCCTGTTCATAGAATTTTTTCGCCTGACTATTATTGCCACATAGATGTTCGCATTCAGCTCGTTCCCTGATTAATGCCGCACTTATCCCTTTATCATCCAGTGAGTCCGAAAAAATTTCCATTGCTATCTGAATATAGCTCAAAGCCAGCTCGAAAGCTCCCGTTTGCTTAGCCACTAGTCCAGCATTAAAATTAAGACCTCCCAGCCGTAATTGTTCATCTTTATTTATAATCAGCGGTAGCGCAATATTCAAATGATTAACTGTTTGCATCAGGTATTCATTATCGTTAATGGCATCCTTTTCTAGCATATAACGTCCAACTTTCAGATTGATTTGTTGCACCTGTTGCTGAGAAAGCAATAACCAAGCCGCCTGTTGCATCCTGTCATGGGAGAATACAAAAGACTGGCCAGCATTATTCAGCTGTTGCTGATGATCATTAACAATCCAGCCACCACTCACAGCAGTGTCAATATATTGCATAATGCTTTCACCTTGCTCAGTAACACCTTGAATTACCTCACTATAAAATTGATTACCTATGCATGCGGCTATCTTTAGTACATCCTGTACTGGTTTAGATAAAGAAGTAATACGCAGGGATAAATCCTCCACTACATTATGGTTAATTTTTGCGCTGCGTATTTTGTTAATATCGTATTGCCAATGATTGGCTACAGGCTCAAACCATAAGCTTCCAGCTTCTTGTAATTGCTGAAAATACTGGGTAATAAAAAAAGGATTTCCCTGTGTCTTGTTAAAAACTGCTGTGACTAAATCATCACAAGCCTGCTTCTTAAGGAGCATATTATCAACAAGCATTTCAGTCACTATTGACTTAGGGAGCGAATCCACATTAATAGTAAAAACACTTCTATCCTGTGCTTCTAATTTGTTCATCAGAGCAGAAAGGTCATGCCTTTGTGTTGCTTCATTAGTTCTATATGCGACAATTATCAACAAATGAGAGATATTAAATAGTGCTGACTCCAGCCATTCGATTGTTTCATCATCCGCCCATTGCAGGTCATCCAGAAATAGACAAAGAGGCTGTTCTGGCAAGCAAAACACTTGTATAAATTGATTTACCAGTCGATTTAACCTGATTTTTGCTTCTGCCGGAGGTAATTCCTGAACAGCTGCCTGAGAGCCTATTAATATTTCAACCTCAGGAATAATATCAATTATTAACTGTCCATTTCCTGCTAAAGCAGTCAATATTTTTTGCCCCCAAATTAGAACAGTCTGCTCATTTTTACTCAATAGAGTTCTTACCAAAACTCTTAATGCAGAATGGAGCATCTCAAAAGGAGAATTTCGCTTAAATTGATCAAACTTTGCTGTTAAACAATAGACATTCGTATTCTTATTTTTAAAGTTGACGACATCAACAATACTGGATTTACCAACGCCTGGCTGCCCCTTAAGCACAGCTAAAACGGAAGGGCCTACACAAGCCTTGTCAAATGCAATCATCAGCTGGTTTATTTCAGCCTCGCGACCATAGAGCTTCCCAGAAATAAACTGTTGTTCGGAATTACTAATTTTACCTAGCTCGAAATTATAAATACCTTTTTCTGAATCAAAAGATGTCTGACAAATTTGTAGGTCTGCAGTTAATGACAATAAACTCTGATACCGGTCAGCAGGGTTTTTTGCTATCATTTTATCGATAATACGAGACACCACAGGGGGTATTTCAAGTTCAAAATCAGATAATAAAGGCGCTTTTTTTGCAATGTGGTCATGCATTAAGCCAATCGAATCTTTAGAATCAAAAGGACATTTCCCACTCAACATTTGATAAAAAATAATGCCCAGAGAATAAATATCTGTTCGATAATCAACTCTCCAGTTCATTCGACCACTTTGCTCAGGGGCTCTATATTTTTGATTAGCGACTGATGAATTAGGTATCTCTTCAGAGTTATCTTGATGCTTAATATATGCATGGCTAAAGCCAGCCAATAATATATTTTTTTGTTGCGGCTGGATGAGTATATTTGAGGGGTTTAGGTCGCAATAAATGATTTCTGCTTTATGAACAACGGAAAGAGCTTCCGCCAACTTTATCGCAATTGATAAAAATTCCGGCAATGCTATTGGCTTACTTTGACGAAATTTTTTTAAGGGTATCCCATCGAAATATTCGTAGACCAAAATAGGCTTGCCACTCATACTGCCCAGAGCTAAAGGCGTAATAATTCCAGGGTGCTTTAGCCTTTGCAAAATTTCAAATTCTGTCTGTAAGTTATCCCGCGCACTAGCTTGCTGCAAGAATTTTAAGATAACTTTTTGCTTATCTTCTTTTCTAACAGCTAAAAAGAGTTCTGTCTTACCTTGACTGTCGATTAATTTATCGAGTTGATATTGATTGGCTGGCAAATTCAATTCTCTTTAATTTAAGAGTAAGAAGAAAGGTAACTAAGAGCCTGATAAGTATAGATTGTATTTAAAAAATCACAAGATTTAGCACAATAATACCATTATATTCAGATGTTTTTTATAGCCTGCTGAACAAACTCTGTAAAGCTTAAGTTTTTAAACCGCTACCCTCAATTTAAATAAGCTAGTGGCCCGACTAATCTGACTAGGCAATACTGCTTTTATTGCGCACTAAATGGCAACTATTCAATGCTATAATTGAATCTTTCTACTCAGCCCAGATTGACGCAACACTATGACTACTGCTAACAAGGACAAACTTTCCAGCGCTCGCTTTTCTCAGGCGACCGATGCTTTTGTTGAAATATTTACCGCTTCCGTTGATTTTGATCAACGCATGGCGCAACAAGATATTGAAGGCTCGATTGCCCACGCAACTATGCTCTGCACCATAGGCATTTTAACCGAAGCAGAACGCGACAGTATTTTCCAAGGCTTAGAACAAATAAAAGGCGAAATCGAGCGCGGTGAGTTTCAATGGTCGATTCAACAAGAAGATGTGCATATGAACATCGAAGCACGTTTAACTGAGCTCATAGGCCTAGCAGGTAAAAAACTACATACAGGCCGCTCACGTAATGACCAAGTAGCCACCGATATTCGTTTGTATATGCGTATGGAAATTAATGCTATTACTGCAATGATTGAGCGTTTACAACAGGCTTTATTAGGCTTAGCTGAGCGCGAAGCAGACACTATTATGCCCGGTTTTACGCATTTACAAGTGGCCCAACCTATTACCTTTGGCCATCATTTAATGGCTTGGTTTGAAATGCTGGTGCGCGATAAAGAGCGTTTACAAGATTGTTTAAAGCGCGTAAATATCATGCCTTTAGGTGCTGCTGCTTTAGCGGGTACAAGCTATCCGATTGACCGTGAATTGACCGCTGAATTATTAGGTTTCTCGCGCCCATCTGCGAACTCATTAGATTCCGTTAGTGATCGTGATTTTGCGATTGAGTTTACAGCCACTGCAAGCATCATCATGATGCATTTATCACGCTTTTCAGAAGAACTAGTGCTATGGACTAGCGCACAATTTGCTTTTATTGAATTACCGGATGCCTTTTGCACCGGCTCTTCGATTATGCCGCAAAAGAAAAACCCTGACGTACCGGAGTTAGTACGTGGAAAGTCCGGTCGTGTAACGGGGCATTTAATGTCTTTATTAATGCTAATGAAAAGCCAGCCTTTAGCCTATAACAAAGATAATCAAGAAGATAAAGAGCCATTATTTGATACCGTAGACACCTTAATTAATTGCTTGCGCGCCTTTGCCGATATGGTTCCTCATATAGAAGCGAAACGCGAGAATATGTTTAATGCTGCGAAAAAAGGCTTTGCGACAGCAACCGACTTAGCAGATTACTTAGTAGGGAAAGGCATGCCTTTCCGTGATGCCCATGAAGTCGTTGGTTTAGCTGTGCGTTTAGGTGTTGAATCAGAGCGTGATTTATCGGAATTATCTTTGGCTGAATTACAGGGCTTTTCTAAAATGATTACTGACGATGTCTTTGGCGTCTTATCCTTAGAAGGCTCAGTTGCCGCGCGTAAACATATTGGCGGTACTGCGCCAGATACGGTGCGCGCCGCGATTCAAACAGCAAGAGCTGCATTATAAATACATACCCACATAAGCTATAAGTAGGGCCGGCTGAAGTCCGCCCTACGCTTTTATACTATCACCAACATGCAAACTAATATCGATTTATTACGTCACGGCGAAGTATTAGGCGGCTCATGTTATCGAGGTATAACTGATGACCCTTTAACCGATCAAGGCTGGCAACAAATGCATGCTAAATTAGGCAGCGACAAGCACTGGGGTGTCATTATCAGTTCACCTTTATCTCGTTGCCATCAATTTGCTACCGATTTATCCTCTAAATTACAACGGCCCCTCATCAGCGAACCTGCTTTTCAAGAAATTAATTTTGGTGATTGGGAGGGCAAAACCGCAGAACAAGTTGATGCCCAGCTTTTAAGTCAGTTTTACGCAGACCCCGTTAATTTCTCGCCGCCTAATGGCGAACCCTTTAATGATTTTCAACATCGTATTTTAGTCGCTTGGCGGGCTTTATTAGAAGCACAACAAGGCAGACGCATCCTATTAATCACGCATGCCGGAGTAATACGTATTCTCTTGGCTCATAGCTTAGGCCTTGATATTCAGCACAGCTTTAGGCTTAAAATTGGGCATGCCTGTTTATCAAGCCTGGACTACTTTCACTGTTCAGGTGAAGAAAATTTTTGCCAATTAACTAAACATGGCTAATATGTGATATTAATCACTAAAGATTCCACGTGAAATAGCTTTAATCATCGTATAAGAATTTTTCGCATGCAATGCTTGCTCGCCCAACAAGATAATAAAGGCAATGACTACTTCCGCTCCTATTCAACTTGGCTCTCCAGGTGAAGACATCAGCAAAAAAGACCTGCACAAGGTCATGCAGCGTTTTATTAACTTAAATCAAGTACGGCTACAACGCATTCAAGAGTTTTTACTACCTAGACAGCGTACTTTTTTAAGTTTATTGCCTTTATTATTTCACCAAAACCACCCTTTGCTACCCGGCTTTATTTCCTCAGACACAGTTGCAGGCATACCCAATTACACGCCTAGCAACAGCACCATTTTACTCGCTAAATCATTTTCTAAACATTTCACTTATAAGCGCCGCGCATTAAGAGAATACCCTATTCAAGGAATTTATTTAATGGGCAGCGTAAGCAGTATCGCTTTTACTAAAAACAGTGACATCGATATCTGGCTATGCCATGACCACGGCTTATTAAAAGAAGAAATTAACGAACTACAAGCCAAAGCAACGGCTATTGAAAAGTGGGCAGAATCTTTAGATCTTGAAGTACATTTCTTTCTAGTCGATAGCGAAGAGTTTATTCAAGGCGTTAGCTCGCCCCTCTCTTCCGAGAGTAGCGGCCAGGCGCAACATTACTTATTATTAGAAGAGTTTTATCGTACCGCCCTATTCATTGCCGGACGCACGCCCCTTTGGTGGCTGGTACCTCCACACGAGGAGCAAAACTATAATTATTACGTCAAGCACTTAAAAGAAAAACGCTTTATTTCTGACCACGAGGTCATTGATTTTGGCAGTTTAGAAGAAATTCCCGCAGAAGAATTTATTAGCTCAACACTTTGGCACCTCTATAAATCCCTTAGCTCTCCCTATAAATCGCTGTTAAAACTCTTACTAATGGAAAGCTACGCCAGCGAATACCCAAAACCTCAATGGCTATGTCTTGAGATAAAAAAAGCAGTTTACCAGGGCAATTTCAATTTAAACGACACTGACCCCTACGCTTTGGCTTACCATAAAGTTGAAAAATATCTAAGTAGCGACCCAGATAGCGAGCGCATTAATTTCATACGTCAATGCTTTTATTTAAAAATTAGTGGCGCACTAGAAAAGCAATCAAACATCCAGAAACATACCGACCGAGATGCCTTTATCGCCAATATAGTACATCGCAATCAATGGCCTACAGACATTATCTCTAGTTGTACAAAAGATCAAGCATGGAACATCAAAAAAGCCAGCTCAGAAAATGACATTATCATTCGCCAACTAAAGCTCTGCTACCGCATGATCAGTCGCTTTTCCAATAGTAATGCGTACTCCCTTCAACAGCAGGATATTCAATTAATTGGCCGAAAATTAAAATCCTTTCTGCAAAAAAGCCCTGAAAAAGTGGACATCATCACAACCCGAAACTCTATTCGCCACAAGGAAAACAAACTCAGTTTAATCGAATCACAAACCACCTCAGCACGCCCAGCTTGGAGCCTATTCCCTGGTGAAGTTGCTGAACAAAACCCTAAGGAAATTGCACCCTTCAAGCAAGATGCTAAAAGTTTAGTCGAGCTTTTAACTTGGCTAGTCATTAATGGACTTTATCAACAAAAACTACTTTTACATATCCAAGCAAAACAACAGTCTTTTAATAAAGCAGATATCCATAATACCTTAGAAACTCTACGTCAGTTCTTACTTGAGCATAAACTAGGTAATCAAACAGCCTTATCTGCGTTTAAGCAACCGAATCGTGTAATAGCCAACTTACTCCTGCTTAACTTAGGTGACACCCCCACCGTTAGCCGTAAAGATGGCATGTTAGTGATTAGCGAGCAATCGGATATATTAAGTTACGGCCCTGACCGTGAAAACTTTGTCCACACCATAGACCAAGTTTCTGTCAGTAGCTGGGGAGAAGTAACTACGCATCGTTTTCTTGATCTAGAAGGCCTATTCGATTGCTTTATCGCAACACTAAACCAGCAAGCACTATCTATTCCGATAAAAATAGAAAGTTACACACCTATTCGAGGAAAAAGCATTGCCCTAGGCGTCACTCAATTATTTCAAAAGCTGAATCAATTATTTGTTAACGAAAAAAGCACAGACTCTCCACGTTTAATTGTCGCCGGAGAATCTGCTTTTTACATTTTCCAAAAAAAAGATGCTTACTTGCATTACTGGAAAATCAATAACTTAGAAGCCTTACTACTAGAGTTAGCGAAACCGCAAGCCAGATTTAGTCCAGTACATTTTAACAGTTCTACAGTAAGCAGCACACCCATTCCGCTACTATTTTCCTTTGCCAAAGAAAATACTATTCAGGTATTTTATTATGCCAACGCTCGCTACATTAATCTTTACATTATTGATGAAAAAGGCAGTTTTTTTAGTCAACGTTACAACAACATCTCAAGCCAACAACTGTTAACGGCCTACTCTAATTTTCTAACAATACTTAATGATAAAGGTATATTAAATAGCTCACTTGCTGTTGAATATTTTGAATTACACCTTTCAACTAGCAATCAGTATAGTGCAAGAAAAATCACACCTCCTATGACACTTACATGGGATTACTTAAATATTCGCATTATGGGGGAAATTTACAGTACAGCTACTGAAGTGCTATATACCTTATACTGCAATGATCTAGAATTCTCTGCCGCCGACACTGAAAAAGACATTTTCAACACAGTGGCTGAGTACATCTACGACATTCGGCAAAGCAAAGAAAAGTACCCGATACATATCACCGAAATAGATGTACCTCTGCAAGCGCTAGGCGTTGATAATTACCAGCAACTACAAACTATCCATTTCTTGCGTTACAAACAAAAAATCGAATCTCGCTTCAACAAGAACTAGCCTGCACCAAATCCAATAAAATGCTTTTTACAACCTACACAAGCCCTGCTTAGCAAAGAGTCATAAAAAGCATCTAATTCACATTTCTCAATTTACCCTTAGGTTTTTTGTGATACATTCCTCAAACAGTTTGTTAAACTGTCTGTACCACTTGTATTGAACACTTATTTCATTAAGGTAAATTATGAATTCTGACAACCGTATTCACCCGCGCATTGAGCCGCAAAACTTAGCCGCACACATTAAAATTACTCGCCCACCAGCGGAAGACTTTCTGACCGAAGGGTTTGTGCTAGATATCAGTTATTCAGGCATAAAAATAAAGCTAAACTCGCCCATTCAAGCCGAGGAAAATGACCAAATAACCATCAGTTTGCAATTACCTAAATCGGGGATTCCTGTAGCCATACACGGAATTATTAAACATCAACTATCTAACACCGAATGTGGCATCTATTTTGGCGACTTACATCCCGAAGAGTATGTTGATGACTTAATGTTTGAATGTGTTATGCACGCCCACTAAAGTTACTCGAATTTTGAGAAATAAATAGCACAGAAAAAGCTACTTTTTACACTGACTTAAAAATTTATCTAAGTGATTCGCAAAACCTTGCCGCTCACTGGCGCTTAATGCTCCAGGCCCACCCGTACTAACTCCGCTAGAGCGCAAAGTATCCATAAAATCACGCATATTCAAGCTCTCACGAATATTATTCTCCGTATACAGCTCACCTCGATGGTTGAGCCCGTAAGCGCCCTTCTCTACCACTTCTGCTGCCAAGGGAATATCTCCTGTAATAACAAGGTCTCCAGCACACAGTCTTTTTACTATTTCATTATCAGCAACATCAAACCCTGAAGCTACTTGAATAAATGCTATGTAGCGCGAAGGCGGTGTACGGATAAATTGATTAGCAACAAAAGTCACTTGCACCTGCGTGCGCTCTGCCGCTCGACATAAAATATCTTTAATAACCACCGGACATGCATCCGCATCTACCCATATATTCATAGCATTCCTCTTCTTTTTTATTGAAAAGCTACTGACTAACTTCAGCGACAACTCATTCACAAGATAACACGCAAAAAAAAAGGCAAGATCTCAAATGAAATCTTACCCTTTTACACCCTAAGGTGATGGTGCTACTTACGCAGCACCTGATAGCACTTTATAATTAAAGAGCTACGATGTTCTCTGCTTGAGGACCTTTATCACCTTGAGTTACAGTGAACTCAACTTTTTGACCTTCAGCTAAAGTTTTGAAACCTGAACCTGAGATAGCGCTGAAATGAGCGAAAACATCAGGACCTGATTCTTGCTCAATAAAGCCAAAACCTTTAGATTCGTTGAACCATTTAACTGTACCAGTAGTAGTAGACATAATAATATCCTATTTAATTTCAAGAGTAATTGATGCCTTAAATAATTAAGGCGGTTTTGCTAGAAGTTTTGTTATTACTTATAAAAACAGGACGATCTACTAAAGATAAAACACTAAAGATAAAACATCGAAACAGCGTGCATAAATATAAGCCGTACTTTCAAGCTGTGCAAAATTATATAGAGATCTATCTTCTAGTCAATAACTTTCTCTATAAATACTAAATTTAGTACGCTTTTAGCTAACCCTAGTTCAATCAATTGTTCAAGGTAAATATTAACTATTGGCCAACATCCTCTAAAGCTTGAACAATACTTAGGTACTCTTCCTTTTTAGGTTGATACAAAAACATAGCTAAAGCAGATAGACCAACAAAAATATACAGTGTATTAAAGCTATCCCCTAGCACATACATAAGAAGGCCATATAAACCAATACTTTCACAGACTAGCATAGAAATAAAAATAGTAAATAAGTAACGAGACTTAGCCGATTTGTGAACCTTACTCGTTTGATTTAAACGCACTAAAACATGTCTAACGAATTTCATAAGCGGAAAACTAAAAATTGCCACCACGTAAAGTACTGTTCGCAAAACAACACGATCTTGCAGCTCATAAGCAAACTGTATTTGCTCAGCATAAATATGGCATACAGCAACTATAGCCACCAAACTCATTAAAGCAACAGCCCTAATAATACCCGCACCTAAAAGGTCAGCTTGTATTTCTTGCTCTGATCTAGTCATTATTATTATTTTATCTTTTGTTGTTCTAAACGGTATGTATGTAATATAACCATAAATGCAAAAAAGTCATACAAGCCATGAATTATAATCGGCGTCAACAAGTTACGGGTGTTGTCATAATCTAAATACATACCCAGGTACACGCTAACTGCCGTTGCCATAATGAAATACAACAAGGTAACCGCATGAATTAAACCAAAAATCAAACTGCTAATAAGCAGCCCTGCTACCATACCCCAAGAATTTTCTAACCAAGGCTGAATAACGCCTCGGAATAAAACCTCTTCCGAGACCCCCGCAATAGCTGCTAAAACAAACAAATCAGTCCAGTGGTGCTGCGCAAGGCTAGGCCCTAAAGTATCATGCAAGACTTTTCGTATTTTTGTTAATGCCTCCGACTTCGTTTGATTCAAAGCCAAAAAAACAATACATAACGGTAACGTCCCTAAAATACCATTAAAAACAACCTGCTCATTAAAATTAAGATAGGCAAATGGGTCAACACCCGCAACCCAACCTAAAACAATGGCCACTAAAATTAACGAGCTCTCAAAATAACAAGCCGTTTTAAAAAACTTATCTGGATTCATCGAAGGTTCATTCATAATGCATTTGATGCGATAATAGCGCTTTATACGATATTTTTAAGGATATTAGACGTGCAATGCTTCATTTACAAAAGTAACAAAAAAGCAGACCTGTATTTATATTTAAATAAACAAGATGACTTTTCCAGTGTTCCCGAAACAATACTTAAAAGCATCGGGCAACCTGAGTATGTCATGCAATTAGAAATTACACCTGAGCGCAAACTCGCTCGTGAAAATGCCGCCGATGTGATCAATGGCATTAATGAAAATGGCTTTTTCATTCAGATGCCTCCGGCAACGTACACAGCACCAATAAACTTACACTAAAAACAGAAAAATAGAGGCAAATCTTAGCTAGATTTACCTCTACATCAACTTATGCTCTAGGCAATGTGACACCTTGCTGCCCTTGATACTTACCGCCTCGATCCTTATAAGACGTTTCGCACACTTCATCGCCACCAAAAAATAGCATTTGCGCTACTCCCTCATTGGCATAAATTCTTGCAGGGAGTGGTGTCGTATTAGAAAATTCCAAGGTCACATGCCCTTCCCATTCAGGCTCCAAAGGCGTGACATTAACAATAATTCCACAGCGGGCATAGGTTGATTTACCCAAACATATAGTCAACACATCACGCGGAATACGGAAAAACTCTACAGTACGTGCTAAAGCAAATGAATTAGGCGGAATGATACACACATCAGACTTAACATCAACAAAGCTAGCTTCACTAAAGTTTTTCGGATCAACAATGGCAGAATTGATATTCGTAAATATTTTAAACTCATCTGAACAGCGTACATCATAGCCATAGCTAGAAGTCCCATAAGAAATCACTTTCCCTTGCGCTGACTCTCTGACTTGACCTGCTTCGAAAGGCTCGATCATGCCCTGCTCTTGCGCCATGCGACGAATCCACTTATCTGATTTTATGCTCATTATTGTCTTTGTGCTGTTAATTCAAAAAATACTGTAATTTTATCCTAAATTCAGCTTTCAGCACAGTAAAGCAGGCTTACTGTGCAACAGCTATCATTAACAACGTGTAATACTTAGGTGTTTTGCACCACGATATTAGGAAATTTACTGCTAAAGTCTTTACCTTTTAATGCCAATTTAGCCGACATTTTACGTGCAATTTCTTTATATATTTCGGTAACTCGACTATCAGGATCTGCCACTACAGTCGGGCGCCCACAATCTGCATACTGACGAATATGAATATCCAAAGGCAATGAGCCTAATAATTCAATATCATTTTTCTTTGCCATAGAATCCCCACCACCCGAGCCAAAAATAGCCTCTTCATGTCCGCAGTTACTACAAATATGCATGCTCATATTTTCCACAACACCTAAGATAGGTACATTTACTTTTTCAAACATTCCCAAGCCACGCTGCGCATCAATTAAGGCAATATCTTGTGGCGTAGTCACTATCACCGCACCACTAACCGGAATCTGCTGCGCTAAAGTCAATTGAATATCCCCCGTACCTGGCGGTAAATCGACAATTAAATAATCCACACCAGCCCAATTTGTATCATTTAATAATTGTTGCAAGGCATTAGTCACCATCGGACCACGCCAGATCATCGGTTGATCTGCATCAATTAAATAACCAATTGAAATAGTTTGCACACCATAAGACACTTTAGGCATCATCGTTTTGTTATCCTGACTTTCAGGATACCCAGACAAACCTAGCATAGTTGGAATACTTGGGCCATAAATATCCGCATCCAAGATACCCACTGTCGCACCTTCAGCCGCTAAAGCCAAAGCCAAGTTCACAGAAGTGGTAGACTTACCAACACCGCCTTTTCCAGAAGCCACAGCAATAATATTTTTTACATTAGCAATCGGCTTTAAATTATTCTGTACCGCATGCGAGACGATATTAACTTTAATATCCACCTCAACCGAACTCACACCCTCTAAAACATTAATCTGTTCGGTAATTTGCTGCTTAAAACCTTCAACAAAGCTTTTTGCGGGGTAACCTAATTCCAAACGGACAGCGACAGAACCGCCATCAACAACAATGGATTTAACAGAGCGCGCTGTGACTAAATCCGTTTCCACATTCGGATCAATAATGTTTTTTAATAAATTTTCTATATCTACTTTTTCAATCGTGGCCATATAAGCAATTCCGTAGCGAGTTAGTTAAAAACGAAGCAATAACCGAGTATTTTACTTGGTTATTGGCCAGCATTCTAGTTTTCATGCTGTTTTCTATCGAAATAGTAAACTATTTTATGCCATAATAACGCTATTATTTTAGCTTCATACTACAAGTCATTTCTTAGTCTATGTCAGATCGAAAAATCCTAATTACCAGCGCCCTTCCCTATGCTAATGGCCCCATTCACTTAGGCCATTTAGTTGAATATATTCAAACTGACATTTGGTCACGCTTTCAAAAGCAACGCGGCAATGAATGCTATTATATCTGTGCTGACGATACGCACGGCACACCTATCATGCTTAAAGCTGACCGCGAAGGCATAAAACCTGAAGATTTAATCGCTCAAGTTGGCAAAGAACACTTAGCTGATTTCACCGAATTTGGCATTGAGTTTGATAATTATCACAGCACCCATTCAGAAGAAAACAAGCATTTCTCCAGCTTAATCTATGAGCGTTTACGCAATGATGGACATATCAGCTCACGTAGTATTACTCAAGCTTACGACCCTGTTAAAGAAATGTTCCTACCGGATCGTTTTATTAAAGGCGATTGTCCTAAATGTAATGCCAAAGATCAATACGGTGATAACTGCGAAGTCTGTGGTGCAACCTATTCACCTATCGAATTAAAAAATGCAATATCTGCAGTGTCAGGTGAAAAACCAATCGAAAAAGATTCCGTACATTACTTCTTTAAATTAGCTGATTTTAATGCCATGCTCAAAGAGTGGACGACTTCTGAAGGTCACTTACAGCCAGAAGTCAGTAATAAATTAGCAGAATGGTTAGAAAATGGCTTACAGGACTGGGATATTTCTCGTGATGCGCCTTATTTTGGCTTCGAAATACCTGACGCACCCGGAAAGTATTTTTATGTCTGGCTAGATGCTCCAGTGGGTTATATGGCGAGCTTCAAAAACCTATGCACTAAAACTGATTTAGATTTTGATGAGTTTTGGGCTCTGGACAGCAAAACAGAGTTATACCATTTTATCGGTAAAGATATTATTTATTTCCATGCGTTATTCTGGCCAGCCATGCTTCATGGTGCTAAGTTTAGAACACCAAGCGCAGTTTTCGCTCATGGTTTCTTAACCGTTAACGGCGAGAAAATGTCTAAATCACGCGGCACTTTCATTAAAGCACGCACCTATTTAGATCATTTAGACCCAGAATACCTACGCTATTACTTCGCTGCAAAACTAAGTGCTGGGATTGATGACATAGATTTAAGTTTTGAAGATTTCACCCAGCGCGTAAACTCCGACTTAGTAGGTAAAGTGGTTAATATTGCTAGTCGTTGTAGCGGTTTTATTAAAAAACGCTTTGATGGGCAACTATCCGCTCAATGCGCAGAACCTGAACTATTCCAGCAATTCACATTGGCCAGCGAAAACATTGCCGCATTATACGAAGCACGCGAATACGGCAAAGCCATGCGCGAGATTATGGTCTTAGCAGATAAAGCTAACCAATATATTGACGAGAAAAAACCTTGGTTAATTGCCAAAGAAGAAGGTAAAGACCAAGAGTTACATGAAATATGCTCAATCGGCATTAATTTATTTCGCTTATTAGTTGCCTACTTAAAACCAGTACTGCCAAAATTAGCAGCAGAAAGCGAAGATTTTTTAAATATCGAAAGTCAGCCATGGCCAAGCAATGCACAACCTTTAGTCAGCCATGAAATTAAAGCCTTCAAAGCCTTAATGACCCGCGTAGAAGAACCTAAAATCGCCGCTATTATTGAAGACTCCAAAGAAAATCTAGAAAAAACAGTCGCTCCTGTGGCAAAGAAATTTGACCCTATTGCTGATGAAATAGAGTTCGGTGATTTTGCTAAAATTGATTTACGTATCGCTAAAATCATCAAAGCAGAGCATGTTAAAGGTGCGGATAAATTACTACAATTAACGGTAGATATAGGCGATGAAACACGCAATGTTTTTGCTGGCATTAAATCCGCATATAAACCCGAAGACCTAGAAGGAAAACTAACTGTTGTCGTCGCAAACCTAAAACCGCGAAAAATGAAATTCGGCATGTCTGAAGGCATGGTATTAGCAGCCGGGCCTGGAGGTGAAGAGCTGTGGGTATTACACCCAGACGATGGTGCTGTTGCGGGAATGCGAGTTAAATAACGGCCCTACACGTAAGCTGGGTTATAGTTTTTGAAGCTTTACACAAAACAACCTAACCCAGCAACTCAGCGCGGCAATCACACCCAACGTTACCGACCCGACTTCATCCTTCTGTTTAAAAATTCAAGCATATCTTCATTTTGTACGCGCGCATAAATATCTCCTACGGACACACTCAAATCAATCGATTCGAATTTTACATCATCCCCTAAAAAATAATGCATAGGCAGCCAACCTTCGCTTCGCCTTAGCACCTGAATATCTACAACATCTTGTTCTATAAGCACATATTCTTGGACACTAGGCATATTAATGTAAGACATCAATTTAGTGGTTTCATCCATTCGCCTTGTTGACTTGGAGAGCACTTCAATAATAATACTCGGAGTTTCCGTGTAATATGCTTTGGGCTCATCAAGTGCACAGTCGACCATAAAATCAGGGTAGAAAAATTTCTCTGCTACCTTGAGCTTAATATCTGCCCCTAAAGATTCACAGGGGGAATTCTTTAAATGCAACCCTATATGCATAGCAAGGTTCATGCAAATACGTTCATGATTAATACTTGCGCCCGCCATGGCGCAAACCCTTCCTTCTATATATTCATTCTCCCTATTACTGCTTAATTCAGCATCCGAATAATCATCAATACTAACTAAATTACGCTCTTGAGCTGCCAACATACCAAACCTCCTTACTTGCACACCTAAGAAATCAAATAGAAATACCGCGCCTTCAAAATATATTAGCAAGCTTAGTTGCATGCGCTCTTAAATTTTCAATCGTGACCATAAACGTGAAATAGTACACATGCTAGGAATTGCCGTTATTATATGAAGGATAAAGTCACAGCTCCACTTTGTTAGAAAGTTAAATTTCAGGCAAAAAAAAGGCCTACAAAGTAGGCCTTTTTCTTAGTCACTTAAAGTAAAAATTAAGCTTCTAATTCAGCTAAACGATTAGCTAATAATTCTTCTAAAGTTACTAGTGCTTTTTCGAAGCCCTTAATACCTTCAGCAAGTTTATCTGTTGCCATACGATCAGCCTTATGCATTTCATCAAAAGTTGCTTTATCAACATTGATTTCTTCAAGATCCATTAATGCTGCTTTTTCAGGATCAAGTTTACGTGGTAACTCACCTTCAGTTGCTTGCAATTCCGCTAATAAAGCAGGTGCAATAGTTAATAAATCACAACCAGCTAACTCAGTGATTTCACCAAGATTACGGAAGCTTGCACCCATAACTTCAGTTTTGAAACCAAACTTTTTATAGTAGTTGTAAATCTCTGTTACAGAAACAACACCAGGATCTTCAGCTGGCTCATAAGAATCACGACCTGAATCTTTTTTGTACCAGTCAAGAATACGACCAACAAACGGAGAAATTAAGGTAATACCATTTTGCGCACAAGCAATGGCTTGGTGTTTACCAAAAATCAAAGTTAAATTAGTATGAATACCTTCTTTTTCAAGAACTGCTGCCGCTTGAATACCTTCCCAAGTAGCTGCAACTTTAATTAAGATACGCTCACGATTTACACCAGCAGCTTCATACTGAGCAATTAAATCACGACCTTTAGCGATAGTTGCATCTGTATCAAAAGAAAGGCGCGCATCAACTTCTGTAGAAACACGACCAGGTACAATCTCAAGAATCTTAAGACCAAAAGAAACTGCTAAACGGTCAAAAGCCAGAGTTACAACCTCTGCAGCAGATGCAGCAGCACCTAATGTTGTACGTGCAGCTTTTAAAGTATCATCAACAATAGCTTGATACTGTGGCATTTGGGCTGCAGCAGTAATCAATGAAGGGTTAGTTGTTGCGTCACGTGGTGTGAATTTTTCGATTGCAGCGATATCACCTGTATCAGCAACAGCAACGGTTACTGCTTTAAGTTGATCTAATAAATTAGCCATATATTGACACCTTTTATAATTAAATAATAAAAAAACCAACACACTACTGTGTCGATAAATTAGGGAACACGCTAGAATTTATTCTGCGCTACTAAGCTAAATTTCGTTATAGCTTAAGTTTTCTTAATTGGTAATACTCTCTGCCTATATAAGTTAAGCAATATATATAGGCAGAGAAAACAATAAATCCACTTTTCTTAATTCTAATGCAATTAAGAAAAGTGGATTTAATCGATAGCCCTGCTTGAATATTGTAGCAAACATTATTACCTTCAGCCCATGCAAGACTGAAAGTAATATAAGTACTAAATATTTAAACTAGCCTGCTTGTTGGCTCAAGTATTTTTCAACACCTGTTAAAGCAACAACTGGCTCAGCCACTTCATCAATAGCTTCTACAGCAACCTGCTTTGCAGCACTCACTTGTTTTGCTAAATATTTAGCCACGCTGCTAGTCGTATGCTTTGGCTTGCTCTCTAAATATTGAGCGACACCAGTTAGCTTATTACTAACAACGGCAGGTTTGTTTTTAGCCGCTAGTGATTGTTTAAGCATATATTTACTAACACTAGTAACTGTTGTTACTTTGCGAGTTGCTAAATACTTAGAAACCCCACTTTTGACTGGCTTTGCATCAACATTATCCGCTAAGTATTTAGCTACACCTGTTGCGCCTTTTACAGCAACTTTAGCTTTATTAGCTTGTTTAGCAGCAATAGCTTGTCTTGCGACATACTTAGCCACACTACTTGTTTGCGCTTGTCCTTGCAGGTATTTATCGACACCGCTTGGCCCTCTAGAGGTTGCACTGTGCTCATTTAAATACTTAGCGACTCCAGTCAGCCCACCCGAAGATGCACTTGCGCTTTCATCACTACGGTAAACAGCTTGAGTGGATGATTTTTTACTGGAAAAAATATCTGATATAAAGCCAAACATACTTACCCCCGATTCTGGTTACGCATATACTTTTCTACGCCTGTGGTTTTGTTTGCCGCAGCTTTTTTCTGCTCTACCACTCTTTGAGCAACATATTTAGCAACACCTGATTTAGGCGTCGGTTGATTTGCTTCTAAATATTTCGCTACTCCAGAAAGCTTAGGAGCTTTGCTCTGTAAGTATTTAGCCACTCCAGTTAAACCACTGTCGCTTGCATTACTTGATTTAGCTTTACGCTTACTAAAAAAACCACCAGACTTAGACGAGCCTTTAGATTTTTTAGAATACAAAAATCCTGCAACACCTAAAACAACGATAGCAAAAAGAGGATTCATTGAAGATTCTTCGCCTTCTGCCGCTGCCTCAGCAGCTTCTTCTTCTACTTTTTCTGTCCACACAGCTAAAGTAATTGATTCGTTATTTATATCTACTTTTTTATGCTTATATTCTGTATCGTGATAAAGCACTTCTGGCTGAAAAGTAGCTGCTGGATAATTAGCATCTGGTTTTGTTTTTTCGCCTAAAGATGCAGCTGAACTATTCGATGAAGAAGAGCCTTCATGCTTATAGTCTGTATCTTGGAATAAAACTTTGGGTTGAAAATCCGATGCTGGATAGTCATTCCCCGCCATTACAAGAGGACTTGCAAGGAATAAGGCAGTAAATATGCCTTTTTTGATATTATTTTTTTTCACGCAATTCACCTATATGTCGTAAGAAACGAAGGAAGCCACTGACCAAGTATAACTAATCAGTGGCTATTCGTAAATGAGGAGAAAAATATCCTCTATACGTTTTTTAGACTATAAAACTTCTTTTACAGTTTTAACAACATTATCAACTGTGAAGCCAAAGTGTTCCATCAATACTCCGCCTGGCGCAGATTCACCAAATGTATCGATACCAACAACACCGCCTTCTAAGCCAACATATTTACGCCAGAAGTCAGTAACACCTGCTTCAATCGCAACACGTTTAACGCCTGGAATTAAGATACTATCTTTATAAGCTTGATCTTGACGATCAAACACATTAGTAGATGGCATAGAAACAACGCGAGCATTAATACCTTCAGCAGCAAGTGCATCTTGAGCTTTAGCCGCTAAATCAACTTCAGAGCCTGTTGCAATTAAGATAACTTGCGCATCACCTTTAGCTTCTGATAATACATATGCACCTTTGCGCATAGCAGCAAAGTCAGCTACGTCATGTTTACGACCAGGAATGCCTTGACGACTTAATACTAAGCTAGATGGACCATCTAAACGCTCAACAGCAGCAGTCCATGCAACAGCAACTTCAACTGAATCAGCAGGACGCCAGACATCCATATTTGGAATATAACGCATTGCAGATGTATTCTCGATAGGCTGATGAGTTGGACCATCTTCACCCTGACCGATAGAGTCATGAGTTAAGACTGCAACGGTACGAATTTTCATCAGAGCAGCCATACGGAATGCACTTTTCGCATAATCAGAGAACATATGGAATGTTCCACCAAATGGCATTAAGCCACCGTGTAGAGCCATACCATTCATGATTGCATACATACCGAATTCACGTACACCGTAAGAGATGTAGTTACCATTCTCTTTACCGCTAACATGTTTGAAATCAGCACAACTTGTTAAGTTAGATCCAGTTAAATCAGCAGATCCACCTAAAAATTCAGGTAGTACAGGCGCTAATGCTGCAATGATATTTTGTGACGCTTTACGAGATGCAACACTTGCTGCAGCTTCGTTAGTTTCAGCAATAATTTTATCCGTTGCTTCTTTCCAGTTTGCAGGTAATTCTTTCGCCATACGACGTTTGAATTCTGCTGCTAATTCAGGAAATTCTTTTGCATAAGCTGCAAATTTAACATCCCAAGCAGACTCTTTATCTGCACCAGCAGTTTTAGCATCCCAACCAGCATAAACATCAGCAGGAATTTCAAAAGGAGCAGAAGTCCAACCTAGTTGCTTACGTGTTAATGCAACTTCTTCGTCACCTAATGCAGCTCCGTGACAGTCATGGCTACCGCTTTTATTTGGAGAGCCAAAACCAATGATTGTTTTACAGCAAATCATTGAAGGCTTGTCTGTGACCGCTTTAGCTAAAACAATCGCTGCATTAATTGCATCAGCATCATGCCCATCCACAGAGATAACATGCCAACCGTAAGACTCAAAACGTCTAACAGTATCATCTGTGTACCAACCGTCGATGTGACCATCAATAGAGATATTATTATCATCCCAGAACGCGATTAAGTTACCTAAGCCCCACGTACCTGCTAAAGAGCAAGCTTCATGAGAGATACCTTCCATCAAACAACCATCACCTAAAAATACATAAGTATGGTGATCAACAATATCATGTCCAGGACGGTTGAACTCAGCAGCAAGTAACTTTTCAGCCATTGCAAAACCAACACCGTTGGTAATACCTTGACCTAAAGGACCTGTTGTCGTTTCAATACCAGGCGCATAGCTGTACTCAGGATGACCTGCGCATTTTGAATGTAATTGACGGAATGTTTTTAATTCATCCATAGGCAGGTCGTAACCTGTCAAATGTAATAATGAATAAATTAACATAGATCCATGACCGTTCGATAGTACAAAACGGTCGCGATCAGCCCAATCAGGGTTGCTTGGATTATGTTTTAAATGATCATTCCACAATACTTCGGCGATATCCGCCATACCCATAGGTGCACCAGGATGACCTGATTTTGCTTTTTGAACAGCATCCATGCTCAAAGCGCGTATGGCGTTCGCAAGTTCTCTACGCGAAGACATATTCTTCTCCTGAGTTATTTTATAAGTTATTAAACGTAAAAATAGACATGTGTTAAAGCATGTCTATTATGTGATCTTTTCTGAGAGTTTAAAAAAAACGAGCGGCAAACGCCGCTCGTTTTCCCTGCTACTCTAAGTTAGCGTGCCTTTCTCTCATTATTTCTTCTGGAATACCCTTCTCATGAATCATATGAGAAACAGTCGCTTCTAAAAACAATAATGTCGACAACTCAAATACAGTTCCCATTGGCATACCTTTGACTTTACTATACATCTCAGGTGTTCCAATTTGGAAAACGCCATCAGCTAAATCACCAATAGTTGAGTCGCTTTTAGTCGAGATCAACATAATATCAGCGCCAACATCTTTCGCTTTCTTTGTAAAAGCAACCAACTGCTCAGTTTCACCCGAACCTGAAATAATGATTAATAAATCACCTTTCTTGATGCTTGGCGTTACAATCTCGCCAACAACGCTAACATCATAGCCACTGTGCACTAATCTCATAGCAAAAAAATTGCCTACAAGCTTAGAACGTCCAGCACCCGCTAAAACGATGCGATTTGCTTTGTCTAGCATTGCTGTCAACTTTTCATCATACGAGTTATCAGTTGCTGCAAGAATGCTGGATAATTTATCTACGATAAGTTGTTGATGCATAATATTTAGTCCTTATGCAGCGTCAACTAATTCACGAATTTCGCGAGCAGCTTCAGCTGGAGATGCTGCTCCGTAAATAGCAGCACCAACAACAATGATAGATGCGCCAGCACGAACTACGTCTTGAACTGTAGACTGGTTAATACCACCAGCAACAGAAACACGAACGCTTAGACCTAAGTCAGCAATAGCAGCTAAATCATTAAATGGTGTGTCGCCAGCTGCTTGAGCGTCAAGACCTGTGTGTACACCAACGATTTGTGCGCCAGCTTCTACAGTAGCACGTGCACAAGCTACTTTATCATCAACATTGATTAAATCAATTTGAGCTTCTGCGCCATAAGCGTTTGCAGCAGCGATAACACCTTTACAAGTTGCTAAACCAGAAACACCTAATACTGTACAGATATCTGCACCAGCAGCATAAAAAGGAGTTGCTTCGTATTCGCCAGCATCCATTGTTTTAAGGTCAACTAATAACAATTTGTTTGGAAATCTAGCTTTTAATTCTGTTACTAAGTTAATACCATTGTGTTTGATACATGGTGTACCGATTTCGAAGATATCAACTGATTCAGCTACTTGCTCAGCAAGTGCAATAGTTGCGTCGAAATCTAAAGAATCTAATGCCATTTGAATTAATGGTGTTGCCATGTTATGTACTCCGATTTAGTTATAATTTTTTTACATACTTTTATTTTTTATGCGAACAGAACTTTAAATCAGAAAGCAGGCTTATGTCAAACCCTAATCTATTGCTTAACCCATTAAAAACTTTCTGTTTATTCTATTCACACCCTACTTTAAGCTTTACTTAATTCCATAATTGAGCATTTAATTACCCATACATCCTTTAATTAACAACAACTAACCTCACAGTTTTAAAGAGGTTTGTTGACTTTTGAAACACAAAAAAAAGATTTCCCTTTTCTTTTAGTTATTTTTGTTTGTGTAGTCTATGTATTCGAAAACAGCCACAATCTTACTGACTCCAGTAACATTTTGCACTACTTTTGCAGCCGCCACACCCTCTTCCTCATGCACAATGCCCATCAAATACACTACTTTTCTTTCCGTAATAACTTTAACCCGCGTTGCATCAAAACCAGGCTTTCCTTTCACCTCAGTTAGTGCATCTTTAACTTTAATTGTTATTAATGCATCCTCACTACGCTCTTGCATAGTCGAGATAGGAGCAACGACCAGTTCATTATGCACCAATTTTACACCAGAAATAATTCGTATATTTGCAATTATTTTTTCTCGTATAGCTTCAGACTCAGCCTCACCTGTGACCAGCACCTTACCATTATAAGAAGTAATATTAAAGTGAGCATGCTCCTTTACATCATCTAAAGTATGTAATTCAATGATTGCACTGTCTTCAATGTTCTCATCCAAGGTAATAACCGCACTACTACGCCTATCATGCAAGAATGAAAGGCCTGTTAGTTCAGCAAGACCATTAGCTAGGCTGCTACATCCCGTTAAGCTAAATATAAAAAAAAACGCGAAACTTAACTTCATAACAATTGGTTACCAAATAATTGTGTGTCTATCAAATCACACAAGCAATGTGTAATCAAAAGGTGTGCTTCATGAATCCTTACCGCTGACTGACTAGGAACACAAATACATACATCTGACTCATGCAGCAGAGCAGACAAAGAACTCTCATTTTCCCCATTGAGCAATATTACTGCCATTTTCTTATCGTGCGCGGCATTGATCAACTTGACTAGATTCAGACTACTCTCTTCAGTACTATAAAGCAACAACACGTCCGATGCCTGCCCTAAAGCACGTAATTGCTTAGCAAATACATCATCATAATGCTGAGTACTTGCGATCGCAGTGAGCATTTGCACATCATTTACCAATGAAATTGCAGGCAACGATGGTCTTTCTCGCTCATAGCGATTAACCATTATTGATGCAAAATGCTGAGCACTTGCAACTGACGCGCCATTACCGCAACTTAATACTTTTTTATCTGCCAACAAAACATTAACAATTTGCTGTGCAGCAAATTCGATTAGCTCGGCCAGTTCACTTAAGATAAGTTGTTGTGTTTGAATACTTTCTGTAATCTGGTGGTTTATATTTGCTTGCAGACTCATATTTTAAAATGCATTTTTTACCCATTGAGGAGGACTATTTCCCGTGATTGCTACAACATCAAACCTAACTGGCTGATCAACTTTCTTTGTCACTATATAATGCTTTGTCGCCGCGACAACCCGCGCCTGTTTAGTCGAAGTAACACTCTCTAAAGCACTACCGTAACGATCATTTTTGCGATACCTTACTTCGACAACGACTAGAACTCCCTTTTCATCCATGAGCAAATCCAACTCACCCCATTTACAGCGGTAATTACGTTCCACTAAAGCTTGTCCTTGCTGCAAAAGAAAGCTCAAAGCCCGGTCTTCATACATGTCACCTTTTTCTATTGACGTTGTCTTAGTAAGCATATGGCTTTTCTTCAGGCTTGATAAGCAACTCTTTCTCTAGCAAGAACTCCGAAATATTACTTTGAAAATCAACAGGCATGTTCTCCGCTGTATCAATTAACAATACTTCCCCTTCCTTAAATTTAGCACACAACAAACGACGCTCGATTCGGTTAGCTGCATTTAATGACAGCCCTCCAGTGGCGCCTTGATACTGCATTGAATCCAACTTATTCAGGTGAGGGACTACATTATACGCATCTATACCAAACGCTATTAAACTTAAAAAACTATCTGGAAATTGCTCCCATGTCTTTTTTAGCGTGCGCTTATCTAGGTCACCTTGATAAGCCTGCTCAAATAACCAAGGAATGCTACAAAAACTCACCCCTTCTAAATCTATATCTTTTTTCGGTGCAGGCTGCCCACCATAAACCCTTGATAAACCATAAATGGCAATCGATTCAGCACGATTATGATAAAACTGCGGATTAATTAAACGTGCTACCTTATTGGGTGCAGCCATAAATATAACATCAACATCTTGTCGCCGATAAGGATTAGATTCAATATTTGCTGCAACCTTAGACAGCATCTGGATACGATACTGACTTTCACTTATATTTAGCAACTGCTTTACTGGAAAGCTAAAATCCTTCGCCCCCCTTTCAAAAGTCTGAATTTCTAGTACATCCCCCTCCAAATCGTTCCATGCATTTTTGAAATAGGTAGCTAAGCGCTCACCGTCCATTGTATTCGGCGCGAGAATAATAGCATTTTTATGCCCCTCAAAACGCGCTTGATTAGCCACCTGCCGCACTTCATCAAGAGGACTTAATGCGAACTGATAAAAATTCACCTTAAACAACTCTTCTACATAATTTAAAGCCAAAACAGGTATTGAGAACTCTGCCCCCGCAGCTAACTGACTAATAAGCTGCTTATTAAGCGGCCCCACAACTAACTGCGCCCCATCTGCAATAGCTTCATGATAAAGCGCGACAATATCTTTACTCTGAGTATCATAAAAGCGCAAATTAGGATGCTGAGCATCTTGCTGATGCTGATAATAAGCCGCCATAATCCCCTCTTTAACTGCTTGAGCATGAGCAATATAAGGGCCTGATTCCGGCAAAAAAACTGCAACTTCGCTAATATCATCAATATTAACTCTATTTGTAGAAAAATAACCCGATGTAATTAGTAACTGTCCTGGGTGTTGTATATATTTCTGCACCCAACTGTCTAATGCCAAATTAAATGCTGGCGAGCCTTTATTAAATTTGCGCATAATGCTCGCCAATTCGACCCAACCCGAATAAATATCATATTTTTGCAAACTTAACTGGCGCTCTTGTACATGAGCAGGCAATAGAGCAAGCACCTCTAAAATAGATATATTATTTTGAACTTTTTCATCACCAGACAGGTAAGCACCCAAGGTAATTCGTTCACGCACACTCGCCTCTAACTGCCCCGTTAATGCAAAAGCGAAGACACGCGCACTACGATATTCAAGCTGCTTATCTCTAGTTAATGCAAAAGGCTGAATTAACTGTAGACGATTAAGTGCTTGTTCCGCATTCCCCGCACTTAAATCTATTTGTGCATACAGCAAATATAACTGATTACGCTGACCTAAACCCAAATCAGCCGACCTTATTAAGTCCAAATACCCTTTTGCCTGCTCATCAAGCCCTATTTTAAATAAAGCATGCGCAGCTTGTAGTCGAAAAATATTTTGTTGCCTAGAAGACTGTTCCGCTAACTTCTGATATAGACCAGCTGCTTTTTCATACTCTCCCATAGAATACAATTTCTCTGCTTGCCAACTAATGCTTTGCGATCCTGAATCTAGCGGCCTCCCCCCTATAGATTGAGACGTACAACTAGCCATTAAGACCACACATAAAATCAAACCTAGCTCAATATATCGCTTCATAAATAACACGCCTAAAATATCCCTGACACACAGCCTCATTACAGCTAGCTACCTTTCCAAATAAAAACTACAGATAATCCGCGCCATTATTGAACCCCAAATACTAGAGTAATGATACTATAAAGTTATATTTCACTTATACCCTAGGATTTTAAAATGCCCGATCAATATGGCACCTTATATGTTGTCGCAACCCCTATTGGTAATTTAGCCGACTTCAGCCTAAGAGCCATCGAAACACTGCAGCAAGTTGACCTTATCTGCGCAGAAGATACCCGACACGCTCGGACATTATTACAACACCATGGCATTACAACACATTGCATTGCGCTACATCAACACAATGAAGATCATGTGGCACAGGGAATAATCGAGAAAATCCAACAAGGTATGTCCATCGCCATTATTTCTGATGCGGGCACGCCTTTAATTAGCGATCCCGGCATGCCTTTAGTTGCTTTAGCCCATGCATCCGACATTAAAGTAATGCCTATTCCTGGAGCCTGCGCCCTAATCGCGGCTTTATCAGCATCCGGCCTCCCTGTGACCCAGTTTTCCTTTCTAGGTTTTATACCGCGAACTTCTAGCGCGCGGCGTAATTTATTTAACGAAAAAAAGAATAATACCGAAACATGGGTGTTTTATGAGTCATGTCACCGCATTGCTGACTGCATGACCGATTTAGCGAGCGTACTTCCACCCGATCGCATCATTGCAATTGCACGCGAAATAACCAAAATGCATGAGACTATTGTAAAATCCAGCATACAAGACATGCACACGCTTATTGAGACAGATAACAACATGCGCCGTGGCGAATTTGTAGTTATGATAACGGGCGCTGTTATCGATAAAAAGAAAGAAGAATTAACTGAACAACAACTAAAAACGCTCAAAGCATTACTACAAGAGTGCTCAATAAAAACAGCCGTCAGCTTGGCCGCAGAAATCACCGGAGCACGCAAAAAACTACTCTATCAAACAGCCTTAGAATTATCATCAGACAATCAAAAATAACGACTTCCTCACAATTCAGCTATAATAAACTCAGAGTTGGTCAGGCAGTCGCTTTTTTACTTTGCAATACAAGTAAAACAGAGGAAAGTCCGGGCTCCAAAGGGCAAGGTACCAGATAACTCCTGGGGGGTGTGAGCCCACGGAAAGTGCAGCAGAAAATAAACCGCCTAACTCTTCGGAGTTAGGTAAGGGTGAAATGGTGCGGTAAGAGCGCACCGCGTGACTGGTAACAGAAACGGCATGGTAAACCCTACCTGGAGCAAGATCAAATAGAGGAGCTGACTCGTGGCCCGCGGGGCTCCTGGGTAGATTGCTTGAGCCATAAGGTGACTTATGGCCTAGATGAATGACTGTCCTCGACAAAACCCGGCTTATCGACCAACTCTACTTTTTATCGGGTCGCAATAGATACCCCCTAACAATGGTTTATCTTTCGGTTCATAGACACAAAAATGAGACAGGCATGGAGCTGATATTTAGTAAATTGATCTAGCCTTCAATCATTTAAACAGATACTACGAGTCCACCTCAGTTCATTATTTCATTCCTACTTCTAAAACCGTTTTTACTAGCTAAGAAACTCATTACCTATGATGTCCACGACACCTACTAACAATAACGCGATTCTCGCTTTACTTCATTTATGTCACGTGCGCAGCTACCCTGCTAAAACGACAATTATTCGCCCAGGCGATAAAGGTGATTGCTTACATTTCATCATTGAAGGTTCTGTCAGTATTTGTGCTGAAGATAATGATGGCCACGAACTGATATTAGCTTATCTAAATAAAGATGAATTTATTGGTGAAATAGGTATATTTAAAGGCGCAGAAATCCGACAAGTAAGCGTCAAGACACGCTCATCCTGTAAGTTAGCAGAGATTGGTTACACTCGATTACATCATGCATTAAAAAACGAACTAGCTGATCAAGCCGTTGACTTACTCAGTTTATTTGGCCAGCAGCTTGCTGACCGCCTACTTATCACTAGCAGAAAATACTGCGATTTAGCCTTTATGGCGGTTGAAGGTCGTATTGCACGCGCCTTATTAGACTTAACTAAAGAGCCCGATGCCATCACCCACCCCGACGGCATGCAATTACACATTACCCGCCAAGAAATTGGCCGCATTGTTGGCTGCTCCAGAGAAATGGTTGGTCGAGTACTGAAAGAAATGGAAGATAAAGACCTTATTTCAGCACACGGAAAAACCATCGTGGTATTTGGTACCCGCTAAACTAATTGCATTAGCAATAGATAGATCACAGCACCTCCTCAAAAAAAAGCAACGCGCCTAACTCCCTACTACATCGATAATTTCCAGCAATTCACGCGCTTGCTCATCTGCATGATAAGAAGAGCGCACCATCGGCCCGCTAGCAACCTGCTTAAAGCCTAAATCTCTAGCCAAAACAGCATATTCATCAAACTCTGCTGGCGTGATATAACGCTGTACCGCCAAATGCTCGGCGCTAGGCTGCAAATATTGCCCTAAAGTTAGAATAGAGCAATGATGTGCACGTAAATCACGCATAACCTCAAGCACCTCTTCTTGCGTTTCGCCTATACCCAGCATCAACCCTGACTTTGTCGGTACGCGAGGCAAGACCTCATGGTAAGCTTGCAATAAGTCTAAAGACTGCTGATAGTCTGCTCCCGGCCTAGCTTGCTTATACAGTCTTGGAATAGTTTCTAGATTATGATTAAACACATCCACAGGAGTCACTTGCAAAACATCCAATGCACGCTGCACACGACCTCTAAAATCAGGCACTAACACCTCTATTTTAGTTTGCGGAGATTGCTCGCGAATAGCAGTCACACAAGCAGAAAAATGCCCCGCACCACCATCTCTTAAATCGTCGCGATCCACCGAAGTAATAACCACATACTTAAGCGCCAGCTCTTTAATAGTTTTAGCAAGATTAAGCGGTTCATCAGCATCCAATTGCAAAGGCTTGCCATGCGCTACATCACAAAAAGGACAACGTCTCGTACATATATCCCCCATAATCATAAAAGTTGCCGTACCTAAACTAAAGCATTCGTTTAAATTAGGACATGCCGCCTCTTCACAGACACTATGCAATTTATTTTTACGTAAGGTCTGCTTTATATGAGTAATATCTTCATTCGCCGTTAATTTAATACGAATCCATTCTGGCTTACGCAAAACCGTCTCTGCTCTCTCGACTTTGATAGGGATTCTGGCGAGCTTTTCCGCATTACGCTGATGTGTTTCTGGAGTGCCACGCGAAGGCGTTTGAATAGAGGACATAAATATTGTTACCGATAAATTGTTTGACGTTTAAAGCTTGATGTACCCCGCTTAAACGTAATAAAAGGCCGCAGAGACATTAGCACGCTGATGAATCCAAAGTTTGAATAATAGAATGGACAACGGGTAATGCCAATTCAAAAGTATTAATATGCACTCCCTGATCAGCTAACTGAGTTACTTGCAGACCTTGGTAACCACAAGGATTAATATAACTAAAGGGCAACAAATCCATACAATTATTGAGACTCAAGCCATGATAACTCGAACCTTTTTTAATACGTAAGCCAACCGAACCAATTTTCTCACCCGCGATATAAACACCAGGAGCATCACGCTTCGCCTCAGATTGCAGCCCATACTGAGCAAGCGCATCAATCATTGCTTGCTCCAAAATACTCACTAACTGACGCACGCCTAACTGTCGGCGCTGAATATCAATTAAGGTATAAACCACTAATTGTCCTGGTCCATGATAGGTGACTTGCCCTCCCCTATCGGTATTGACTAGAGGTATATCGGAAGTCTGTAGCAAGTGTTCTGGCTTACCATTTAAGCCCTGAGTAAAAACTGGATTATGCTCAACAATCCATATCTCATCAACAGTATCGTGATCTCTGGACAAAGTAAAATCCTGCATGGCCTGCCAACAGCTTTGATACTCTTGCCGACCTAAGCGACGCAATTTAATGTCCATAACACTTCACTTGATTAATAAATGCATGGAGTTCGCTTTGTTGCTCGATAAGGTCACTTTGTAGCATCGGCAATTCAGGTGCTAATCGCATGACAGTTGCAGCAAAAATCCCCGTACCAGCACTATCCATCTCGCCTGTTGCAAGCCATTGCTTACAATTAGAGACACCACAACTCGGTGACTTATCTTTTAAAATTATGCCTGCTAAATTATGCATATTAAGAAAGCTTTGCGCATAAGCCTGCATTTTCTCAGTTAAATCAATGCCTGGCTCAGCGCCACAGGTCAATAAGCGAGTCATCACACCTTGCTGATGTAATGCTATTTTTTCGCGCGGTACACCTAAACCTATTTCCATCTCGGGGCACACGGGCAACAATTCAAAAACCTCAGATAAAGATTGAATGCTTTCATTAGCTTGATGGTCACCATCATACCTAACCTTGTATCCCAGAAGACAAGCACTAACAGCAATTACTTTTTTTTTCGTCACAAAAATATCAAATTACATCGTAATCAAAATATCAGGGCAAGCAGTCAAATCCATATAAACCGCATCCAACTGCGCTTTACTTTGAGCTTCGACCGTTATCGTTACGGAAATATATTTACCGCCTTTACTCTCACGCGTTTTCACAGCTGACTCACTCAAATCACTTACATGGCGACGCACAATTTCAACCACAATCGCTTCAATATTAGGTATATTTTTACCCATCGCTTTAACAGGAAACTGGCAAGGAAACTCGAAAGGTGTATCGTGCTCTAGCTCTGTCATACAACAACCTGCTTATATTCTTGAAACAATTCCTGCATAGCTAGCCATACCGAACCTACCTGACCATTACCGACAGGCTCATGGTCTAAAATAGTGACAGGCAAAATTTCCCGCGTTGAGCTGGTCAGCCAAATTTCACTTGCTTGCTGCAAAGCATCTAATGAAATAACATCTTCTTCGATTTGTATATGATTGGCTTTTGCCAGGTGAATAATCACATCACGCGTAATGCCCGGCAGAATTTCATTGGTTTTTGGTGGTGTAATTAATACGCCATCAATCACTGCAAAAATATTACTGGCCGCACCTTCAGTTGCATAGCCTTCTTTAATCAAAATAGCTTCCGCACTACCTTCATCGATCGCTTTTTGACGCAATAAAATATTAGCCAATAAAGTTGTCGCTTTAATATTACATAATTGCCAGCGCACATCATCTAAGGTAACTGCTTGTACGCCCTGCTCACGGGCAAGCGGAGCAATTGGGCTACACATAGCAAATATAGTCGGTGTACAATTTAATGGAAAACCATGATCTCTTTTATCAGCAACTCCTCGGGTAATTTGCAGATAAATATATTGCGCATCACCTTCAACTAACAAAGGGCGCAAAATATCCAGCCATTGCTCAGTCGTATAAGAAACCGCTAAGCGTATTGCCTTTAAGCCGTCATTTAACCGCTGTAAGTGAGCCTCAAAACAAAACAAGTTACCGGCGTAAGCGGGAATTACCTCATACACACTATCACCAAACAAAAAGCCTCGATCCAACACTGAAATCTTTGCTTCCTCTAGGGGTAAATATTCGCCATTTAAATAAACATTTTTCTCTTGCATCGTTTTACTTTATTAACATTAAAGCCGAATCATAAGCACGCTGAAAAAAACTACCTTTTTCAATGGAATTTAGCGCTATCAACGGCTTAGAAGTAATTATTTTATCGCGCAACATGACATTGACTGCGCCTAAGCTATCACCAGATTTTACTGGTGCTAATAGTTTCAAATCAACATTAGTTGTCGCTTTCATTTCCTTATAATGACGTCTAGAAATAGTGACATACATATCATCAGCTAAACCTAAATTAACAACCTCACTCGCGCCTTTCCAAACTCTAGCTGTAGTCAAAATCGTATCTGCGTCATAAAGCTTATGCGTTTCAAAGAAGCGGAAACCATAATTTAATAAAGTCTGACTTTCATTGGCGCGAGCACTTTTACTCTTAGTACCTAAAACCACAGAAATTAGACGCATATCTTCTCGCTTCGCTGATGCAACTAAGCAATACCCTGCAGCTTCAGTATGCCCTGTTTTCACGCCATCAACAGATTCATCACGCCACAATAAAGTATTACGATTTTTTTGCGTGATATTATTAAAAGTGAACTCTTTTTCCTTATCCCAGCGATAATATTCAGGAAACTCCCTGATTAAAGCGCGCGTCAGCAAAGCAAGGTCGCGAGCGGTAGTATAGTGCTCATTCGGCGCCGGTAATCCAGTCGCATTGACAAAATGAGTACTACTCATACCCAACCTATGCGCTTGTTGATTCATCATTTCGGCGAAAGTGCGCTCATCACCCGCAATATGTTCTGCAATGGCAACACTGGCATCATTACCCGATTGAATCACAATCCCCTTAAGTAAATCCTCCACTTTCACTTTCTTATTCACTTCAATAAACATTTTAGAGCCCGGAGTTCGCCACGCCTTTTCACTGACTGTGACCATTTCATCGAGACTTAAGCGATTATTGCTTAATTCACGAAAGGCGATATAAACTGTCATTATTTTCGTTAAACTAGCAGGCGGTAGAACTTCGTCTGCATTTTTCTCGGCTAGGATACGCTCACTATCTGCGTCGAGCAAAATATAACTACTTGCCGCTAAATTTGGTGGCGCCGGAATAAGAATCTCAGCTTCCGCGTTAACTTGATTAAATGGTAGACAGAAGAAAGCCAATAGGGCAATTTTCAAGACTAGTGGGTAATTAACTGATATTTTCAAAAACATAAGCAAAAATTTAAACAATAAGGAAAAATCACTCAGAAAACAAAGTGATTGGGAAAGTATATCATGTGACCATTGCTATTATTTTCAGGTATACCTTGAAAAGGTTTATTCTGAAATAAAGTGGCTATTATAAATACCTATATTTTTTATTTTTTCTACAATTTCATCAGCTTCAACAACTGATACTACAGGTCCTACCTGCACTTTATAAACAATACGTTCTGGTGTTTTGGTATCAACTATTCTGCTTGTTGTTAAGCGTAATTCAGCAAATCGTTGCTGTAAAGTGAGCGCATTTTTCTGCTCACCAAAAGCACCTATTTGTAAGTAAACATGCTTAGCTTGGGCAGCAGGCACAGAGCGATTTATCTCACCTGGTTGAACTGCAACAACTTCAACAAACCCAGTGCCGGCTTTTTCTAATCCTAGCTTAATCGCCGCCGCATAAGATAAATCAATAATTCGATGTTCATGAAAGGGCCCTCGATCATTCACCCTAACAATCACTGTTTGTTGGTTATCTAGATTAGTAACACGCACATAGCTTGGAATAGGCAAAGTTTTATGAGCCGCAGTCATGGAAAACATATCATAATCTTCACCTGTCGCCGTCTTATGCTGGTGAAATTTAGTCCCATACCATGAAGCAATCCCTTGCTTCATATATCCTTTATTCGTTGACAATACCTGGTACTCTTTACCGAGTACCGTATATTTTTTAGGATTAACAGATTTAGACCAAGGCTCGTACTGAGGCACTGCATCAGGTATCGTTGCTATATCAACACTGACTTGGTCAGGTCGCCCATCAACAATATCAATAGGCGCTTCAATTTTTTTCTGAGTTGTACAAGCAGTCAATAAGCTAACACTTAATAATAGAATCAGCTTATTCATGATTAGCTCTCATATATTGCTGCTTGATTGCTGCACTTAGCTGAAAGACAGCCATGGCATAAAGCGGGCTATGATTGTAGCGAGTAATAACATAAAAATTATTCAATCCTACCCATAAATCATCGCCATGTTCTTGCTCAAAACTTAACAGCTTGACACGCGTTTGCTCACTTACCTGCTTAGGCACTTGCACCCCTAAGTTTTGCAATTGCTTAACCGTAATATCGGGACTCAAGCCTTTAGTCAGTGCTTGTTTATATTTATCACCATTTGCCTGCACAACGAAAGCAATATCTTGTCCTGTTTGCCATTTATGTAAAGCAAAATAATTAGCCACACTAGCAATAGTATCTGCAGGATTGTGCCAAATATCGCGTTTCATATCGCCTTCAAAATCAGCAGAATAATGCCTGTAACTACTCGGCATAAACTGCGGCATGCCCATCGCCCCAGCATAAGAGCCAACGGGGTCAAGTGGATTCATTTGCTCTTCACGACATAATAATAAGAAGTGCTCTAATTCACTTAGAAAAAACTTACTACGCTTAGGATAATCAAAAGCTAAGGTAGCTAAAGCATCTATCACTCGATGCCCACCGGTACGCTCTCCATATAAGGTCTCGACTCCAATAATGGCAACTATAACCTCTTCGGGTACTCCATAACGTTGGGCAGTTAGCTCTAAGCTAGTACGGTTAGTTTGCCAAAATTTAACACCGCCTTGAATACGCGAGTCACGCATAAATATTTTTCTATACTTATACCACGGCATGCCTTCTGCAGGCCTTGTCATTGCTGCAATTATATTAGGCTTGATTTCTACAGATTGAAACAATTTAGCTAATGCATCGAATTCAAACTGATGTTGGTCCACCATTTTGCCAATAAATTTCTGCACAGCGACTTGATCTTTTATCTCTGCCAGAGCTAAAGGACTTGTCAAAGAGGATAAAAAAATGAGACTAGCAATTAAAAGCTTGTGCATAATTAGTTTAAATAATGAAGAGGAATAAATGATAAATAAAAGTGTATAGCTTGTTGGGCTCTAGCAGTACACTAAACTTTGATAAAAAGCGCCCCTTTAAATCCAACAGCACTACTAGCACTCAATTGCATTGTTTATTCTGAAATTTTATGGAATTGACACATGATTTACCCAAAATGGTGCTAACCACCCTACAAAGCCACCCATAACTATTGAAACGGCACTGTTCTCAAATGTTAATTGAAATAACCACCCACCAACACCTCCAGCCAACATACCACTGCATAATTGAATCAACCAAGCCAAGGTAAAAGCTTTAGGCTCTATTTCTGGAGCAGCAATTAAACCGATAAAAAAACCGAGTAAAGTAACAGCTAAAAACCTCGTCCAATCACCAAAATAAAAAAGCAGTGAAGAAAAACCAAACACACTAGAAAATCCACAACTACTAATTAAAATAATTCTAGTTGCCTTCATATGGGCACTCAAACAAGATGTATATAAGCAACACGTCGGGCTAGGTTATCTACGTTCCAACAGATAATCTAACCCACCCTAATACTATTTTTTCACGTACAGATCAGTAATCGTACCAGTGACCATTTCAGCTGCAAACGCAAAGGTTTCTGAAAGTGTTGGGTGCGCATGAATAGTTAGCCCTACATCTTCAGCATCAGCACCCATTTCTAAGGCTAATACCGCTTCCGCGACTAATTCACCTGCATTAGGACCGACCATACCAGCACCTAAAATACGGCCTGTTTCAGGATCACAAAGCATTTTAGTTAAGCCTTCATTACGGCTTAAACTTAATGACCGCCCACTAGCCGCCCATGGAAATGCCCCTTTTTCATAAGCAATGCCTTGTTTTTTGGCTTCATTTTCGGTCAAGCCCATCCATGCAACTTCTGGGTCAGTATAAGCGACCGATGGAATGGTTAAGGCATCAAAACCAGATTTATGTCCTGCAGTGACTTCAGCAGCAATCTTTCCTTCGTAAACAGCTTTGTGCGCTAACATCGGTTGACCAACAATATCGCCAATCGCAAAGATATGCGGCACATTAGTTTTTTGCTGTTTATCGACAGGAATAAAGCCCCATTCATCTACCTTTACTCCCGCTTTATCAGCGTCAATTAAAGCACCATTTGGCTTACGTCCAACCGCAACTAAAACTTTATCAAATAACTCTGGCTCAGGCGCTTTGTCACCGCCAAAGGTCACTAATAACCCGTCATCTTGCGCAACAATTTTTTCTACTTTAGTTTTTAACCAAATGTTTTTATATTGTTTTTTGATATGTCGATGCAATGGCGTGACTAAATCTTTATCACAACCTGGAATAATCTGATCCATTAGCTCTACAACACTAATTTCAGAGCCCATCGCATGATAAACCGTCGCCATTTCTAAACCGATAATACCGCCACCAACGACTAATAATTTCTTCGGCACATCTTCGATATTCAACGCATCGGTTGAATCCATTAATCGTGGGTCATCATTTGGAAAGGGCGGGATCTTCGTTGCCGTAGAGCCAGCCGCAATAATGGCATTATCAAAAGTGATTTGCTGCGTACCCGACTCACTAGTCACCTCTAAAGCATTAGCTGAAGTAAATTTACCCAAACCGTGCACAACCGTCACTTTACGCTGCTTGGCTAAACGCGCCAAACCACCATTTAGAGTACTAGTAATGCCCTCTTTCCAGCCTCTGATTTTATCTAAATCAAATTCAGGCTTACTAAAGCTTAAACCATGCTGCTCAAAATGTTCAGCTTCATGCACAATTTGCGCAACATGCAATAAAGCTTTTGAGGGAATACAACCGACATTCAGGCAAACACCGCCTAATACCGGGTACCTTTCCACCAAAACCACTTGCTTACCTAAATCAGCGGCACGAAAAGCAGCAGTATAACCACCTGGGCCACCACCAAGAACTAAAACTTCTGCGTGTATAACATCTGTCATTTTATTGCCCCGATTACAGTAACAAGCGACGAATATCGCCGAGGTATTTAATCAATGTCGCCATAAAGCGTGCGCCTTCGGCACCATCAATTACACGGTGATCGTAGGTTAAATCCAACGGTAACATTAATTTAGGCTCAAATTCAGAACCATTCCATACCGGCTTCATTTCTGAGCGAGTCACACCCAAAATGGCAACCTCAGGCGCATTAACAATCGGTGTAAACGCTTTACCACCAATACCGCCTAAACTAGAAATAGTAATACAGCCACCACTCATATCAGCAGGCAATAACTTACCATCACGCGCTTTTTGACTCAGGCTATTTAAGTCCTTGGTTAATTCCGCAATGCCTTTTTTATCAACATCTTTCAATACAGGTACGACTAAGCCATTTGGTGTATCAACCGCAATCCCAACATTAAAATATTTCTTTAGAATTAAGGACTCACCATCAGGCGATAAAGAACTATTCACCGTTGGAAATTGCTGCATCGCAGCAACTAAAGCTTTAACAATGAAAATCAAACCTGTGACTTTAATATCCGCTGATTTATCTGAATTTAACGCCTTACGGAAGGCTTCCATTTCAGTAATATCCGCCTCATCATGATAGGTCACTAACGGTAAGTTCAACCAAACACGGCTTAAATTCTTGCCTGTTAGACGTTTAATCTTACTAAGCTTCTGCTCTTCAGTTTCACCAAACTTACTGAAGTCAACTGCAGGAATCGGTGGAATACCTGCACCACCCTGAACTGCACCGCTAGTCGCACTAGAAGTCATGACTTGTTTAACAAAGTTTTTGACATCATCCTTTAAGATGCGGCCTTTACGACCACCACCTTGAGTAATCAAGCTAATGTCTACGCCTAATTCACGCGCAAATAAACGTACACCAGGTGTTGCATGAGCTGATTTACCCGACCTATTGGCGACAGGCACTGGCGCTGCGCTTACTGAGACTGGCTTTTTAACATCAGCCACAGGAGCAGCTGACGCTACAGGTGTCACTGTTTTAGCCGTAGGTGCTGCCGCAGTCTGAGCTTGAGTTTCTAAGCGAATAATTAAATCGCCCTCGTTCACTTTATCGCCCACCTTAACTAATACTTCTTTAACCACGCCACCCTCGGTAGAAGGTAAATCCATGCTGGCTTTATCGGTTTCTAACACCGCTAAAGTTTGCTCTTTAGTAACCACATCACCTACTTGGATTAAAACTTCGATGACATCAATATCATGCACATCACCCACATCAGGCACAGCCACTTCAATCACACTAGCAACACCAGCTGTTACGACAGGCTCACTGGCTGACGCAGGTGTTTCAACTTGTACAGTAAGCTCAGCCGCTACCGATGCAGACTCTTCTACAGCAGCAGGCACTGCATTATCAGCTGTAGCAGGTTCAATAGTAATCACTAAAGATCCCTCATTCACTTTATCGCCTACGCTGAGATGCACTTGTTTTACAACACCCGCAGCAATAGCTGGCAAATCCATACTCGCTTTATCGGTTTCTAAAACAGCAACGGTTTGCTCTTCTTCAACCACATCACCCACTTGAACCAAAACCTCGATGACATCAATATCATGCACGTCACCGACATCAGGCACTTTCATTTCTGTTAATAATAGCGTCATATTTTGCTCTTCTGTTAGATTAACCAAGGCGCAGCGGCTTCTGGATCAATATTGTATTTTGCGATAGCAACATCTATTTTCGCCGCGTCAAATTCACCTTTATCTGCCAATGCTTTTAATGCCGCAATCGTTACATGATAACGATCAACTTCAAAGAAGCTACGTAGCTTAGCGCGCGTATCCGAACGACCAAAACCATCTGTTCCTAATACCGTATAAGGCGCAGAAATATAAGGGCGAATTTGCTCAGCAAAAGCACGAATATAGTCCGTTGCCGCAATCACAGGAATGTCCGCTTTAGGAATACAGCTTTCTACATGTGATACTTTTGCTTTTTTGCTTGGGTGCAAACGATTCCAACGCTCACACGACTGACCATCTCGCGCCAATTCAGTAAAACTGGTACAGCTAAATAAATCAGACTCCACACCCCAGTCGTCACGCAATAATGTTGCCGCTTCAACCACTTCACAGAAAATTGTACCTGAACCTAATAAATGTACTTTAGGTGTTTTCTTCCGACTAATGCCAGATTGAAATAAATACATACCTTTCAGAATATCTTGCGCTGACTCTTCTGGCATTGGCGGTTGGTCGTAATTTTCGTTCATCACAGTAATGTAATAAAATACATCTTCTTGCTCGCCATACATACGGCGTAAACCGTCTTGAACAATCACTGCCAATTCATAGGCGTACGTTGGATCATAAGAAATACAGTTTGGAACCGTTGCCGACATTAAATGACTGTGGCCATCTTCATGCTGTAAACCTTCCCCATTTAATGTTGTTCTACCCGCTGTACCGCCTAATAAGAAACCGCGTGTACGTTGATCTGCTGCCGCCCAAATTAAATCACCCACACGCTGAAAACCAAACATGGAGTAATAAATGAAGAATGGAATCATCGGCACACCATGGGTTGAATACGCAGTACCTGCGGCAATCCAATCACATAAGCCACCTGCCTCGTTAATCCCCTCTTGTAAAACCTGCCCTTTTTTATCTTCTTTATAGTACATCAACTGATCAGCATCTTGCGGCGTATACAGCTGCCCCACTTGCGACCAAATACCTAATTGGCGGAACATACCTTCCATACCAAAAGTACGCGACTCATCAGGCACAATGGGCACAATACGTTTACCAATATTTTTATCTTTCACTAAGATATTTAAAATACGCACGAATGCCATTGTCGTTGAAATACCACGCCCAACTTTAGTGCCATCTAAAACTGACTGAAAAGCACTTAGCGCAGGAATCTGCAATGCTTCTGCTTTTTGTCTACGCACAGGAATAGCACCGCCTAAATCGGTTCTACGTTGTTGCATATACTTATATTCTTCAGAATCTTCAGCAAACTTTAAATAAGGTAAGCTTTCTATTTCAGAATCTGTAACAGGCAACTGCCAACGATCACGAATATCGCTAATCGATTGCAAGCTCATTTTTTTCTGCTGATGACTGGTGTTTTGCGCTTCACCAGAATCACCCATACCATAACCTTTAATAGTTTTGGCTAAAATAACCGTAGGCTGACCTTTATGGTTGACCGCAGCATTATAGGCTGAGAACAGTTTAATCGGATCATGACCGCCACGGTTTAATTCCCAAATATCCTTATCGGTATATTCTTCTACTAAAGCTTGTAATTCTGGCGTATTAAAGAAATACTCCCTGACATACGCGCCATCTTTTGATTTAAAGGTTTGATATTCACCATCCACACATTCCATCATGCGCTTCATCACCAAACCATCTTTATCTTTTGCAAGTATCGCATCCCAGCGTCTACCCCAAATAACTTTAATCACATTCCAGCCAGCTCCGCGGAAGCTACCTTCTAATTCCTGGATAATTTTACCGTTACCGCGCACTGGCCCATCTAAGCGCTGTAAATTACAGTTGACCACAAAAATTAGATTTTCTAATTTTTCACGGCCCGCCATAGTAATCGCACCTAATGTTTCTGGTTCATCCGTTTCTCCATCACCTAAAAATGCCCAGACTTTACGACCTTCAGTCTTAGACATGCCGCGATCTTGCATATAATGCATAAAACGCGCTTGGTAAATCGCCATAATAGGCCCCAAACCCATAGATACCGTAGGAAACTGCCAGAAGTCAGGCATTAACCAAGGGTGTGGGTAGGAAGATAATCCATTGCCGCCTACTTCTTGACGGAATTGATCCATTTTCTCTTCATCAAAGCGCCCTTGCATAAAAGCACGCGCATAGTCACCCGGACAAGAATGTCCTTGGACAAAAACCATATCGCCGCCATGTGCATCAGATGGCGCATGCCAGAAATGGTTATGGCCTACATCATATAAGGTTGCAGCAGAAGCAAAACTCGCAATATGCCCACCCACATTAGTATTTCTGTTGGCTCTCAAGACCATCATCATCGCGTTCCAACGCACATAGGCGCGGATATTACGCTCAATCGTGGTCATACCAGGAAATTTAGGCTGCAACTCCACTGGTATAGTATTAACATAAGCAGTATTAGCACTAAAAGGAATATCAGCACCTGATTGTCTTGCCTTTTCGACCAGCTGCTCAATAATAAAATGAACCCGTTCATTACCATCTTGTTCTTGAATAGCGGCTAACGCCTCTAACCATTCCTGCGTTTCTGCCGGGTCGACATCAACCTGATCTAATTTATTGGCATTCAAACCATTACTCATCCGATACTCCTATTTATGCATGTGACTTAGTCTATTCGCCAGCCTTATACACAAACCATTACATAGCTAAAATTAAGAAAGGATATGAGCAAAGACTGCATTCGCCATCTTTACTCATATCCTTGAACATTTGTATGTTTTCCAAAAACATATAAAGAGTTTGTGATGATTAAGTCACAAGCTCCACTATCAATAGCAATTAACGCTTAGCGTTAGCCACCGCAACACGAGCAAGCTCAGTTACTGTCGCCCAGTCTTTGTTCTTTACAGCCTCTACAGGCGCTAACCAAGAACCACCGACACAAGCCACATTTTTCAATGCCAAGTAATCATTATAGTTTTCTGGAGAAATACCACCCGTTGGGCAAAAAGTAATTTGTGGAATAGGCCCCGCAATCCCTTTTAACATAGGAATTCCACCCGCTGCAGCCGCTGGAAAGAATTTAAAATGATCTAAACCATACTCCATACCTAGCATTAATTCAGATACACTAGCAATACCTGGAATTAAAGCGATTTCACTGTGGTTCGCTGCCTCTAAAAGTTTAGGCGTTAAGCCTGGGCTAATAGCAAAAACCGCACCCGCATCTGCGACTGCTTTTAATTCTTCTGGCGTGGTAATCGTACCCGCCCCCACAATTGCACCTTCTACTTCTTGGCTAATAGCACGAATCGCATCCATTGCCGCCGCCGTACGTAAAGTAATTTCCAATACGTTAATGCCACCTGCCATTAAAGCACGCGCTAAAGGCACTGCGTCAGCCGCATCCTGAATTACCATTACTGGCATTACAGGTGAAGCATTTAGAACGTCAGAAGGTTGAACTTTCCAGTTATTAATTGTCATAGTCTTATATTTATTGAGTATTTAGTAAAAGCGGACGTTTATTTCTTAACGCGGCAGTAAAGGTTAGTTTCATCAAATAAATTCGTCGCTCCTGTTTCTGCAGAAGAAGCACCGACACGGAAAGCACCGAACATTTCACGTCCCATTCCCCAGTGATGTCCTTTCGCACTGTTTGCGGCAGGTTTACGCGCATTAAACTCAGCGTCATCAACCAAGGCATTCACATCACCCGTTTGAGTATTTAAAACAATCATATCGCCATCGCGTACTTTTGCTAATGGGCCGCCATCTTCACATTCAGGGCACATATGAATTGCTGAAGGCACTTTACCTGAAGCACCTGACATACGTCCGTCAGTCACAATAGCGACTTTAAAGCCTCTGTCCTGTAGTAAACCTAAGATTGGCGTTAATTTATGCAATTCAGGCATACCATTTGATTTAGGTCCTTGGAAACGTAAAACGATAATAAAGTCACGCTCCAACTCACCACGATGGAATGCAGCCAGCACATCATCTTGATCATCGAATACTAGAGCTGGCGCTTCAACCACTTGATGTTCTTCGGCAACCGCTGATACTTTAGAAATACCACGTCCTAAATTACCGTGCATCACATGCAAACCACCACTAGGAGCAAATGGCTTTTCTAAAGACCCAATCACTGTGTCATCCAATGATTTAGCTGGCCCTTCTTGCCAAATTAGCTTGTCATCAACAATTTTAGGCTCTTGCGAGTAATCACCCATACCACGATTATTAGCGATCGTCATAACATCATTATGCAAGTAACCACCTCTTAATAAATCAGCGATTAACACACCCATGCCGCCAGCGGCTTGGAAATGGTTAATATCGGCTTGACCGTTTGGATAAACACGCGTTAATAACGGCACGGCATGAGACAACTCATTAAAGTCATCCCAGTTGACTTCAATACCTGCCGCACGAGCAATAGCAACAATATGCATAGTATGGTTAGTTGAACCACCCGTTGCTAGTAAACCAACAATCGCATTCACAATCGCTTTTTCATCAATCACACGACCTAGTGGGCGGTAATCATCACCTAACTTAGTGAATTTAAGCACTTGGCGTGCGGCTTCTTTAGTCAGCTCATCACGTAATGGTGTGTACGGGTTGATAAATGAACTACCAGGAAGGTGTAAGCCCATAATCTCAACCATCATCTGGTTGCTGTTCGCTGTACCATAGAAAGTACAAGTACCTGGGCTATGATAAGATTTTGATTCTGATTCTAATAATTCTTTACGACCAATTTTACCTTCCGCATAAAGCTGGCGCGTCATGGCTTTTTCTTTATTGGTAATACCGCTAGTCATCGGGCCAGATGGCACAAATACCGCCGGTAAGTGGCCAAAACTCAAGGCTCCTAGCAGTAAGCCCGGAACAATTTTGTCACACACCCCTAAGTACAAACCACCATCAAACATATTATGGCTTAAACTAATCGCGGTAGACATGGCAATTACATCACGACTAAATAAAGATAATTCCATACCTGGCTGACCCTGAGTCACACCATCACACATGGCTGGCACACCGCCTGCAAACTGAGCTACGCCACCCGCTTCTTTAATTGCTGCTTTGATTAACGCAGGGGAATCTTTATACGGTTCATGTGCAGAAAGCATGTCGTTATAAGAAGATATAATCGCAATATTAGCTTTTTTATTATCTGTTAAATCGGCTTTTTCGCCGGTACTACAGGCTGCAAAACCATGCGCTAAATTTCCACATGCCAAAGTAGAGCGGTGCGGCCCATCTTCTGCAGCTTTATCAATGTGCTTTAAATATAAGCTACGCACAACATGACTGCGCTCTATGATTCGTTGAGTGACTTTTTCTACTACTGAATGCATATTATCTTCCTATAAAGTTACTGTAAAAGTAACAAATAAACTATATTATTGTGTTTTATGCACGGCATTATACAGCAACACAGGCCTAACAAAAAACCCCGGCTACTATAAGTCGCCACCCAAAACATCATTCTCCCACTCACGACCATCACGCGCCAACAAAGTAGTTGCTGCTTCTGGGCCCCACGTACCCGCAGGATAAGGTTTCGGAGCATCTTGCGTTTCTTTCCAAGCATTTTGCATAGAGTCAATCCAAGTCCACGCCTGCTCTATCTCTTCACGACTAATAAACAGGGTTGAATTACCACGCATCGCTTCCAATAATAAACGCTCATAAGCATCGACAATATGACTTCCTTTAAATGCCTCTGAAAAACTCAAGTCCAACTTGTTTTCCTGCACTTTAATTTGTTCGTCGATTCCTGGAATTTTATTTAAAATCTCAACATCAACCCCTTCATCAGGCTGCAAACGAATACTTAATTTATTTGCGGGCAACCTCTCAAAACTATCTTTAAAAATATTATGCGGTAACTCTTTAAATTGGATAATAATTTCTGAATGCTTCGCAGGTAACCGCTTACCTGTACGCAAATAGAAAGGCACACCCGCCCAACGCCAGTTATCAATATCCACGCGCACCGCAACAAAAGTTTCCGCGCCACTTTCAGTATTAGCGCCCTCCTCTTCTGTATACCCTGGCACAGCAGCCCCTTTAATCTGGCCAGATGCATATTGACCGCGTACAGTTTTTTCCGAGACATTTTTTACAGTAATCGGACGCAAATCTTTTAGGACTTTAATTTTTTCATAATGAATATTATCCGCATCCAAACTAACCGGCGGCTCCATAGCGATAAAGGTCAAAATCTGCAATAAATGATTTTGCATCATATCGCGCGTCTGACCAGACTGATCAAAATACCCCCAACGCCCTTCAATACCGATCTCTTCTGCTACAGTAATTTGAATATGATCAATGGTATTGTGATCCCAGTTAGTAATAAACAGCGAATTGGCAAAACGCAATGCCAATAAATTTAAAACAGTTTCTTTACCCAAGTAGTGATCAATACGACAGACCTGATCGCCAGTAAATACATCGGCTACAGCATTATTAATTTCCTTAGACGATTCTAGGTCGTAACCAATTGGTTTCTCCATGACCATGCGTGACTCAGGTGTTAACGCACCCGATAATTTCAAGCCCTGACAAATCGCTTTAAATAAAAATGGCGGCACGGAAAAGTAATTAATCATTCTGCGCTTGTCTTTATCAACGACCTCAGCCAGTTGCTTATATTCACTAGGCTGAGTTAAATCCATTTGCAGATAACTCATTCGCGCTGAAAATCGTTCCCACACTGACTGATCACGCTCTTCTTTTAAAAACTTTTCTAAACAAGTATTCGCTGCTTTAAACAACAAATTCCCCTCGTCTGCAAAGCGGTCTACGCCAATAATTTTAGTATCAGGCTCAAGCAAATTGGCTTTATCTAGCTGATACAAACAGAGCAACAATTTACGCGTCGACAAATCCCCCAGCGCGCCAAAAATCACGAGATCACAGGGTTTGAATGTTTTTTTATTATTCATTAGTACATTGCCAAAAGTCTTTAAACGACAGTTTATGGTTAATTAAAATGATTGCAAAGCAAACTGATACAGCTTACTTTAAAGCTCTAGCACTTAAAAAAGCTTGCTCAGATAAAGCGCTCCACTGCGAAACTTGAGCTCTAAATTGATTAAAAGACTGGTAAATCTTTTTCGCCATTGGGTCTTTATTTGCCAATTCCAGCACCACCTCTTCTGATAATTGTTTTAATTTCCTAAGCACTTCATCTGGCAATGGCATTAACTTAACGCCATGCTTGTTGACCAAAGTATCTAAGGCCTGATTATTGCGTGCGGTATATTCGGAAAGCATATCCATATTCACAGCCTTACAGGCAGCTAAAACAATACTTTGCAAATCATTAGGTAATTCGTTAAAGGCATCTTTATTAATCAAAGCTTCCATCGTTGAGCCAGGTTCATGCCAGCCAGGATAATAATAATACTTCGCGACTTTATGTAAGCCAAACGCCAAATCATTATAAGGCCCGACCCATTCAGTCGCATCAATAGTGCCTGATTGTAACGAGGTAAACAGCTCTCCTCCAGGTATATTAACTGTAGTGCCGCCAGCTCTGCGCAATACTTCCCCACCCAAACCAGGAATACGCATTTTCAAACCTTTTAAATCCTCTACTGTTTTAATCTCACGATTAAACCAGCCAGCCATTTGCACACCCGAATTACCTGCTGCGGCAGGAATTAAATTAAACGGCTCATACAGCTCACGCCATAATTCCATGCCGCCACCATAATATAACCAAGCATTCATTTCTTGCGCGGTTAAACCAAAAGGCACACTAGAAAAAAACTGCGTCGCCTCTGATTTACCTTTCCAATAATACGCGCCCGAATGTCCCATTTGTGCCGTACCTTTAGATACCGCATCAAATACTTCAAAAGCCGGTACCAATTCATTAGCACCGTACACTTTGACCTTCATCCGGCCGCCGCTCATTTCATTAATCATTTTGGCCAGTAAGTTAGCACCTGCACCTAAGCCAGGAAAATTCTTCGGCCAAGCAGTGACCATTTTCCATTTAATCTTAGAACCAGCATGCGCCACGCTAGGAGCAAGCACAGCACTACCCGCAGCTAAAGCACCAACACCTGCCTTATTAATAAATTCACGTCTTTTCATATTAAATCACCTAATCATCAATTAGGCATTATTCTACCTGAATCATAGGGATAATTTATAGCGTTCAATTCCGAAAGCTCTCCAGCATCATACGCCATGACCACTAAACCAAGTGTAACTGTAACGGCCAAGTAAAGCAGAACACTTTCTTAGACCTATTTCTTATGGAACTCACGCTCAAACTCTAAGGGTGATTTATAGCCTAATTTAAAGTGTGTCCGCTTACCATTATAAAAAGCCAATAGTAAAAACCTATTAGCCGTTGCCAATGAAATTAGCGGCACGACAACAGCTTACGAGCTTCAAAAGTAATGCTCTAAACACTCTGTTTATCACTCTAGTTATTAGCAAGATAAACCAGCCTCGCTCACCTCGAAAAAGTCTGGCGAGGCTTTTTTATGGTTAATAGCCCCCGCCACCAACAATAAATAACCCAACACTCACATCTACCACCTAAATCTCAAAGAACCATGATTATCTTTCTGCAGCCAAAAGCCAAAACACATGACAAATGCGCTATAATCGAAAACTATTTGACAATACCCCTTAAGGCACTCATTTCAAACACTACAATGTCAAATAGCGATCAGCGATCTCCCTCCACATTATCCCCATTCATATATTGAAGAGACAGACAATGAAAAAACTAACAGGCATCCTTTTAGCAACTGTATTGACTACAGGATGCGCAATTGACCCTTACACAGGCGAAGAAAAAGTATCTAATACAGCCTGGGGGACGGGGATTGGCTTAGGTGCAGGCGCAGCAACTGGCGCAGCGATTGGCGCGCTTGCCGGTGGTGGCAAAGGTGCTGCAATGGGCGCAGCGATTGGCGCAGGCGTAGGAGCCGCAGGTGGCGCAGGCATTGGTTACTATATGGATACTCAAGAAAAGAAATTACGCTTACGCTTAGAAAGCACAGGTGTTCGAGTACAAAGAAATGGCGACAATTTACAATTGATCATGCCAGGCAATATTACCTTTGCATCTAACTCTGGAACCCTCAATAGTAATTTCGCTCCAATCCTTGATTCAATTGCCATCATTTTTAAGGAATTTAAAGATACAAGTATCGACGTAGGAGGTTTCACTGACTCTACAGGCAGTAATCAACATAATCAGGAGTTATCTGAACGCCGTGCCGCTAGCGTAGCGAATTATTTAGTCCGCTCAGGCGTGAGCAGCAACAGAATACATTCTCGCGGTCTTGGCGAGCGCTACCCTATCGCCTCAAACAATACGGCAGCAGGGCGCGGACAAAACCGTCGAGTGGAAATTAATATCCGCCCTAGATAATTCACTTTATTTAAAGCATAAAAAAGGCCGCATAAAGCGGCCTTTTTCTTCAAACAATCACTAAAAGTTTATTTTAATAAGCCTTGTAATAAACCATTCAAGTTATGTACAAATTCAGCAGGATCATCTAGCTGCCCACCTTCACTTAACACTGCCTGATCAAACAAGATACGTGTTAAATCAGAAAAACGTTCATCATCTTGCTCCTCTTTTAAACGTGTTACTAAAGCGTGTTCTGGGTTGATTTCGAATACCGGCTTGCTACCCCCCATACCCATCATACTCATATCCTGACCCGCCTCTTTCATGATGCGTTCCATATTCAAGCTCATCGCATCTTGCTCAGTAACCAAACAAGATGGTGACGCCGTTAAGCGATGACTTAAACGTACTTCACTTACTTTATCAGTCAACACTTCTTTGATTTGAGTAATGACAGACTCAAAATCTTTAGACGCTTCTTCTTGCTCTTTTTTATCTTCTTCCGTGTCGAATTTGTCTAAATCCAACTGACCTTTCGCAACCGACTGTAAAACCTTACCATCAAAGTCATTCAAATTAGATACCAACCACTCATCGATACGGTCAGATAACAATAGAACTTCAATACCTTTCTTACGGAAGATTTCTAAATGCGGGCTGTTTTTAGCTGCGGCAAAACTATCCGCCGTTACATAATAGATTTTATCTTGGCCTTCTTGCATACGCTCGATGTAATCTTCAAAAGAGACCTCTTGCGCATCCGTATCAGCATTCGTTGATGCAAAACGTAATAACTTCGCAACACGCTCTTTATTCTTATTATCTTCGATAGGGCCTTCTTTGATCACATTACCAAACTGAGCCCAAAAAGTAGCGTATTTTTCTTTATCGTTTTTCGCAAGACCTTCTAATAAACCTAGTACCTTTTTAACTGCACCCGCTTTAATCGTGTTGATTTTTTTACTTTGCTGCAGGATTTCACGTGATACATTTAAAGGTAGTGAATCAGTATCAATTACACCACGAACAAAACGTAAATAGCGCGGCATTAACTGCTCTGCATCATCCATAATAAACACTTTACGCACATAAAGTTTTACACCGTGTTTTGCATCTCTGTCCCACATATCAAATGGAGCGCGTGCAGGCACATACAGCAACATCGTATATTCGTTCGTACCTTCTACTTTACTGTGTACATGCGCTAAAGGATCTTGAAAATCATGACCGACATGTTTGTAAAATTCATTATAAGCCTCTTCATCTAACTCATCCTTAGATTTAGTCCATAATGCAGATGCGCTATTAACTGTCTCCTCTTCAACTTTAGCAGGCTCAGTTTCGTTCCCTTCTTCATCAGTAACTGCTGGAATTTCTTTATCCATAACAATTGGCAAAGAAATATGGTCAGAGAATTTTTTAACAATAGAGCTTAAACGATAATTATCTAAGAATTCTTTTTCACCATCTTTTAAGTGCAAAATGATCTCAGTACCACGACCTACTTTTTCTACCGTTTCTAATGTGTATTCACCTTCACCCGCCGACTCCCAAAGCGTTGCTTCTTCAGCACCTGCTTTACGCGTAATTAAAGTGACTTTATCAGCAACGATAAAGGCAGAATAAAAACCCACACCAAACTGGCCAATGAGTTCGCTATCTTTAGCTTGGTCGCCCGTTAGCGCGTCAAAAAACTGCTTTGTGCCTGACTTAGCAATAGTACCGATATGCTCTTGCACTTCTTCGCGCGTCATACCAATACCGTTATCACTAACAGTTAATGTTTTTGCCTCTTTATCAAAAGCAAGGCGAATTTTTAACTCGCTATCCCCTTCATACAAGCCATCATTAGACAATGCTTCAAAACGCAACTTATCTGATGCATCAGAAGCATTAGAAATCAATTCACGTAAAAAAATCTCTTTATTACTATATAGAGAGTGAATCATTAATTGCAGTAAATGCTTAACTTCAGTTTGAAATCCCAGCGTTTCTTTTTTAGCTTCAACAGTCATTTTTTAGTATTCCCCAAAATAAATAATCATTATCGGTTTCGATATTAGGGCAAAGATTGTGTTTTCAAGGGAAAAATATAGAATACAAATAAATACCTCGAATAATAATTCCTTATTCTTGCCTGCCAGCAATCAATTTCTGAGTAATGCTAGACCTAAAATCAAAAAAAATTTTACTGATTGAAGATTACCCTGTCATGCGTAAAGCGATAAGAGACATGCTTTACTCCTTAGATGTAGTCACGCTTATTGAAGCTGAAAATGGCCAAAAAGCGATAACTGCGATGCAAAATCATAAATTTGACATTGTCCTCTGCGACTACAATTTAGGCGATGGAAAAAATGGATTGCAAGTATTAGAGGAAGCGAGATTTCGTAAGCTACTGCCCAGTTCTTCAGCCTTTATTATGGTAACTGCCGAACAAGTACAAGGCATGGTACTCAGCGCTATGGAAAGCAAGCCTGACGAGTACTTAACCAAACCTTTTACAGTACAACTTTTACTAACTCGCTTAGAGCGGACCTTTGAACGGAAACAGTTTTTTAAGCTGGTCGATGCCGCTATAGATATTGAAAATTACCCTTTAGCCATAAAACACTGTGATAAATTACTAGATGAAAGTCCGAAAAAGATGCATACCGCACTATTAAAAAAACGTGCTGAATTAGCCGTTTATACTCAAGATTTTTCGACTGCGCAGCATATTTATCAAAATATTCTAGAGCAAAGAGAACTTAACTGGGCTTTGCTTGGAGTAGCACAAATCCATTATTTACAAGGCAACACAGAAGAAGCTATTGGCACTTTCCAAGAAATCATTAGTAAATACCCTATGACCATGGAAGCTTATGATTTACTTGCTCAGTCGTATGAATCCACAGAACAACACATAGAAGCGCAAGAGGCTTTACATAAAGCAGTACAATTGTCACCACAAACCATTTTAAGACAACGAAAACTAGCGACTATTGCCAATAAAACTGGCGATTTAGAAACTGCAGAGAACGCTTGTAAAGCCGCAGTCATACTAGGTAAATATTCCGTACACAAAAGTTCTAACGACTTTTCTAATCTAGCCCAAATTTTCAAAAAAGCAGATAAAAAAACCGAAGCACTGGAAATTTTACAAACCATGCGCAAAGAGTTCCCTAATGACCCTAGCGCAGAGTTACGCGCGACTATTGCTGAAAACGAAATATATCAAAGCATGGGCGAAGCAGAACAAGCGGAAGAGGCATTCAGTAAAGCATTAAGCATTGGCAAGCAATATGATCAAATACTAGATAAAGAAATCAAACTAGAGATGTCCAAAGTTTGCTACCAAAATGACCACGAAGAAACCGCAAACGAGTTTATCAAGCAACTGATCAAAAGCCATATTGATGATGATGATTTCATAAATGAAATCAATATTATGCATAGCTCTATCGGTCTCGAAAGCCATGCAGAGGAACTGATCAATGCAACACGACAAGAACTAATCCATGTTAATAATGAAGGTGTAAAGCTTTATCAACAAGAAAAGTTTATTGAAGCCATTGCCGTTTTTGCCAAGGCATTTAAGGCCATGCCTGAGAATAAAACCATTATTCTTAATATGACTAAAATCATATTACATAATATTAAAGTGTCAGGCTGCACTAAAGACAATATGGCAGAGGCTAAATTTTATATTAACAAGGCGAAAAAACTAGGAGTTGCTCAATACAAACTCAATAGCATTCAAATGGAATATGCCAAACTAGTACACAGCTTTAATAAAACGGCAACAAAATGATCCACTCGCAAGTCTCCCCCATAAGCTTCTCAGCCATCCTTGGATCCTCCATCCATGATGTCAAAAACTCGCTAGGAGTTATCAGCGAACTTATCCAGCAGCTCAAGCAGACCAATACAGAAAACAAACATATCTTGCAGTTAGAGTTTGAAGCTAGCCGCATGAACAATAACCTAATTCAGTTACTCACTTTATATAAAATTGAGGCGAAAAATTTCACCTTAGATATTGATGAATATTCAGTTAATGAAATCCTGAATGATGTTAAAGCTCAACAATCATCACTCTTTGACTTAAATGACGTCGCCTTGGAAATTGAGTGCAATGAAGACCTGCTTTGCTACTGCGATTTTAATTTAATCTGTAGTTCAATTAACTCAATTTTGAACAATGCACAGCGCTATAGTCATAAAAAAATAATTCTTTCGGCAGGGCAACAAGATGGCTATGTGTACTTTAGAATTGAAGATGATGGTGACGGCTTTCCAGAGAGTTTCACCAACACCGATAAAGTGGACTTTAAAACCGGAAATACCGGCCTAGGTCTGTATTTTGTCTCCACCATTGCTAATTTACATAGCAGCGACAATAAATCCGGCTATATTAGTACCGCTAATGACAGCCGCTTAGGCGGGGCAAGTTTCAGCTTATTTTTGCCTTAAAATGACACTGCCGGCACATTAATATCTTTACCTGTCAGCATTAAGGCAATTTGCAATAAACTCTCCCAACAATCGCCTTGTTGCACACCTTTAATTTGCCTGTCAGCCTGAGCCGCGACCAATAAACCTGTCATTAGGTTTTTCTGCTTAAGTTTGGCTAAAGCATGATTGACCAATTTCTGACGATCTCCCCACACTTGGTATTGCATAAACACAGTATTTTTCGCCTGACCTGCATCTATTTTCCGCTTAATATGAATAAGATTACGCACTTCTCGCGCCAGAGCCCAAAGGACAATCGGTGCAGCGATCCCTTCGTGCTGCAAACCTGAAAGTATTTTTAACACGCGCTCAACTCGCCCCGACAATGCCGCATCAACCAAATTAAACACATCATAACGAGAACCGTCCGCTACAGCTTCTTGAATCTGCGTATCAGAGATAAGGCCTTGACCATATAGCACATACAGCTTTTCAATTTCCTGGGCAGCAGCTAATAAATTACCTTCCACGCGCGCAGCAATAATAGCTACACCCGTTCTTTCTACAAGCAAACCTCTACGCTGTAGCCGCTGCTGTAACCACTGCATTAAAGCACTGCCATCTAAAGGCCAAACCTGTATAGCAACACCGTGCTTTTCTAGCGCCGTCATCCACTTTGACTTTTTAGCTGCTTTCTCCAACTTACCTGCGCTAACTAATAACAGGGTATCTTCAGGCAAACGCTCGCAGTAGCTCACTAAAGCCTTACTACCTTCAGTCCCAGGCTTACAAGTAGGTATCCGCAAATCAATGACTTTTTTTTCTGCAAAAATCGACATTGAATCGGCTGCTTGCAAAAAATCAGCCCAAGAAAAGCTGGCATCAACCGTCAGTACTTCTCGGCTGTCATACCCTGCATTCTTAGCCGCTAGCCTTACGGCATCAGCCGCTTCACCTAATTGTAGCGGCTCGTCACCGCTCAAAAAATAAATAGGTACTAGCTTTTTAGCTAATGCCGCAGGCAGTTGTTCTGCTTTTAACCACACTATGGCAAGATCTTCTTTAATTTTGCTTTAGCTCTATTAATCACTAGGCGCACAGCTTGACTATAAAGCTCTTCACGCAAGACAGCTTCCTCATTGCCTTTCGACAATACAGTAAAGCTACTCTGCGTATTAAAATACGATTTAGATACCTCTATTGTCTGAGCAGAAACAAAAGTAGTTCCATGCTTATCAAGCAAATCAAAGGTCAGACGATACACGAGGTCATATTCATTAGAGTAGCCTGAAGAATCTATTGAAATAGTACGCCGCTGATAATCTTCATTGATGACATTTAAAACCATTCCAGCTTCCTCCACCGTTGCAACTAACTCCCCTGAAGCAGAACGAAAAGTTGTTGCAATCGCATTGGTTAATTCCGCCGAAGCACCACGCACATAAATTTTCTGCAATACCACCGGGAGCTGAATACCGCCCCGCAAGTGATAACCGCAAGCCGACAGCAGAAAAACAAACATTAAAACAATACTATTTTTAGCCATCATGGTTTTCAGTAGCTTAAATAACAATACTTACCAACTTTTTAGGTACGACAATCAGTTTTTTCACTGGCTTCCCACCTATAAATCGATTTACATTTTCCTCGGCCAAAGCCAGCACTTCTATCGCGTCTTTACTAGCATCTGTTGCAACCTTGATTTTACCGCGCAATTTACCATTCACTTGAACTATCATTTGTATTTCATCTTGCACTAATGCTGCAGCATCAACAGCGGGCCAAAGCTGGTTAATATCTTCAGTTTTGCCTAAAGCTAGCCATAATTTCTGGCAAATATGCGGCGCAATCGGATACAACATTAAGGCAATCGCCTCCAATACTTCTTGACGAACAGCAGGCGCATTATTTCCTTGTGCATCAAACTTAGCTAAGCTATTTAATAGCTCCATATTGGTTGCAATAGCGGTATTAAAATGATGTCTACGACCTATATCATCCGTTACTTTTTCAATTGCATGATGCAACTGTCGGCGTAAATCTTTTTC
>Ga0209826_1000067_pt1 | contig 66542 bp, 59 predicted proteins | sample GOMGulsemesocosm_5_FD_184637 | JGI IMG/M metagenome (GOLD analysis project Ga0209826, IMG submission 184637) | Methane-oxidizing microbial communities from mesocosms in the Gulf of Mexico - GOM15C Gulf of Mexico (SPAdes) (version 2) | ecosystem: Environmental > Aquatic > Marine > Cold seeps...
GAATTTTTGGTACATAGTGCCATCAGCTTTCATTGCTTCTAACTCTTTTAAACGATTAATTGATTTTTTAATTGTTTTAAAGTTAGTCAACATACCACCTAACCAACGATGATTTACATAAGGCATCCCACAACGTACGGCTTCTTCAGCCACTGTTTTACGCGCAGATTTTTTTGTTCCAACAAATAAAATATTACCTTTATTTGCTGTCATTTGACCTAGATAGTTCATCGCATCATTAAATAATGGAAGAGTTTGCTCTAAATCTATAATATAAATCTTGTTACGCGCACCAAAAAGGTATGAAGCCATTTTTGGGTTCCAGTAACGTGTTTGATGTCCAAAGTGAACACCCGCTTCTAGCATTTGACGCATTGACACTGCTGCCATTTGTTTCTCCTAAAGTTATTCGGCCGTCGCTTTAATTAAGCAACAAACCTGGGTTTCGCCTCCACCTACCCCGCCTGGAAACCAGTTATAAAACTAGCACCCTACCAGCCGTGTCGATAAATGTGAGTATTAATACAAAAATGAACTTACCTTTATACCATGTATATACAATATCAACAATAGGAAATTTAAAAGCTCTTCCTTAATTTCAACTTTATTTATATGGAGGTCAACTATTTATATATTACAAAAACCGATCAATTTCATGCGCCTTTAATCCCCAGGCCATTAATGTCTCTACCGTATGGTTAGCATTATTTAATCGAGCGACTACAATGTCGAATAACTGTTTATAAAATAAATAACCTTTTATCGGATTATCATCCAGATACACAGATAAACTTTCACCATCAAACTCTAGTAATGAAACATCTGTCACAGCCATGACAGTTGCAATTCGTGGCAGAGTCGAGTGCAGACAGCTTTCGCCAAAAATGGCCCCCACTTTTAACTCACCGACTCCTGGTTGAATACCTTTTTCCCCACCCAAGCCAACATGTCTGGTAACCCTAAGCTCACCCTGTTCGACAAAGAAAAATGATTTTGCCAAATCACCCTCTTTCACCACGATATCATTTGCATTATATTTACGACGACTCCAAGCAACTCCTTCTGATAATTGTGGAGACTTAACAAAATCTTTTAATATATTTTCCAAATCTATTCCTTATACCTAAATGTTACTCAGATAACTTAATCAACTTTTGTATTACAATTGTAGCCCAGTACAATAACAAGTTTTAAAAAATTAGCGTTTTCGCCCCTGTAACCCACCTGTATGAATAGCGATTATTTTCTGCCCTACGTCAAACTGCTCCTGCTTAATTAAATCAAACAAACCATACAGCATTTTCCCTGTATAGACTTGTTCCAGATCAATACCCTGCTGTATTGAAAAATTCTCGATAAACTGCATAAGCTCCTCATTTGATTTTGCAAACCCACCAAAATGGTAATCAAGTTGAATAGACCAATTTTCTTTTTTTTTGATTAATAATTCTTCGACATCATTAATCAAAAAACCACCACCTTTTAAAGCAGAAAAACCACAAACATGTTTACTATCAACAGCAGCTACCAAACCAGCAAGTGTTGTTCCTGTTCCACATGGGACACACATAACATCGAAATTAAAATTAATTTCAGCTAATATTTCAGCTACACCTGTTAATGCTAATTCTGATGACCCTCCTTCAGGTAGCCAATATTCACCCTGCTGTATTCCAGGCAAAGCATCATGCTGTTTAAACTTCCTTAAAACTCTATACTCTGACCGCGAAACAAACCTTAAATCCATCCCCCACTTTTGCATATCAAGTAAAGTCTGGCTAAAGACCTTAGGTTTCTCACCCCGAATATACCCAATCGTATGCAAACCTAATTGTTGCCCCACATAAGCCAAAGCATGTAGATGATTTGAGTACGCTCCCCCCATACTGATAATAGTCTCGGCCTTTATTGCCAGAGCATCGTTTAAAATGTATTTTAATTTACGCCATTTATTTCCAGAAATAATTGGGTGTAATAAATCATCTCGCTTAATCCATAACTCAACTTGTTTTTGCTCTAATAAGGGATCAATAATTTGTGTTAAAATGGAAGGATTAAAGCTTTTTTCAAGCACTACTAATTTAGGGTGCAACATACATATCAGCTTGTTTTATTGCCCAAGCTACATCAGCAGCTTGTCTGTTTTCTTTTACATCATGCACCCTAAAGATAGGAATACCCGACATCACCCCTATCGCTGTGGTCACAGCAGTTGCAGTCACTAATTCAGCAGGCTCAGAAACAGCACATAAACTCCCCATAAAACGTTTTCGACTTGTGCCCAGTAACACTGGAAAACCTAATGCAACAATATGCTCCAAATTAGCCAATAAATTAATATTATCTTCCCTTCTTTTTCCAAACCCAATACCAGGATCTAACAGTATATTTTGTTCTTTAATTCCTGCCGATAAAGCCTCTTTAACTCGACACATCAAAGAATCACAAACCTCGGTCACAACATTGTCATAATGAGGGTTATCTTGCATATTCTGAGGTGTCCCTTGCATATGCATTAAAATGATTGGCGCATCAAACTGACTTGCAACTGAAAAGATATTCTTATCCCCTTGACCCGCTGAAATATCATTAATAATATTCGCGCCTGCCTCTAAGGCTGCTTTAGCAACGACAGCTAAAGTCGTATCAATACTAATAAGTAACTCATCAGAAAATTTTAATCTAATAGCTTTAATCACAGGAATAACACGTAAAATTTGCTCATCTGAAGAAACGGATTTTGAACCAGGGCGAGTGGACTCCCCTCCAATATCAATAATATCAGCACCTTCCTCAACCATAATTCTAACTTGCTCAATGGCTGATTCTACTTGTGTATACTTACCCCCATCCGAAAAGCTATCAGGTGTGACATTTAAAATCCCCATAATGAGTGGTTTTGAATTTTTATTAAACATGGGAGTTATCTCAAAGGTAAAATGGTTAAGAACCTTTTTCATCCTCAATTTTTTAGATCAGTGAATTGAAAGGTTTTTTAAGTAAACATGTGTTTATTTGACATAATAGCCGATTATGTCAAAGCCAGCTTTACAAAACTGCCAGTGAATTTATCCGTTTGCTCTATTTGACCCATAAATTCTTATTTAAAAGACAGCATGCATTTATTTTTTAAAATAACTCTTTTTATTTTACTAATCTCGGTTCACACCGTTAAAGCTGACTCTCCTAATATTGTTGTTACCGGACTCACTGAAGACCAAGAAACAAATGTACGTTCTTTTTTGTCTCTTTCACTTGAAACATGCCAATCTGCAAAATGGCGAGTCAAAAAATCATTTACTAACTCTGAAATTGAAATAAGTAAAGCACTACGAGCACTTGGATATTACCAACCAACAACCAGTAAACAATTAATTTTTTCTGACGACTGTTGGCAAGTTGACTTTGAAATAAATGTTGGTTCCCCTATTATTGTTACAGAATTAAGCATTCAAATTATTGGTGAAGGAAAAAAAGATCCTGTTTTTAATCGCCTACTCAACTCACTACCCATAAAACAAGGCGATATAATCAACCATGGTTTATATAAAAAAATAAAACAAAAACTACAGGCTCTCGCATCAGAGCATGGCTACTTAAAAAACAAAATGGTAGAAAAGTCATTATTAGTTAACCTTGACACAAAACAGGCAATAATTAAATTAATAATGGACACAGGTGTTCAATATAAATTTGGTGAAATCACGCTTGACCAGCACGTTCTAGCTCCAAATTTCATTAACAAATATATTAGCTTGTTTCCTGGCGAAAACTATTCCAGCAAAAAACTTGCTAAGACTTATAACGATCTATCAGAAAGTAATTATTTTAACACCATAAATATCACACCTCTTGCAGAACCGACGAGCAGTAACCTAATCCCTGTTGATATCCAACTTACCGCTGCAAAAAAACATGCTTACAGCGCTGGACTCGGTTACGACACAGATATTGGGCCTTTAGCCAGTCTGGGGTATAAAAATCATCTAATTAATGAACAAGGACATAACTTTTCTTTGGACATAGATGTATCACCTATCCTATCCAATGCACAAGCTCGCTACACAATTCCATTTTCTAATCCATCAACGGATGATATTTCATTAAGCGCGGGTTACCAATATGAAGAGCCCGATACTTTTGAGTCAGAATCAGCGAAGCTATCATTGCAATATCAACATATTTACAAAAATGACTGGAAACAAATTTTATTTCTAGATCTTGTACAAGAAACATTTTCTATTGGCGAAGCCAATCAAGTGAGAACCACCCTGCTTATACCGGGTGTTCGTTGGCAATATTCTGAGTCGAACAATACTTTACGTCCGACCCAAGGGTATTACTTAAATTTATCACTCTCTTCAGCCCCTGAATCAATGGTCTCTGACATAACTTTTGTACAATCAACCATTATTGCCAAACTTATTACTCCTATCCCTTGGTCTGCCAGGCTAATCACCCGAACCAATTTGGGTGCAACATTAGTAAGTGATTTTGACCAACTGCCCGCTTCTTACCGGTTTTATGCAGGGAGTATTGAAACCATCCGTGGCTACGAATATAAAAAACTAGGGCCATCTAATAGTGCCGGCGATGTTATTGGCGGAAGACTTTTAACCGTTGTCAGCGCTGAATATGAGCAATTTATAACTGAATCATGGGGAGTTGCCGCATTTATTGATGCGGGTAACGCATACAACACGAATAACTTTGATATTAAAATGGGAACTGGGCTAGGCATCCGCTGGGTTTCACCCATTGGCCCAATACGACTGGACTTTGCAATACCTCTTGATGAAGCAGATTCAAACTATCAAATTTATTTTGCTGTGGGAGCGCAATTATAATGATAGATGGAGGAGCGTTCAAGATAGTTACTTTATTAAAATCTATCACCCTGTTTATAAGCCTTATTGTTATCAGTCTGCTGATATTACTGGCTACTGAGTCAGGCACAAGATGGGTTTTAAGAACAGCATTATCTAATGTAAATCAAATCAAAGTTACTGAAATTGATGGCACCTTATTTGATCATTTGTCTCTAAAAAAGATACATTACCAAGGCGATCCTCATTTTTTGATTTCCATTGATGAGTTTCACATGCAATGGCAGTTATTAGAATTGCTAAAAGGTCATTTATATATTTCCTCCCTTCTCATTAATAATATTAAAATTGAAGGCATGCCTAGCAGTGATGAAAATAAAAATAAGAGCACAGAAATCCCTCAAATCCCTATTGATATAACAATTAATCAACTGACAATCAATCAAATTAATTGGCTCAACGACAATCAATCAAATAAGATCAATCAAATAACAGCCAGTACAGCATTGATACAAAACAATTTAACAGTATCATCACTTAAAATAGATACTCCAAGCGTTAAAGTCACATTGCATGCTCATGTAAAAATCCAACAATATTTCCCCCTATCAGCCGATTTAGAATGGTCTTATTTAGCAAATAACTCTTCATTAAAAGGGCATTTAGCTATTAATGGTGATAAACAAAAACTAAACTTTAATAGCCAAATAACCGGCGCTATTGAATCCACTCAAACAGGGTTTGTTAGCTTATCTAATAAGCAGCCAAAGTTTGATCTGCAAGCCCAATGGCAATCTCTACAATGGCCTTTAGTCTCTCCTCCTCAACTAAGCAGTGAACAAGGTGAGTTTTCTATAAAGGGCACTTTGCAACAATATAAAACTCAATTAAACACCACTATTTCAGCCAAAAACAAAACCAGTTTTGTCATGGAACTAGCAGGCACTGGTGATCAACAAAGCATCAAAATAAATAACTTATTGCTCAAACCTGCTCATGGTCAACTTAATTTCAAAGGACAATTATCATGGCAGCAAGATCTTTCCTTTAATTTTGATTTAAAAGCTAAACAAATTAATCTTTCAGACTTTAGTTCGGATATCTCAGGAAAACTAGATTTTAATGCACAAAGCCAAGGTTCAGTTAGTAATGACAAGTACAATATCGCTTTAGATATTAATCAATTAGTCGGTGAAATTCATCAGCAGCCTTTAAAGGCTGAAGGAAAAATGAAAATCACCAATCAACAACTAGATATTCAGCATTTTAATATTTTAGCAGGGCAAAACACATTAAAGGCCAAAGGGGTTTTAGGTGAGAAAAACTCTGATCTTGAGCTAAAAATAAATGCACCTAACTTAACATCTGCATGGCCTACTTTAGCCGGGCGTATAGAAGGGATTACTTTAATTAATGGTTCGCTTAAAAAACCAATCATTAAAGGCAATCTACACGGCAATGATTTAAGTTTTGCTGGTTATAAAGTTGCTCAATTTTCTTTACAATCACACTACCTTCATGCGACTAAACAACAGTCTAAACTTGATTTTATAGCTGACACTATTCAACTCAATGATATCCATATAGATCATATACGAGTACAGGGAATTGGCCATCAGAGTGATCATCAAATAGATTTAAATATCAGTTCCCCTTCAATTAATTTAGATTTTATAACGACAGGAAAATGGGATGGAAAAAATTGGCTGGCAAATATATATCAACTGGATATTAATCACTCACAATTAGAAAAATGGCAATTACAAGCTGACATACCTCTTATCCTAACTCCAGATAAAAAAAGCGTATTTATTGATTTGCCTCATAGTTGCTTAACTCAATCAAGCTCTCGTTTCTGCTTTCAAACTAAAGGCTCCACTCAATCGCAACTCAATGGGGGTATTGAATTAATTGACTGGAAACTTGCTAACAGTAAAACCTGGTTATCTGATGGTATTGAGCTAACGGGGCTAGTCTCGGCACAAATGCAATTTTCCACTGAAAAAAACAATCCGACAGCAAAACTAAAAGCTTCAATTTCTGAAGGCATGGTATTTTTTTCAGACGATGGGATTCATCATAAAACCCCCTTAAAAGCCTCAAAAATACAACTTAATTATATTCAAGACCAATTAGACTCTGAAATCAATTTAGGTCTAGGAAAGCAAGACTTTATCACTGCACATATCAATGCAGGTAAAGCGAATAAAAAGGGGATACGAAACCTTTCTGGTGCCATAAAAGCCCATATTGAAGATTTGACTTTAATTGACGAATTAGTTGATGAAGTTGATCACTTACAAGGACTCTTTAACGCAAACCTTGAAATAAGTGGTAACAACAAAACACCTATTATTATAGGTACTGCCGCCATACAAAACGGCCAACTTAAAATTGCCAAGCTGGGAACGACTTTTCGAAATATCCAGTTTAAACTAGATAACAACAAAAATAATCCAGACCAATTACTCGTTAATGCTGAACTTGAGTCTGGTGAAGGTCAGCTATTAGCTCAAGGGTACATCACTTTACTTGCTAAGCACAACTACCCTTTGCAATTAGATATAACAGGTGAGCAATTCAAATTAGCTCAATTGCCTGAAGCTGAAATAATCATAACACCCCGCTTTAAAGTCAACAAATTTGATAATATAACTAAAGTTGATGGGGTTATTAAGATTGATAAAGCGAATATTGAAATTCAAACGCTTCCAAGTCAAGCAATATCGCCTACTAAAGATGAAGTCATTATTTCCACAAAAAAACTGACAAAAGAAGAATCACAACCCTTACATCTAGAAACAAAAATCGAAATTCAATTTGGTGACAATACTCACTTTAAAGGCTTCGGTATTGATACACATCTAGCGGGTAAATTACATTACACAGAAAAACAAGATAAACAAAGCGTCACAGGACGTGCAGAACTTCTTAATGCAACTTATCGATCCTATGGTCAAGACTTAACCATCCGTATAGGTGAATTTATATTTACGGGGCCTTCAGATAACCCTTGGCTTAATATTGAAGCTATTCGAAAATCAGCCGAAGATGATGTTACAGCGGTTCTTTCAGTCACAGGGTTATTAAAAAGCCCGAAGACTCGTATTTATTCTGAACCTTCTCTGCCTGAATCAGAAGCACTTGCTTATTTAATCACAGGAAAATCTTTATCTGATAGCGAAGGAGGCGAAGGTAATGTCGTTACCACTGCAGCATTCAGCTATGGCTTAGGGAAATTATCATGGCTGAGTGACCAATTGGGTATTGATGAGTTTGAAGTTGAGGATTTTGATAAAATTGAAGATAGCGCAATAAGACTTGGGCATTATTTAAACCCTGATTTGTATGTAGGCGTCTCCATGGGACTCTTTTCCAATACCTATACAGCCATTATCAATTACAAACTGTCTGAACACTTTAGTATTCATACTCGTGCCAGTGAAACTCAGCGTGTAGAACTAAAGTATCACATTCGAACTGATTAATATTTTTTAAAAAACTCAGCATGAAAAACAAGCCATACAAACTCCTTATCCAAAAACTAATCCTTGTTTTTATAAGTTTAATATTAAGTAGTTGCGGTGAAAATGATCCTGTAATGCAAGATATTAAGAATAACGGTAAGCTTATCGTTTTAACGCGAAACTCACCGACTACCTATTTTTTAAATACTGATAATCTACCCACAGGTTTTGAATACGATCTCACTAAAAAATTGGCTGAATCCATGAATGTTGATATCGAATATAAACTTTACGATACGAATGATGAACTGATGGATGCTCTCAACACAGGAGAAGGACATATTGTTGCTGCTGGGTTAACTGCAACTGAAGAGCGCAAACAAAACAAGCTATTTAGCTCCTCTTATAAATCAGTACAACAACAAGTTGTTTGTCATCGAAAATCCAAACTTCCAAAATTCACTGCAGATCTAATCAACAAGTCTTTGCTTATAATCACAGAAAGTAGTTATCAAGAAACCTTAGTCGAGTTAAACAAACAACACCCCGAATTAAAATGGATCAGCACAAATAAACTATCAACAGAACAAATATTAAAAAAAGTCGCTAATAAAGAAATAGATTGTACTATAGCCGATTCTAATATCATCGCTTCAAATCATCGCTATTATCCTAACTTGATGGTTGCTTTTGATATTTCAGAAACACAAGAATTGGCCTGGTTAATCCCTGATGAATCAGAACATTTCAAACGATTTCTTGATAATTGGTTTGATACAATTAAAAATAATTCGACCTTAAATATTATTAATGAGCGTTATTACGGCTATGCCGAGTCGTTTGACTATTATAATAATCACATTTTTTTAAAACGCATCAAAACACGCTTACCAAAGTATAAAACCCATTTCCAGAAAGTAGGAAAAAAATATCAAATACCCTGGGAATTACTTGCTGCTCAGTCATATCAAGAATCGGGCTGGAATGCTAAAGCACGTAGTCCAACTGGTGTAAGAGGTTTAATGATGTTAACTCAAAATACTGCCAAAGCTATGGGTGTAAAAAAACGCATTAACCCCATTCAAAGTATTCAAGGAGGAGCAAAATACCTAGACCATATGCTCAAGAAAATTCCTGACGATGTTAATCCTTCCGACAAAATTTGGTTTGCCCTTGCCGCCTATAACATTGGTTTTGGCCATTTATTAGATGCCAGACAACTTGCCAGACAGCAAGAGAAAGATCCTGGAACATGGCATGATATAAAAGAAGTTTTCCCCTTATTGAGTCAGAAAAAACATTATAAAAAACTTAAGTATGGCTATGCCCGAGGCTTAGAACCCGTTAAGTATATTGACCGCATTCGCTATTATCAGGATGTATTAATCAATACATTAAAATAACCCCTCCCCAAAAAATATATGGCTATTTTTGAAACTATATTCCCTATTTTAGTTATTGTGCTCTTCGGTTTTTTTACTGCGAATAGGAAGCGGCTTAACCAAAATGAATGCGATGCCATTTCTAAGTTTGTTTTTTCTTATGTTATACCTGTCATGCTTTTTGTTGGAACTGTTAATTCAGACATCCCAGATAATATGGCATGGGAATTCCTATTCTCCTATTATGCCGCCCTGCTGTTTATTTATTTTATTGCTATCTTATGTGCCAAGTTTGTTTTTCAATTTACAGCCTCTGAACAAAGCGTTTTTAGCATGGGAGCCTCCTATTCCAACTCAACCATCGTCGGTATTCCAATCTGTTTATACACTCTAGGTGAAGCGTCACTACTTCCCTTATTTATCATTGTTTCAGTACACAATCTGATATTATTCACAGTAGGCATGATAGTAGCTGAACATAGTGAATTCACACTATCTTCATTTTTTAAAAGCCTGTTAAATGTTATAAAACTTTTGCTAACAAGTCCTATTACAGTGAGTTTAATACTAGGCGGTATTATCAATATGTTTGATATTGACATTTATCATCCATTAAAAGAAGCACTCACATTGATGAGCCATGCTGCTGTACCCTCAGCACTTTTTGTATTAGGAACCTCACTTAATAAATATAAAATAAGAGGACATATTGCACCAGCACTCGTTATTGTATTTTTAAAGCTTTTTTTATTCCCATTATTTGTCTGGCTGTTAGCTTTTAAGCTCTACAGTATTGATCCTTTATGGGCTTCGACTGCTCTACTGACTTCAGCCATGCCCGTTGGCGTTAGTGCCTATATTTTTTCACAACAATACCAAGTAGGTGAAGCACCTATAGCCGCCAGCATTATCATCTCAACAATAGGCAGTATATTTACCTTAAGCATACTGATTCCATACATTCAAGGTCTCAACTAATTTCTGTGATTTTATAGCACCTGACTGTCTTAAGGCGCTGAATTTAACCTTACTTAGGACTGCTAAACAACCAACCACAAAGCGGGTGGGTTAGAGAAATTGGCAACTGAAAGTCGAGATACTGGGGAAATAGCTCTGTTTGGGCCAGTACTCTATATCCAATTTCTAAATGTGGATCTAGGATAAAAACATAGCATCACCATAACTAAAAAAACGATAGCGTTCTTTTATAGCATGCTGATAAGCATTCATAATATGATCATAGCCGGCAAAAGCCGAGATCAGCATAAGTAAGGTCGACTCGGGTAAATGGAAGTTGGTTAACATGGTATCGACTGACTTAAAGCTATAACCTGGAGTAATAAATAAATCTGTTTCTCCAAACCCAGCCGTTAGTTGACCTGAACGAGAAGCTGACTCTAAAGCCCTTACCGCTGTTGTCCCAATTGCAACAATTCGTCCACCCTGCTCCTTTGTTCGCTTAACAGCATCCACTGTCGCTTGAGAAACAGAATAATATTCTTTATGCATGATGTGTTCAGACAGGTTATCTACTTTGACAGGTCGAAAAGTACCACTTCCCACATGCAAGGTCACAAAAGCTTTATTAACCCCTTTCTGTGCCAATTTATCTATGGTGTTCTGATCAAAATGCAAACCTGCTGTTGGTGCAGCTACAGCTCCAGCCTGTTTTGCAAAGACGGTTTGATAACGTGTTAAATCTTCTTTATCATCTTCTCTGGTAATATAAGGCGGTAAAGGAATATGTCCAATTTGATCAAGTAGATCTAAAACGGTGTTAGATTCATCAAATTTTAAACAGAACAAGTCACTTTCTCGCCCTGTCACCTGACAAGAGAGACCATTATCCAACTCAATAATTGAGCCTGCTTTTGGAGATTTACTAGAGCGTACATGAGCTAAAGCACGATGTTCATCTTGTACTCGCTCAATTAAAATTTCAACTTTACCCCCTGTTTGTTTTTTACCAAACAAACGGGCTGGAATAACTTTAGTATCATTTAAAATCAGTAAATCATTTTCATTAATTAAATCAACAAAATTGATAAATTGTTGATCCTTTAATAGCCCTGTTATTCTATCTACGCACAACATTCGACTAGCCACCCGATCAGCCAAGGGTTTCTGGGCAATTAAATGTTCTGGTAAATGGTAATTAAAATCACTCTTTCTCATAATCCAACTTTAACAATAAAACAATTATTCACTCTTCTGTTTATAAAAAATTGCGAAAAGTTAAACTTGTCTCAAACAATTACCCAATCACACAAAAGTACTACCTTGCATTATAACATTTGCAATACATCGCAGGTTAAGGAACCTCTAATCAAGTCCAATTATTTTTAGCTTGCTAAAACTGCCTATATTTTCCACAAAGATCATCGCAATAGAATGACTACTATTTCTCTCTTCGTGAAAAATAGCGACCGTTTTTCTGCGCTATCTTCTAACCGACTTAATCAATTTACTCAAATGGCTATTAACAAATCACAGATTAAAAATGTTGTCTAAAAAGTAGGAGGGGCCTGTGGCCGCGAAAGCACTTGATCTTGTTCTAGTCGCAGCCATAGGCCCCTCCTACCAATAAAATAATTCAGGATTTTACTAGTTTTTTATAAACCTGTGGTTTGTATAGAGTCATGTTTACTTAAATAACGTATTGATAGTAATCATATATTTATAAAATATAAACCACACATATCTCAAACAAATAAAATACTGATCTAAGTTTTAACGTGAAAAGAGGAGGAATATGGATGTTATACCTAGATAAGGTATACTAATAACTTGGCACTGTATGAGTTGTCTATACAGACTCTACCTTTTCCAGTACTCGTAGGAAAAGCTATCTGGATTAGATAAAGTCTGATAACTATTTTATAGTTTTAGTTTTTTTGAGTAAAAGCTTGTGAGAACTCTGCAGTGTCCAGCTTTTCATCTTTATTACTATCTAAACTTTCCCATTTATCAGTAATTGATTGAGAAAATGTTGCTTCAGTTTTACTGATAAAACCATCCTTATCAGAATCAAGAATTTCCCATAAATTGGAATCAGTCACTTGATCTTTTGATGCAATAAACTCAGGCAACGTACTAATTTTACTATCAATTGGATCTAAAACAACCTCAATGTTTTGCGTTTTTGCTCCAGCAAAAACAGTCGTTGAAATTAAAGCAATTGAAATAATTGTTAATAAGTTTTTCATAATAATCCTTAAAAGTTAATAATATTTATGAATATATTCATATTCATTACTAACTCAAGCAAATCATGTGCCAAATATACCTTTAAGTGAAAAGTCCATGACACCAAGGCTTTCCAGTCAGCTTTACTGGCCTTTATAAATGGAGAGCTGTAACCAAACTGTCATAGTTTAACGACACCCTTCAATATTCTTGTCTACTGTATATTCTTTTACCTTCATAAAACATATCATAATTCTCTAAATATATTTATTATCAATGATTTATTAACATATTAAATACGTCGTCGAATTGTAACAGTACCTTTTATCAACACAAACCTATCCAATTCCAGATAAACTTCAACAACAAGGTTTATTGTAAGATTTTTTTATAGAAGGCCATGTAACTCCTTCTCCCTCGAGGGAGAAGGTTAGGATGAGGGTGAATAGACTGCCAGAACTTTTGGAACGATTAATATATACATTATTGCGCTTGCAATATCACACTCTCAACACGCTCCAAATCAGCCTGAGTATCAACCCCTGCTTCAGGTGCTTTTGCAACAGTTTTGACTAAAATTTGTTGGCCATACCAGAGTATCCTTAATTGCTCCAAAGACTCAACGCTTTCTAGTTCCGAAGGTTGCCATGAACAATATTCTTTTAAAAACTTAACACGGTAGGCATACATGCCAATATGTCTTAGATAAGGCATATTATGAGAGGGTATGCCTCCTGTCGCTGAGAAGCTATTTCTATCCCATGGTATAGCTGCTCGACTAAAATACAGTGCGTAACCTGCATGATTCAACACCACTTTAACGGCATTAGAATTAAATATTTCTTCTGAATCCGTAACCTTGGCAGCTAACGTTGCAATATTTGCCTGGTTTTGAGCGCCTAAAGCTAAAGCTACATCTCGAATATAAGCGGGTGGAATTAAAGGTTCGTCTCCCTGTAAGTTAACAACAATTTCTTCATCCCCCCAACCCATTTTTTCTGCTACTTCAGTAATACGTTCTGTCCCACTTTGATGATTAGGGTCAGTCATTACCACTTTAAGGCCTAGTGCTATTACTTGATCATAAATACGTTGATCATCTGTCGCCACCACCACATCATCCGCTTCAGCTTCCATTGCTCTTTGGCAGACATGTGCAATCATGGCTTGCCCTGCAATTTTTAACAGAGGCTTGCCTGGCAATCTTGTTGAACCATAACGCGCTGGAATAACAACCTTAAAGGGAATACTCATTATTTTGCTAATTGTTCAATTTCTTCATTTGATAATTCACGTGCTTCATCAGCTAACATGACAGGGATGCCATCTTTGACAGGAAAAGCAAGTCGATCAGCTTTACACAATAGCTCTTGTGCTTCTTGCTTGTAAATCAATGAACTTTTGCATATTGGGCAAGCCAGAATATCTAGTAATTTTTTATCCACGTATTTTCTCTTCTATCAGTGTAAGTAATTTATCTATAAATTGTTGTTGTGGTTTTGCTTTGATAGGCACATACCAATGCTTATCTGAGGCAATTTCAAAGCATTTTACAGCATCTTTTTCTGTCATTAAAATAGCTTTGTCATCATCAAACCGAATATCTGTCTCGGTAAATTTATAATGGTCAGGAAAAGCATGTTTCTCTATCGAAATGTTTTGCATTTCTAATAATTCAAAAAACCTATTTGGGTTCCCTATACCAGCAAGTGCATGACTGGGTATAAATTTAAAGTCGGATAATAATTTTTGTTCTTTAGTCAGTAAATTAATGGCCATATCACCTTCCATCAACATAGAAAATTCATTATCTTCTTCTGCTAGTCCATTAACGATAACCAAATCAACTTTATGTAATCTTTCTGTTGACTCTCTTAGTGGACCACAAGGTAATACATAACCATTGCCAAAACGTCTTTGTCCATCAATCACAATAATTTCTATATCTCGTTCCAAAGCGTAATGCTGCAGGCCATCATCAGACAGAATTATATTACAATCCGATTTATCTAATAACATTTGCGCTGCTTTGACACGTTCAGGCCCAACAGCTATGGGACAATCAGCATGTTTTGACATTAAAACGGCTTCATCACCGACCATCACAGAATCACTTTGGTCAGTTACCCATTGCGGCCAAACTTCTGCTCCGCCGCCATATCCTCTGCTGATAATACCAGGCTTATAACCTTGCTCTTTTAACAAGCGCGCCATCCAAAGTATTAAGGGCGTTTTCCCCGTACCGCCTACCGTTATATTGCCAACAATAACAACAGGAACAGCCAATCTAGTTTTCTTTTTAATACCTATTTTGTACAAAAAAGCTCTAAAACGCATAATATCGTCATAAACCATAGAAATAGGCATAAATGCAGCCGAAATATACATTTCTTTATACCAGACATCTTGTAGCCAGCGAGATATTTTCTGCTTCATTGTTGTAACCCTGCAATACTTTTTGTAGCAAAAGTCACTCGCTTAAACCCCATTTGACTTGCAATATCTAATGCCGTGACAACGGATTGGTGAGGTGTTTTACCATCAGCACTTATAATAAAAGGTAATAACCGTGAATCACCTGCCTTTTGGATAAGCGCTCGCTGTAAAGTTGCATTTTTCTGATTAATCAATTGATGGGGCAAACCATCATCGCCATTAATAAAATAAACACCTTCAGCGTTAATCGTTAAAATAATCGTCTTTTCTGTACCTTCAGCTTCTGTTCCATTTGCTTCTGGCAAATTAATTTTCAATTCTGATTGCTGACTAAAAGTGGTTGTCACCATAAAAAAAATCAATAACAAAAATACTACATCAATCATCGGTGTCAGAGTAATTTCAACTGACTTTTTATCTCGGCGAGAAAAATTCATTAACCTTCCTCTCTATCACCAGCCATAAGGTCTATCATTTTTAGCGCTTCTTCTTCCATATTTAAAACATATTCATCCACTAAGCGCTCAAAATAACGGTGAAAAATCAAACTAGGAATAGCAACGGTTAATCCAGCTGCCGTTGTTAATAAGGCTTCAGAAATTCCACCCGCTAAAATTCCAGGGTCACCTACACCATGAATCATAATAGCTGCAAATACCTTAATCATACCAACCACAGTCCCTAACAAACCTAACAAAGGGGCAATTGAAGCAATAGTCCCTAATGGGTTTAAAAAGCGCTCTAATTGGTGAACCACTTGCCTCCCTGTCTCTTCAATACTACTCTTCATCATTTCTCGACCATGATGCTTATTAATTAAGCCTGCCCCTAAAACAGCACCAAGAGGCGAGTTTAATTTTATCCGCCTAAGTGTTACATCATCAATTTCTTTTTCTTTTGCTAACTGCCATACTTGAGGAACCAGTTCAGGCGGTAAAATTTTATCACGACGCAATGTCCAAAAACGCTCAACGACGATTGCCATAGAGACAATTGAACACAAAATGATTGGTAACATTAACCAACCACCATTTTTTATTAATTCAAACACTGAACTTAACCTATACCCTTAGTTTAACAATTAATTATTCCAAAATTACTGTACTTTATCCCACCTTTCATCCCTGCCTTCTCCCTCAAAGGAGTATCCGTTATAAACAAGAGCTTCATCAAGTAAAATAGGCATAGAGAAGTTCATTTTAGCCTATCACTTTCTGTTTTTCCCTATCAACCCATAAATAAGCAATAATTAATGCAATAAAACAAGATGCAGCAGCCATTGAATATACGAACCAAGCACCATATAAATCCCAAAAATAACCACTATAGAGACTCCCTATCATCCCACCAAGCCCAAAACTTAAACTACTGTATAGAGCTTGCCCTTTACCTTGGTGGTGTTCTCCAAAATATTTATGAACTAAATGAATGGCAACAACATGGGATGAACCAAAAGTTGCAGCATGAAGAAATTGTGCAAAAATCATTAAAGGTAGTGATTCTACATAAAAAGCGATAATCAACCAGCGACAGATACTAAGAAAGACACTCACCAACAAAATATGACGTAATGAAATCCATTTTAGTATTTGCTTCATAAAAATAAATAGTACGACTTCTGCACACACTCCAAAAGCCCATAACAAACCAATAATACTAGAGCTGTAATTAAACTGATTTAAATAAATAGAATAAAACACATAATAAGGGCCATGAGCTAACTGTAAAAGCATATAAACAAAAAAGAAAGCAATCACTTCAGGCTTTTTGATTATTTTAAATATACCCACGGTAGATTCATTTTTTTGACTTATTTTAGTCTCAGGAGTGATGAGACTCACTAGCCATATCATCCCCAATAAACAAATAATCATTTCAGGTAAGTAATCAATACTTAATAAATCAACCATCTGACCAATAATAAGTACTGTCACAATAAAGCCTACTGACCCCCACAACCTTATTTGACTGTACTTATGCGGTTCTTTTTTCAAGTGGAATAATGTAGCTGCTTCAAACTGAGGTAAAGCGGCATTCCAAAAAAAACTAAAACCCACCGTGACCATGGCAACCCAAAGGTAATTATCTTTAAAAAAGAACCCAGCAAAAATAATGGTTGCAAAAAACGAAGCGATACGAATAACTCGCAAACTCTTCCCCGTATGATCAGCAATCCAACCCCATAAATTGGGTGCAATAATTTTAGTTGCAACCATCAATGCTGAAAGCTCTCCAATTTCCAGCGCATTAAATTTTATATGTTCTAAGTACAAACTCCAGTAAGGTAGAAATCCGCCTAAAGTTGCAAAATAAAAAAAATAAAAACTGGAAAGTCTCCAGTATGGAATATTCATCGTTACCTTAAAAAAGGCAAACCAGATTCCACATCAATATTTTGTGCTCGATGACGTAACAAATGATCCATTATCGTAATTGCCATCATGGCTTCTGCAATGGGCGTTGCACGAATACCTACACAAGGATCATGCCTGCCTTCAGTCACTACATCTATTGCTTCACCTTTAGTATTAATGCTTTTTCCCGGAATACGTAAACTAGAGGTTGGTTTTAAAGCAATACTGGCAACAATATCCTGCCCTGTTGAAATGCCCCCTAAAACACCACCCGCATGATTAGATAAAAAACCATTAGGGGTAATTTCATCTCTAAAATAGGTACCTTTACTATCGACACATTCAAAACCATCACCAATTTCCACACCTTTAACCGCATTAATGCTCATTAAACTGTGTGCTAATTCTGCATCAATTCGATCAAAAATAGGCTCACCTAAACCAGGAGGCACATTAGTCGCTATCACATCAACTTTTGCACCGATAGAATCGCCCTCTTTTCTAAGAGCATCCATATAATTTTCCATTTCAGCAATTTTGTCAGCATCAGGACAGAAAAAGGGATTTGTTTCTACAATACTTAAATCTATGTTTTCAACTTTAATAGGGCCTAATTGAGACAAGTAACCTTTGATCTCAATATCAAACTTTGCTTTAAGATATTTTTTTGCAATCGCCCCCGCTGCAACTCGCATAGCCGTTTCTCGTGCAGATGATCGCCCTCCTCCTCTATAATCTCTGAAACCATATTTATGCTGATATGAATAATCAGCATGGCCAGGACGAAAAGTATCGGCAATTTTAGAATAATCTTTAGAACGCTGATCGGTATTTTCTATGATTAAACCAATAGGCGTACCTGTTGTTTTTCCTTCAAAAACACCCGACAATATCTTAACTTGGTCAGCTTCTCTTCTTTGCGTGGTATGTCTTGATGTACCGGGCTTTCTTCTATCTAAATCCAACTGAATATCAGCCTCTGTTAAAGGGATACCAGGAGGGCAGCCGTCCACTGTACAGCCTAAAGCCAAGCCATGGCTTTCTCCAAAAGTAGTGACTGAAAATAATTTTCCTATTGTATTGCCTGACATATTAAATTTTAGATAAAAATAGTTTATGGTATTGCTGAACTTGTTCAGCAGTCAAAAGAAAAACGCCATCACCGCCTCGTTCAAACTCAAGCCAGTAAAAGGGTATTTCTGCAAATAATGGTTGCAAGGTTTCAGCACTACTGCCAACTTCAATAATTAAAATACCTTGTTCAGATAAATAATCATTAGCATCAGCTAAAATACGAATCACCAAATCTAAGCCTGAAACACCCCCTGTGAATCCCATTTCAGGTTCATTATGGTATTCAGCAGGTAACGCTTCCCATTCTTTTATCGCGACATAAGGTGGGTTACTGACGATAATATCGTATGGTTTTTTAGGCAGTTGATTAAATAAATCTGATTGATACAAGCCCAGTTCATTCGTCATTTCATGCTTTTCAATATTTATATTAGCCACCAACAAAGCATCATCAGACAATTCCACCGCATCTACTTGAGCTTCGGGAAAGGCATACGCACAAGCGATTGCAATACAAGCACTCCCTGTACATAAATCTAAAATATTAAAGACCTCTTCTTCATCAACCCAGGGTGAAAAACGTTGTTCTATTAGTTCAGCAATAGGTGAACGGGGCACCAACACTCTTTCATCTACATAAAAAGATAAGCCAGCAAATAAAGCTTGATGAGTTAAATAAGCAACAGGCTTACGCTCATTGATTCGTCTTTTTAGTAGCTGAATCACCTTACGACGTTCTTCAAGGGTTAAAACAGCACCCATATAGCAATCATCAAGATTATAAGGCTGAAATAAAGCATGTAAAACAAGCGTTGCAGATTCATGTAAGGGCGTGGCTATTCCATGCCCTAAAAAAACCTCATTTTCAGATAACTGACTTGCTCCCCAGCGAATATAGTCTCTAATCGTTTGAAGGGTTGTGATAACATCAGCTTCAAGCATCGTTTGTTGTTTGCTCATTTAATATGATTTAAATCTTAACGAAAGTAGCAATTTTAAACTAAAATCACATTTATTGATGACAAAAATTAGAATCGTCTTACCTTAAAAGGGATTAAAAGACTCCAACCTTCATTACATGACAACTTTAAACACTACTTCAAAGGCAGCCGCTGATTTAGCAAAAAACCGTTTATTCATTGATTGTTATAAATTTATGCAATCTGATAAGCTCGCCTTGCCGACAATACCTGATGTGTCCTTTAAAATTCGTCGTGCCATTAATGATGACAAAGCAAATAATGCAAAAATTGCCCGTGTCGTACAAACAGACCCTTCAATTACCGCACGATTAATTCAAATATCAAACAGCCCTCTATACAGAGGCCGGCGCAAAATTGAAAGCTGTCCAGAAGCTTTAACGCGTATTGGCCTAAAAGCCTCTCAAGATATTATTACCGCTTTTGCAATGAAAGCTGTTTTTAACGCAAAATCAATGGTTATTAGAAAGAAAATGCAAGAATTATGGGCGCATAGTAGTTATGTAGCTTCTATTAGTGCTGTTTTTGCACACAAAACACCAGGTTTTGATCCCGACAGAGCCATGTTAGCTGGTTTAATCCACGATATTGGTATCGTACCGATTTTAACTTATGCAGATAAACATCCCGACATCCTCGCTAGTCCAAAAGATTTAATACAAATAATTAAAAAATTAAGAGTTGAAATTGGGATACAAATTATTAGGAAATGGGATTTCCCTAGTGATTTTGAAGATGTCATAAGCTACTCCGAAGACTGGTACCGAGACAGCGGCCTAGCGCCCGATTACAGCGATATAGTGATGATATCTCAACTCCATAGCTATATCGGTAAAGTGGACATAAAAAAAATGCCAAAAATGGATGAGCTACCCGCCTATCAAAAACTGGTATCAGGTAATTTAGATATTGATCAAAGTATTAATATTCTTGACCTAGCAAAAGATGAGATTGAACATATCCGACAAATGCTCAATTAGCTTAAACGTTTAAAAATACTAATATAGCTTACTCGGAATATTGCAGGTATAAAAATTATTTTGTCTGTCTACTTATTTATTCGTTAATTAGTTGAAGAGCTGGTAAATCGCTAATAAATCTGGAAATATTATGGTATTTTGAACTACCCCAAGGCATCATACGGTTTTGAGGGTAACTTTTGAAAATTCTTCTAAAGTATGCCATTCCTCACCATGTAATAAAGCCCGAACATGGTTATCTAATGACCTTGCATATATTCCATCATCATTAACAATACAATCCTTATAGAACCAAAAATCTTCTGGTTTTTCCTTTTTCAACAAACCCATTAACAAACCCAAGTCAATAAATTGCTTATTAGGTGCAGTCAATACCATTAAACACTCCATTCAAGGTGTCATCATTCTGAAAGGTAGCCAGTCAAACGGGGAATGAGTCCGCTTTTCAGCCGCTAAGCCTAGACTGGTTGTTTTGAATTATAACTTATTTATTGTAAATAACTTTACGGTGTCCAAGCTTAATAACATCAACCAACAACACATCATCAAAAATAGAGTACACCACTCTATAATTGCCTGTTCTCACTCTATAAGTATTATTTGAACCTGTTAATTTTTTACATCCATCAGGGCGAGGGTTGTGCTCTAGCCCTTTTAGCAAAGTAATAACTTTTAGTATAATTGGCTTAGGTAGTCTAAATAATGTCTTTTCTGCTGATTTCTTTAGCTATACTTTATAACAAGTCATTAGCTTTTAACTTAGTAATCACTTCATCTAACGGTATAGTCGGCTCGTCTTTTAACTCGGCAACAGTCGCCAAATCCTTTAAATCTTCAAGCAGTTCTTCATATTCTTGAATAGGCAATATGACAGAAATTTTTTGACCTGACTTATCCGTTATATATTGTTCCTGCATAGTTAAAACTCCCATGTTAATTTATTATTTGTTTAATTTGTAACCCAGTAAAACTCAGTAAAGTTACAAAAGGTTACAAATAAAGTTACGCCACAACCCTTGATACCAAAGGAGTTGATAGATTTGTAACTTTGTAACCTTAATTTTTAGCTCACTAGCCTGTTCTTTTAAAATCTCCAACAATCACATTACCCCCAGCTTTTAAACTATCCAGATAATCAGCCCATACTTGCATCATTTTTTTACGTTCTTCAAGATATTGAGCACGATTATAAGCAGCTCTGACTTTATTTCTTGATGTATGTGCTAATTGACGCTCAATGGCATCAGGGCTCCAGCCTTGTTCATTTAATAAAGTAGATGCCGTTGTTCTAAATCCGTGAGCACTCATGGTTTCTTTATCATAGCCCATTGCTCGTAATGCTAGCCGTACAGTGTTGTTACTCATTGGTCGCATATTGCTCCGTAAACTGGGGAATACATACCGAGTAGTACCTGTTAATCTTTTTATATCCTCTAACACTTCAATTGCTTGTTTGGATAATGGCACAATCTGCTCAGTTTCTGTTTTGGTAACAAAATAACGCCATTCTTTTGCATCAAGGTCAATATCTTTCCATTCCATTTGCCTGATTTCACCAGGTCGAGCAAATAACAAAGGTGAAAGTATTAAGGCACACTTCACTATAAAGGGTCCCTCATAATTATCTATATCCTTCATTAATCGTCCAATTAAACGAGGGTCTGTAATTGCAGCTCTATGAGTAACTTTTTTGGGAGGTAGTGCATCGGTCACTGCTGGGCTTGAATCATATTCCATCAAGCCATTGGCAACTGCAAACTTAAAAATACGATGACAATGATTTAAAACTCTATGCGCTGTTTCCACTGTTTGTCTTTTAGCTATGGGTAATAGCACTTCCAATAGATCAGGGGCTTTTATTTCTGCAATCTGCTTATTACCAAGACAAGGATAAACATGCATTTCTAATCGCCTAGAAACTTTTTTAAATGTTGCAGGTACAACTGTTGTTTCAAAAACATCTAACCATCGCTGAGAAACATCAGCAAATGAGTTTTCTAAAGGAACTCCATCAGCAATCCTTTGTTCAGTTTCAATGGCTTTTTTAACAACTTTTTTACCCTGCTTTCTGACTTCAGATGGATTGATCCCTTCCCTGATCATCTTTTGGCATTCTATTGCTTTTAACCTAGCTTCCTTTAAGCCAATATCAGGATATACGCCCAGTGAAATTAAATGGCGTTTACGATGAAGAGAGTAATTAAGTCGCCAATACTTTGCACCATTGGGATTAACAAGGATAAATAAACCTTTACCATCATTTAAGCGATAGGGTTTATCTTCAGGCTGTAATGCCTTTATGGTTAAGTCTGATTTTATAAGGTCTCTAGCCATAATATGTAATAACTTTTTATGATAGACAACTTGATTCTAACAGTTATTACACTTTATGCTGGATTGTGGTGTTTTTCCTCGGACGACTACAGACACAAAAAAACCCGTTAAGCCAGTCAGCTTACGGGTTTTATGTACGTCCTTGGACGTTGTCGAACTAATCTATGGTACCGAGGGCCGGAATCGAACCGGCACTTCCGAAGAAATCGGATTTTGAATCCGACGTGTCTACCAATTTCACCACCCCGGCACAGAGCGAGTATTATAATTGAGTTTCTCTTGTCATGCCAACTTTAAAACCTTATTTTTTGAAAATTTCACAATATTACTTTTCAATAACATCATCAATAGGTAGCAGTTGTAAATTTGCTCGCATTTCATTAGCGTACCTAAATCCTACAGCAGGTATTAATTTTCTATCAATCGTTCCTAAATTCATGGCTGCCATCATCGCTGACTTTTGAAAGTCTGCTGTTTTTTTAGTTAAAATAGAAAGTAAATATAATGCATTATCTTCACTTACATCCTGTTGTTCTATCATTTCCTGAGCTTTTTTAGTTACCTTTAAAAAAGCTATAATTCTTTTTTTTCGGTTTAAATAGCCAATAGAAGGCATACTGGCTTTCAATGTGTCATAGGCAGCTAAAGACTTATCCGCTTCATCCATTTCTTATTCCTCGTAAAATATTTAAAGCGTTCTTTGCTTAAAGGTTTCGTAAATCATAATACCAGCGGCAACTGAGACATTTAAACTTTCGACTTGTCCGACCATAGGTATTTTCACTAAAAAGTCACATTGTTCCTGAGTCAATCGTCTCATCCCCGTTCCTTCAGTCCCCATTACAATAGCTAGCGGCATTTTTAAATCTGTATTGAAAATTGATTGCTCAGTATCGCCAGTTGAGCCGACTATCCAGATATTTTGTTCTTTTAACCAGCGTAATGTTCTGGCTAAATTAGTTACTTGGTAAACAGGCACAGTTTCAGCTGCACCACTAGCAACTTTACATACGGTAGGGGTAATAGTTGCTGAATTATCTTTAGTGATAATAATACCGTGAACACCTGCTGCATCAGCTGATCGTAAACAAGCACCTAAATTATGAGGGTCTTGAACTTGATCTAAAACTAAGAAGAAAGGCATCCCCTCCATTGAGGTAACTATATGCTTAAGTTCCTCTTCTGAATGTACACCTGGCAACTCAACTTCAGCAACGATACCTTGATGATTTTTACCATCGGTTAGTTTATCGAGCCGTTTTCTATCTGCTTTTTCTATATTAAGACTTAAAGCTTGTAATTGTTTAAGTAAGGGAAGTAATCGTTTATCTTGCCGTTGATTATCTACCCAGATATGTTTAATTTTATCTGCTGAAAAATCATAGGCCGCTTGTACCGAATGGATACCAAATATTTTTGTCACATTCATATTTAGCTATCTTTCCTTTTTCTTGTACTTTTAGCTTTAGTCACTCTCTTTTTGGGAGTACTTTTGCTTGTAGGCTTAGGCTTTGTTTTTGTCTTAGCTTTAGATTTACTAAATTTAGACTTAGCTTTTTTCTTATCTGAAACTTTAGCTTTTTTAGTCGGTTTTTTTGATTTAGTTGACTTAGGAAGTCCACTTAACAAATCAAAATCAATTTTCTTTTCATCTAAATCAACTCTTGCAACAGTAATTTTAACTTTATCACCTAAGCGAAATTTAATCCCTGTACGTTCACCTTTTAATTGATGCGTTTTCGCATCAAAATGAAAATAGTCTTGGGGTAAGTTTGTGATATGTACCAAACCTTCCACATAGATACTTTCTAATTCTACAAAAAAGCCAAACCCTGTCACTGCTGTAATAATACCTTTAAAGCTTTCACCGACTTTATCTAACATGTATTCACATTTCAGCCAGTTCACAACATCACGAGTTGCTTCATCGGCACGGCGTTCGTTAGTTGAACAATGTTCACCTAAAACAACCATATCAGGTAGGCCATAAAAGAAACTTTCAGGCGGCTTATCTAATAAGCAATGTTTAATTGCTCTATGAACTAGCAAATCTGGATAGCGTCTGATCGGTGATGTAAAATGTGCATAAGCATCTAAAGCCAAGCCAAAATGTCCTTTTGTTTCTGGGCTATAAACAGCTTGCGACATGGATCGTAACAATACAGTTTGAATTAAATGTGTGTCTGATCTGCCTTGTACCGAATCAATTAAATGCATATAGTCTAAAGGCGTCGGTTTATCCCCTCCCCCTAAAACTAAGCCTAATTCATTAAGAAAACTTTTAAGGTTTAATAGTTTTTCTGTGCCAGGCCCTTCATGCACTCGCAATAAATGAGGCATTTTTTTACGAATTAGAAAACGTGCTGCAGCCATATTAGCTGTAATCATAAATTCTTCAATTAATTTATGTGCATCGTTACGTTGCGTAGGAACGATTTTGTCGATTTTTCTATCTTCCCCAAAAAGAATTTGAGTATCTTGAGTATCGAAATCCATTGCCCCACGCACTTCTCGCTGTTTACGCATGACTTTATATAAATTATAAAGTTCTTCTAACTGCGGTACTAACGATTCATACTTCTTTGTTAATGCTTTATTTCCATCAACTAAAATCTTTGCAACATTGGTATAGGTTAAGCGGGCATGTGATCGCATGACGGCATTAAAAAACCCAGAACGGATAACTTTGCCTTCTTCATTTATATACAATTCACAAACCATACATAAACGATCAACTTCTGGATTTAACGAACATAATCCATTCGATAAAATCTCAGGGAGCATAGGAATAACTTGCTCTGGAAAATAAACAGAAGTACTTCTATTTTTAGCTTCAGTATCTAAAGCTGTATTAACTTGCACATAATGAGAAACATCAGCAATGGCTACTAAAAGTTTCCAACCCTTTGGCGTTTTTTTACAATAAACGGCATCATCAAAATCACGCGCATCTTCGCCATCAATAGTTACAAGAGGAAGGTCCCTGATATCAGTTCTACCCTCTTTAGCCTGTTCAGGCACATCTTTGGTTAAATGTTGGGTTTCTTGTAATAATTTAGCGGGCCATTGAAAAGGTAAATCATGCGAACGCAACGCCATATCAATCTCCATACCAGGCGCCATATGCTTACCTAATACTTCAACAATACGTCCGATGGGTTGACGATGATTACTTGGATATTGAATGATTTCTGCAACAACAATTTCACCCTTCTTAGCTTTACCTACTTCATCATTAGGTATAGAAACATCCTGAGTAATTTTATTGTTATCGGGGGCAACAAATGTGAGCCCTCTTTCTTTAATTAATCGCCCTACAACTTGATGTGTATTACGCTCTAGTATTTCAACAACAGCCCCTTCTCTACGTCCCTTTCTATCAAGCCCTGCAATACGCACCACAGCACGATCATTATGCATAAGAGAACGCATTTCACGAGGAGATAAAAATAAATCAGCCGAACCATCATCTGGCTTAACAAAACCAAAACCATCTGCATGACCTAATACGCGGCCTGCTATTAAATCTTTACTATTAACCAGACAATATTTTTGACGGCGATTAAATATTAATTGGCCATCACGTTCCATTGCACGTAACCTGCGACGTATTGCTTCAAGGTTATCAGCCGATTCAAGTCCAAATTTCTTTGCAATTTGTTGCCGACGTAGTGGTTCACCTTCATCTTCGATTAATTTAAGAATCAGCTCACGACTAGGAATAGGGTTCTCATATTTTTCAGCTTCCCGCTGAGCATAAGGGTCTACTATGGGTGTATTTTTATTTTCTTGATCAGAATCCGAGATCATTGATTTTCTTTCTTGTTATTTTAATGAGGCTATATGCCATACTTTTAGCCATGATAGCTTATTAGTCACTTGTATAGCTATTGATTATATTTAATAGAGCGGCTCTATTGATAAACAGTTATTAAATTGCCACCTTTTTTCTTTGAAATATACATTGCTTTATCTGCAGTAATAAGGATACTTTCTGAATCATTGCCATGTTCTGGATAGATTGAAATACCAATACTGGCAGAAAAATCATGTGTCTGCCCATTCAAGTCATATGTTTTACTAAGAGTTAGCTGTATTTTTCCGGCAATTGTCTTGGCATTGTTTAATGCTATATCAAATGTCGAATCAGAAGCATTGATAAGAATGATAAATTCATCACCACCAAGACGAGAAACGGTATCATTCTGACGTAAAGTATCACTAAATCGTTTAGATACTTGAATTAATAACTCATCTCCAACATCATGCCCATAAGTGTCATTTATCGGTTTAAAGTTATCTAAATCTATAAAAATAATAGATCCAAAACAATTATCCCGTTTAGCAACTGAGCACTCATGGTTAATTCTATCTTGTAATAGCCTACGGTTTGCTAACCCTGTGAGTGGGTCATAAAAAGCTAGCTTTTTAATTTCTTCTTCAGCATTTTTTTGACACGTAATGTCGGCTAGATTGCCAACATAATGAGTGGTTACTCCCACCTCATTAACAATGGCCGAAATGGTTAAGCGCTCGGGAAAAGTTGTGCCCGATTTTCGACGATTCCACAACTCACCATCAAAGTGTCCTGTTTCAATTAATTCTTTCCAAAGATTTTTATAATATTCTGGCGTTTGTAAACCTGAGTTTAATATGCTCATATTTTGCCCCAGCACCTCATCCAGTGTGTACTCTGTTAAATCAATGAAAGCTTGATTAACTCGTAAAATATTAGCGTTACCATCTGTTATTACTACCGCTTCATGCGTTTCAAATGCAACGGCAAGTAATCGTAGTTGTTGCTCAATTATTTTCTTTTGTTTAATTTCTATTTCTAACTCTTCTGTTCTTAGTTTTACTAATTTTTCAAGGTGGTGCCGATAATTATCAAGTTCAATTTCATCAGCTTTTGATTTAAGAGCATTTTCAATCGTATGAGGTAATAATTTAAGGTAGTTACCTTCAATATCTTTAGTTAAGTAATCAGCTGCACCTGCTTTTAACGCTTTTACAGCAATATCTTCATTACCATTCCCTGTGACGAATATAACAGGCGCAATAGATGGAATATATTTTAATAAATCAAAGGCTGTGCCATCACCTAATGCATGATCCGCAATAACAATATCATAGCTATTTTCTAAAAGATTATTGACAGCCTCGGACACAGACCCAGAAATATCAAGCTGATAAGGTAAGTTGTTATTTTTTATAAACCGCTTGAACCCTAACTGATCAGTTAAATCGTCTTCAACTAATAATAAGTTTATCGGCTTCACTTTTAATGTCCTTTCAGAGTCCAAAAAGGAGTTAGCACTTGTATAGAGCTAAGAAACTGTTGGTAATCGACTGGTTTTAATATATAGCCAGAAATACCCTCCTCAAAACTATTATCAACATCTTGTTGTTCTTTTGACGATGTCAGCATAATGACGGGAATATGCGTAAAGACAGAATGTTGATTTAACTTATCTAACAACTCATGTCCATTCATTTTTGGCATATTAATATCTAAGAGAATGACACAGGGCAAGCCTTCTACGGGGGCATCCAAATATTGTAGAGCCTCTTCTCCGTTATGAGTAGTCACAAGTTTATTAACAACACCTAATTCTTTAAAACCGCGCTTGACAGTCATAATGTCAACTTGGTCATCTTCAATTAGTAGTATCGGTTGTATCGTATTCATCTTTTTATTATTGTAATATATGAATGTTAGTTCCTATAGCCGAAAGTTTTATTTTAAAATAGAACTATCATTTGCTCCTTGAGAATCTTCATCAAGTTCATGGGGTATTGTAAAAATAAAGGTACTACCATTACCTTGTTCTGACTCAATCCAAATTTTCCCACCCCAATGAGTTACAGACTTTTCAATTAAACTTAAACCAACCCCTGTACTCTCTGACTGATCTTTAGGCTTTAAAGTTTGAAATAATTGAAATATTTTTTCTTGATACTTTTTAGCGATACCTGGACCATTATCTTTAATTGATATTTGCCAATCATTTTTATTGTCAATACAACTTAATTCAATAATACCCTGTTTTTTATCATTATATTTTATAGCGTTATCAATTAAGTTTTGAAAAACCTGGTGAACTCTAACCCTTTCCCCATTTATAACAGGAAATGGCGTTATTATGCTCACTTTTATATTATCTGGGGGTGCAATTAAATGAATAACCCCCTTTATCAATTCAATAAGGTCTACAGGTTCTAATGTCTGTTTAACGCGACCTATACGAGAATATTGCAAAATCCCATCAATCATTTCATGCATTCTTTTTGCTCTTCCGCAAATTAAAGACATTTGCTCTTTACCATCATCATCAAATGAATCAGCATAATCTTCCGCAATCCAACCCGATAGTTGATTTATCGCTCGCAAAGGGGCTTTTAAATCATGAGAAACAACATAAGCAAAATTATTGAGTTCTTCATTAACCCGATTTAATTCTGCCGTTCTTTCTTCAACTCTTTGTTCAAGATTTATATTTAAAGACTCAATCTCCTTTTGATTTAGTGTCATTTCTTTAATTAACAGAGTATTTTGTAAAGCGACAGCCGCTTGAGCTGTTAACAATTTTGTCAGTTCGATTTGAGCGCGTGTAAAAACAGAGGGGATTAGTTTATTTTCTAAATACAATACGCCAATAACCTTTTGTTTTAACATTAAGGGAATACATAATATCGACTTAAGTTGTTGAGCTTGTACCGTCTTGTCAGTAGAAAAGTCACTATTATCACTTGCATTGTTAATAACGAGCATTTCAGCCGTTCTAAAAACAAAATTTGCAATAGCCATACTGAGGTTTTCAGTCGCTATTTCTTCACTATCTTTTATTTTTACATTAACAAAATCATGTTTATCTCCCCTTGCCATAACTTCTAATTGTTGATTAGTTTCAATCAATAAATATGAAGTTTTAGCCCCCAGCCTTTCCATAACAGATTGTAAAATAGTTGTCAGTAATAAATCAAAGTCTAACTGTTGTGTAATATCTCGCGTTGCATTTAATAAATATTTAACATCCAGAATATCTGCTAATGGTTGTTCGTCCTCAGATTGATTAGGAGAAACTGTTAAGGAAAATTGTTTACAAAGCTGTTTTTCTTTTTCATTGGCAGCACACGACTTATAAAGTGTAACAGCACGCGTCAAATGATAATTTCCATGGGGATGCTGCTGTTCTATATAAACTTGTCCTAGCCGCTCATTTATATAGGCTTCCAATAAAGTAAAACCATTCTTAACCGCTAAATCAATTGCATCAAAAGCATACCGGCGAAAGTTACTGGTATCACCTTGATAAATACAGCGCTCCATTTTCATCATTAAAAAATAAGGTTTTAAAATTGGCCCTAGGTTTGACCAGGTTTTAACTTGTTTTAAACAAGCTTTTAAATCATTTTTTTCTTCTTCCGTTATATTTTTCTCTGACCTTAAGGTATTAACAAACCAGAATACATACCATAATCGATTTAAAATATTATCACTAAGGCCTCTTAAATAAGGTTTTGCCAATTTCAAAGCATTTTCAGCAGATAAATAATCGCCTAAATAATAATGACTAATCCCCTTGAGTGTGTAGTAGCCACCAATTGATACAACATGTTTATCATGCTCCCAAAGTTTTAATTTTGCCGCTGCTTGCTCTGGAGTATAGGTTTCTGTGCCTGTACACATTAAGTCAGACCAACCTAAAATGGCACTTTCAGCTAAACCTAAAGAAAGAGATAAGTTAAACTTGCCTGAAAAAAGTCGACATTCATTCGCAACCTCAGTGACCAGTTTAAGGTCTCTTCCTTGGTTTATTAAATGCCAAATATAGGGGCCATAAGATAAACCAGCATTATACAAATCACCACAACTCTTACCTCTGTGAATATTTTTCTGGCATTGTTCAATAATATATTCAGAATTTTGACGGTTATGCATATTAGTCCATAAAATGCCATTGATACCTTTTGTCGCTCCAAATGTATTAGGGTAACGATCTGACAATGCCAAGCCCAAATCTTCATATTTAAAAGACATGTCATATTGTCCTTTACGCTGTAAATATAAACCCACCATTGAAAAACCATAAATTACTGTCTCATCAACACCACCAGCCAAACAGTTTTGAGTCGATTGAATAGCTGATAAATAGAGTTGAGGCACCATGCCTGATAAGTAATAATCAGGAATTAATTCACTATAGATACCTGTTTCAATTTTAGTTTCCCTATTGCCTGTGGGCTTGGTATCTAAAATCTGTTGCCAAATATCATCATTTCCAGCATGAATTTGTTCAAAAATTTCAGCCGACCTTTTAAGAGCCAAAACATCATCTTTGGGTACTTGCCGATTAAAAAAGCTTAAACCTTGATTACCTAATGCTATGGCTTGTTTAAATTTTCCCATGGAAGATAAGCCCGTCGTTTGCTCATATAAACAATCGATTCTATCTAAATCATTCTTAGATTCTTTAATTAAAGTATTTAATATTTTTTCTGATGCAGGCTGATTCCCTAAAGCCATTTCAGTCCTTGCTAAGTATTTATGTAATGAGAATAAAAAATCATAATTATGTTGCCAGGATTGGTCTGAAAATAGCTGTAAACTCTGATGGAAGAAAAAATTAGCATTCTCCATTGCTAATGCTTTCATTGCCGCTTTACCAGCATAATAATTAAATTGTGCTTCCTGAATTTTTGATATTTCAATTTGATGAGCTTCACGCCCTAACAACAAATGTTCAACAATAGAAAACAAATGCGGTAATTGCTCAATATCAGTCTGATCAGAAATGGCACTTATATAAGCTAAAGCTATTTTTTTATGTATTTTCTGTTTCGTTAAATCATCCAAAAAACTTTCAGCGGCAGCTTGTACCTGATCATGGAAAAAGAAAATATAATCTTTCTCTCGCATTAAAATATTATCTGCAAAAGCATCACCTAATTTTAAAAATAAAGTAGGTAGACTCATGTTCATTACCAAAGCAAGATCTTTGGCATTAAAACTTGCACCTAAACAAGCAGAAATACCTAAAAGTTCGCGTAAGTCATCCGTTTGTTTTAATACTTTATCCTTAAATAAATCTAATGCCGTTTCAGGAATTTTAGTGTGCCTCAGTTGCTCATTATCCCAAGTCCATGCGCCATCTTTTGATAGGTGTAAATGTTTATAACTATATAACCAACGTAAACTTTCGTTAACAAAAAGAGGATTACCCGCTGATGTTTGAAAAATCACTTCAGACAAATGAAGTGTGCGTGAAGGGTAAGTATTTAAAATATAGGCAGTCATTTGATTCACATCAGTCAACTGTAGCGCATTGAGTCGAATTTCAACTAATGGTCTACCCATCCTTTTAATTCTGTTAATTAAGTAAGTAAGCCTATGATTTTCATCAACTTCATTATGTCTATAAGCACCGATCCAATATAAATAGGGATAGTCTAAAGCATTATCAAACAAACGTTGTAATATCTCAAAAGTCGCTTCATCACACCATTGGAGATCATCAATAAACAATGTTAATGGATGTTCCTTACTCGCCAAACATTCTATAAATTTACCTGCAATATCATTAAATCTATTGCGTGCTTCCACAGGAGGTAATTTATTGACTGGAGGTTGTTTACCAATAATTAATTCTAGTTCTGGTACTAAGTCAGTTATTAATTTTCCATGTTCCCCTAATTGCTTAGTAATTAGGGCTTTCCAGTAATCAACCCGATGCTTATCTTCGGTTAAAAAAACTCTAACCAGATTTGTCAGTGCCTGAATTAATGTACTGTATGGAATATGCTTTTTAAATTGATCAAACTTACCCGATGTAAAATAGCCTTTATGTTTAACAATAGGAAGTTGTAATTCCTGAATTAAGCGGGTTTTACCAATACCTGAAAGACCAGAAATAAGTGCCGAATAAAATAAACCTGTACAAGTCTTCTGGTACCCCTTAAGTAACTGTTTTTTTTCGTCTTCACGGCCAACCATTAAAGAAGGAATGGTAATACGATGACTAAAATCATGCTGTTTTAAAGCGAATCGAGCAATGTGCTTATGTTCTTCCCAATCATGTAGGCATTTTTTTAAATCGTAGACCAAGCCTTGTGCTGTTTGATACCTTTTTTCAGGCGCTTTTTCCAAGAGTTCTGCTGTGATTTTTCCTAGTATTTCAGGTATTTCTATATTAATAGATTGAACTAAAGGGGGGCTTTCAGCCAAGTGAGAATGAATAATTGCAATAGGATCATCAAATAAAAAAGGAGGCTTCCCTGTTAAACATTCAAAAAGAATAATACCTAATGAATATAAATCCGTAGAGTAATTAACCGTATGCTTTATACGCCCTGTTTGTTCAGGTGATAAATAAGGCAATGTTTCTATTCTAAAACAATCCTTATATATAAAATGACTCATTTGATTGATATCAAGAACCCGGACATCATCAATCAAATTAACTTGTAATGTTTTTAAATTAATTAAAATATTACTTGGTTTAACACTTTTATGGATATGTCCAGCTTGGTGCCTTATTTCCAACTGTTCTGCTAGGGAAATTATAATTTTAATAATAGGACCTATCGTCATATTATTAACCTGTTCTATCCATTGCCTTAATGAATAGTTGCTATACCACGTTTGAATCAAATAAACAGTTTCATTATTTGGCGCATATATCTCTGGTTCTACAATATTACTCAGATCAAGTTCACTTAATTGATCAACTTGTTGATGTAAATAATGGATTAACTCTATATTGCAAAATTGTGGATTAATTTTCTTAATAACAAGGAACTTATCGCTCTCATTCACTGATCCTTTATAAACATCAGCGTGCATACTTTCACCTATTTTTTCTAATAGCGTAAAAGTTGATTCATTATTAATCATACAAAAATATTGTAGGAGCGTCCGCCCTCAGCGCGATTTTATAGAGAAAAGAGCATTGTTTTATTTGCGCCGAGGGCGGACGCTCCTGCAAACAATCATCACCTTTAAAATAATTAAAAACTTACATTAACCTAACTTCCCATCACCAAAGCTAAGAAGACTAAAATACCAGTACTCATTGAAAACAGAACAGGTTTTCTAAATTTTGGCATTTGAATAGCCATTAAAAAACCTGTTATTAACATGACAAGAAAAGAAGTGGCGAAAATAGCAGCATATACCTTAAACCCCACACCTCCCTTTGCCTTATGTAACTGAACTAGTTGTCGGTATTTTGTAGTTTCTTTAATTTTTAACTGAGCAATAAGAGGCTTATCACTAGGCGCTAAGATGACATCTCTGTTTGACCCTGTCCACTCTAATTGGAAGGAATTTCCTGCTGTTTTTATTTTAGCTTTACCTGTTGGTAATGCTAAATCATTTTGTGATAAGGATTGCTTAACCAATTCAACCAGTTGTTTCTTATCTTTAACTAAAGGTTGTTCAAGCTTTATAGAAACAATATTAATATCATAGTCACCTTTGACTCCCCATGTATATAAAGCCCCCGTTAGAGGGTACATTATTGCAACAGGCAACATAAATGATGCTAGCAACATATGGATCTTCATTAAAATAGCTCTATTCATAAAACAATCTTGTTAAAAAATGATTTTATTAAGGAACGTGTATGGAATAACTTCCCAATTAATCCAAGGTAAACAATTTATCAAAATTAGCTATTTCTAATATTTTTTTAACTTCAGGTTTAGCCTTGCTTATGCGTACAGCACTTTTTTTCCCATTAACTTTATCTCTTAATACTAGTAGCATACCAAGCGCTGAACTATCAAGATAATCTACTTTTCCCATATCAACTAAAATGTTAGTGACAGTGGTAGAAATTTGTTCAGTCGCTTTTCTAAAATCTTGATGAATACCAAAATCAAAACGACCTGTTATTTTGATAGTTAATGTTTCTGTAGCTGTATCCAATTGTGTATCAACTGCCATTTGTAATTCCTATATTTATAATTTTTATATGAATGTGATCCTTGTTAATAATTATCACCTTGACTTCTAAAACAACTCAATATCACCTTCATCCATGGAAGATTGAGACACTGCTTTTTTCTCTTTAACACTCCATTGCTTTTTCATATCATTTAAGCGTGTAACACCTTGACCTAATTCATTAACCCAAACAGAATCCACTCCTGCTTTAAAAGTACCTAAGCTGACACCAACTTCATCACTCAATGCTTGAAAATGCAGAGTATTAAGTTCTAAAAACTCAATCATTTGCCTAGCCATATCTTCAAACTGTAAACCTCTGATAGCCTGTCCTACACTGGAATCAATTTGATCAGTCATACTCGACACTTCAGTTATTTTAGTTGCAATATCTTCATTCATCTTTGAAATATCAATCATCATACTATCAATATTAGACTTAGACGTAATAGCAACATTCATATCTTTTGATGCCATTTTCTCAATCATATCGTGAGCTAAACTAATATTCTTTTTAGAAGCATTTACCACAACGCGGATTTCTTCACTAAATTTATCAGAGTTTCTTGATAAATTACGCACTTCATCTGCTACTACAGCAAACCCTCGTCCCGCCTCACCTGCTCTCGCAGCTTCAATAGCCGCATTTAAAGCTAATAAATTAGTCTGATCAGCAATGCCCTGAACATCAGTCAAAAGTTTTTCTACTTTAGACATATGCACTCCAACATCATTAATCACCCCCACCATTTCCATACTTTGCTTGCTGACAGTTAGAATATGTTCAATAAAAAACTTAAGAACTTCATCTGTCTCCTGCGCAAACTTAGCAAAGTTTAAGCCCTCGTTATTAGATGATTCTCCTGTATCCCCTAGACTATCCATTAAAGAATGGACAACATCAGATTGCCCAGAAGTTAAGCCGTGCAAGCTATTAAAACTACCTGACATAGTGCCCACTGCATCAGCAACCACCCTTTTTAATTGAGATAACTCATTCTTAAATGATGCAATTTCTTGTTGGACGCATGATTCTATGCCAAAAATATATTGATCAATTGCTCGGTTGAGTTGTTCATTATTTTCCGTTTCAATGACTTCACTCGATTCATCTGCAGAATTTAAAGCCTTGTAAATAAAGAATAAACTAGTAGCAAAAAATGCGGGTAACATTATCCAATATAAAGTTTCTATTGAAAGAAACACAGGCAATATCATTGCAAGTAAAAAGAAAATCAGCAAAAGCCATGTTTTTTTTAAAAGATCCATAAATTTCCACTAAGAGGCTAATGCCAATATTTTTGCTGCAACTTTCCCAAGCGGTTCTACATGATCAGCTGCACCTAATTTAAATGCTTCTCCAGGCATCCCCCAAACCACACTGCTCGCCTCATCTTGTACGATATTAACAGATCCGGCATCTTTCATTTCTTTCATCGCTTTTGCACCATCAGCCCCCATACCCGTTAACATAACCCCAATAGCGTTACTGCCAACATTTTGTGCGACAGAACGAAACATCACTTCAACTGAAGGTTTATGTCGATTGACAGGCGGACCATCATTTAACTGACAGATATATCTAGCCCCATCTCTAATAACTAATAAATGTTGGTCTCCTGGCGCAATATAGATATTTCCTGATAAAATTTGCTGCCCATTTTGGGCGATACAGACTGACATTTCAGTCGCATCACCAACATGTTTAGCAAATGACGCACTAAAAGCAGCGGGTAAATGCTGAGATACCACAATAGCAGGTGTTGTTCTTGGCAACCCAGCAACAACGTCTTTAAGAGCTTCGGTTCCTCCTGTTGAAGACCCTAATGCGATAATCTTATCTGTTGTTTTAAAATGTTTCTTTGTACTGCTTGGTTTTAAAATTTCATCCGCTGAATGTTTTTTAGGAATAACTTTACGCTGAGTAGGTTTACTTTCAATCGTCCTTACCCGCGCTTTAGCCGCCATTTTAACTTTAGCAATAATATCGTCTGCATATTCATTGAGTGAATTAGAAACATCAACTTTAGGCTTGGCCACAAAATCAACAGCTCCTAGCTCTAAAGCTTCTAAAGTGACTGCCGCACCTTTTTCTGTCAATGTTGAAATCATGACGACTGGCATGGGTCTTAAGCGCATTAAATTACGTAAAAAAGTCAACCCATCCATTCGCGGCATTTCAATATCTAATGTCAAAACATCAGGTTTGAGTTTTTTTATTTTATCTCTAGCAACTATGGGGTCAACAGCCGAACCGACCACTTCAATATCATCAGATGAATTAAATATTTGTGTCAACATTTGCCTGATTAAAGCAGAGTCATCAATAATTAATAATCGTATTTTTTTACTCACGTATCAAATCCCTAAAATAATTCAACATCACTTTCAACTTCTACATCTTTAATTGATGTACGGTACTGTTTCTCACGAGATGCGATGACCTCATTATGTAAATCTTTAATTTTCTTCATTTTTACCTTCCCGGTGTGAGGATAATAAATAACTTTTCTTGGATAAATATCACCTAAATCTTGAGATATAAGTTTTAATGCCTCGGTATCAATATATTCTAGAACAAAATTGATATTATTTAAGCCAACATCGCCTAAAGTAGGAATAATTTTCCCACCTCCAAACACCTTAACTTCTAAGTTTTTTCTTTTACCGCCATTTGCAAGAATCATATTAATCAAATGTTCCATGGCATAATTGCCATAACGCGTAGCATTACCAACAACGGCTTCCGCGCCTGCATTTAATTTATGTTGATTGGTTTCTGGAAGCATAAAATGATTCATCCCCCCTATCCCAGTTTGAGAATCTCTAATACATGCTGAAATACACGATCCTAACACCGTACTTATCCCTTCATTTTCAGTTGTAACGTAATATTCCCCAGGTAAAATTCTAGCGCATGTTAAATCGCTATCTTTATCCCAAAAACGATTGATATTTGAAAATTCACGTATTGAAGGTTCAGTAATTATTTTTTTTTGACTCATTTTATTTTAGTTTTAAAATACAACTAAGAATTCTTTATCTTTAGCACAATTAGAACTCTGCTCAATTTAGTTTGTAACAACTCACCCCTAATATAAATATAGCTATAGCTCTTAACTCCATCTTCCTCTTAGTGGAGAAGGCTGGGATGAGGGGGAATAAAACAAGCTTCTCTTTTATACTCTTAAATATAAAACCACCTATTTACCAACCCTCACCGTACTAGGGAGAGAGCTTTAAGAGCATTTTTTGTACGTTGGTTAGTTATGTTGTTTTTTTATAAATAGTATTACCTATTAGGTCAAAACAAGTATCAAGTTGATGTAATGACTCTGAGTGACCAATGAATAAATGAGACCCTAGACTAAGGAATTCACCATATCTTTGAGCCAGGTTTTCTTTAGTTTCCTTATCAAAATAAATAAGGACATTACGACAAAAAATAAAATCAAAATTATTTTTAATAGGCCATGCTTTCATTAAATTAAGTTGTTTAAAGTGAATAATTTTCTGCAACTCAGGGCTGACTCTAACTTTTACAGCATTTTTTCCTTTCCCTTTTTTAAACCAACGTTTTAATGTGACTTTGGGTAACCCATCCACTCGATCATTAGTATAAACACCCTCTGCAGCTGTTTGTAAGACGTTAGTATCTAAATCAGTAGCAAGAATTTTTACATCCCAGTCTTTTGGTACATTTTCTAATAATGTCATCGCTAATGAATAGGGCTCCTCACCCGTCGAACATCCTGCTGACCAGACTCTTATAGATTTTTTTGCACTATTTCTTTTTAAAACTTCAGGAAGAACTGTATTCTTCATGTATTCAAAATGGTGTTTTTCTCGAAAAAAGGAAGTCAAGTTAGTCGTAACTGCATTGATAAATTCAGTAAACTCAGTATCAGGATTGTTTTTAAGAAAATGACAATATTCCTTAAAATTAGACAAACCATGCAATCGTACTCTTTTTGATAAGCGCGAATAGAACATATCAAACTTATCATCAGGCACTAAAATACCTGAATGTTCATTCGATATTTGTCTTAAATATTCAAAATCTTCCCTAGTGTATAAAAACTCGCGTTGTTTATCTGACACTCTCACCCTCTTTTACAAAATATAATATTTAACGACTAGAAAAAACCGGCAGCCGCTTGGTCAATCTCTAACATTTCAGCTAGCCCCAAGAGCTCAGCAGCTTCTATAAATTTATCTGATGGAAAATCAAAAATGACTTCTTTTTGTAATTTAACAGCCGTTTGCTTAAAAACTATTAATAATTGTAATGTTGCGGTATCAACTGAAGCCACTTCAGATGCATCTATCTCAATTTTATCTTGCTGTTCTAACAACTGTAATAATTGTTCGTACAAATGATTTACATTTTGAATATTCAACGTAGCATCTAAAATAAGTTTAGCTTCACTCACCAACTCTTCGGTATCTGTGCCGACTGAATTAACATCGTCCTGAGGGGGAGCAGTAGACTCATTTATATCCGCTAGGGCCGCCTGTTCAACTTGTTGATCAATTTTAGGCTCTTCTTTTTCTGTATTATTAGATTCTTCTTCATTATTCATCCAAGCTAATGGATCGAAGCCTATTAAATCTTTTTCATTTTTTTCTGCCATTACATTACCTTGCCTTCTAAAAAGTCATTTGCCAGACTTCTAAAATCTTTTGCCGATCGACTGCTTGGACGATATTCAAGTACTGTTTTCCCAAAACTTGGACATTCAGCTAACAATGCAGCTTCTCTAATCACCGTATTTAAGACATGATTAGGGAAATGTTCTTTCATTTTCTTAAGCACTTCTTTTGATATTCTTCTAGTAGAAGCATACCTAGACATAATCAAGGATAGCTTATATTTTTTGTTTAATGCCTTTTCAAAACGCTTAATCGTTCCCATCATATGAGACAAGCCCTGAAGTGCTAGAAAGTCACTCGTCATTGGAATTAAAATTTCATCAGCAGCGAACAAAGCATTGGCAACCAAAACGCCTGAAGACGGTGGACAGTCAATAAACACAAAATCTTGATCATCCAAATTTTCATGTAATGCCTTACGCAATAAATCTCCCCGTTTTGCCCCACCTTCAGATAATTGTTCTATTTCTTGCAACCTTGGCCCTGCCACGATTAAATGTAAATTTTCTCTAACAGGTATCAATTTACTAAAAATATCAGCATCACCTAGCATTACCTCATCAACACCTGGTCTATTAGGGTTTATAACCCCAAAAGAAACGGCTAAATGGCCTTGAGGATCCAAATCAATCACCGTCACTTTTTTACCTAACTTTGCCAGTGCATGTGTTAAGTTTGTAGAGGTTGTCGTTTTACCAACACCTCCCTTTTGGTTAATTATTGCAACCACTCTGTGTGCCATTATAAATTGCTAATTCCTTCAAACTCTTCAGAATCTAACAGTTTGTCTACATCTAGTAGCATCACCATTTGCTTATTTCCCACGTACATTCCACGCATATAGCGAGTATCAATTTTGGAACCTAACTTAGGACTCTCTTTAATATCAGCAGGATTTATATCTAGTACATCAGAAACAGCATCAGCAACAATTCCCATCACATTATCGCCCTGACTGCCTTTTATGCAGAGCACAACGACAACAGTAACAGCTGAATACTCCGTTTTTTTCATACCAAATCGATCACGCAAATCTACAATAGGGACAATCGCTCCCCGTAAATTAAGAGCGCCTTTTATATATTCGGGGGTATTAGGAATCTCTCTGACAGGTTCCCAGCCTCTGATTTCCTGCACTTTAAGAATTTCTACGCCATAAGATTCACCAGCAAGTTCAAATGTTAAAAATTGCTCAATCTGGCCATCATTCATCATATTAACTGCTCTCATTCATAGTCATTTATTACACTTAAAATTATATATGTCACTTCCTCCCTATAAGAGAGAAAGTCTGGTAACTATATTTTTTGTAACATTTGGAATGTGAGGATTTAGCCTCACTTCCAAAAACATTCTTGATTACCCATCAGCTTCCGCTATCTTGAGTTTGTTAAAAACAAACTAATTTCATGTAGGAGCGTCCGCCCTCGGCGCGATTGTTTTAATTGCATAAAAGTAAAAAACCTGTTTTATTCGCGCCGAGGGCGGACGCTCCTACAAATAAGGATATTATTTTTCTTAGGCTTGAATTTAACATGAAATGAAAAACTAAAACTCCTCCCACTCATCATCCCCTCCATTTGATTCCGAAAAATTATTTTCTACTGCTTGTTGCAGAGAGGGGGCAGTTTGTTGAACAGGAGCCGCCGAAGCTGAACTCGCCACAACTGTACTTTGATTTAAACTTTGTACTCTATTAGAATTAGATCCCGCTTTAAAAAAGCTAAGTAACTGAGTCATATTAGTTGACTGATCACTCATAGAAACACTGGCTGCCGAAGCTTCTTCAGCTAAGGCCGCGTTTTGTTGAGTGATTTCATCCATTTGTGACACGGCTTGATTAACTTGCTCAATACCTTGTGACTGTTCTGCACTGGCAGCTGCAATTTCAGCAACAATATCACCTACTTTTTTAACACCCGTTACAATTTCATTCAGTGATTGTCCTGTTTCATTAACAAACTCAGTCCCTGATCTCACTTTTTGAACGCTTGTTTGGATTAACTCTTTACTTTCTTTAGCTGCTGTAGCACTTCGTTGTGCCAAATTTCTTACTTCAGTAGCTACAACAGAGAACCCTCTACCTTGCTCTCCTGCCCTTGCCGCTTCAACCGATGCATTAAGTGCTAATAAATTAGTCTGGAATGCAATTTCATCAATAACACCAATGATTTCAGCAATTTTATTACTACTTTCATTAATCTCTTGCATGGCGGATACTGCTGAAGTAACAACTTCCCCACCTTTTTCTGCTAGTTGTCGGGCAGAAGTTGCTACCTGATTAGCCTGCTGAGCATTTTCCGAATTATTTTTAACAGTACTGGTCAACTCTTCCATACTTGAAGCGGTTTCTTCAAGATTAGCAGCCTGTTGTTCAGCGCGTTGTGAAAGATTATTATTACCACTGGCAATTTCTTGTGATGAATTATTGATAAATTCAGCAGATTCATTGACCTGTGAAACAATTTCAGAAATTTTTTCAATTGAAGCATTAATACTATTTTTACATTCCAGATAAGTACCTTGGTATTCGCTATCAATTTTGTTAGTTAAATCACCCGCCGCCATACTTTGCATGGTACTAGATACATCATTGAATACATTATCAATAACATCAGTCAGCTCATTAATACCTCCACTCAATTTTTCAAAGAATCCCTCTTTGTCTGACATTTCTATCCGCGTATCTAATTGCCCCGCTTTAACACCTTCAACAATTGCTTCAATTTCCCTTTCAATTTTTACTTCATGCGATCTATCTAACCATTCAACCACTGTACCGATTCGATCACCATTGTCGTTCGTAACAGGATTAGCAACAAAGTCCATAAATCTACCCCCAATTTCCAGGCTAGAATTTAATGTACCCGATAAGTTAGGTATCATTTGTCTTTGATGTGCAGGATTTTTATGGAATGAATCAATATTTGCCCCTAATAATTCATCCGCTTTAAAGTCGGGTAAATCTTTTTGAATATCAGACTCTGCATTTTTAAATGTTTCTAATACCTTGTCATTCATATAGATAATATTTAAATTATTATCTGCCACCATCACACCTGAACTGACATTATCTAAGGCTTGTTTAATACGCGTTGCTTCTGCTGCAACCTGTTTTGTATGAGCTAAATCGGCATTTAATTTAACCTGCATACTATACATAGCTCTAAAAGCATCACCCACCTGGTCATTTCTATCCAAATTAATATTGTTTCTATAATGGCCGTCAGCCAAACAATAACTCACACCAATAATAGTTTCTAATGAATCTCGAAAAGTTTTGACTAAGCCAACATTCATTAACGCTGAAAAAACTGTCAGTAGAGCCACAGCAACTAAAGCAGGAATATTTCCATCCTGAAACAATTGAAATAATAAATAGGCAATAGGCAATATAAAACCCACTAAAGAAATAGTTGATTTCAAACCTAAACTCATTTCTTTTAAGTTTTTTATCCATAAGGCCATGCCTTGGGGTCGCATTTCAGCCTTATTAGCATTTAATTGCTGAAAAAAATCTTCTGCTGCATTAATTTGCTGACGACTTGGTGCATAACGAACAGACAAAAACTCATCAACACGACCTTTTTTATAAACAGGCGTCACATTAGCTTCAACCCAATAGAAGTCTCCAGATTTTGTTCTATTTTTTACTAGTGCAGTCCATGGCTTCCCAGACTTACAACACATCCATAAATCTTCAAATGCTGCTGATGGCATATCAGGGTGACGAACCATGTTATGGTTTTTACCCACTAATTCTTCTCGGCTAAAACCACTTATTTCTACAAAAGCATCGTTAGCATAAGTAATGACTCCCTTAAGATTCGTTCGTGTGACAAGAATGGTGCCAGATTGCATAAGCACTTCTTTATCAGTTACTGGCATGTTAATTTTCATTACTTGTCTCCTTACATATTAAGGTGGTTACATTTTTTTTAGTTTTCATCTTCATCTTCTAAAACATCTAATTTGAGCAATTTATCAACATCAAGTAACATCACCATCCGTTCATTAACTGATGCAAGACCATTTATAAATTCAGTACTGACTTTTGTTCCAAAATTTGGGGACTCTTGAATTGTCTTTTTATCTACATCAACAACGTCTGACACAGAATCAACAACAACACCCATAACTCTGTCTTGCCCTTGTTCAGTTTGCATTTGTAATACTACAACGACGGTTAGAGCGGTGTATTCCAAATGACCTAAACCAAACCTTTCTCGTAAATCAACGATAGGAACAATAGCGCCTCTTAAATTCACTACACCCTTTTCATACGAAGGTACATTGGGAATACGAGAAACAGGCTCCCAACTGCGAATCTCTTGTACACGAAGAATATCAACCCCATATTCTTCATTCCCTAAAGTAAAACTTAAAAATTGAACTAAATTTTCAATGTTTTTTTCTTCAGTTTGTTCTATTTCACTTTTTTCAGCTAGTTCTTCCATATATTCTGTGTATTTAGTTTTACTGATTAGATAAACGAACTAATCCAGGAATATCCAAAATCAGTGCTACCGAGCCATCACCTAAGATTGTTGCTCCAGAAACACCCTCAACTTTTCTATAATTTGCTTCCAAAGATTTAATAACGACTTGTTGTTGGCCAAGGAGATCATCAATAAATAATCCGCAGCGCATACCCTGCCCATCCACAACGACAACAAGACCATCAGTTAATTTTGTAGCCTGTGCATTTTTTACATTAAAAATTTCATGCATTCTAACGATAGGTAAATATTCATCTCGTAAACGAAAAGTCTCTCCCTTTCCTGCCACACGATTAACCATAGACTCTTTAATATTGATTGATTCAATAATTGCGCCTAAAGGAATAATGAAGCGTTCATCTCCAACAGCAATGGACTGCCCATCCAAAATTGCTAAGGTTAAAGGAAGATGAATTGCAATAGTCGAACCTTTACCAAGTTCTGAAATAATTTCAATATTGCCACCTAGAGACTGAATATTTCGTCTCACCACATCCATTCCCACCCCACGCCCAGAAACATCTGTTAATTTTTCTGCTGTTGAAAACCCAGCCATAAAAATTAATTCGTATGCTTGTTTGTCAGTAAGATTGGCATCAGCATCTATCAATCCTTTTTCTATCGCTTTAGCCATTAGGACTTCTTTATTAAGTCCTTTTCCATCATCCCTTACCTCTATAACAATATTACCTCCACGATGATAGGCTTCTAAGGTTATAGTTCCCATTTCTGGTTTTCCAGCAGCAATACGGTCAGCGGGCATTTCTATACCATGGTCTAAACTATTTCTGACTAAATGAACTAAGGGGTCACTTAACAATTCAACAACCGTTTTATCAACCTCTGTATTTTCGCCAACCATGACGAGTTCTATTTTTTTATCTAATTTTGTACTTAAATCATGAACCAAGCGAGGAAACCGACTAAACACAAAACTAATAGGAAGCATTCTGATATTCATCACGCTTTCTTGAAGTTCACGCGTATGTCGTTCTAATTGGGATAAGCCATTTTTAAGTTGGTCTAATTTATTTAATTCAAAATGTTCGCCAACCAGACTTAACATAGATTGAGTGATCACTAACTCACCCACCATATTGATAAGCGTATCAATTTTACCCGTATCGACCCGAATAGAGCTAGAGCCTTTTGCAGCAGGTTTTGAGGGTTCTTTTTTTGTTGATTTAGGTTTGTCTAGATCTGATTCAGTATCGTCTACAACGGCTTGTTTTTTTGTTTCAACAGTCGATGTTTCAGTTTTATTTTCTACAGGCGGGACATATTGGTGGCGATCATCACTTTGTTGTTTAAGTGATTGAATAGCCAAATCACAACTCTCTTCTACCCAATCAAAAATATCATCAACATCAGCTGAAGGAATATCTCCAACAACCTCTAAATTCCATGATAGATGACAATCCTCTGGATCTAAGTCATAAAAATCAGGCACTCCTTGAAAATCAACCACAGAAGTTAATTGGCCAAGTTCTGCAAGCTCCCTAAACATTCTGACCGGGTCATTGCCTGTTTTAAGTAAATCCGTATGTGGACTAAAAGCGATACTCCATCCACTCCCAGCAGAATTTGTTAACTGAGTGGGTTCTACAACCGCTTCAACAGTTGTAGTAGCTTCATTTGCTTGCTCGCCATTTAACTCAACTTCAAGTGCCTTTTTATATTCATTAACACTCGCAACGTCAACCTCTTGTTCATCCTGAATGGCAGTTAACATTTCCTTTAAGCAATCCACCGAACCTAATAAAACATCAACTGCAACTTGAGTAACTTGTCTACGTCCATCGCGCATTTCATCAAGCAGGGTTTCCATCACATGAGTGAAATCGGAAACAGCTGTAAAACCAAAAGTTCCACTCCCTCCTTTTATAGAATGAGCGGCTCTAAAGATTGTATTAATATCTTCAGCATCAACATCACCCATATCAAGGTTTAGTAACCCTGTTTCCATAATATCCAAACCTTCGAAGCTCTCTTCAAAAAAGACTTGGTGGAACTGTGCCATATCAATCGACATAGACTATCCTACTCATATAAATAAATTTACTTGCCAATGTTAGCGACTAACCCAAAACTTTCTTGATTGTTTTTAGCAATTGATCTGGATTAAAAGGCTTCACAATCCAACCTGTCGCCCCTGCTGCTTTACCTGCTTGTTTTTTATCCATCCCAGATTCTGTTGTTAGCATTAACATAGGAATAAATTTATAATTAGGTAAAGCACGTAAATCTTTAATTAAAGTTATGCCATCTTTGTTGGGCATATTGACATCAGTTACAACACAATCAAATTTTTGTGTTTTTGCTTTATTTAAAGCATCAACCCCATCAACTGCTTCAACAACGGTATATCCCGCTCCTTTTAAAGTAAAAGAAACCATTTGTCTCATGGATGCTGAATCATCTACTGCAAGTATGCTTGCCACTGTCTTCTCCTAAAATAGTCACTTACTAATACGTTATGACTTTATCTGATTTTAAATATAGACGATAAAAAATAGTTTTTGCATATTCACTGTTATTTTTTACAAAACAGCATCATCAAATGCAATACACTTTAATATCGCGGAGAATTCTATCAAAAATATATACCCGCTGCCGTAGCAAGCACAACTAAATGTGTGACCTAGCTCTACAAATGAGGCATACCTTAATCATCGAATATTTAATAATAGGAAACATGACAAAATTTGTCACTTTATGTCATTTTTAACAACTTATTTTCTGTATTCTGCTCTTTAATTTTATTTTTTAACCGCTTGTCTAACTTAAAGTACCAGCTTAAAAATACATCAAGAGCCTGATACATTGTGACTTACAAGGGATATAACAGAAAATAAATACAAACAAATACAAACAAATACATCTTTTGGCATGCCTGATGCTTTAACCTTTATCGAGAACACTCTCTATCTTAAACTTAAGCAAGGAAACAAAAATATGAATATTCAAAAATCACAACAAGGTTTTACCTTAATCGAATTAATGATCGTAGTAGCGATCATCGGTATTTTGGCATCGATTGCATTGCCGGCTTACCAACAATATATTGCTAAAGCAAAATATTCCGAAGTTATTTTAGCCTCATCAGGTGTTAAGACTGCAATAGAAGTTTGCGCTCAAACAGCAGGCGGGGTTACTAGTTGTACCGCAGCTCTTGATGGTGCTGTTTCTGGGGCTGTCAATGGTGCGGACGGAGGTGACGCGGTCAACAATGTAGCTGTCACGGTCGCGGGGGGTGTAGCAACGATCACAGTAACACCAGACCCAGCAAATGGTATTGTAGCAGGTGATACATATATAGTTGATGGTACATATTCTGCTGGAGCAATTAACTGGGCTCTTGTTTCTTCCTCTGGCTGTTTTAACAGTGGTTATTGTAAATAAATAGTCTATCAACCAGTTCAAGATACTTGGTGAAGCCTGACAGGTTGTCACCTCAATTTAAAGGCCTCAGGAAATTTCCTGAGGCCTTTTTTAATGCAGGGAATGATAGAAATGATTGCAAAAGACAAACAACGACAAATCAATTTCGCACTTTTAATTACATCTTTGCTCATTGCGCCTTTATATTTTCATCCCAACATAGGAGGATTAGGCCTAGAATTGCCCTATAATGCTACAACCTGGCTATCAGCGTTATTATTTAGCTATATCGTTATTTCAACTCAGGTTAAAACAAAGAAAATTATTTGTAATTATGATTTTTTATATTGCTTGATTTTCCCTATTGCCGTTCTTTTAGTCGGTATATTTTCCGATATACCTCAACATGTTGACTGGTTATTTAGGCAACTATATATTCTAGGAGGTTTTTTATTTATATTTTCTTTACTTCAAACTCGTTTTACAACACAGCATATAGATAAAATACTTTATTGCCTTGTTATAGCAAGTTTATTGCAAACTATAATAGCTATTACACAACTTTACGGGGTTTCGTTTTTAGAAACTGTAATACCGTACAGTAAAGATAAAACACCTGTTGGTGTATTCCAACAACTCAATGTTTTAGCTAGTTACCTAGTAACAGGCTTAATGATTATTTTATATTTAATCAGTCGCCCTTCTTTTTATTCAGTACATATCTTAATCAAGATATTATTTGTGCTTACATTTGGTTTAGCTGTATTTATTATTATTTCTACTGGATCAAGGGTTGGTATTTTATCTTTCATTGCCTCAAGTACTTTGATGCTAATTTCTCGTAAGAAACAGTTATTTCAACATAAAAAAATACTACTTTTATTAACTATTGTTGCATTTATTGGAATCCAGTCAGCTCAAACAGGATTTTCACGCGCGCTGGATAAAACAGAGAACATGACATCAGGCGAATACAGTTCGCTCCGCCAAACTTTTTATGCTGTCGCAGGAGATTTAATCACCGAAAAACCCTTTTTAGGCTATGGGATCGGCAGTTTTCAACGCGTATGGGTTGATCAGGTTGCAAAATTTGCTTCGAAACACCCTAATGCACAAATATCACAAGGTACAGTAAGCCACCCCCATAATGAAATTTTGTTGTGGATGATAGAAGGAGGGCTTATTTCTCTTTCTGCCTTATTAATTGTCTTAATCGCAATTTGTCACGCCCTCTATCAATGTGGTTTTTCTAGGGGGGGGGCATATATGGCTCTATTACTCCCAATCACATTACACACTCAGGTTGAGTTACCTTTTTACATTTCATCAGTACATTGGTTTGTATGGTTATTTTTAATTTTTCTAGTTTTTAGGCATAAATTAACAGTAGTTCATCTTTCTATTAGCCGATCCGCATATTATTCTATCCAAACTGCCATATTAATAGCTGGTTTGGCAACTGGGGTAATTATTACCCATGCGAGTAAAGCACAACTTGAAATTGCTAAATATTCATCAGGTAAAGATGGTGGTGGAAACTTATCAGTTGGTTTAAAAGACCTCTACTTTAATAGCTATGCAGAAAAACTAATGATGCAAACATTACTATACTCATCTATAGAACAGAAAAATAAAACACATATGCCTACCTTTATTGAATGGGCAGAAGAGAGAATTTACTATAAGCCTGAACAAGGTATGTTTATCATGCTCAATGATGCTTATGGGTTTATTGGCGATAAATATAACCAGTGCCGTGTTGCAAAACGTGGATTAGCCATATATACACAAAATCTACGATTGCAAACAAATATAGATAGTTGCAGTAAAAACCTACTAAAAGAAAAACCTTTACTTTAATTTAGAATAAAGTAAAAAAACTACCGTTATTTTTTAACTAGCGAGATATAATAGTTCAATATTTTATTTTTGATTTTGGAAAATATTGGTAGTTTTAGCAAGTTAAAGCTCATTGGACTTGATCAGAGATTCCTTAAGTTTTCCCTGATTCAAAATTTATAACTTCCTCAATTATTCTAAGAATATTTTTAAAGCAGAAATAATTGTCAATTTTCTAACATCACTTCTACACCCATCAAATATATAATTATTACACGTTATTTTTTCCCCTGTGATTCCACAAGCGATAAAAACAGTTCCTACAGGCTTCTCCTCTGAACCACCTGAGGGTCCTGCAACCCCTGTTACAGCAACGGCAATATCAGCATCACTTTTAGCCAAAGCACCTTCAACCATTTCAATAGCTACTTGTTCACTTACCGCTCCATATTTATCTAAAGTAGCCTGCTTTACACCCAACATTTGTACTTTAGATAAATTGCTATAAGTAACAAACCCTCGATCAAACCAGGCTGAACTTCCTGCTACTTCAGTTATAGCTTGTGCGATGCCTCCACCTGTACAAGACTCGGCTGTTGCCATTTTAAGCCCTTCTGCTTTTAACTTTTCCCCTAACAGGATAGAAAGCTTAATTATTTGTTTATCCATCATTTACCCAACCTTTTATTTGATAGAATATTACTATGCCTACAAATAAGAATAGCACCAATCCTCATACTCCCATGATGCAGCAATATCTGCGCATCAAATCTCAACACCCTGATACACTGGTTTTTTATCGGATGGGAGATTTTTACGAATTATTTTTTGATGATGCCAGAAAAGCATCAGAACTGCTAGATATTACCCTGACTGCCCGTGGTAAATCTAATGGTGAGCCGATTCCTATGGCTGGATTACCTTATCACGCGGCTGAAGGTTATGTTGCACGATTAATTAAGCAAGGCGAATCCATTGTTTTTTGTGAACAGGTAGGAGACCCTGCAACCAGCAAAGGCCCTGTTGAACGTAAAGTGATGCGGACTATTACTCCGGGTACAGTGACTGATGAGGCTTTACTTGAAGATCGTAAAGATAATTTTCTGGTTTCCATTAGTGCCTCATCACAAACTTACGGTATTGCTTGTTTAGATTTATCTAGTGGTAAATTTGTTTTACAGGAAGTTAAATCAGAAGAACAATTACTCAGTGAAATTGAACGCCTTAATCCTGCTGAATTGTTATTTAGCGAAGACCTTTCTTTACCCAATTCATTAAAACAACTGAGTGGTTTATGCAAAAGACCGCCTTGGCATTTTGAATTAGAAAGTGCCACTCAACTTATCTTAAAACAATTCAAAATTCATGACTTAGGTGGGTTTGGCTGCCAGCATTTATCCATCGCCATTTGTGCAGCGGGTTGTTTATTACAATATGTAAAAGATACTCAACAAAGCGCCCTGCCCCATATTCAGGGTATTTCTGTTGAACATACGGATGACAGTATTGCACTTGATGCTTCCAGCCGTAAAAATTTAGAATTAGACTCTCACCCAAGCGGTCAACTTAAATACACTTTATTTGGCGTACTAGATAAATCATCTACAGCGATGGGAAGCCGCTGTTTAAGACGCTGGATTAATCGCCCCTTACGTTCACATATTGTTTTGAAGGGACGGTATGCTTGCATTAGCAGTTTTCTACAAGATCAATTGTATGAGGGAATTCAAGAAAGTTTACGTCAAGTTGGTGATATTGAGCGCATCAGCTCCCGTATCGCTTTAAAATCAGCACGCCCACGTGATTTAATTGTATTGCGTAATACATTAGCCATTTTACCCACATTACAAAATCAATTAGCGGATACTGATAATCAACATATTGAATCGCTTAAACAACACATTGCTGAACTACCAGAATTATTAATATTACTTCAACAAGCCATTATCGAAAATCCACCTGTTTTGATACGTGATGGCGGTGTTATTGCCGAAGGTTATAATCAAGAACTGGATGACTTACGTGATTTAAGCCAAAATGCCGATCAATTTTTGATTGATATGGAAAACCGAGAAAAAGCAGCAACAGGTATTAGCAATTTAAAAGTTAATTACAATCGTGTTCATGGTTTTTATATTGAAGTGTCTCGTTTACATTCAGATAAAGTTCCAGCACATTACACCCGCAAACAAACTTTAAAAAGTGTTGAACGTTATATTACAGAAGACCTTAAGGCCTTTGAAGATAAAGTACTCAGTGCCCGTGAAAAGTCATTATCTTTTGAAAAATCTTTATATGAAGATTTACTTACACGTATTACCGAATCTTTAGCTCCTTTACAACAATGCGCTGCAGCTTTAGCTGAATTAGATGTATTAATTACCTTTGCTGAACGTGCCGAAACCCTTAACTTATCTCAACCCATTTTATCTAACAAACCAGGTATTGAGATTGAAGCTGGCCGCCATTTAGTCGTTGAACAAGTCTCTGATATTCCCTTTGTTGCTAATGACATAAGCTTTAATAACCAACGAAAAATGCTGATTATTACAGGGCCCAATATGGGGGGTAAATCAACTTATATGCGTCAAACAGCTTTGATTACTTTAATGTTGCATATTGGCTGTTTTGTGCCTGCAAAATCAGTGACCTGTGGCCCTATTGATAAAATATTTACCCGTATAGGGGCTTCAGATGATTTAGCCAGTGGTCGATCCACTTTTATGGTTGAAATGTCTGAAACGGCAAATATACTTCATAATGCTACGGCTAACAGTCTTATATTAATGGATGAAATCGGTCGAGGTACTAGTACTTTTGATGGCCTTTCATTAGCTTGGGCTTGTGCTGTACATTTAGCCAAACAGACAAAAGCATTTACTTTATTTGCTACCCATTATTTTGAACTTACTTCATTACCAGAAGAATATAAAAACATTCAAAACGTACATTTAGATGCTATGGAACATGGTGATAAAATTGTATTTTTGCATTCAGTAAAAGATGGGCCAGCCAGCCAAAGTTATGGATTACAAGTGGCTTCATTAGCTGGGGTACCTAGCACAGTGATTGATAATGCAAAAACCAAGTTACAATCACTAGAAGACAGTGCCTATATTGATCAACAACAAGATGCAGGCACGAATCAATTAGATTTATTTTCTACCAAAGAATGTCACCCAGCCGTTTGTCTTTTAGAAGAGATATCACCTGATAATTTAAGTCCTAGAGAAGCCTTAGATATGATTTATAAACTAAAAGGATTTGTGTAAGGAATCTCAGATCAAGTCCAATTAGTTTTAGCTTGCTAAAACTGCCGATATTTTTCACGAAGATCGGCGCAATAGAACGACTATTACTTCTCACTTCGTGAAAAATAGCGACAGTTTTTTCTGCGCTAAATTCTAACCAACTTAATCAGAGGTTCCTTAACCATGCCATTTCTATTACACCCTCGCCTTCAACAAGACAGTATTCTAATTGGCCAATTCAAACTCTCTGAATTACGTTTGATTAACGACAGCCAATACCCTTGGTTTATTTTGGTACCTAAAAGAGCTGATATAAGTGAAATTTATCAATTATCTGAAATAGATCAACAACAATTACAACAAGAATCAAGCTTATTAACTCAAACATTGGATCAACTCTTTATTGCCGACAAAATGAATATTGCGGCTATTGGAAATATCGTCCCTCAATTACATATTCATCATATTGTACGTTTTAAAACAGATATTGCTTGGCCTGCGCCTGTTTGGGGTAAGTTTGATGCGGTTCCCTATAATAAAGGACAAGCTGAAGAAATTACTAATCGAATAAAAGAAGCTTTTAAGGATGAATTAATCAAATAGTCGTAAGGTTGCGATATTTATACGCTTTATACAGCGTATAAATAGAGGGTTTTAGCTCTTAGCTCCTTCTCCCCGTTTGGGGAGAAGGTTGGGATGAGGGAAGGGGAAAAATACTCTCTTCTTCCTTATTCTTTTTCTCTTTAAATTTTAGAGAAAAGAAAGTTTGCAGAAGAGTTTTTTATTCCCCTCACCCAAACCCTCTCCCCGCCTGGGTCGAGGGCTTAAAAGCACAATTCGTATAATAAGTGCCAACTCTTTTAATTCACTAAAAACTCAGTAAAAAATACATCCCTAAAACCATCACTATTTGAGTGCTTATCCAGCGCTTTAGTAATCGCTTTTTTTGTTTCTGTTCGCAAAGCTTCACGCTGTTCCATTGTTTGCAACTCAGAAGCAGCACGTCCACTGTAAAGCATAATTAACTCATGTCTTAAAGCGGGTAAATGTTTTTTAACTTTTTCAATATATTCTTCACCTTCAACCATTAATTGTACATTGGCAACTAAATACTTATTGGGTCTATCTAAATTAACAGTAAATTTAGGTTTCATTTCTATATATTCAATAACAGGCTCTACTTCGTCATCTCCTGCATAAGCCGAATTAAAAACAAGAAAAAAACTTAAACATAATATTAAAATTCGCATACACTTCCCTTACTAAAATTGATTATTAAATAAATTGACTATGACTAAACAAGCGATCGGCCCCGTAATGATTGATGTTGAGGGTTTTATTCTCAACCAATCAGAAAAACAAAAAATTAATCACCCTAATACTGGCGCCGTTATTTTGTTCTCTCGTAATTATAGTTCACCCCAGCAAATTGAAAAGTTAATATCTGAAATTCGTCAGGCACGAAATGGGGATATCCTTATTGCGGTTGATCAAGAAGGTGGACGAGTTCAACGATTTCAATCTGGCTTTACTCGACTTCCACCTGCCGCAACCTTTACACAGTCTCCTGAATTAGCGGAATCAGCAGGCTGGTTAATGGCTAGCGAATTATTAGCGGTTGGCGTGGATTTTAGTTTTGCACCTGTATTAGATGTAGACTGTGGCATCAGTGAGATTATTGGTAACAGATCTTTTTCTCAAGACCCATTATTGGCCACTCAATTATCAAGTCAGTTTAGAAAGGGGATGAACAGTGCTGGTATGGCAGCTACTGGAAAACACTTTCCTGGACATGGTGCTGTCGCATTAGATTCTCATTTAACGTTACCTGTAGATGACCGCGACTTACAAACCATTCGTGAAAAAGATATTCAACCCTTTAAACAATTAATCAACGAAGGTTTAGAAGCTATCATGCCCGCCCATGTGGTTTATCCACAAATAGATTCTTTGCCTGCAGGGTTCTCAAAAAAATGGATACACGATATTCTGCGTACAGAACTTAATTTTAATGGTACTATTTTTAGTGATGATTTAAGCATGGAAGGTGCCGCATCCATTGGTGATTTCAAACAACGTGGGGTACTTGCATTAGCTGCAGGTTGCGATATGGTACTTGTTTGTAACAACCCAACAGCAGCTGACGAAGTTTTAAACAGTATTCCTGTTAGTCAAAACCAAAGCAGAGAAAAACGACTGAATGCTATGCTAGGTAAATCCAAGTATTCAAGAGAACAGCTCATGAAAACTAAAAAATGGTTAGAAATTTCAGCACAAATTAAAAACTTATCTGATGCTTGAAGAAATTTTAAATATTCAAAAAGATGCCGATTTATTGCATTCAGAGTCTGAAATTGATCTGGCAATTAAGGCAATGGCCCAAAAGATCAATTCACAATTACAGGATAAAAACCCAATCATATTGTGCGTCATGAATGGTGGGGTTGTAGTGACGGGGAAATTATTACCTTTATTGAGTATTCCATGTACCTTTGACTCGATCAATGCTAGCCGTTATGGCAATGAAACTTCTGGGGGACAAATTAAATGGATACAAACACCTGAATCAGTTCTTAATGATCGCTGTGTTTTAATTGTTGATGATATTCTTGATGAAGGCTTAACACTTGAAGCTATTATCGATTATTGTAAGCAGCAAGGGGCTTCGTCTATATACACAGCAGTGTTGATGAATAAAAAACTAGGACATAAAAAACCTGTGAAAGCTGATTTTGTTGCACTTGAAGTAGAAAATAGATATCTGTTTGGCTATGGAATGGATTACAAAGGCTACTTAAGAAATGCGGCTGGAATTTATGCGTGTAAAGAATAATTAAAATTAGAGCATTGGTAGCCTTGATGTAGCGAAGCGGAATCAAGGAATTTTGGATCTATGCCATTTTATATCGTATACCTTGATTCCACTTCGTTTCATCAAGGCTACAACAGAAAAAACTGTCACCATTTTTCTCAATTATCAATAATATCAACCTATGTCAAAATTAGCCATTATTGGTGGAACAGGCCTAACTCAAATGGAAGGCTTAAATATCACCTCAACTAAACAGCTTGAAACGCCCTTTGGCTCCCCTTCTGCGCCTTATTCAATAGGTAGCATTAACGGAAAAGAAGTTATATTTCTAGCGCGACATGGCAACCCTCACACTATTCCTCCGCATAAAATAAATTTTCGAGCAAATATATGGGGTTTAAAGCAACTAGGTGTGTCTGAAATTATCGCTGTCGCTGCTGTTGGTGGTATTAGCTCAAAAATGGCACCTGCTCATATAGCTATTCCTGACCAAATTATTGATTACAGCTATGGTAGAGAACATACTTTTTTTGCTGATGATTTAGACGCTGTCACTCATATTGATTTTACTTTTCCTTATAATCCACAATTGCGTCATCGTTTAATTCAAACAGCTTTGCAACACAAGATTAAAATGAGTGAAACAGGCACTTATGGTTGCACACAAGGCCCTAGGCTTGAATCAGCTGCAGAGATTAATCGTATGGAAAGGGATGGTTGTGATTTAGTCGGTATGACTGGCATGCCAGAGGCCGCTTTAGCAAAAGAACTGGAAATTGAATATGCCACTATTGCTGTTGTTGCAAACTGGGCGGCTGGCAAAACAGAAGGTGAAATTACAATGTCTGAAATTGAGCATCATGTAAATGATGGCATGCATCAAGTGGCAAAAATTTTAGAAAATTATATTAATATCTAAATTGTAACTTCTCTCCTTGAGGGACGCTCCTACAATATTGCTGTTAAATTAAATACCTAATTACCTATGTATTTCAGCTAAATTGAAGCGTGTACAGTTTGCTCTTACCCCCTCGCCCCAAGCGGGGAGAGGGATGGGGTGAGGGGAATGAAACAATGTTCTTTTACATTATTTCTTTTCTCTATCACTTAAAGAGAGAAAAGAATAAGGAGAAAAAGTTTTTATCACCCCCTCACCCAACCCTCTCCCCGCTTGGGGCGAGGGCTTAGTGCAACCTTATTATACGTTTCAGTATTGGCTGAAGCTTATACGTAATCAGGATTAAATATGTTCAGGTAATTAGCATTTAAATACTATCTTTTAATGTGTTGTCATTAGCTAAATTATTTATTTTATTATTCAGCTCTTGGTATTCTGAAGATTCATATAGGGCATAATTTAAATTTTTAAATAAACCCGTTAATTTGATAAAAAAGACCCTCGCCTGTTCTTGGTTCTCAAAACTATATTTAAGATTAACTAACTCAATAATTCGCTTAAAACTAACTTTTTGTCGCTCAATAGAAACCGAAACGTCAACTTCATCAAAAGCATCTTGTTGTAAATAAACCATATCAAGAAATAAAGCTTGTTGATAGGTGACATAATCATCCAAAGAAATGCCCTCCTCCCCTGCAACTTGAATCATTTGATAAATGTTTTCACCACGTTCCAATAAATTTAACATAGCTTTAACATCATCAGACCAGCCTGCTGACAATTCTTGTTCATACCAATCTTTTAATTGATCGTTATATCTGGACCAAGATAATAAAGGATCAACCGCAGGGTAAAAACGCTTATATGCTCTATCTGCACTTAATCCAAGAAAGGTTTTCACCGTGCCTAAAGTCGATTGGGTAACAGGTTCTTCAAAATTACCACCCGCAGGAGAAACGGTACCGATCATTGTTAAACTACCTTCAGAGCCATTTTCTATTTGAATAATACCTGCACGTTCGTAAATACTTTTTATGGCTGAATCCAGATAAGCAGGAAAAGCTTCCTCACCAGGAATCTCTTCTAATCGTGCCGAAGTTTCTCGCATGGCTTGTGCCCAGCGCGATGTAGAATCCGCCAACAGTAAGACATTTAATCCCATCTGCCTATAATATTCCCCTAATGTAATTCCTGTATAAATCGAAGCTTCTCGTGCAGCAACAGGCATTGAAGAGGTATTACAAATAATGATTGTTCTATCCATTAATGATCCCCCTGTTCTAGGATCATTCATTTGCGGTAATTCTATGATTGTTTCAACCACTTCCCCCGCCCGTTCACCACAGGCAACGATAATAACAATATCAACATCAGAATTTCTTGAGATAAGGTTTTGTAAAACAGTTTTACCCGCACCAAAAGGCCCAGGAATACACGCTGTACCTCCTTTTGCAATAGGGAAAAAAGTATCAATTAAACGAAGGTGTGTGATTAGGGGCTCAGAAGGATACAATCTTTGAACAATATTTTTTTTAAGTAGCTGTTGAGGAATGGCATTACGTACAGGCCAATTTTGCCTTAAAGTAATAACCAGCTCTTCACCCTGTTTTAATTTAACTTTTGCAATTGCTTCAGTGACGGTGACATTGCCTTCTTGAATCCAGCTGACTTCTACTTCATCCTTTAGATGAAAAGGCAGCATAATTTTATGCTCAAAGCCTCTTTCAATCACACTGCCAATAACAGAACTCGCTCTTAATAATGCCCCCGTTTGAACGCAAGGAGTGAAAGCCCATTTTCTATTTTCATCTAATGCGGGTAGATCGACACCACGAGGTAAAAAATAACCAAATCCACTGGCCAAAACATCCAAAGGGTTTTGTAATCCATCATAGACTTGCCCCAACAAGCCCGGCCCTAATTCAACAGAAAGCATTTTTCCCGTTTGCTCGACAAGGTCACCTACTGCAACGCCAAGTGTGCTTTCATAAACCTGTGCATCAGCAGTATTCCCTTGAATACGAAGCACCTCGGCTTTTAATCTTTCTTCATGGCTAGCAGTATGTCTTGAAGGTAAAATATAAATAACTTCATTTTTAGTTAATGGTATTTTTGATCCATCAATGGACTCAATAGAAACAATATCATCTTGAACAGCAATAACACGCGCAGTAGCAGTCTTTGTATTTACCATAACACTTTATTTTGTAATTCATTATCGATTAAATTATTAAATTTTTGTCGTGCTAACTCTTTATCATAATGAGTCCATCGATAAACAATATCCCAGCGCAAAACATAAATAATAACGGCCTCAAAATTAAAATAATGGCCTAAACTTAGTCGATGATAGTGATCCCACACGACTGTAAATAAAAACTTCTCTAACTGTAAGCTTTTATTAGCAACTAATAATGCATTGGCTTCGGCCAACCAAGGTAATTGCTTAGATAAACCAAAGTCTGGCTCATGCCAATATTTGGTAATAATAAAATACCAATAATCAAAGCCAAATATTTTTTTAGTAGGTGCTATTTTCTGTCCTTGATGTCGCATTCTTAAAGCTGCTAGAAGAATACGTAATTCTAAACGCCAAATAATTATATTTTCAATAAATGTATTATTGAGGGTATCAATTGATTGAATAGTGTCATTAACAAAGTCCTGGTCAATGTCTTTTTCTATATGAGACCAATGTAATAATTGTTCTACTTTTAATAAATCAGCCGTATCTTTCTCGTCTAATAATGACAGTCGCTTATTTAACTGTATTCTTGAAAGTGGAAGATGCTTTTCATCAAACAAATCATTTTTATGAGCAGGTAAACTACTGATGAGCATGGTATATTTACAGTTCGCTGGATAATTCATAATCAATTACTTCACGATACCTTGCAACAAGGCTCTAAAACGAGGCTGAATATGCTCTAGTAACAACTCAGCAACAGTTTCATCCGTAAAATCTATCACCATGGCATCATCCACTAATCGAATAAATAACCCAGCCTTAAGTTCATCAGCGACTTTAAATAACACACCTTCTCTTAATAAATCTGCGGCAATGGAGGCGGTGTATTGGCTCAAAATACCTTCATTTAATTCTTCAGGATTTTTACGAAGTTCTTCTACTCCCATAATATCCTCAGGCAAACTAATCAAAATGTTTTTATGCTCATCCAGACCGATGTTACTTCGCACTCGCCCAGCTAATGCCAAAATCAACTTTTCAGTAAATTGTTGATCTGTCATTTTTTCGCCCACAACACGCATAACTTCATGGCTAAAACTACCTAATAAAGTATCTCGTAATTTTAATAAAGCATCTCGCCCTGCTAATTGAATAGCATCTTTACCCGAGTTTTCTAAGTCACTTGCCTGTTTGTGTGCCTTTTCTAAAATTTGCTTGGCCTCAAGCTCGGCTTCCTCAATAATCCATTCCGCATGTTTTTGTGCATTAATGACTATATCTTCAGCTTTTTCTTGCCCTGCTGAGACACCTTCATTCCTGAGTCTTTCAATAAGCGCTTCGACACCCGATGAAGCAATATGTGGTTGAGTATTTGTCATAACTTATACCTGAGGAATACCGCCACTAATAACTAAGGCAAAAATAAAAGCAAAAACGGCAAAACCTTCAACAATAGCCGCAGGCGCTACTGACAAACCAAAGATTTCTGGTTTTGCCTTAGAGGCATGAATAGCTGATGCACAACATTGGCCCTGATAGACGGCACTAAACAATAAAGCCATTCCACAAAGAACACCCACAGCAAATATACCTGGTGCATTTTCAATTGTAATCGTCCGGTTTAAAGTAAACATAACCACAATACCGTAAATAACTTGTGACGATGGCATAGCAGAAACGCCTACATAACGCCCATAACCACTTTCTGTATCTAACATAGCCCCAATAGCTGCCTGACCTGCAACAGCACAGCCCATAATACTGCCAATTGCACCCAATGCCATCGGAGCATATAAACCAATCCACCCTAAAATTAAAATAAAATTAGACATTAATGCTCTCCTTTTTTAGAAAATGCTTTAAATGCATAGCCTTCATCTGAAACACTCCAATTATAAAATTCAATAAAATTTAATCTCAAACCATGTACCACACCACTCATTAAACATAACATTAAGTTTAAAGTGTGGCCAAAAATAAGAATTAATAGACTGAATAGCAAGCCTAAACCTGATTCAGAAGCATAAACCTGTTCCGCTAATTGATTGAAGGTTAAAGCAAGTGATGCACTAGCCAAACCCAGTGCAAATAAACGCATATAGCTCAGAATATCACCAAATATTTTTGTAATTTTAGTGATGTCTTTTAGCCCATCCACAAACTTCCAAACTAAATCTGTTGGCTGTTTAATAAGCCGATCACTGGCAAAAAACAATACAGCAACTGCACCAACAATTAATCCACTATAAGCTAATTGTATAAATATTTGATCAGTCAGCATATTAGATTTGACTAACCAAAGAGTAAATCCGCCTGCCACTAAAAACACCCAACCCAATGAAGACAAAGCTGAACTTTGAGTTCTCATTTGATACGCTTTAATTAAATTTGCCAATATAATATGTACAGACCCAACAGCTATGGATAAACGCATCATACTGTCAAAGTCATTAATATCTAAAATTTTTAAAGATTCAACTAAAGAGCCTTTGGGCGGACTAAAACCAAAATACCCCCCCGTTAAAACACCCCAAATAATAGAAAAAACAATAGTCACCAAGGCTAACATGCGTAAGCGCTGGCCTTGAATAGTCTGACCGAAACTTTGCCATTTGACTGATAGTAGTAAGCCAAAAAATAAAGCATAGCCCGCATCAGATAAAATCATGGCAAAGAAAAAAGCAAAGGAAAAAAACAATACTGCCGATGGATCCCATCCATTATAAGCAGGGGTTTGATAAAATTTTACAACCTCTTCACCTCCTGCCAAGAAATCAGAGTTATTTAATAAAGTAGGAGGACGATCAGACGGTTGAATATCCTCAATCAGCAAGACTAAACTATTCGCCACAGCAAAAGTTTCTAAATCAGAAGTCTTTTGTTTAGGAAGCCAAGTTTGAACGATAAAAAGGTCTTGGTCATCAAAACATAAAGAGTCGGCAACTTTTAAAGCCACTGCATCTTCATTATCAGCAAGACTTTGGGCTATTAAAGTAATCCAGCGTGTTAAAGATTGTCTTTCAGCTTGTTTATCTTCTAAAGTTAACTCTAATACTTGTAACTCTTTCTTTAACTCAGATAAAGAAAGTTTTCCTGTATGTGTTCGAGGCACAGGCACACTATTTATTGGCGGTTCTTGCTCTGCTAAAACGACAACAAAACAATGGGTATTATCACTATGAACAACTTGATATATTAAGTCATCTTTTAACAACTTCATAGAATGTTTAGGAATGATATAAAACCATAAATTCACACCGCCTAAATCTTCCTCAGTTGCCAGTTTGAAATCACCCCAGGGAGTCACTTCTTTAATTCGATTAACAACAAAGTCACGTTGATCAGTCAGCTTTCTTAAATCATTTTGTATTTGTAAACTTTGCAATACAATTTTATTTAAATCAAATTGCTCTCTATCTGTCATTTGATGTCGTTTTTGACTGCACTGCATTAAGTATTTAAGTGCATGGACAGTATCATCAGTCAGTTTTTTGGTACTAACTTCTGTAGATATCAACTGTTTGTTTAAAGGGATTAAATGAGTACAACCTAAGCCCTGAAGCTTTTTTAACACCTCTATTTTTTCAGTTTTCAAACCACATAAAGTCAGTTTTTTTAATGCAACAATAGCCATTAAAATGATTCCTTCAGACGTTTTTTCTTGGTGATTTTAGCTCTAACCACCGCAGCCCTTTCTGTATCTGAAAGAAAAATTTGAATCTTTCTAATATTTTTCTGTGCTCGAGGAATTAAAACTTTATCGAATAAATTAACCCTTTGTGTCACTTTTTTAACCGCTTGCTGCAAAATATCTAAGCGTTGTTGGTCTACTTGTAATTGAAGCTGTAATTGCAACATTTTCTTTAATTGAATTACCAAGAAATCAACCCAATGAGGTTTAGATAGTAATGAGTAAGGTTTTGAATCAATATTAATAGTTTTTAAATAGGGCAACTGAACACCCACAACGTTTTCGTCACTAATATCCACTTGTTTAATCGTCACTAGACTATTCAGCTCTATATGCTCGCTTGATAACATAGGGAGATGCTCCTCAACGACAGCATAACAATATTCTATTTGCTCTTGAGTGTCAGCCAATTGATACATTGCTTTAGTACGTTCTATCACTAATTGTTGCCGCTTTAAATCCAGCGAAGGTAAATATTGTTTATAACGCTTTAACTGTGCGCCTTCCTTATGAAGAGATGCCTTACTAAAGGCTAACCTAGCCATTTTCTTTAGAACCTAATTGAGAACTTGATTTAGGAAAATATTTATCAACCAAAACCTGTTTCATTAACAACTCATTTTCATCAAAACATTCCGCAAGAGTCTGCCAACATAAATCAAGTGCACCTTCTAATGGCAATGAAACATTAATGTCCATAAACCGTTCTCGAAACAGTTGCCCAAATTGCAGTAGTTTTTGATCATAAGAGGATAATTCAAAAGCCATGGCTTGCTTTTGTTCTGCTTCATTAGCACCCGAATAAAAACGTATCATAGTATTCATAATTTGAGCATGATCTTCACGCGTCACTTTACCAATCACATGTTGTTTTAAACGTGATAATGAGCCAAAGGGATCTAAAATACCGTCATGTAAATAGAACTGTCCTTCTGTAATATAGCCTGTATTATCAGGCACAGGATGTGTTACATCCCCCCCAGGCATTGTTGTTACAGTCAATATGGTGACAGAGCCAGCCCCATTATAATCACATGCTTTTTCATACCGTTTAGCAAGTTGTGAATATAAATCCCCCATATAGCCTCGGTTTGAAGGCACATGCTCCATAGATATTCCCACCTCTTTCATAGCATCGGCATAGGCTGTCATATCTGTCATTAGCACGAGGACACGTTTACCTTCTTCAACAGCAAACCTCTCAGCAACCGTTAAAGCCATATCGGGAACTAAAAGCCTTTCAACAATAGGGTCTGATGCTAAATTACAAAACATTACGGTTCTGGCAAAAACCCCTGCTTGCTCAAACTGAGTCCGAAAAAAGTGATAATCATCAAATATTAAACCAAGCCCAGCAAAAACCACAATATCAGCTTCAGCTTGAATACCAATCCGAGCTAAAAATTGATTATAGGGCTCACCAGAAACAGAAAAAATAGGGATTTTTTGACTTTCGACCAAGGTATTGAATAAATCAATCATGGGTACATTGGTACGGATCATTTTTGAAGCTAACACCCGTTTCATCGGATTAACAGATGCACTTTCAGTCGGAACTTTGGTATCAGGTTCTAGAAAAGAACCACCATCCATCGGTTCGCCCGTCGCATTAAAGATACGACCTAAAATATTATTGGAATATGTCACTCGCATGGAGTGGCCAAGAAAACGAACAGATGCATGCGTAGAAATACCTTTTGCACCTGAAAAAATTTGCAATGAAACTTTAGACCCTTGTATTTTGATAACTTGAGCTAAAGATTGAGAGCCATTGTCATCTTCAACACGTGCTAAATCACCAAAACAGACAGAAATATCTTGTATTCCTTTTGATTGAGAAACTTGAATAGTAATAATATTTCCAATAATAGAAATAATATTATGGTGTTTTATTAAACTTTCAATCATTAATCTGTCCAAATGTAATACTGTAAAAATAAGCTAAACAGTTTTATTCCGTTAAAGATAACAATAACAGGTTCCTCAAACCTAACAAAGAAAATATTACTAAATGCCCTATAATTAATAATAGAATAATTAAAGTTAATTACTATCATTATATTCAATTATCTATGGAGAATATCTTATGAAATTAGAATTCCACGGTGCAGATCAAAATGTAACGGGTTCTTGTCACTTATTTGAGTCAGCAGGTAAAAAGATCTTAATTGATTGCGGACTTTATCAAGGTGGTAGAGAAATGGATGAAGAAAATGCTGAACCTTTTGGTTTTGATCCTGCCAGTATCGATTATTTATTACTCACTCATGCCCACTTAGACCACTGTGGTCGCATCCCTCTATTAGTTAAACGAGGCTTTGTGGGTGAAATTATTACAACAGGTGCGTCTTGTGAATTAGCTCGATTAGTCTTACTTGATTCAGCCCATTTACAAGAAGATGAAGCTCGCTATAAAACCAAAAAAGCGTCTCGCCATGGTCGTACTCGAACAATAATTGATCCACTTTATACCACTGTTGATGTACTCAATAGCTTTGGTTTTTTCGGTCGAACAGCTAAATATAATGAATCTTTAATAATCAGTGATGACATTAAAATCACCTTTATTGATGCAGGCCATATTTTAGGTTCAGCTTCTATCGTAATAGAAGCAAAAGAACAAGATCAACAACGTAAAATTCTTTTTTCAGGTGATTTGGGCTATAACAACCGCGCGATTATTAAAGACCCTACCCCTCCGCCTCATGTTGATTATGTTGTTATGGAAACCACTTACGGTGATCGACTCCACAAGACATTAGAACCGACCTTAGAAGAGTTTTATGCTTCAATCAATAAAACCATTGCCAAAGGTGGCAATATTTTAATTCCTAGTTTTGCTTTAGAACGCGCACAAGAACTTCTTTATTATCTACGCGAAGGTATTAAAAATGGCTTACTGCCCAGCTATCTTCCTGTATTTTTAGATTCGCCTATGGCCATCTCCGCAACAGAAATTTTTCAACGTCACCCCGAATGTTTTGATGAAGAAACATGTAAGACTTTAATGTCAGGCCAAGACCCCTTTATGTTTCCTGGGGTAACTTTCACAAGAGAAACTGCTGATTCCATGGCATTAAATAATATATCAGGAGGGGCCGTTATTATCGCAGGTTCAGGTATGTGTACAGGGGGGCGCATAAAACATCACCTAAAACATGGACTGTGGAATAGAAATAATACAGTGATTTTTGTTGGGTTTGCAGCTTACGGCACCTTAGCTCGCAGAATAGTTGATGGTGCAGCCCATGTTAAAATCATGGGTGAAGATATTCCAGTTAAAGCCTCAGTTTTAACTATTGGTGGATTTTCAGCCCATGCCGACCAAGCTGAATTATTGAGCTGGCATAAAAAAACAGGTAACCCACAAACAACCTTTTTGGTACATGGGGATAAAAAAGTCATGCCCATATTTGCCAGTCAATTAAAAGATACGCAAGTGGTTATCCCTGAATTACATCAAAGTTATGATCTTATCTCCTAAAGCTGGTAAGTTAATGTATTAGGTATTCTCTTATTGGTAGGAGGGGCCTTTGGCCGCGACTGGAACAAAATCAAGAGCCGTCGCGGCCAAAGGCCCCTCCTACCCTTATCACAAAACTAAAATGTTGTTATTAAATATTGGGGCTATGAATTCACACAAAGACTTCTTACTTCTTTTAATAATACTGTCACTTTCTCCAACTCAATATCATCCCCTGAATGTACCAGTGCCAACAACTTTCTATAGCGACTAATGGCTTTATCTGATTTAACCAGCCACTTATCAACTTTTTTTGTCATATCTTTTTCTTCTTCTTGTAATGTAGTCAGTGATAAATGACTACAAACAGAATTAAACTCTTCTCTAGCTGTTCGCTTAGCTAATGATTCCCAGACAGTTTTATCAGGTAGTAAACTTATTTTATCCCGTAACCATAATAAATCTAATTCACTCATCAGTATAAAAAACACTTTAGAACACTCTTGCAATGAATACTTTGTTTGTTTATTTAGCCAGATTACATCTAAACACAAATACAGTACATCCAATGTCACCACATTAAATGCCAATTTTTCGGGGACACCACGCTTAACAAGTTCAATGACTTTACCATTAATAGCCTCAGTTTCAATATCTGATACAAAAGACGATAAATCACTCTTCAGTTCTGTAATACCCTTAACATAAAGTGGAGAATCTATCCCTTCTTGCTCTTGACTCAAAAACCAGTGCATAGCTCTTTCAATGATTTTTCTTATTTCTGCAAACAGTTCAGCCTCTACTCCGCCAGCTAAAGATAATTTAGATGATTCAATCTGATACCATAAATCGGTAACAACAAAAGTTTTGCAGACTTGCTTATAGACATTAAAAACGGAAA
>Ga0209826_1000068_pt1 | contig 66477 bp, 59 predicted proteins | sample GOMGulsemesocosm_5_FD_184637 | JGI IMG/M metagenome (GOLD analysis project Ga0209826, IMG submission 184637) | Methane-oxidizing microbial communities from mesocosms in the Gulf of Mexico - GOM15C Gulf of Mexico (SPAdes) (version 2) | ecosystem: Environmental > Aquatic > Marine > Cold seeps...
TGCGAGTTTTACTTGGGAAGGGTTCTCGGGAACTGTGAACAAGGACCTTGCTGACACACTTGGAAATTTCGTAAATCGGATCTTAAAATTCTGTTCCGCAAAATTCGGCGATGCACTTCCTGAAGGCGGTGAAATCGGGGCGAGAGAAATTGCTCTTGCAGAAGTGATGCAGGGGCGCATTGCTACCTATAATAAGCACATGGAAGAATTGCAGATCCGCAAAGCCATGCAGGAACTTCGGGCCATTTGGGTAATGGGCAATGAATATTTAACAGAAGCCGCCCCCTGGACCGCCTTTAAAACAGATCCAGATGCCGCAGCTGTTAGCTTGCGGTTTGCCATCAATATGATCCGTGTTTTTGCGGTCTTAAGTGCCCCAGTTATCCCAACAGCCAGCCAGACTTTGGCCTCAGCTCTTGGATTGCAATTGAACGAGCGGGACTGGATTAAAAAACCTGTGTTAGATGAATTGCAAGTGTTGCCAGCAGGCCATGAGTTTACGATCCCGGATGTCTTGTTCCGTAAAATCAGCGATGAAGAAGTTGCAGGGTGGCAGGAAAAATTTGGCGGATTAGAAGGCGAATAAGCTACTGGTTTCGTAAAATTTTACACAAAGCCCTTTGTAATACTTAACGGCGACTTAATATCTTTTACGTATGGTAGTTCCCTGATTTAAAGGGATTTACTGATGCTTGTGCAAAAAAGATACAAACAGATAATCAGCAAATTTGTTCGCGGTGAAAAGGGAACAACAGCTGTCGAGTTGGCGTTGATTTCGCCTGTTCTTGTGACAGTGCTGTTTGGTATCATTGAGTTAAGTGTCGCAATGTTCGTAAATACAGTGGTTGAAGGCGGCCTGAGGGATGCTTCCCGCGTGGGTCTGACTGGCTTGGAAGTCGGCGAAGGTAGCCGTGAGCAAGCAATTGTCGATATTGTGAACGGTGCCTCCCTCGGTATGGTTAGTCTGACAACGTCTGACGTTTCCTCAAAAATTTACCCAAGTTTTGGCGATATCGGGATGCCAGAGCCTTACACAGATGACGACGGGGATGGCTCCTACACTGATGGGGAGCCCTTTGAAGACATAAATGGCAATGGGGATTGGGATAGTGATATGGGCGAGGCCGGGCTCGGTGGTCCGGGCGAAATCGTCTTATATAGCATTAGCTACAACTGGAATTTCCTAAGCGGTCAGATGATACCCATTCTGAACGGTGTCATTCCGATGACAGCATCGATGGTCGTTCGTAACGAGCCGTTTTAAGGAGCCATCAATGAAACTAACAATATTTGCCAATAAACTTAAAAATGCAGAGATATACTGTCAGTTTTTAAAAGATAAGTCGGCAGTTGCCATGCTTGAGTTTGCAATGCTGCTACCGGTGTTGTTGCTTTTGACGGTTGGTAGTTTTGAAGTGGGTCGTTACGCGCTCTTAACCCAAAAAATCGATAGAATTTCAGCAACGATTGCCGATCTTGTGGCAAGAGCTGAAGCGTTAACCGCAGATGAAGTTGATAACCTTCTGGATGCAACAGATTACTTGGCGCAACCTTTCGAATTTAATAATTCTGGGATGGTCGTGGTGACATCAATCGTTGGGCGCGATGGTCAAGAGCCTATCATCATTGGGCAACGCAGCCGGGGCGCTATTACCGGGGAAGCAAGTAAGATTGGTAGTGATGGCGGAGAAGCGACGCTGCCAGGCGTCTTTACTGATGGGACTGGACAAACACTGGCAGACGGTGAAGGTGTTATTGTAACGGAAGTGTTTTATAGCTACGTTCCGTATTTCGCCGGAGCCGGGGGTAATTTTACAGGTGCCTCTTTTCTCGGAGAATCTGTAATGTACCGGCAGGCATTTTTTAGACCAAGACTGTCAGAGCAGACAACGTTCGATTGATACGAATTACCCTTCTCTGCAGCATGACTTCCCCATAAATTCACCTCCAATAAACATACATTTTGACAGGCATAGCTTGGCGCTGTGTTCGTGACAGCGTGCATAACAGTGCTAACTGCTTTCTATTCGAAGCTTTTCAGTAGAAGCGGATGAAATCGATGACATGGTTTATGCCTTGAACAGCAAACTTATAAAAAGTGATGTCGAAGGGTTTTCTGGTTTGGTTGCAGAGTTTACCAGCCGTGAAAAAAAGATTTGAGGATGCGAATTATTCCAAAGTCGGAAAAACAGCAGCTAGTATTCTCACATCCATGGCAATTTTAGGGGACTATGTTAGTCACGATGTTGTTAAAAAATCAGTGTGCGGCCAAAAAATTGCCCGTGTAGTCACAGTCGTTTTCGCAAACGAGGGGCAGTATGAAGTCGATTGTTGGGTTTTTAAAGTGAAAGACGACTGGGCATTAACAACGCTTCATTCAAAAGGGGAAGGTAATACCTTAACCTTTATTGGTAAATTGACCGAGATGATTAAGAGTACATGTGAGTAAATGAACTGGCTCTTTGTAAGCAGAGGGTAATTTTCAGACAATAAAAAAGGCGCCTGTTCCCAGGCGCCTTTTTTATGTTGGAAAGAGTTAGTTTTATTCAGCAATGCGAAGATTGCTAAGTTCTTGACCGATGCTTCTAAAGGCCGCACTCAAGGAATCTTGTGTTGGCGAGTCAAAGTAGTGAGCGCTAGATGTCGCGCAATTGCGATAGAGGCTATCGTTGCCGTCCTTATATTTGATGGTGTAGACGATAATGCCTTCAGCCTTCATATCCTCGCAGACTTGTGAGAATTTGGCATCAACCTTGTTGCGGTAATAACTCGACGAATTATACCGTAAGCGCCCATCTGGATTTGTGTAGCTGTCTGTGGAACCCGGGCTGCTCACATGCCTACCCCATGCATTCTTTGCATGACGTGAATATGAGTTATAGTCGAAGTAACTTGTTCCGCCATGGCTGAAAATTGTGTTCTGGCCATCTGTCATCATGATGACAGCTTTATCAATTAGGGGCTCGTCGTAGTCTTTTGGGAGGGTTGCATCGGATCCCGCCCATAATCCTCTCCACCTTGGTGACAATGCTCGCCAGCCCCAAACCATTCCGATGTTACCCATTGTGCCGCCACTGTACCAAGGGCGCATGGCGTCAATGGCAGCCTGAACTGTTGTTTTTTCTGCGGTTAGGGGCAGAATAGCTGTTGGGCAGCCCGCATTTGGGCCAGTGCCAACTGAACTATAGAAACTGTTCCAAGTGCCAACACTTGCTGCCGCAATTTCTTCCACTGTTCGTGGGTTTGAATCGTTCCAATCATTATCTCTATCTCGTGAAGAAGAAAAATTCCTATGCCCATCATGATAAATGTAGGGCATGAAATCAGTCGCTGGTGGGTCGTCACTTGTATCAATAGTGCCACCATCAAGATGCCCACGCATCTCCACGCACCCTTTCCAGCCGTAGTTCGTGTCGTTGGAACCATTACTGTCTAAGTCATATCCCAGTGCGGTGTGTCGGTCTGTGTCTGCTAGGAATTCACTGTCACTAGACGAGATTATGTTGTTTTGTTCGCTGGTATCAAGGAAACCAATATTACCAACGCCTACATTTACTTGTGTTACATAGGGGACAATGCCGATCCACAGGTTTTCTTGGGTCTCGTTCGATCCATAAAGAATGTCCACAAGATCTGTCGCAGATTCCTTTAAAGAGGTTATGCGTTTATTTGAAAGAGCGCCGCTATAACCATCAGAATCTGAATCCCGAGCCATGGAACCGGTATTATCGAGCACCATAACGAGTTCCAGGCCTCGATTGGTCCGGTTAATCAATGTATAGGCGCCTACAGTTAAATCGTTGTAACCAACTACGCTTATAAATGTTGTATTGACCTTGGCGTGAACGTTGAGCTCAATATTCTCTTTATTAGCATCCCAAGTCACAGATAAAGCACTGACATCGGCGTTCATATATCCGCTGGTAAAGTTGGCGTCGAAATATTTCTGTGCATCGGCGAGGACAACATCATCATCTTCAAATATCACACGACCTGCAGCGAGGCCTGCTGCATCCAAAGCAGTAGCGAGTTTGGATTTCAGAACATATGCGCGGCCAACATCGATTGATAGGCCAATGGCGGCGAAAATTGGAATAGCCAAAAGCGCGATAAGAACTGCAGTAACCCCACGAGTGTCCCGAGATAGTAGTTTTAGCTTTCTTATAAATGAACACCGTGATGGGAACTTTTCCATGAGGTCGCCTCGCGTAATAGAAATATAGGTATTCATTTATATATAAGCGGGGGAGTCTTAAGGTTAGATAAAAAATAAACGTCAATTTCAAACAAATTGTATTAAAAAGATTTCAAGTTACTTATGGTTTAGTTGCTTATTTATATGTATATGTTGTTAGAGTTTTTAAAATTTCTATTTAAATAGGAAGTAAAAGTTGAATAAAAAAAAGATAAATATTTACCGATTATTATAAAAAACAAATTACCTAAAATTTTATATATTAAAAATTAATTTTTATTGGGAAAAGTTACATCGTTTAACTATTGATTAACGAATTTGGTGCAAATTGATTTTCAGGAGCAAGGCAAAAGGTCACTTGGGCAAGGCTTCACAGTTAAGGACTTCGGTAAGACTTATTAAGTCGGTGGTTTTGAAGTTCACAAATTGAGAGGTTTCGCTCTCGGATTAGATAGCAAATTACTCAGGATAAAATCCTGTCACATTATTAGGAGATGTAAGATGATTAAAATGTTTCACGCTTTTGTAAATGACGAGTCCGGTGCAACAGCTATTGAGTATGGTTTGATTGCAGCATTGGTCGCACTTGTTGGTGTTGTCGCATTTACAGCTCTTGGAGACACAATCGCTGATACTTTCGTGCAACTCGCAACTGTGCTTTGTACTAGTGCGGATGGTACATATGCAGCTGGCGCATGTACATTCTAGTCCATGCCGAATATTGGGCTGCGCTTGCGCAGCCCTTATTTTTTTGTTGTTAGTTCAATGGAGTTGGAGGGTGCCGTGTTTGTTGTGATGAACTTCATAAATGACGACAGGGGTGCTACTGCCATTGAATATGCGCTGGTCGCAACCCTTGTTGCGCTTGCGGGCATTATAGCGTTCACGGCCCTTGGCGGGACAATTAGTAGTAGTTTTGCAAATATCTCATTGGATTTTTGTGAGGCTGTTGGGGGTGATTTCGCCCTAACAGCTGATGGCACAGATAGCTGCGCTTTCTGATGACATCATAAATTGGGTCCATGCGACCTGTGTTGGAGCCTTTATGGTGCCAAGTGGGTGAATTTATCAATGTGGATAATCTCGATTTATTTGATTAGCGTTGTTGCGGCTTTTTCCGGCACGCTATTTGCCGCCTACACCGATTGGCGGAAATTTACTATTCCCAATTATATTAGCCTGATCATTGTGGCGCTTTATCCTATTGCTGTGATAACTGCGCCGATTGAAGTGGATTGGGTGTTTGCGCTGCTGATAGCTGCAGTTACTTTTGGCATTGGTTTCTTACTTTTTGCAGTGGGTATTTTTGGCGGCGGCGACGTGAAGCTCATCACAGCGCTTAGCTTGTGGGCGGGACCTGCATTAATGGTCTCATTTCTGGTTGGAGTTTTGCTTGCTGGAGGTGTTCTCGCCATCTTTATACTGTCTCGCGAGGCCTGGCGGCAATCAGAAGACGCAGGCGGTTTTGTCCGCGGCGCCAAAGCTGCCATTAGGGCGCGAACGCCCGTTCCATACGGTATCGCAATCGCTTTTGGCAGTATTCCCATATTTTTCCACTACCTAAAAGCAAGCGAAATTTTTGGTTAATGTTCTTACTTAACAGGAAATTAAGCACTACGGGTTTAAAAATAGAATCATTTCTAACGTTGGAACTAGGGTCATGGCACGTAAACTGATATTAGTTGTTTTCGCATTGTTGATAGCGGGCTCAACTGTCTGGTTTGTTCGAAACTGGGCTGGTAATCAAACACCAACCATAATTGCGCAGCAGGCAAGTGACGAAATAGTTGCGCCCAAAGCAGCAACAGTGAAAATTTTGGTGGCCGCAGCGGACTTGCCAGCAGGAACTCTGGTTCGCGAAGATCATCTAAAATGGCAAGAATGGCCTGAAACAGATGATCTCGAAGAAATGTATGTGGTCGAGAATGTTCGAACAGCTGATGAATTCTATGGCACAGTTGTTCGCCAAGGTGTTTCCAGCGGTGAGCCAATTTCAGATAACCGTATGGTGCGCCCAGGACAACAAGGCTTTCTTGCAGCGGTACTTGACCCAGGCACACGCGCTATCTCCATTAATGTCGATGAAACCGCAGGCATAGCCGGTTTTGTATTCCCGGGCGATCGCGTTGATGTGATTCTAACATTGGAGATTATGCAGGGCACTAGCGAGACATCAACTCCGCACCATGCAAGTGAAACTATTCTCACCAATGTTCGGGTTGTTGCCATGGATCAATCAACAGACGATCAAACTCAGGAAGCCTCTGTGCGCAGCATCGCGACTTTAGAAGTTAGTCCAAAAGAAGTGGAAGTCATTTCTGTGTCACGGGAACTGGGACGGTTATCTCTATCGCTTCGAAGTATAGCGCGGGTTGAAGATACAGGCAAAATGAGTGACGGCGGTGCCGTCTTGAAAAAGGAACGGGGTCGCGGATTTACTATGGACAGTGAAGCGAGCTCCCTAATCTCGGCGCCAGCTCGTAACGGACAAGCTCCTAATACAGTCATTGTCGTCCGTGCGGGCGACGTTAAACAAAAATCATTCGATTAAGGGGGATAAAGAATTGCGTAAAATTATTTCTGCAGTGATATTAACGCTCCTTATGGGGGTTGGTGTTACGGCACTTCCAATTCAGTTAAATGCGGCGAAAGTCATTAATGATATTGGCGACCCCATCGATTTGACTTTGAATACTGGCAAGTTAATCAAGCTCGATAAGGCGGCAACATCGGTTTTTATTGGTAATCCAGAACTCGCTGATGTTCAGGTCCAGTCACCGACAATTATTTATATTTTCGCAAAGAAGCCTGGAAAAACCAATTTGTTCGCGCTTAATGGCAACGGGGATGTTCTTTTGAACTCTCCTGTTGCTATTAGCCATGATGTGGTGTCGCTTGAAAAAGCGCTTTTGGATGTTGACCCGAACGGCCAGCTAAAAGCCCAATCAATGCGCGATGGCATCGTCTTAACCGGCCGCGCCGCAACGGCTTCTGTTTCTGAAGATGCCCGGCGGATTGCGGCCCTTTATACTTCACCAGAAAATATTTTAAACCGTATTGTCATTGAAGGATCCCAGCAGGTTAATTTGCGCGTTCAAGTGGCTGAAGTTGCCCGGTCTGTAACGAAGCAACTTGGTGTGAACTGGGAAAATTTGAGCAGTGGTCTTGGTAATTTTTCTCTTGGCACTTTTGTTGGGCGCGATGTTATCGATTCTAGTAGTTTAATTACAAGAAACGGGACGGCTAGTAGCTTGTTCGCAGGCTTTAATGATGGTCAAACTGCCATTCAGGGAATCATTGATGCACTCGAAGATGAAGGGTTGATTACAGTCCTCGCAGAACCAAACTTAACGGCCCTATCTGGCGAGACAGCTAATTTCTTGGCTGGTGGCGAGTTCCCAATTCCAGTACCGCAAGAAGACGGTGCCATTAGTATTGAGTACAAGGAATTTGGTGTCTCCCTGACATTTACGCCCAATATTGTCAGCAATAATCGCATTAACTTGCGTGTGAAACCTGAAGTTAGCCAACTGTCATCTGCATCGGCGATTAACATCAATAACATCTTTATTCAGTCGCTATTGACGCGCCGGGCAGAAACAACGGTGGAACTTGCCAGTGGGCAAAGTTTTGTTCTTGGTGGCTTGCTTAACAGCGACTCTGATAACAATGTATCAAAGACGCCTTTCTTGGGTGAGCTACCAATTATCGGTGCGTTGTTCCGCTCCACTTCGTTTCAGAAAAACGAAACCGAGCTTGTTATCATCGTAACGCCGTATCTCGTAGAGCCGACCAATTCCCGAATTGCTTTGCCAACCGATGGATACATTCCGCCAAACGACAAAGATTTATATAAAGATGGTAAATCCTTCCGCCCAACGGATAGCTCTGCCGCGCCGGTGGACAATGCCGCGCCAACGACGGCGAAGAACAGTGTGAAACTAATCGGCCCTGCTGGCTTTATTATGGAGTGATGCCATGAATTGTATCAAAGATAACGCCTGCAAACTGGTTGGAATTTCCGCCGTGTTTCTGTCGCTACTGGCAGCAGGCTGCGCACCAATAGATCCGGAAACGGGGCTAGCGACGCTGAAGGCGACCCCAGAAAACGCACAGATGAAAAAGAAAATTACTGTGAAGGAATTCACACCTATATTTGTGGTGCGGTTCGATGCAAATCGGACAGGTTTCACAGATATGGAAAAAGGTCGCCTACTTGGATTTATACAAGCACAAGATGTGGATTTCGGCGAGGTTCTTCAATTGGAATTGCCACCATTTAACCATGCAAACGGCGTAAATAAACTTCGTTATGGTGCAATCGGTAGCTTCCTTGAAGATGAAGGTTTCAAGATATCACCAAAAGTCACCAAGGACGGCCTGCGAGATTCATTGCGGGTCTACTTTAGCAAATATGTGGCAACAGTTGACCCAATTTGCGAAAAAGGTTGGCACCTTCCTTCGGGCACAGCATACGAAAATCGGCCTCTGCCGCATATGGGGTGTTCAACAGCATCAGCTTTTGTTCAGATGTTGGCAAATCCGAAAGATTTGATCAAACCTAAGGACATTGGCCCTTACGACGGGGAAAGAGCAGCGCTCTCTATCCAAAGTTACCGAACTGGAAGTAGTGGCAGTAGCTCATCGAGTGAAGATAGTGGCACATCGGATTAATACGAAGCGTTTTGATTGGAAGGCTTAAATCATGGCAAGTGCAGCATCTAACCTAAGTACACTTTTTGGAAACCATGTCCTAGAAGATATGATGGTGTTTGTGGATGACGAGCATTCTTTGGCTGTTTGCAGGCAGGCCGTCGAAGATAGAGGACAATCTCCAGATGCTGTTCAAGATGGCGGGATCGCCGAAGCTATTACCCGCATTGAACCTGGGCAATCACCAAAGGTTGTGATTGCTGATATCAGCCGTAGCCTTGATCCTGAAGGGGATGTAACGCGGCTTGTTCGGAAAATGGGCCCGACAAATTCGTTAATAATTTTGGGAACGTCTAATGATGTCTCAATTTTCCGAAAAATGATATCCCTTGGGGCGCACGACTATTTGGTAAAGCCGTTGACGGCCGAGCTGTTTAACGATGCTGTCGAGCAAATAGATCGCCAAGCCGCATCGGCGCAAACGGCACAAAGTGGTCGTCTGACAGTTGTCATTGGAGTTCGTGGTGGTGCTGGAGCAACTACCATAGCGACCAACATAGCTTGGATCATGGCTAATGAAGAAAAAATGGAAACAGCATTGCTGGATCTGGATCTTCATTTCGGAACCACCACATTGGCTTTAGATGTTGAATCTGGAGGCGGTTTTAGGGAGGCTTTAGAAAACCCGCATCGCTTGGATAAGTTGTTTTTAGATAGTGCCATTACAAAAGCAGGTGATCGGCTTGCTGTTTTGGGAACTGAAGAGCCTATTGAAGAGTTTGTAGATGTAAATCCGGAGAGCATCGATACGTTAATTGGTGAAATTAGCCAAGATTATAGTCAGATTATTGTTGATCTTCCGCGTCATTTGCTTCCAACGCAGGGAGCATTGTTGGCATCCGCAGACTCTGTATTACTTGTCTCTGATCAGACACTAGCCGGAATACGTGATATCAACCGGATCACCCAAGCCATGACGTCGTTATCGACCAAAGGCCGAATTGTGAAAGTTGTTAGCCGAGTTGGTAATGAACGGTCGGCGCAAGTATCAAAAGCTGATTTTCAAAAAGCGTTGGAGGAGCCAATAGACTATTTCGTTCCCGAAGATGCAAAAACTCTAACTGTTTGCGCGAATGCGGGGAAAGCTATTCCTTCGGTTGCAGAAAAATCACCGATCGCAAAAGTTTTGCGTGAGCTTGCCGCAGATTTGTCTGGTTATGAAAAACCAAAGAAAAAAGGCCTGTTTGGCCTTATGTCAAAAGCTGACAAAAAGAATGAGGGCAAGTAAACGTGAGTTTGTGGCGGTCTTCATCCAGTAATAAGAACAAAGGCAAAGATCTACCTGTAACTGTTGAAAAGAACAGTAGCGGTGACCTTGAACTTGTGGAAAGACTTTTCAGCCTTGCTTGTGCTGAATTGCTGAGTGACATTTCTCACGATACAGCTCGTACTGAAATTTCGTCAAAGGTCAAAAAATTTACGCGAGATCAGCTTGAAGTTGAGGCTATTTCTCTGAATGTTCTTGAACAACGTAATTTGGTTTCTGCGCTTTCGGTCCGAATTTGGTCTGAAGTAGAAGAAACTCGCGCAGCGATGACGCCAGAAGTTGTCGTCAACGATTTGGATAACTTGAGTGCTGACACTAGTGTGTCAGATAATGGTTATAATGCACCCGATGTTACACAGATATTGGAAGAAGGCGTAACCGTATTCGGTGTAGATTCTGAGGCGCCGGCTGAAGTTAAAGCAACGTTCGATCGCCCAGACGCGACCGCAACATCCGAACCCGACATGTATGATGAGGTTGATGGATTTTCAGAGCCGCGTGTTCCGATGGTAGGTGAGCTTGAAGCAGAGCCCATACCTGAAGACGTCCCGGAACCCATTCGTCTAGAGGCAGTTGTTGAAGCGCAGGCTCCGCGTGCGGCCTCACAAATTGACTTAATTAAAGAACGCATCCAGCCAGTTCTTCTTGAGCGCATTGATATTAGTGCCGCTGTTTCAATGGATCGGTTGGATCTCGCCCGAGATATTTCAGATATTGTCGGCGACATTTTGATCGAAGAGAGGATCCAACTCAACCAACGGGAACAGCGAGAGCTGATCGAGCGGTTGATGCATGACATGCTGGGCCTCGGACCGCTAGAGCCCTTACTTGCGGACGAGAGCATCACCGATATCATGGTGAACGGGCCAAAACAGGTTTATATAGAACAACGCGGAAAGTTAGTGCTTTCAGATTGCCAGTTCCGTGACAATGCACATGTTCTCAGTATTGCGAGCCGCATTGTAAGTCACGTGGGACGGCGTGTAGACGAGTCAAACCCATTGGTGGATGCTCGTCTTGCTGATGGAAGCCGGGTGAATATTATTATTCCGCCACTAGCAATCGACGGCCCAAGTATTTCAATTCGTAAATTCGCCAAACAGAAAATCACTCTAGACGTTATGGAAAAGCAAGGCAATTTGTCTCCTTCAGCCGCAACAGTGTTGCGTGTCGGTGGTCGTTGCCGGTTAAATATTTTGATCTCTGGTGGTACGGGGTCGGGTAAAACAACACTGCTAAACGCAATTTCACAGCTTATTGACCCAGGGGAGCGTATCGTCACCATCGAGGATGCTGCGGAGCTCCAACTTCAACAACCCCACGTCGTTCGTCTTGAAACACGGCCAGCAAATCTTGAAGGAACCGGCGAGATTAGCATGCGTGACCTGCTAAAGAACTCACTGCGGATGCGCCCCGATAGAATTATCCTTGGTGAAATCCGGGGCAGTGAAGCCATTGATATGTTGCAGGCAATGAACACCGGTCACGATGGATCGTTGTCGACAATCCATGCTAACCGCCCACGAGAAGCACTCACACGACTTGAAAATATGGTCGGGATGTCAGGTATTAATTTACCCGCGAAGGCGGTGAGAAGCCAGATTGCATCGGCCATCGATTTAATCGTTCAGATAAGTCGTATGCGCGATGGAGTCCGCCGCATTACCTATGTCTCTGAGGTTGTCGGCATGGAAGAGGATGTGATTACCATGCAAGATCTATTTTGGTACGAGTATATGGGCGAGGATAAAGGCGGTCGTCTACTAGGCGAGTTCAAATCTTCTGGTCTTCGTCCGCATTTCGCGCCGCGTGCAGCATACTTCGGGCTGGATAAAATGTTGATAGGAGCAATGTAATGTTTGGCTTAGATGATCAACTTGTTTTACCTCTTGTCGTTGGTGGCGCCACGTTAATGGTAACCCTAATCCTTGGATTTGCCTTGGTTGGTGGTGATAACACTACGTCGAGTACCAAACGCCGTTTAGCTGATGTTCGTCACGGGCATGGACCCGTTGCTCCAAAAAACCCGCAACGGAGTAGCGCCCGTATCGACGACGGGAAAAGCAGTATCAAATTTCTGGAAACGTTGGTTCAAAAATTTGTGCCAAAACCTACAGAATTGCGAGCGCGTCTCGAAAAAACAGGCTCAAAGTTATCAAATGCTGAGTATGCGCTAATCACAGTTGTCGTTATGGCAGCCTTCTGGGTTATTACCTATATCGTATATGACATGGCACCAATCATCGCATTTCCAACGGGCTTTGCTTGCGGGATTATTTTCCCTCATTGGACAGTTGGTTTTATCGGTGGACGGCGTGTGAACAAGTTTATGAAGCATTTTCCCGAAGCCATTGAACTATTGGTTCGGGGATTACGCGCAGGTATCCCTATTAGCGAAGCGATCATTACTGTGGGCAATGATGCCCCTGAGCCCATTGGAGCCGAGTTTCGCGGGGTTGCCGACGCCATCCGGCTTGGTAAGTCAGTTGAAGATGGTCTATGGGATGTTTGTAAGCGCATAGATGTTCCAGATTTCAAATTTCTAATTATCGCGGTTGCAATCCAGCGGGAGACCGGTGGTAACCTTGCTGAAACTTTGGGGGGGCTCGCAAATACGCTTCGCAAACGGCGCCAGATCAAGCTTAAAATTAAGGCTATGTCATCTGAAGCGCGGGCGAGTGCCTGGATTATTGGCTCATTACCGTTCATCATGTTCCTCCTCCTTTGGTTTGCCAATGACGCATATGTTATGACGTTGATACATGATCCACGCGGCAACTATTTGATTGGTGCAGGTTTAGTAATGATTTCGGGCGGCGTCGGTGTAATGGCCAAAATGGTCCGATTTGAGATTTAGGAGACAGATATGGATTTAGCAGCACTTCTTCCAAATTGGCTTCGCTCAGAGGATGTTCTTGCGCTTATCGCAGGCGGTGCGGCGCTTTTATCATTTATAATCATATGGAATGCTCTCCTTGTTAAGGATAGCTTGCCAGATAGAATTCAAGGTCTCGAAAAACGGCGGAAACATTTACGAGATCAAGCGGTTAAAGATACTCGCCAACGCAGCCAGTTGATTGGCAATGATAATTTTAAATTGCGGATCGTAAAAAAATTACAGCTGATGAAAGGTGAGGGAGCTCGCCGTATTTCCGCTCACCTTGCCCAAGCTGGTTGGCGTTCAAAAGACGCTCTAGCGACATATCTTTTCGCGCGAATTTTTCTCCCCATTATTTTTGGTGGTTTTGGATTATTGTATTTTCTTGGAACCAATCCGTTTGATTGGTCGAAGGCGGGAGCCGTGGCCGGTGCCGCCGGTGCCGCGTTCTTTGGATATGCATTACCCGGTATTATGATTAAAAACCAAATAAGCAAACGCTATAAGGAAATCCGAAAGGCACTACCAGATGGATTGGACCTTTTGGTTATTTGTACCGAAGCCGGCTTGAATTTGGACAGTGGCTTAAATCGGGTTTGCCGTGAGATTACCAATTCAGCACCAGAGTTGTCTGATGAATTCGCTCTAACGTCAATTGAGCTTGGTTTCCTTCCTGATCGTAAAGAAGCTGTTTTAAATTTGTCCGCGCGTGTGGATATTCAGGCCATGAAGACGCTGGTAAACACTCTTCTTCAGACGGAAAAGTACGGAACACCACTTGCTGTCGCGTTACGCGTGCTATCTGCAGAAATGCGCGAAGAACGCTTGATGAAGGCTGAAGAAAAAGCCGCCCGCCTTCCTGCCATTATGACAATTCCGATGATTTTATTTATCCTACCTGCCTTGTTTATTGTACTTATCGGTCCGGCGGTTCTTCAAGCATTGGATGCGTTTTCATCCTAATATGACCTGCTAAAGGTTCTCTCAAAGCGTGTTTGACAATTGGCCTAATACGATTGTCTGCCTGTCAGCTCATTGGTGAGATGGGCCTTCCAATCTTCCCAGATTTGAACTCACAGTGATTTTACCTTTAGGCGCGTGTATTTACACGTTTTTAATAGAGCTGCTCTTAAAGTTCAGATGACATTATTTGGTTTCTCCCTTGTCTTGGCGCTGCAGTTTGCCACGCGACATGGAATTTTTTAGTAAAACGAATTAATGCCGATCCTATTAATCTGGATGTTCTCGGCTCTTGCAGCTGTTCTCTATGAACCGATGGCAATTTATGTTTGGATGTAGGCGCCCGAATTTAGTCAATCACAGATGCCATTTACTGTCGGTAGTTCTCTCCATCATCTCGGGTGTTTTCTGTTGCTGTAGTTGGGGTATCGTAAAGGAGATTTGTCGCTTGTCTACCCAACCGATCGATCCACAGGGTCGCTTTTGGCCACGGGGTTTTACGGTCATTTGTTGGGAGAGACACTGACGCTACAAATAGCGCTCGGTGGTGCAGTCATTATTTTTGGCGCTTTGATGCTGACAGAGGGTATCGGGCGGTCTTCGGGAAATGTTGCGGTATCTATGGGGTTTTGGGGTAAGCGCGGGTTTACTAATCGGAAGCTATACAGCCTGGGATGCTTACGCAGTCTCTACATTGATGATACCGCCTTTGTTACTTGATTATGCTTCAAGCAATTGGAGATCCACACTGCTAGCACCTGCCGCATTTGGGCGGTGGAAAAAAGTGCAGGAGATATGGAGAGAATACAGACGCGAGGTCATTGTAATAACCATTCTTAACCCACTTGCGTATATTTTGGTTCTGGTCGCCTTGACTTTTACACCGGTCGTATTCGTGGTTCCAGTTCGAGAACTAAGTGTTCTGCTAACAGTTCTTATGGGAAGTATCCTGTTACGGGAGGGCAACTTGAAACACCGTTTGATTTGGGCAGGTGTCATCCTTATCGGATTGACAGTGCTGGCCTCCTCGTCGTAAGTCAGATGCTATGGATTAATAGGAAACATAAGCTGTATGTTGACCTTCAGTCTCGATAAGGCGCTGTTTTTGGATTTTCGTTTCTGCAATTACGCGTGAAATATCATCTACAACAGTTAGCTTTTTCGCTCTGGGCATATAACAGTCTTGAGAACGATCTTGCAAAGCTGAACAAATTTGATAAGGCGTGGCCTGTCCAACAAATCCACCAATTCGAACTCTGTAATGAATACCTTTTTGTGCGCCTAAGTCAGCAACCGAATAAATGGGATCAAACTGATCCAGTAAATCGCTATGTCGTTTTCTTAGAATATTCCACGCCTTCTGAGCCCGTTCAGGGGATTTGAACGAGGCAAGTTGAACGTAGTAAAGCGCGGGATCACCAGAAGCTGTATAGCCATCTTTAATCGCCGTATTATAGCTGATAGACATTGCAGGTTGTTGAGGCGTTACTTTTGTGATGTCAACGACTGCCAGTACGTCAAGCGGTGCATCCACATAGTGGGATTGCGTTAGGGTTGCCGACAATTCTGTGATCGGAGCCGCCGCAGCTGCAGGAGCTAATTTTTCAACTGGTGGTGTTACTTTTTTCGCCACTGTTGCAGGCTCCACTGGTGCCAAATTATACGGTTTACGAACTGTCTCGGCTGATCGGGTTCCTTTGGGTATAGTTTTCGCAATCTGTATTTCGGGTGCTTGCTGTGCTTCCTTGTTTGAGTTTAGTGTAACCGTTTCAAGGTTGGCTTCTATAAGGGGCTGGGGGGGCTGCGATGTAGCAATATTCTGCTGTAGAATTTCACTTTGTTCAATGTTGTTGTTCAACGCTACTGCGCTGTCTAAAGCATCTGGATTTGTGCTCAAGGCAACAGTCGTGTCATCAGCTTCAATGTGCGTATAGGGTTGTCGGCTCGTCTGAGCAGAGCGCGTTTTTTGCCGTGCATTTGTTTGAGCAACCATTATATTCGCTTGCTTCTGTGCGGTAATTTGCTCTTCTGCGATGGGCTGATTTAGCGCCTGAAAATACAAGGCATTGTTACGTGCTTCTTTTTCATTTAGGTCCATTCGTGAATATCGCATAGCATCAGAAGATTTTCCGGCCATTCCATATACAAGAGCCAGATTTTGCCTGTGTTGTGCTGTGGCATTGGGATGGGCTGTGATGATCTCAAACATAGCGATTGCTTGCTCGGTTCTACCAATAAGGGCAAGGGAGAGAGCAAGATTGTTTTGATACGTCAGATTGTTGGGCTCGGATGTGATCGCTAAGCGGTAATAATCTTGTGCTTTTGCATGTTCGCCTGCAGTATCCAAAGCGAGTGCAAGACCGCCAAGGGATTTTGCATTGTTGTTATCAAAACTGACAGCCATTTCAAATGACTTAGCCGCAAGGTAGGGTTTGTCTTCAGCCAAATATATATACCCAATGCCGGTATGTGCAGCAATAAGTTCAGGTTGCTTGGCAATTATTTTTTTGTACAAATCCAGAGCTGCTGACGTTCGTTTTGTTTTTCGTAAAATTTCGGCTGCGCCCAGAAGAGGTGCTAGATCTTTGGGGGATTTTTGATTGGCCATCATATAGAGGCGAAGAGCTGTCGCCGGGTCGCCTCTTACCCAAGCTTTTTCGGCAATACTTATTAATTTTTTAGCCGAAAGTTCTCCAGCTTTTGTGTCATCAGACTTGCTCGCCATGGGAGCAGGGTCAGTGTCATTACTGCCCAGATTTTGTGGGTTAACTGTATTGCAGCCTGTGACAATCAAGCTTGTTGTTAGCAAAAGTGCCGTTTTGTTGGCATTTAGGATATTTTTGATCTGGAGCACGGTCCTGACCTCCCCTTCCGTAATGGAATGTTTGGAAAGAGTGTAGCTATGCTATCCTTAAAAACGGTTAAGATTAACAAAACATTTTCTGTAAATAAGCGCAAAAGACAGACCATTAATCCACTAAACGACGCTTGCCAGAGTCAAGGCTTGTCTGATGAGGTGGGTGTTGGGCATATGATACGGGGGCCTGTGGGTGTTGTTGAGGGTAGTTTTCCTGCGGCTGGGCGTAAGGTTGCACGAAGCTTTGCGGTAAAACTGCGTTGTGATAACTGCCTTGAGAACTAGGTTGTTGCGCCGCAGGCTGGTATGGTAGTTGAGCGGGGGTATTCGTCTCTGGGTCGATATACCGATCAAATATACCCGATGAAATTTGCGCAGGCAGTTCAGAGAATAGGGCGACTGTATTGGCCATTCCGATCCGATTTACAAAATTTGCAATTGTGATCGTTAATAACCCGGTTCGCAACGATTGCTCGTCCACACCAGTTTGTTTGCAGCGTGATAAAGCGTCCGACAGTTCTTTGGCAACAACATTATTCGCATTTCCAGTACTCATCCGTATTCTCCTGACTGTATAGTTGTAACTACAGGGGTATTCAGAATAAGGACGCCTGATGTATGTAAATGTGAAAAAATACTTCGGTTGCTCTATTGGTGGCTGAAAGGGTGAGGTTTATGGGAAAGACAGGTTGGGGCGATGGAAGATCTTGAACAGTTTGCCGAGCTAATTGAAAATAGCAAAAAGGTGGTTTTCTTTACGGGAGCTGGAATAAGTACCGAATCTGGTATTCCCGATTTTAGAAGCCCAGGCGGCTTGTGGGAGAAAAATCAGCCCATCGATTTTTCGGATTTTATGGCTTCAGAAGAAGCACGCAGAGAGTCATGGCGGCGGAAATTTGCCATGGAAGTCGTCCTTGCAGGTGCGGTGCCCAATGACGGCCATAACGCCATTACGAAACTTTACAATTTGGGGAAAGTTTCGGCTGTTATAACCCAGAATATTGATGGCCTTCATCAGGCATCTGGTGTTGCTGAAAGTGATGTCATCGAATTACACGGAAATACGACTTATGCAAAATGTCTGGATTGTGGCACCCGAATGAGCTTAGCCGAGGTTAAGCAAACTTTTGGAAAAGATGAAACATTGCCAACGTGCACGAGTTGCGGCGGTATCGTGAAAACGGGAACAATCTCGTTTGGCCAGCCAATGCCCATAAATGAGATGATCAGAGCAGAAAAACACGCAATCGAGTGCGATTTATTTGTTGTTGTTGGGTCATCACTTGTGGTTTATCCAGCCGCAGATATACCAGTCCGGGCATGCCAACATGGTGCTGAACTTGTCATCTTAAACCGGGAGGTCACGCCGCTGGATCCCATTGCAACTCTAACTCTGAATAGAGAAATTGGGGAAACTCTGCATCATGTCACAAATTCGTAAAATCGATCTATTATGGTTCTGTGCTGTTTCAAATACTTCGAATTATTAGATAAGTAGCGAGAAATTGAATGCTTAACACCTCTGGGTTCATGGGAAAAATGCTGCTTTTCGTTGCGATTATTACAGCACCTGTAGTGATCGTTTCTTATTGGCTGGTTAGTCATGAACTTTTATCGATTGAATATGCGCTTCTGCTGTCGCTAACGCCCATTGGTCCAGCCGTTTTAGTGTATAATCGACTGTTGCTTGAGGTCAGCGCCCTGACGGAGCGAATGGGGCTTGCCGCAACAGATCCCTTAGGAAAGCATATCGAAGGAAATGCCTCGCGAGGAGGGTTACTCCCCGTGAACGAATTTTTTCTCACCATGCAGCAATATAAACGTGTTCTTGCTAAAATGTTTACAGATGTGAAAACACAGCAGGAAAACAGCTCTCGCCTGTTTGATTTACTTCCCAATGCAGTGTTCGTTTTAGACAAAAAGCGGTGCATCACAAGTTTTAATCAGGCAGCATCGAAGTTGTTTGAAAATCTGACTTTATCCGATGAAATAACAACCTATCTAAGGCACCCAGCGTTGTTGAAGGCAATTGATGGCGCCCTAATCGGGAGTGCTTTGAATGCAAGTGTTGAGTTCGAACTGCCTAATAGGCAAGTGCATTACGTTGAAGCACATATGGTTAAAGTCGAAGGTGAAAACCCAGAAGATGATCAACTGATCATAACGTTACACGATTTGACATCGGCAAAGAAAACCGAAAAGATGCGGGTTGATTTTATTGCCAACGCCAGCCACGAACTTCGCACGCCTCTAGCAATATTAATTGGGTCTATTGAAACAGTTCTAGGGCCAGCATCTGAAGATAGAGATGCGCAAGCACGGTTTCTACAAATTATGAAAGCTCAGTCTGATCGAATGTCTCGACTGATTGATGACCTGCTTTCTTTGTCACAAATTGAGATGGATGAGCATACGCGGCCCTCTAAGTCTTTGAATTTGAATGAACTGCTAACCTCAGTTTCCGACATGCTTTTTGCAAAAGCAGCAAGTTTGGAGAAGGAGATACAGTTGGATCTCCCTAAAACAGCGATTTCCATTATTGCTGACCCGAACCAATTGACCCAAGTTTTTACCAACTTGACGGATAATGCATTAAAATATAGCCGTGAAAAGGCACCGGTTATTATCAAGTTGTCCGCCGTAAAGCAAAACATAGAGATATCCGTAATTGATCAAGGCGAGGGGATATCGCTTGAGCATTTGCCAAGGCTAACTGAGCGCTTCTATCGCGTAGATCGTGATCGTAGCAGAGAAGTTGGCGGTACGGGGCTTGGTTTAGCAATCGTAAAACACATCGTAGCGCGACATCGTGGGCATCTTGAAATTCGTTCAGTTCTAGGTAAAGGGTCCGTATTTACGGTGAAACTCCCAAATTAAGTCCTTGTCTATCTGGATCACGGAGCAACAAAAAAGAGGCGGTGGGATTTCACCACCGTCTCCATCCTATTACTGAGCGCCTTGTCTTTTAATCACGCGGGCCGGTGTCCCGCCGCATCCACCGGCGACGTTAGCTTTCATCTTGAAGAAATTATTACCTTCATTGGTTTCAGCTACTGTTTTTCCTTCATCAATAGTTGCTGTAATTCCCCAGTTACCGGATTTTAAGGTAATTTGACCCGCAACTTCTTGTGTCTGTTGCTTCAGGCGCTTCAATCCATTCGCTGTATGAATAACAGTGTTATTGGCACGTAATTTACTATTGAAATTACCGCTATCAAAATTTTTCAGGTTCAATATGTCGTAATGGAAGCGGAATTTACAGCCACGCGGTCCCTTGGATAATGCGTCATTTACTGTAAGATTTAGGGTGCCGTTCCATTGGGTGGATTTTGGGCCTATTGAGATCCCTTTACGGGATGTCAGGTCAGGCTTCAACTTGCTGAGATCCAGTGTCGTTTTTGTGGTTTCGCGGCAAGTTGCGGAATATTCCACCATGGCAGACATTTGTTTAGTGGCCGTTTTAACCTGGACACTAACTTTATGTGTTGGCATTAACTGTAGTTGGTTTTTTGCCTGTGCGCCGCCCTGATTATTTGCTTTGAAGCCCTTAGACTTAGGGGCTGCCGGTATTGGCTTAATAATTTTGAGGCCGTAATAGGCATTGCGTTCCGTTGTATTTTTAGCGAAATCAAGGTTCTTCCATACTGTTGCAGGCGAACCATCTTTCAAAAACCGGTATTGGACTGTTCCGGCAACTCCATTCGTCTTAATTCTAGCTTTCACGGGCAAATTTGCTGGACAAATACCTTGGTAATTGGTGCTTTGCATACTGATAGCCGGTTGCTGGATTTGCAATATCGGGGCCAGTGTCGCTTTCTTAAGTGGCTCCAGAGGAGCTATATATTTAGCGCATTCCACATTGATTTTGTGATTGTCATTAACATGTCTTGGATGTGTCGAATTGGAAGAAGGGCCGGAGCATGCAAAATTGAGTTGGCTTTCAGCTTTGTTTGTTAAAACGACAGCCAGTCCATTTTTCAAAATTGAACCTCTGTTTCCCCCTTGTTGAATGCGTTTGCTTAATTCAGCATTACAAGCGTTTACAGCAGCAGTTCGGATGGAACTGTGAGGGCTCCATTTAATGACATATTCTTTCCAATCATTTGTCCATGTTTTCTGATTGATAGGGCCATTCAGGATGTGGAGCGGTTCCCATTGGGACGCAACATTCTGCGGATTCTTCTTTTGAATATTCATACTAATTTTGTTTAACCAATGTAGCTTTTGACAACGCCCCTTTCCTTGTATGTGAAAGGACAGTTTATTGGTTGAAGCCTTAGAGTAGTCATGCCCGTCGGCTTCAACTTTAAGAGTGGGGTATGGGCCGACAGATTGAACATCTATCATGCTAATACCAAAAGAGGGGAACCCTTCGGCTGCCATAACCGTGGACGCTAATGCTGTTAGAAGAATACTGGTGCAAATTAAGGAACGTGTTTTCATTTTGATCTCCCAAGCTAGAACAATTTCTAACCATGAGTCGTTTCAGATTCCAAGGCGGTTCAAATTAATATTGAGCCGATATTTTCCATTCTAATATCGCAGTCGGTGGAATAGTACAAAATCTCAGCAGAATTGGAAACATTATTTCTTTCGGTGACCTTTATACCAATAAGTGGCCGTAATAATAGTGTCATATAAGTGTAGTAATCCCGTCATTGAGAACTGGCATTGTCCAGACATCGGCAGAAAATGCTGTCGCTCACAAAACGGAGATTAGACGTGCTAAAGAAAACTCTCGGACTTGCTGTCATTGCGACAGTTGCTATTGCTGGTCAGGCTGCGGCTCGTGATCAGATTAGGATCGTTGGCTCTTCAACAGTATTTCCATTTGCGACAACAGTTGCGGAAACTTTTGGGAACAAGGGCAATTTTAAAACCCCGGTTGTTGAAAGCACTGGTTCAGGTGGTGGTTTGAAATTATTTTGTGCAGGCGTTGGTGATGCGCATCCCGATATTACGAATGCCTCCCGTCGCATTAAAAAATCAGAAGTGACTAAATGCGCAAAAGCCGGAATCACAGAAATTACAGAAGTTAAAGTTGGATTTGACGGCATTGTCCTTGCCAATGCAAAGACTACTGCTCCAGTAAAACTAACCAAAAAACAGATCTTTATGGCACTTGCCAAGCAAGTTCCCATAAACGGCGTGATGGTTGAGAATCCATATAAGACATGGAGTGATGTCGATCCATCCCTTCCTAACACCAAAATTGAAGTTCTCGGGCCACCACCAACCTCCGGTACGCGCGATGCATTTGTAGAGCTTGCAATGGAAGGTGGCGCCAAGAAATTCCCAACCCTGAAAGCGCTTCGCAAATCAGATAAAAAAGCTTTTAAGGCTATCGCGCACACCATTCGGGAAGATGGTGCCTATATCGAAGCAGGCGAGAATGACAATTTGATTGTCCAGAAGCTTGTGACAAATCCTAAAGCAATTGGGGTTTTCGGATTTAGTTTTCTTGACCAAAATTCCGATCGTATTCAAGGCGGTGTAATTGGCGGAGTTAAACCAACTTTTGAGAATATCTCTAAGGGTGATTACGGTATTTCACGATCCCTGTATTTCTACGTGAAGAACGCTCATGTGGAAACTGTCCCAGGTATTAAAGAGTTCATCGCAGAGTTTACGAGTGAAGATGCTTTCGGAGAATTTGGATACCTGACTGATAAAGGTCTTATTCCGCTTTCTGAAAGTGAACGTAATTTAATTCGCGAAAAAGCGACTTCACTTCAAAATTTGAAAATGATGTGAGCTTGAGTAGGGAGGAGCTGTGCTCCTCCTTATTTGATCTAAATCTAAGGATATTTCAGCCCCATGAGTTTTTTGCCGCTTATCATATCGTTATTGGCTATGTGCGCCGCTGGATATTGGTATGGATCAAAGAAAGCGCTTTCGAGCCATAGCTTTGCCGGCCAACAAAATGCTGGAAGACCGCATCTTTATGGGCTCTATGTTGTTATTTGGGGTGTGATACCGCCAGCTATCTTACTGATCCTTTGGGGCGTGTTTTCTTATTCATCCATTGATGTTAGTGGGGGGATCGCCGGGAAAATTGATAAAGTGGTGTTTCCAAGCTTGATTACTGTGGCTGCCATTTTGGGTCTTACGTTGGCAGTTCGCCAAATTAGTCCAAATTTACGCGCCCGAAAAACCGTGGAGGCCGCCGTGTATTGCGTATTGATTTTAGCCTCAACGCTTTCGGTTTTTACGACAATTGGAATTGTTCTCTCACTCTTAATTGAGACCATTCAATTTTTTGAAAAAGTACCCTACCAAGAGTTTTTCTTTTCCTTGAATTGGAGTCCACAAATGGCGCTACGAGAGGATCAAGTTGGATCTTCTGGCGCTTTCGGTGCAATCCCGCTTTTCACGGGAACTCTTCTTATAACTTTGATTGCAATGATTGTAGCTGTTCCACTTGGTTTGATGAGTGGGATTTATATGACCGAGTATGCGAGCAAAAATTTTAGAGCGACAGTTAAACCAATTCTTGAGATCCTCGCCGGTATTCCAACCGTTGTTTATGGTTTTTTTGCCGCCCTCACCGTTGGCGTTTTCTTTAGAGATGTTGGCACGTTCATTGGGCTCGATGTGGTTTCGGAAAGTGCGCTGGCTGCGGGTGTTGTCATGGGAATGATGATCATTCCGTTCATATCGTCGTTAAGCGATGACATCATTATGGCTGTGCCGCAAAGCCTAAGAGATGCTTCTTACGGGTTGGGCGCTACGAAATCTGAGACTGTTATCAATGTGATCATCCCAGCAGCACTTCCCGGCATTGTGGGGGCCATACTGCTTGCTGTTAGCCGTGCTATCGGGGAGACAATGATTGTGGTGATGGCGGCAGGTTTTGCTGCCAACCTAACGGCAAACCCGCTGGAATCTGTAACAACAGTGACGGTGCAAATAGTTGGCTTGCTTGTTGGTGATCAAGAATTTGATAGCGCAAAAACATTGGCAGCCTTTGCGCTGGCCCTAACGTTATTCGCCATAACGCTTTGCTTGAATGTCATTGCGTTACTGGTCGTACGTAAATATCGAGAAAAATATGACTGATATACAAAATCAAACAAATAAAGCTGGCTGGCCCACTAACGGGGCCAATAAAATCCTTGCAAAACGCCACCGCACCGAGCGTAACTTTAGGCGTCTAGGATTAACTGCCATCCTAATTGCGATGGCGTTGCTGGCAACACTGTTGGTTAGTATTGTGGGAAAAGGCTATTCCGCTTTCATTCAGACGACAATCACACTGGATATAAATTTTGAACAGGAAATTTTGGACCCAAAGGATACGCGGAGCCCAGAAACCTTAAAAGCAGCGTCTTATGGAAGTGTCATACGCAATGCCCTCCGGACGGAGTTTCCCGAAGTTAAATCTCGCATAGAGCTGCGCCGGCTGTTTGGATTGATTAGTAAAGGAGCGGTGCAGGAGCTTCGTAATGCCGTTCTTGCCAATCCTAAATTAATTGGCACAACGCGCGTTTTTGAGCTAACCGCAAGTGACGACGTAGATATGTTTATTAAAGGCTATATATCGCGCGATGTCGTTGAACAGGATCGCCGCATAAAAAATAATGAAATTGTCTGGATCGATAGACTTCAAAATCAAAATGCTATTCAGACACGGTTCAATACCCGGTTTTTCACAGGTGGTGATAGCCGGGAGCCAGAGGTTGCTGGTATTCTTGGGGCGATGGTCGGATCGCTTTATACCTTGTTTATAACATTTATCATTTCATTTCCAATTGGCGTCATGTCGGCAATTTACCTGGAAGAATTTGCACCTAAGAATAAATTAACTGACGTTATTGAAGTCAATATTAACAATCTGGCGGCAGTACCCTCAATTGTGTTTGGGCTATTGGGTGTGGCCTTGTTTTTGAATGTTGCTCATCTGCCAAGATCTGCACCGCTGGTAGGCGGTTTGACACTCGCCTTGATGACACTGCCCACAATAATCATTGCAGCCCGTGCATCAATTAGGGCGGTTCCCGGCAGTATTCGAAATGCGGCCCTTGGGTTGGGAGCTTCCAAACAACAAGCAGTTTTTCATCATGTGTTGCCGTTATCTTTGCCGGGGATCCTAACAGGCACAATTATTGGCCTGTCGCAGGCTCTTGGGGAAACCGCACCATTGTTAATGATTGGAATGGTTGCGTTTATTGTCGACATCCCCGGAGGGGTCACTGATCCAGCGACAGTGTTGCCTGTCCAAATCTTCCTTTGGGCAGATAGTCCAGAGAGAGCATTCGTTGAAAAAACATCTGGTGCAATCATGGTTTTACTGAGTTTCCTTGTGTTTATGAATGCGGCTGCAGTGCTGCTTCGGAAAAAATTTGAACAGCGTTGGTAGAAGGAATAAATAAAATGGAACCCATAATATCTGCCAAAAACGTAAGTGTTTATTACGGAAAAAAACAAGCCCTCAAGGGTGTGAATTTGGATATTCCCGAAAATCAAATTACCGCCCTCATTGGTCCGTCAGGGTGTGGGAAATCTACTTTTTTACGTTGCTTGAACCGCATGAATGATACGATTGAAGGTTGCCGTGTAGAAGGTGATATCATCGTTGATGGAAAAGATATCTATGACCCACAAATAGATGAAGTTTATCTTCGGGCACGTGTTGGGATGGTATTTCAAAAGCCAAACCCTTTTCCCAAATCAATATATGATAACGTTGCTTATGCGCCGCGAATTCATGGCCTTGCGAGAAATAAAGACGAACTGGATAATATGGTTTTAGCCAGCCTGGAAAAAGCAGGACTATTGGCCGAAGTGCAGGATCGCTTGCATGAAATCGGAACGAGCCTTTCAGGTGGCCAGCAGCAAAGACTATGTATTGCGCGCGCGCTTGCGGCACAACCTGACATCATTTTAATGGACGAACCTTGTTCGGCTCTTGATCCCATTGCAACAGCAAAGGTAGAGGAGTTAATCGAAGAACTTCGAGCCAGTTATACAATTATTATTGTTACCCATTCAATGCAGCAAGCCGCGCGGATTTCACAACAGACTGCGTTTTTCCATCTGGGCGAAATTGTAGAAGTCGGGAAAACCGAACAGGTCTTCACAAGTCCTCAAGACTCGCGAACCCAAGGGTATATAACAGGTCGTTTTGGATAATATAGTTGCTGGAAAGAGGATGTAAAAAATGGGAAAAACTGGACATATTGTGAGCTCGTTTGATAATGATCTTCTGGAGATCCGAAACGCTATCATTAAGATGGGAGGATTGGCAGAAGTCCAATTAAAATCGGCTACGCAGGCTCTTGTCGACCGGAATACGGAATTGGCACGGCAAACCATCGAAGCAGATATGGAAGTGGATGAGCTTGAAAAAACTATCGATACTATGGCCGTTCGACTGCTGGCCCTTAGGCACCCTGTCGCCGATGATCTAAGGCTGGTGATTTCTGCGTTGAAAATAGTCTCATTATTGGAGCGTGTTGCAGATTACGCTGCCAACCTAGCAAAGCGAGTTGTTGCCCTCAATAACGCGGCAAACCTTCCTATGGTTGGAACCATTCCCCGCATGAGCGAACTTGTTTGTCATATGATTGGTGATACTCTAACCGCCTATTCCCAAAATGATGACTATTTGGCACTGGAGGTATGGCGTAGGGATCACGCTGTTGATCAGCTTTATAACAGTGTGTTTCGAGAACTATTGACCTATATGATGGAAGATCCTCGAAGTATAACAAGCTGTACACATCTGATGTTTATAGCGAAGAATATTGAGCGTATCGGGGATCACATGACAAATATTTCTGAAATTATTATTTATCAAGTGACGGGGCTAGCACCCATAGAGCCGCGACCAAAGGGCGACGAGACAAGTACAATCATGATAGAAAACGAAATAATTAAATCTGAGTATGCTGAAGGTGAGTAATGAGAATACTAATCGTAGAGGACGAACCATCAATGGTGGAGCTACTTCGTTATAACCTCGAAAGCGAGGGATTTGAAGTGAGCGCTGCGTTGGACGGCGAGGAAGCGATGTTGAGTATTGAAGAGCAAGCGCCGGATATGGTGCTGCTTGATTGGATGATACCCAAGATATCAGGTATTGAAATTTGCCGACGTCTGCGCAGAGGACCAGAGTTCAAGAATTTACCGATCATCATGATTACCGCTCGCGGTGAAGAAAATGATCGAATTAGAGGTTTGGACGTGGGCGCAGATGATTATGTGTCGAAGCCGTTTTCTCCTCAGGAATTATTGGCTCGTATTCGCGCGGTTCTTCGCAGGCACAATCCTGATCTTAGCGGAGATAGCCTTGTTGTCAGTGATATTACGATGGATCTTGTCGCTCATAAAGTGAGCCGGGCAGGGGTTGCCCTGCATCTCGGTCCAACAGAATTTAAACTTCTCAGGTTTTTTATGGAGCGGGCAGGCCGTGTGCTGACAAGAGAACAACTCCTGGACGGTGTCTGGGGGCATAATGTCTATGTGGAGGATCGGACAGTAGATGTCCATATCCGGCGACTACGGAAGGTTTTAAATACCAGTAATGCTGCAGACCTGATAAGAACTGTTAGGGCTGTGGGATATTGCTTTGAAAAGGGTTAAATACCCTTTTTAGTCGCTAGCTTTAGCGACGTGTTTGCGCAATCTTTCGAGGAGGCCTTCTACATCACCGTCATGCTTGCTGACCACAGATGAGAATTCCTCCCGGTGGGTGAGCGCCATGCTGACATTTTCAACGATTAAATCAATAATCTGCTGCCTGTCATTCTTGGATTTACGAATACGCCAATCCAGTTTTATTGGCGGGCCCTTTGGACGAAGAATTTGTGAATTAACCAAGACTTCTTTCTTATTCAAAAGCCGAGCCTTCACAATCTTCAAATTCTCGCCAGCATAATCCCCAATACGTTTTTGGTAAGTGGTGATTATGTATTGCTGAAAGAGGTCTTGAAATTCTGATTGTTGATCCTTGCTGGATTTTCTCCAATGTTTTCCAAGAACAAACCGGCCAATAAGAGGCATATTGAAATTCTGGACAACAATTTGGGTAAAGCCAGCCCGTTTTTCAGTATCAGATACATCGGTATTTGATAACAAATCAACAGCTTCTTTGCCGAGTTTTTCCACAAGATTTATCGCGGAAGCTTCGGCCCCAGTTTGCGCGTATGCATGAGATACAGGCAAAAGGATAGACGGTGCCAATGCAAGAAACGAAGTTGCAAGGGCGACGGCAAAGAGTTTTCTAGCTAACATCATCCTCTAGTCACCATTTAGTTCGCTGTAGAGGTCGCTTCTTTAGATGTAGAGTCGTCTTCTTCAAAGAGAAGAGAAACATTACTTTCTTTTGGCTGATCATCTTCCATTTCAAAAGAAATATCAGGAAGAGGAGTCATTTCAGCTTCTCCATCCAAGATCATATTTTTACGGTTCTGGCGATAGAGGCTTCGAACAGTTGCGTAGAAATCGATCGAGTTCTTTTCGATTTCGTCGAGAGATTCGATTGATTTGGAGCGGAAATCAATAGCATTTGCAGCGCCGCGATAGATTGAAAAATAATCTACGTCTTGATTACGGGCCACTAGATTAGCCGGATCGATAAAATACTCACCCACAATGCCAATGGCTTCGCGTGTTGTATTCGGTCCGAGAATTGGAAGAACGAGGTATGGGCCTTCAGGGATGCCCCACACAGCCATCGTTTGGCCAAGGTCTTCTTTTTCAGTGTTCAATTTAGCAACATCAAACAGACCACCAATACCGAGGAATGTGTTCGTAAAGAACGATCCCATATTGTCGCCGGCGCCATCTAAGTCGCCTTGTGCAATGTTGTTTAAAAAGTAAATTGGTTGAGACAGATTGTGTAGGAAGTTGCTGACACTGTCTTGAACGCCTTGCGGAAGGGCGTCTCTATAAATGTGAGAAATGGGCTTCAATGCAACGGCATCAATGGCGTTATTCACATCAAAAAAGTATCTGTTTAAAGGCTCAATCGGATCTGAAACTTCAGTGTAAGTCACGTTTGCTGAATCTTCACCAGGAGGTGTTGCACAGGCGCCAAGCGAACTTGCTAGGACAACTGCCATACAGCCTTTAACCAATGTCGATTTTAACTTCAATGAAATCATTTCTCTACCCAGCTCTTTTAAATAGCTTTCAGCTACACTGCTAACAAACACAATAAAGGTTACAAAAGTCTTTACTCATATTCATAAAGCGTACACTGAAATCAGATAGCAAACCTATCTTAACCCAGTTTCCGCAGATTTTTAGTTTATTATCACATGCATGGTGGCGTGGCTAGTATCCCTTTAGACGTCGTTCTTTTTCAAGAAGGTGTGTTGCTAAAAAGTCGCTGGAATATCGGGCTATTAATCGCTGTACAAAGATATAAATATATGTTTATATCGATAAATATTTTACAGCATGGTGATTTATGGAGCAACTCCTACAAGGCTTACGAGCCGCAGGTGAAGAAACACGTATGAGACTGCTGGTTTTATGCGGACATGCGGAGTTAACTGTGAGTGAATTACTTCAGATTCTGGGGCAAAGCCAACCGCGTGTTTCCAGACATTTGAAATTGTTATGTGAAGCAGGACTTATTGATCGATTTCAAGAAGGCAGCTGGGTTTATTATCGGTTGGCCTCCAAAAGTGAGAATTCGCTACTCGCGCGCTACCTCGTTGATTTAACAAAAGAATCAGATCCCGTTGTCGCTCGGGATCTGGAGCGGCTTGATGCGATTAAGCAAGCGAGAAGTGATGCTGCCACCGCCTATTTCAAAATAAATGCCTCTAGGTGGCATGAAATTCGTTCGCTTCATGCAGATGAAGAGGAAGTTGAAAAATATTTGCTGGAAACGGTCCGGGCTCACGAGGCGAAAACTGGTAGGCAGATTGTCGATTTCTTGGATATTGGGACTGGAACAGGCAGAATGCTTGAAGTATTCGGCCCAGAAGTGGAATATGCCGTCGGCGTAGATACCAGCCGTGAGATGTTGGCGTATGCCCGAACGGCTATTGAAGAAAAAGGGCTTCGGAACTGTCAGGTTCGATTGGGCGATATGTACACACTGCCCATGGCCAATCAATCCCAAGATGCTGTGATTATTCATCAGGTACTGCATTACGCAGATCGGCCAACCGTGGCTATAGATGAAGCACGCCGGGTTTTACGGGCCGGAGGAATTCTAATTATTGTTGATTTTGCCCAGCACGAGATTACGGCTCTTAACGAAGAACACGCCCACAAGCAGCTGGGATTTGAGCTTAAACAAGTTGAAAAATGGTGTGAGAGTGCTGGTTTTAGCAATCTCTCAACACATGTTCTCAAGGGCGATCCCTTGACAGTAAATATCTGGATTGCTGAGGCAAACGGATCTAAAAAAATCTCTAGGAGTTAGTTATGACATTGTCGATCAATTCACAAAATGGATTGCTGGAAAGTCGCCCATCGAACACCGGACGGCGCAATCCCGTGAGTGTATCGTTTGAGTTTTTTCCGCCAAAAAACGACAAAATGGCGGAAAACTTATGGCGAACCCTAGAGAGACTTGAGCCCCTAGATCCCAGTTTTGTGTCTGTGACCTACGGCGCGGGCGGGACGACGCGAGAGCGCACCCATGAAGTTGTGTCCCGTATACATAAAGACACAGCACTTGCACCTGCTGCTCATTTAACATGTGTTGGCGCGTCTATTGGTGAAATCGAAGAGGTTGCAGAGGCTTATTGGGAGGCCGGTGTTCGGCACATTGTGGCGCTTCGCGGTGATCCGCCTGCTGGAGAAAGTCAGTTTACACCTCGTAAAGACGGGTTCAGCGGTTCGGCTGAATTGGTCGCTCATTTAAAGAAAATGCATGATTTTGAGATCAGTGTTGGTTGCTATCCAGAAATTCATCCAGATGCCAGTTCAAGCATAGCGGATCTTGATTATTTGAAGAAAAAAGTGGATGCCGGTGCTACTCGTGCCATCACTCAGTTCTTTTTCGATCCAGAAAGCTATTTGCGTTTCTTAGACAGGGCTGAAGCCCACGGTATTAATATTCCGATTATCCCTGGTATTTTACCCGTAACCAGTTATTCGAGTATTAAGAAATTCGGTGCACAATGCGGCACGCAGGTTCCCGCATGGTTGACCCATTTATTCGAAGGACTAGATGATGATCCTGCGACCCGTAATCTAGTGGCATCAATGGTTGCCGCTGAGCAATGCAAGATATTACAAAAAGCGGGAGTTTCTGATTTCCACTTTTACACACTCAATCGTGCTGATCTGGTTTATGCTGTATGCCACACCCTTGGTATTAGACCTAAATCTGCTCAACCTGACTAAAAGTCACAATAAACGTTGATATTTGCCCTAAGTATATTGGTTAGAAGCTCATGAAAAAATCTACAAGTTTTGTCCAAATTGAAGCTGCTTTAAAAAATCGTATTTTGGTACTTGATGGCGCCATGGGTACGATGATCCAAACCTTTGATTTAGGTGAAAAAGATTATCGGGGAACAGATTATCTGGAGAGCGCCATTGATCTTAAGGGGAATAGTGATCTGCTAACGGTCACCCGTCCAGACGTTATCGATAATATCCATGATCAATTTTTGGCAGCAGGCGCAGATATCCTTGAAACCAATACATTCAGTGGTACTTCAATTGCGCAAACCGACTATGGGTTAGAGAAGGAAGTTTACCGTCTGAACTATGAGGGTGCAAAACTAGCGCGCACAGTTGCAGACAGGTGGAGTGCTAAAACGCCAGAGCAGCCCCGTTTTGTAGCTGGTGTTTTGGGGCCAACCAACCGGACGGCATCTATGTCACCAGATGTGAATGACCCGGGATTTCGGAATGTCACGTTTGATCAATTGGTCGCGGCTTATGATGAAGCCTTACGCGGCCTTATCGATGGTGGTTCGGACATAATTCTAATCGAAACAATCTTCGATACCTTGAACTGCAAGGCCGCAATTTATGCTGTTTTACGTTACTTTGATGAAATAGGCATGCGCTATCCAGTGATGGTATCTGGAACAATCACGGATGCGTCTGGACGAACGCTTTCGGGCCAGACGGCGGAAGCTTTTTGGGCATCGGTCTCTCATGTAAATCCCATCTCCATCGGATTTAACTGTGCGCTGGGTGCCAAAGATTTACGTCCGCATGTACAATCCGTCGCAACCATAGCCGATACAGGCGTTAGTGTTCATCCAAATGCTGGACTTCCCAATGAACTCGGAGAATATGACGATACACCTGAGTATATGTCTGAAATGCTGGCAGAGTTTGCCGAAAGTGGATTGGTCAATATCGTTGGCGGATGTTGTGGTACACGCCCAGAACATATTAAGGCAATAGCTGCGGCTGTAAAAGTTAAATCCCCTCGCGCCATCCCTGAGGCCGATACAATGTGTCGCCTAAGTGGCCTAGAGCCGCTGTATCTAGATGACACTGTTGGTTTTGTGAATGTGGGGGAACGGACTAACGTTGCCGGTTCCGCTAAATTTAAAAATCTCATCATGAACGGGGAGTACGACGCTGCTCTTGACGTTGCAAAAAGCCAGGTGGAAAACGGGGCGCAAGTTGTGGATGTGAACATGGATGACGCCATGTTGGAAGCCGAAACGGCCATGCCCAAATTCTTGAATTTGATAGCGTCAGAGCCCGATATTAGCCGGGTTCCGCTCATGATCGATAGTTCAAAATGGGACGTCTTGGAAGCGGGTCTAAAAACTGCTCAAGGCAAATGCATTGTAAACTCTATTTCTATGAAGGAAGGTGAAGAAGAGTTTATTAAATATGCGAGAGAAATCCGCCGTTACGGAGCGGCCGCAATTGTTATGGCGTTTGATCAAGACGGGCAAGCGGATAGCAAAGAGCGGATGATTGAAATTTGCACGCGATCCTACAAGATTTTGACGGAAGTCGTTGGTTTCCCGCCGCAAGATATTATTTTTGATCCAAACGTTTTCCCCATCGCGACCGGTATTGAAGAGCATCGCAATTTTTCCAAAGACTATATTGAAGCCACTCAATACATAAAAGAAAACCTGCCATATGCAAAAATCAGCGGCGGCGTGAGTAACATGTCTTTCTCTTTCCGGGGAAACAACCCCATGAGAGAGGCTATGCATGCCGTCTTCCTCTATCACAGTGTCAAAGCTGGAATGGATATGGGGATCGTAAATGCCGGCCAATTGGCGGTGTATTCGGATATCCCTGAAGAGATGAGGGAACGCGTTGAAGATGCCGTCCTAAACCGACGTGAAGACGCCACGGAACGTTTGCTAGAAATTGCAGAAGAAGCGGTGGGCCAAAAAACTGGTAAAGTGCAAGATCTGTCTTGGCGTGAAGGCACTGTTGGAGAGCGGCTTGCGCACGCTTTGGTTAAAGGTATAACCGAATACATCGAAGATGATGCTGAAGAAGCCCGCCAGTCTGTAGATCGCCCGATCAAAGTCATCGAAGGTCCGTTAATGGACGGTATGAATATTGTGGGTGATTTGTTCGGTTCTGGTAAAATGTTCTTGCCGCAAGTGGTGAAAAGCGCGCGTGTTATGAAACAGGCTGTCGCTTATCTGCTCCCCTTTATTGAAGATGATAAGGCTGAAGGCGGAGTTAGCCGTGCCAAGGGGAAAATTCTTCTCGCGACGGTTAAAGGCGACGTCCATGATATCGGAAAGAATATTGTGGGTGTTGTTCTTCAGTGTAATAATTTTGAAGTTATCGATTTGGGCGTCATGGTTCCTTACAGCAAAATTATTGAAACGGCCAAAGCTGAGAATGTGGATATCATTGGGCTTAGCGGTTTGATTACGCCGTCTCTAGAAGAAATGGCGACAGTGGCCGCAGAGCTACAACGGGACGATTTCTCTTTGCCACTTTTAATCGGAGGGGCGACAACATCTAAAGTGCATACAGCGCTTAAAATTGCGCCAAACTACGAAGGATCTACCATTTATGTGACCGATGCCTCTCGTGCTGTTGGTATCGCGACGCAACTGACCAGTCAGGATAACAGCGAAAAACTGATGAATGACATCAAGGCAGAATATGAGCTGGTTCGGGAAAATTATTACAAAAAAGCCAAACCAGATGCCCAATCATCAATTGAAGACGCACGGGCCAATGGGGCGAAGGTTAATTGGGATGGATACCAACCTCCGAAACCAAGTTTCCTTGGCGTTCGTCAATTCGATGGCATTGATCCTGCGACCATAGTTGACTACTTCGACTGGTCACCGTTTTTCAGAACTTGGGAGCTTGCTGGACATTTTCCAAAGATACTTGAGGATGAAGTCGTCGGTGAAACGGCAACCGAACTTTATAACGATGCCCAAAGCATGCTGGCCAAAATCATCAAAGAGAAGTGGCTGACTATTAAAGCGGTTGTTGGATTCTTCCCAGCAGCTCGAGACGGTGATGATGTGGTGCTTTATGAAGACGATACCAGAACAACAGAAATTCACCGTTTCTGCTTCTTACGCCAGCAAATGAGCCGTAAAAATAACAGAGCAAACCATTCTTTGGCCGATTATATTGCGCCAATTGAAAAGAATGTACCTGATTACATAGGTGCTTTTATGGTGACAGGCGGCCTTGGTATTGAAGATCAATTGGCAGAATTTGCAAAAACGCACGATGATTACAGCAGTATTTTGCTCAAAGCCTTGGCCGACCGTTTTGCTGAAGCGACGGCAGAGTATATGCATCAACTGACCCGGAAAGAGCTATGGGGATATGGTGCAGATGAGGCGTTATCTAATGAAGATCTGATCCGAGAAAATTACCGTGGTATTCGTCCGGCACCGGGCTATCCAGCATGCCCAGAGCATTCTGAAAAAGTTGGCTTGTTTGAATTATTGGATGTCGAAAACCGCATTGGAGCCTATATTACGGAAGGGTATGCAATGATGCCGGCATCCTCTGTGTCTGGTTATTACTTCGCTCATCCAGATGCTCGATATTTTGGTGTGGGAAAGGTTTCAAAAGACCAAGTTGAAGATTACGCCAAACGGAAAAACGTGTCTGTAGAGCAAGCAGAAAGATGGCTTGCATCTAATTTAAGTTACGACCGCAGTCGTCTATAATAAATACTGACAAAAAAGTGATTTAACAAATAGGCACAAATCATCGATTTTTGAGAGACTAGAAGCAAAGGAATGCGTATGTCTCTCAAAAATTTTATGTCAATCGCTGTATTTTGGACGTTTATGGTGCCCTTTTCAGCGAGCGCGTTTGAAGAAATCCAAACGGGATACTTCAACAAAACCGCATTGCAAGGTTTTGACAGTTCTCGCTATTTGACTGACGGTCTATCGGTCAAAGGATCTAAAACATTTATTTTCGACTGGAAGGGTGCGACGTGGCACTTTGCTGATGCCGAAAGCCGCGATCTATTCGCCGCGAGCCCAAACCAATATGCTCCGCAGTACGGAGGATATTGTTCTAACCAAATGAGCCTTGGAAATCTGTCGAATATTGATCCGGGAGTTTGGCTCATCCATAAAGAAAAACTTTATTTCTTCGGCCATCAAGTTGGCAAGGATCGCTGGCAAGAAACGGGTATTGATGCTCGTATTAAAGATGCCGACCGTCATTGGAAAAAATATATAGCAGAAAATAAATAGGCATCTTGTCGCGAGGTCGTAATTCCATCTATCCTGTAAGAAACGAATTCAGGGTAGGATGATATGCAGTTTATCAGTTACGACGACGCAGACTCCAAATTAACATGGGGAGAGACAGCAGATGCGATCGCCGCGGGACATAAGCTTGAAAAAGCTGAAATCGGAGATCTACTGCTCAGTAAGGGGGACCGAAGCCTACTCAGTCGCGCAGCCTGGATTGATGGTGTTGGAATTGCCCTTAAATCTGTAACAGTTTGCCCTGAAAATAGCGGAAAAATACCACCGCTCCCCTCTGTACAGGGGGCAATGCTTATTTTCGATAGCCGCTCCGGTGCCCTTACATCGATCGTCGACGGCCCGCTTGTTACCAAATGGAAAACCGCTGGTGATAGCGTTTTAGGCGCACGCTTACTTGCAAGACCAGATGCCAAATCATATTTGGTGGTTGGAGCCGGCACTGTTGCAAAATCACTGCTTGAAGCTTACCGCGAAACCTTTCCCGGTTTGGAGACCTTTACCATATGGAATAGAAATTCGGATCGTGCAAAAAATTTAGCAAAAGAAATGGCCCTGCAGGGTGTGACGGTAAATGTTGCCGACGATTTAGCCCGTGCTGTCGCAAATGCTGACATTATCTCATGTGCTACGATGGCTAAAGAGCCTGTTATTTTCGGGAGCTGGGTTAAACCCGGAACTCACGTTGATCTGATCGGCGCATATCGCCCCGATATGCGGGAGGCCGATGATACGCTGATGAAAAAGGCGCGGATATTTGTGGATTCGCGAGAGACTACAATTGGCGAAATTGGTGAACTAATTATCCCGATGGATAGCGGTGTTATTTCAGAAAATGACGTTTTGGGGGATTTTCGCGATTTGTGTAATGGCGGTACGGGACGGCAGACGAGCGATGAAATTACGCTGTTTAAAAACGGCGGCGGTGCCCATCTGGATTTGATGACGGGGACCATGATTGTTCGGAAGATGAAAGTTTAGTCTGGGGTAAATATAGTTTGTTCTCGTTTGATGCCCCTGAGTTGGAATTTACCCAATTTTTTTGACTTTGACGTTAGGTTTTCAGAAAATTTTTGAGAATAGAGTAAATGTTCACCAGAGCCCTTTGTTAAATTTTCTAACCTGGAAGTGAGATTGACAGCAGGCCCCATTACCGTGAAATCTAACCGGTTTTCTGATCCGACATTGCCGTAAATTGCTTTGCCAAAGTGCAGACCAATTCCAAAATCAATGGTTGGCTGATAAGCATCTTCTCGTGTCTGATTTTCAGTCGTAGTTTCTTGAAAAGCTTGCTGGGCTGCGAGTAAGGCTGCATCGCAAGCCTCAGTTTTTGAAGTGGTCTCGTCCACCGGAAAAACGGCGAGTACCGCGTCTCCTATAAATTTAAGAATCTCGCCGCCGTGAGCGGAAACACTATCTCCGATGATTTGAAAATAACGGTTTAATAATCCAAACATTTCTTCCTTTTCAAGGTTTTCGGACATTTCGGTGAATTTTCGAAGGTCGCTAAACCAAATCGCAGCTTCGATAACCTCGCCGTCACCGCGTTGAAATTGACCGTTCATGATCCGCTCACCGGATCGATGACCGACATAGGTGTCAAGCAGGGTGATTGCTATGCTCCGTGTCGCGTGGATTTCGATGATCAGCGATAAATAGGGAGCGAGGTGCTCGAGATCTGAAATGTTTTGATCGGAAAACCCCGTTTTTGAGTTGGTTGCGCAGTTAAAGACAGGTGTCGTGTTGTCCAAAAATTTGAGAGGCAACATAACATAGTCAACCAATCCCTCTTCTGCTTGAGCGAACAAAACGGGGTGATCAATCTTCGGATCTAATTGATCAAGGCGCCGCCGCAGAGTTTGTTGGGTTTTATGGACCCATTCGGCGGGACTGCCAATATAGCTGTCAGAATTTCTGATGCCATGTTCGCCGCCCCAATGGATGGCTTTCTGGTCGGTTTTGCTCCAAACATAAGCCCAGACATCCAGTTGGGGATGGATTGTCTGAAATCCCACACGTAATCTGGAAACCGGAATACCTGCTTGTTGTAATTTGTCAGCAAACTGTTCAATGAATTCCAGTGCGTCTGGAATTAGCCGGCCGTCACCTAATATCCAGTTTTTTACGCTTTCCATTTCTTATCTTTCAATAATGTTAAGGACTAAGCACTAGTTAATAGGAAAACATTAAAATATTTCAATACTCTACACTTAATTTTGGGTATTTGTTGGCAATTTCAAGAGCGCTTCCATATGGTTTGTGAAAGAAGTTAGCAAAGATAAGATTGTTTCTGAGGGGGAACGCGAGGATGGCACATAAGGGAATAATCTTGGCAGGTGGAACTGGCTCGCGTTTGCATCCACTGACATTGGGTGTGAGTAAGCAGCTAATGCCTGTTTACGATAAGCCGATGATATATTATCCGCTGACGGCATTGATGCTTGCGGGGGTTCGTGAAATTCTCATCATCACCACCCCTGAAGAGCAATATCTATTCCAACGCCTACTTGGTGACGGTCAGAAATGGGGTTTGGAGATTTCCTACGCCATCCAACCATCACCTGATGGATTGGCTCAGGCGTTTATTCTTGGTGAAGACCATGTGGGTGACGACCCCTCAATATTGATTTTGGGAGATAATATTTTTTATGCGGCTCAATTTACCCAATTGCTTGAAAACGCAGGTAAACGGGAGAGCGGTGCCACAGTATTTGGATATCATGTATCTAATCCATCGGCCTACGGTGTTGCTGAATTCGACGCAAATGGGAAGGTTATTGGCGTGGAAGAAAAACCTCTGCATCCCAAGTCAAATTTTGCCATTACGGGACTTTATTTCTACGACAATCAAGTGGTGGAAATGGCAAAGTCGTTGAAACCAAGCGCAAGGGGCGAGCTAGAGATCACGGATCTAAATCGTTTGTATCTTGAAAAAGACCAGCTTCACATGGAGTTCCTAGGGCGGGGAAGCGCTTGGCTTGATACCGGAACCCATGACAATTTGATGGAAGCGTCCTCGTTTGTACAAACCATAGAAAAACGCCAGGGATTGAAAATAGCTTGCCCCGAAGAAATTTCTTTTCACCGCGGATATATATCTGAAGATCAGTTGGAAGAATTAGCGATGCCGTTGATGAAAAGTGGTTATGGCGCTTACCTGATGTCCCTTATGAAATAGGGAACCAGCGATAGTCTCTACCGCTGGCTTCAGTATTTTTACGGCTTAGATGATGCCTTTTTCAGTGAGTGCCGCGATGATTATATCCGCAGCGGCCTCGACTGAAATTTTACCACCCTCAATTATGATTTCTGCATTTTGAGGAACTTCATAATCTGAGTCAATTCCGGTGAAATTCTTTATCTCACCAGCACGGGCTTTTGCATATAAGCCTTTGATGTCCCGTTGTTCGCAAATCTCTAAAGGGGTATCAACAAATACCTCGAAGAATTCACCGTCATCCATCAGGTTTCTTGCCATCTGGCGTTCACTTCTAAAGGGCGAAATAAACGATACAAGCGTGATCAGGCCAGCATCTGTCATTAGTCTTGCTGTCTCCCCTACACGGCGAATATTTTCAACCCGATCTGCATCAGTGAAGCCAAGGTCTTTGTTCAGACCGTGGCGCACATTGTCACCATCAAGAAGATAGGTATGCTTACCCATGGCATGGAGTTTTTTCTCTACCTGATTGGCGATAGTCGACTTGCCTGAGCCTGAAAGCCCGGTGAACCAAAGCACAGCAGGTTGTTGTCCTTTTTGTTCGGCGCGGGCTTTTCTATTGATATCAACTGACTGCCAATGAATATTTTCTGAACGCCGCAAAGCGAAATCAATAACACCCGCGCCAACTGTTTCGTTAGAAAAGCGATCGATAAGAATGAATGACCCTGTTTTGCGGTTATCACAATAGGCATCAAAAGAGATGGCCTTATCCAAGGCAAAGTTACAAACACCGATTTCATTCAACGAGAGTGTTTTGGCCGCCGTGTGCTCCAGTGTATTTACGTTGATTTTGTGTTTCAGGGCACTGACACGCGCAGTTGATGAATTCGTTCCTATTTTGAGAATGTAATTCCGACCTGGAAGCAATTCTTCATTGCTCATCCATACCAGTTTCGCTTCAAATTGATCTGCTGTTACTGAGCGATCTTGAAGCGCACAAAGGGTGTCGCCGCGGCTAATGTCAATTTCATCATTTAGGGTAATTGTAATCGCCTGACCTGCATAGGCAACGTCCAAACTACCATCAAACGTGACAATGTCCTTAACTGTACTGCTCTTTCCTGATGCAGGTTCAACGATACCATCGCCAACGCGGATCGAACCACTTGAAATGGTCCCAGAGAATCCCCGGAAATCCAAGTTAGGACGGTTCACCCATTGCACGGGAAATCTGAACGGTTTGTCTTCAAGGTCTTCGTCAACCTGAACGTCTTCCAAATGAGACAGCAACGTTGGTCCAAGGTACCAGCGCATGTTCTCACTGTGAGCAATGATATTGTCACCGGCGAGCGCTGAAAGAGGGATCGGAGTAACGTTTTCAAAGGCAAGGTCTGTCGCAAATTCATTATATTCTTCAACGATTTTGTTGAAGACGTTGCTGTCATAATCAACGAGATCCATTTTATTAACAGCGAGAATAACGTTCTTGATCCCAAGCAGTGACACAAGAAAGCTGTGACGCATAGTTTGGGTGAGAATGCCTTTGCGAGCGTCAATCAGAATGACGGCAAGATCCGCTGTGGAGGCACCAGTTACCATATTTCTGGTATATTGTTCGTGCCCCGGTGTGTCCGCTACAATGAATTTGCGCTTGTCTGTTGCGAAAAACCGGTACGCGACATCAATGGTAATCCCCTGTTCGCGTTCAGCCTGCAAGCCGTCCAACAAAAGAGCATAGTCAAGTTTACCGCCTTGAGTTCCAACACGCTTGCTCTCAGATGCAAGTGTCGCGAGTTGGTCTTCAAAGAGCATTTTTGAATCCCAAAGGAGCCGTCCAATAAGCGTGCTTTTACCGTCATCAACGCTACCGCATGTAATGAAACGGAGCATGCCTTTTTGCTCTTGGGATTTAAGATAATCGTTAATCTCAGAATTTGAGATGTCCAGAGGCTGGTTCATTAGAAATAGCCCTCCTGTTTTTTACGCTCCATGGATCCGGATTGGTCCTTGTCAATTAATCGGCCTTGGCGTTCTGACGTCCGGGCAACGAGCATTTCCTGAATAATCTCGGGAAGGTCGGATGCCGTTGACTCGATTGCACCTGTCAATGGATAGCAGCCAAGGGTTCTGAAACGGACGGACTTCATTTCTGGTGTCTCGCCTTCTTCAAGTGGCATCCTATCATCGTCCACCATTATCATCATGCCATCACGCTCGACTACTGGACGTTTGGCTGCGAAATACAGTGGGACAATTGGAATTTGTTCCAGATAAATATATTGCCAAATATCAAGTTCGGTCCAATTCGACAGTGGGAATGCACGGATGCTTTCCCCCGGATGAACACGCGCATTATAAGTGTTCCAAAGTTCAGGTCTCTGCGCTTTTGGATCCCAGCGATGGGTATCCGTTCTGAACGAGAATATTCTTTCTTTCGCCCGGGATGCTTCTTCATCACGCCTGGCACCACCAAAAGCCGCATCAAATTTGTAATGATCAAGGGCTTGTTTAAGTCCTTCCGTTTTCATCACATCTGTATGCAGTGCAGATCCGTGAGTAAACGGGCCAACACCGCGTTCCACGCCATCAGGATTAATGTGGACCAGCAAATTAAGTCCATATTCTTTAACGATTTTTTCCCGGAACTCGATCATTTCCTTAAATTTCCATGTGGTGTCTACATGAAGCATTGGAAAAGGAATCGGAGACGGATAGAAAGCTTTTCGGGCCAAATGCAATAAAACAGAACTGTCTTTCCCAATGGAATAAAGCATTACCGGGTTTTCAAATTCCGAGACAACTTCACGGAAGATATGAATACTTTCCGCTTCTAATTGACGGAGGTGGGATAAACGAGCATTAGACATGTTGGTTTTCTCATCAAAGAAAAGAGGCAAACTTAATCGTGTTCTTTATGGACCTATGCGGTTTTTGCTTCGACTACAAGCAAAAATGCACCAATTTCACATTTTTTTAGTGTAATAAATAGATATTATCTAATTTTGAGTGTGAGAAATTATTTTTTAATCTTAGCGCCGTTGTTTCAAAGCGTTAAAAGGCAAGCTGTGACAGCATATGTTGAACAGACTGGATCACGGGTTATATATATGCACAATATATCCATGTCGTATTTCGTATTATTCGATTAAATCATGGGAATTGGGAACGGGCCTATTGCAACAAGTTACACACAAAAAAGAGACCGAGATGCGCCTTGCTTGTCCTGAATGTGATTTGTTGCATGAAAGTATGGAAATAACCTACGGGCATTCTGGTTATTGCCAAAGATGCGGGGCTGTTTTATTTCGAAACCATAAAAATAGTCTGGACAAAACATTAGCTTTTGCCATTACGGGCCTCGTTTTCTTTCTTCTTGCGAACATATTTCCAATCCTAGTTTTCAAAATGAACGGAAATACGGAGGCAAATCAACTGGCTGATGGGGCGCTGGAGTTTTTAAATTCAGGTTATTGGCCGCTCGGGATTTTAGTTCTGTTTGCCAGTGTGATTGCCCCCTTATTAGTGCTCTGCTTGTTGGTTAGCATATTGCTGCCTCTCAAATACAATCGTTTGCCAGTTATTCCCGAATTGCAAATCCGAACGTTGCTCTCCCTGCGCCCATGGGCCATGGCGGAGATATTCGTTATTGGAATAATGGTTGCTTTTGTGAAGCTGGGAGATTTTGCTGAAGTGGGAATAGGGGGATCCTTGATCAGTATAATTTGCATGGTTTTAGCGATGGTGTTGGCGTTCGTGTTTTTGGATCGTAGAACACTTTGGCAGCGTTTGGACCAGTTAAAATGAGAGGACTATTACCGATTACAGCCAAAAATTCGGGTATTTTGGCCTGCGAGACCTGCCATAAACTAATTGTTTGTGACACTGTGAGCGAGAAAGGCGCGACGTGCCCACGTTGCAAGAGAGCTATACACGTCCGGAAAAAAAATAGCCTGAACCGGACTTGGGCTCTTCTAGTGGCCGCATTGGTTTTATATATCCCTGCTAACCTGTTTCCCATTATGACATTGATTTCTTTTGGCCGCGAAAGTAGAGAAACTATATTGAGTGGTATTTATCAATTGTTTTTATCTGATCAGTGGGTGATCGCAATAGTAGTATTACTGGCAAGTGTTTTTGTCCCTATTTTTAAAATAGCAGCATTGGCTTTTTTGGTAATATCTGTTCAGATGGGATTGACGTGGCGACCGGTATTTAGGGCACGCTTGTATCGGTTTGTTGAATGGATCGGAAGATGGTCCATGATTGATATTTTTATGATTTCAGTACTTATTGCCCTCGTAAAATTAAAAGCACTGGCTACTATTGAAGCAGGGCCCGGAGCATTGGCGTTCGCCGCAGTTGTTATATTAACCATGTACGCTTCAAAAACGTTCGACCCCCGGCTTATGTGGGATCGATTAGAAGGTGAAATAGATGAATAATGCGGAAGAGCCTCAGGCGCATGCGCCTGTAGTGCGTCGCGGTTACACAGGGTTGATGAGCATTTGGCTGATCCCTTTGATTGCGATCTGCATAGCGGGATGGTTAATTATTCAATCAGTTTTGGATAAGGGCCCAGAAATCAGTATTTCTTTGGCGAGTGCCAAAGGACTTGAGGCTGGAAAAACTGCTTTAAAATACAAGGATGTCGTTATTGGTGTCGTTGCCCGTATTGAAATTCCCGATGAACGGGAAGGCATTGATGTTATTGTTTCTATTAATAAAGAAGCTTCAAAATATCTAACGGAAACGGCTCGCTTTTGGGTGGTCTCTCCAGCCATAAGCCTGGAAGGCGTCTCGGGTTTGGAGACGCTCCTATCTGGGGCATACTTGGAAATTGATCCGGGCAATGGTGGGGACACAGCTTATACATTCAAGGGATTAGAAGTTCCCCCAGTTATTACCTCAAAAACATCTGGCAATGAATATATTGTTAGGTCTGATCGCCTTGGAAACATCAAACGCGGAACACCTGTAATCTATAAAGGCCTGCAAGTGGGTAAAATATTGGGATACCGCCTTGCCGATGATCAAAAAACAGTAGAATTGATTACATTTATCGAAGCGCCGCATACGGATTTAATTTTCGAAGGAACTCGGTTTTGGAATGCTGGTTCGGTTTCAATTAATGTCTCCGCGACTGGCGTAGAAATGGGGGCTAGCTCCCTAGCTGCCTTGCTCTCTGGTGCAATTGAATTTTTACCGCCCACGCGGACCCAAAATAGTGTCCTCGCAACCGAAGGTCATGAATTTCATCTCTATGGGGGTCGTAACGCCATGGATGAGGCCCGATTTACAGAGCGTCTGCCTTATTTACTCTATTTTGACGGTTCTGTTAGCGGACTGGAAGTAGGGGCTCCCGTTGAGTTTAAAGGCATCAAAATTGGCTCGGTTCGCGATATTACGCTGGAAATTGAACAAGATACTGGGAATTATTATATCCCGGTTCTTATTGAAATCGAACCTCAGCGTATCGCTATTCAAGACTATGGGAGCAATAACGGATCTGCTCCCATACAACAAAATGTCTTGCGGCAGCGAGCCTTGGAATCGCTTATTAACAGAGGACTTAGGGCGCGTCTTAAATCGAAGAATTTCCTTACGGGGCAGCTGATTGTTGATTTGGATTTGTTTCCAAATAAACCGGCCATATTTGTCTCGCGAAATACGGATTATCAGGAGCTGCCGACACTCCCGACGGAACTTGAAGAAATTACAACGTCTCTCACCCGTCTTGTAGAAAAAATTGAAAAATTGCCCATCGAAAAATTGGCAAACTCGCTTATTCGGACAGCCGAAGGGTTGGAGGGAATTATAAGTGAGGGGCAGTTGATAGAGACAATCGGTGAATATAGAGATTTGGCAAAATCAGTAAGTTCCATGATTGATCAGGTAAATAAAGAAACCCTGCCGCGCATAAGCGATGCTGTGGATGAAGGTAAGGGTGCGTTAAAACGTGTTGATGAAACATTGAAAAGTGCGACAAAATTATTTACGACAGCTGATGCCGCATTATCTGATGGATCACCGCTCAAATATGATCTTACAATCATGATGCGGGAATTATCAGCTGCCAGTAGATCGGTTCGAAACTTGGCCGAATTTTTAGAACGTAATCCGAGTGCTCTCTTAGGCGGGAAAAAATAAATGAGAAAAAACATGACTTCAAAAATCAGTATTTTGTCCGTTGTATTGCTCTCTGCCGCAGCCTTACTTTTGGGAGGATGCGGTAACATCGTTTCGCAATCAACGCCGACAGAGTTTTACCGACTTCTGGAGGCAGATAACTCTCAAATCTCTCCGGTAAAATCGGAACTGCCAGATGGATTGCAGGTGGGAATTGGGCCGATAACAATTCCAGGTTACGTCGATCGCCCACAGATTGTCACTAGTGGCACCGGTGGTCGCCTGATCGTTGATGATTTTAATCATTGGGCAGAACCAGTACAGGAGAATATTGAGCGCATTATGGTTGCCAATATGTCCTCATTGCTCAGTCAGAAACAGGTGTTTCATTATCCCGCGAACTTCCACCCTGATCCTTCCAGTCTTCAAATCGCAGTAGAGATCACAAATATGATCCGTGATGAAAATGGGCAAGTTTATTTGTCTGCTCGCTGGAATGTAAAACGAATGCTCGACAACCGGCTCTTAGCCAGAGATGCAGTGAAATACCAATCGGTGCAGAATGATAAAGATTTTTCAGATTATTCCTTGGCACTAAGCGCACTTTTTGGGAAGTTGTCGGTGGCAATCGTTAAGTCAATAAACTCCGTCAGTAAATAATTTAAAATCAACAGCCTCCGTAGGAGTAGTCTGCGATGAACATTCTTTTTATTACCATTGATCAATGGCGCGCGGACTGGCTCGGCGCGACTGGAAATAAGGGTATTGATACCCCCAACCTTGATGAACTGGCAAAGCAATCTACGCTTTTCCGCAATCATTATAGTTGTTCTGCGCCTTGCGGCCCGTCCCGGGCAACATTGTTGACGGGAATGTACCCCACAAATCATCGGTCTATCGGTAACGGAACACCTCTTGATGCCTCCCTTACAAACTTGGCACTTGAGGCTCGGAAATCTGGATATGAGCCGACCCTTTTCGGTTATACAGACACCTCATCTGATCCTCGAACCAAGGATGCAAATGATCCGGATTTGAAGTCATATGAAGGTGTTCTAAATGGCTTTCAGGTGGGCGCAAAAATAGCGGAAGACTGCCGGCCATGGCTCGCAGATTTGATGTCAAAAGGTTATGAGGTCTCTGAAGCAGGTTATTCCATTTACGATCCAGACCCAGAATTTGACTTGCCTGAGGGGCGGCATTCAACATATGCACCTTCGCGTTTTAAAGCAGAAGACAGCGAAACCGCATGGCTTACCAATAAAATCAATGACTATCTGAAAACCAGATTTGGCGATCCATTTTTTTGCCATTTGAGTTATTTACGCCCTCATCCACCGTTTATTTCGCCGCCAGAATACCACGATAAATACAGGCCCGATGATATGACACGCCCAATTGATTTTGGTGACGTCGACGCGGTTAAAGATCGCCACCCAATGCTCAAATATGCTCTAGAGAATGTTGGGCAACCTCATTTTTTCAATGATAGTGCTGGTCTCGTAAGTGATTTGACAGAGTCAGAAGTTCTTCAAATACGAGCGACATATTCTGCATTGGTATCTGAAGTGGATGCAAATGTCGGACGGGTAATCAAAACTCTGAAAGACACGGGCCAATATGACAAGACAATGATTGTTGTAACGGCTGATCACGGAGAGCAGCTTGGAGACCATCATTTGTTTGGGAAGCTAGGGTTTTACGATCAGAGTTTTCATATCCCCTTGATTGTTAAAGCACCGGCCAGTTGGGATCAAAAACACAGAATAGTTGATGAATTCACTGAATCCGTCGATATCATGCCAACCATTTTGACGGCTCTGGGCCGGGCCGTTCCCTCCCAATGTAATGGCGCGAGCTTGCAGCCTTGGTTGCAAGGGGAGACACCTGAAAATTGGCGAGAAGCTGTGCATTGGCTATATGACTTTAGAGACATTGAAAATGGTTATGCTGAAGCACAGTTTGGATTAACCCACGATGAATGCAGTGTTCTTGTCTATAGGGATGAAAGCTTTAAATATGTTCATTTTGCTGCAATGCCGCCGTTGCTGTTTGATATGCGAAATGATCCTGACGAGATACATAATTTAGCGGAGGAGCCTGACTACCAGTCAGTGGTTCTGGATTATGCCCAAAAAATGCTGTCATGGCGTATGCGAAGCGAAAACAGTTCGCTTCACAATTATACAGTTACAGATACTGGGATGATTTCAGCCTAGAGTGTGATCGGGTTCGGGATATTCTTTCCAGCAAAGAAAGCGTCTAAATTATCAAGGCATTTGAAGCCCATAGCGTCACGTGTCTCGAACGTGGCGCTTCCGATGTGGGGTAGCACAAATAGGTTTGGAAGCGGCAGGTAGTTGGGATTGAGTTTTGGCTCATTCTCGAATACGTCAAGTCCTGCAGACGCAATTTTTCCTGTTTTCAAGGCCTTGATAAGTGCGGCATCCTCTACAATTGGGCCGCGAGCCGTATTCACCAAAACGGCGCCATCAGGCAGCATCGCAATTGATGTGTCATTTATCAAGTGATGGGTGCTGTCTGACAAGGGGCAGTTGATGGATAAAAAGTCACAGTGGGGAAGCAGCTCTTCCAAGGTTCCGTGATACGTTGCCTCTTCCAGTCCGCGTGCTGTTACGGGGCGGCGGTTATGATAGTGAATTTCCATATCAAATCCGCGAGCCCTCCTTGCAACGGCTTGTCCAATCCGCCCCATTCCCAGAATGCCCAGTTTCTTTCCGCTCATATGAACACCGAGGAACTGGGTTGGTGCCCAGCTTTCCCATGCGCCGTTTCGAAGTGTCTCAGCTGAACTATGGGCCATTCGCGCGGCTCCCAGCATGCAAAGAAGGGCGATGTCTGCAGTGGCATCAGTTAATACGTCGGGCGTATTCCCCAGAAGGATCCCGCGGTGAGTTGCTGCGGCGACATCTAAGTGGTCATAGCCAACTGAGAAAGTTGTGATCATTTTGACTGTCTTGGGCAGATTAGTGATCATTTCATCATCAAAACGCGAGGTAGAGTCGCAAAAAATAGCATCTGCTTGTTTTGATAGCGCCAGAATATCAACAGACGATAACGCAGCCAGTGTCGGAGTACCAACGATGTCATATGTTTTTGACAGGCGTTCCATAACGGCGTTTGGGAAAAGTCGAGTGGCAAGAATACGAGGTTTTACAGTCATGAATTTCTCAATTTACGTTGTAGGTTTTTGACCCATTACATTGCGAATGAATGTTGATGTTTCGCTCGTTGGGTTGGCTAAAGCGTTTACGATGCTGAAATGATCATGGTTCGAAAGAAGGGACGGTTTCGTCGAAGAATTCGGCCAAGCAGCATGGAGCGCAGAGCTCTGAGCTTCATATTCATCACCTTCGAGGCTTCCTACGATCGAATAAAATTGTCCATGTTTGGGGTCTTGATGCAGCACTGGACTGTGTTCTTTTACGTCACGGGCAGAAAGGTCAAGGTCGGCTTGCAAAAAACATTTGCTGATGGGAAGTAAATCATAAAGGCCACTAATACCAACAGCAGATCGAACGATTTGGTTTGGCAGGTCTTTGTTGAACTCTGTCCAGTTAGTTGCGAAACACATAGCCGCAATATGTCCGCCTGCGGAATGTCCAGATATATGGATATGGCTTTGGCGAATTTGCAGTTTATTTGCGTTTGTAAAAATATATGCAATTGATTGGCGGCACTGCCTTATGAGTTCAGTCATGTTAATGGCTGGTATAAGCCCATAATCTACAATAGCGGTTGCGATGCCTTGATCGGCAAAGGCACGGGCGACGAAAGTGTATTCGTTTTTGGATAGGGCTTTCCAATAACCACCGTGAAAGAAGATTTGTACGGGGACGGGATCATTTCCCATATTTGTCGGATATATAACATCCATTTCGAGGCCACTTTGATCATCAAAACAAATTGTTTCCATGTTTGGGTAGGCGTCTTTAGCCGCACGACATAAAGTCGATGCTTCTTCCATATAGCTTGAAAAATCGGAGACTTTCGCTCTGTTGTTGTACTCGTCATCAAGCTCGGCTTGAGTATAATTTTTATAAACGCTCGTTTTCAATGGCTTCGCTCCATGATTAGGCTGTTAGTTTTACGCGTATTTGCTTTGAAAAAAAGCTGTTTTTGTGCTTTTGCATTTATTTAAATAGGTTTATTCTGATCGTGAATAAAAAATAAGAACAAGCTCTAACAATAAGGGGGATCAAATGCCCGAGCCAATTACAAGAGAAGAATTCCTAGCGTCTAAAGGGACTGAATACGGTCCAGGCGAATGGTTTAAAGTTGATCAAGAACGCATTAACAAATTTGCTGAAGCAACCGAAGATTACCAGTTCATTCATGTGGACCCTGAAGCTGCGAAGGAAAGCCCGTTTGGCGGCACCATTGCACATGGTTTTTTGACGTTGTCTTTGCTTGCCTACTTAGTGCCGCAAATTACGCCAAAGGCTGACAATGTTAAAATGGGCGTAAATTACGGCATGAACAAGCTTCGGTTTTTGAGCCCAGTCGCTGTTGATAGTGAAGTTAGGGTTAGAAATAAAATTCTCGATGTGGTGGAAAAACGGCCAGGTCAAATACTGGTAACGTCTGAAGTCAGTATTGAAATTAAAGGTCAAGAAACACCAGCTTTGGTTGCTGAGTGGCTTGGGATGCAATTCCTAGCGGATTGATAAATTAACATAAAAAATTAAAGGAATAAAAATGAGCATCCGTTTTGATGGACGTGTCGCGATTGTCACAGGCGCTGGAAATGGCCTTGGTCGCTCCCACGCACTGCAGCTAGCAGCCCGCGGCGCTAAAGTCGTTGTGAATGATCTCGGCGGCGATCGCGATGGAAGTGGAGCTTCCAGCGATGCGGCGAAAGCTGTTGTTGCTGAAATTGAAGCAGCTGGCGGTATCGCGATTGCAAATGGCGCAGATGTCACCGATTACGCAGAAGTAGAGGCAATGGTTCAAGAGGCCAAAGCTGCTTGGGGCAGTGTCGATATTCTTGTGAATAATGCGGGTGTGCTAAGAGATAAATCTTTCAGTAAAATCGAGATGAAAGATTTTGATTTTGTGCTGGATGTTCATCTAATTGGTTCCGTAAATTGCACCAAGGCAGTATGGCCACTCATGAGAGAGCAAAATTATGGCCGTATCGCTATGACGACGTCATCAAGCGGATTGTACGGTAACTTTGGTCAAACAAACTATGGCGCTGCCAAAATGGGAGTGATCGGTTTGATGAACACATTGGTTTTGGAAGGCGGCAAATACGGCATTCACGTTAATGCTCTGTCTCCTTGTGCGGCGACGCGCATGACCGAAGACTTGATGCCTGAAAATCTGCTGGATCTGTTGACCCCGGAATCTGTAACACCAGCATTGCTGTATATTGTTTCAGAAGATGGGCCCAATAGAACAATTATCACAGCGGGTGCAGGGACATATGCTTGTACAAAAGTATATGAAACTGGCGGAATGTGGTTACCCGAAGATCAGCAAACGCCAGAAAAAATTGCTGAAAATTGGGCTGCAATTTCAGATCCTGATACGCAAACTGAATACACAAGCGGCAATGATCAAACACAAAATATGTTGACCAAAGCCGCCACTGGTCTTGGGATCAAATTGTCCTAACGCATACTGCGGATATCGGTACCTAAATTAGTAGAATTTAATTTTTTTCTTGTGCCGATATCCGAAATTAGTCTTTTTATAGAATAGTTTCTGTCCATTTGTTGATGCATTGTCTAAACTCATACGAAATTGGGAGGGGACGTGACACGAACAACTGGATCCAAGGGCGAGAATACCTTGATGGCGCTACGGGCAGCTGGACTTGAGAGGCTCTACAAACAGGGTTTCGACGGGATGACGTTGCGTGAGCTCGCAGCTGACGTCGGTATGCAAGCGGGATCGCTCTACAATCATTTCACAAACAAACAAGATTTTCTGTTCATGCTAATGCAGCATGTGATGAGTGATTTGATCAGTGCGTCTGAACTCAAACTTGAGAAAGCGCCTAACCCGAGGCAGGCTTTACTTGCTTATGTAGAGTGTCATGTAACGTTCCACAGTGAACGTAGAAAAGAAGTTCAAGTCAGTACAACAGAACTTCGTAGCCTTACGCCGGAAAATTATAGAATTATTATTGCCATGCGTGATGCCTATGAAAATCAGCTTTTGACCATACTTCATAATGGTAATGCAGAAAAATATTGGGCTAACTCAGATCCCAAAATTGCAACGAAGCTCATATTAGGTATGATGACAAGTGTTGGTGTGTGGTATCGTTCAGATGGACCGGTCGCGCTAGATGGTATCGTGAAAATCTACCAAAGCATGATAGAGAATTTACTGTCAGACGATATTGATACTGCGAAAATTACTGTTCAGAAGTAACATGGGTTAAGTTGGGAGTTTCGTTGAAACACTAGGCAGCATTGGAACAACTTCTAGGAATGCTTGAAGAAAAACTAGTTGAAGCACAAGCCAAAGTTAAGAAGCGGATACAAGAACTGATATTCCCGTTATTAGTTTTTATGGTCGGTGCGTTTGCTGTTTTGTTTTTTGGGATTTGGCAAAGTGTGAACCAGCTTGATCGGAGTGAAATTAAGGCTTCGGAGACCCTGTTTTACGCTATTTTACTAAACCAACGCGAGCAACTGCGGAGTTTAGTCGTTGATTCAAGCTTTTGGGATGCTGCTGTCGCTAATTTGGTCTTGGATTTTAACGGTCGATGGGCTGAAAATAATGTAGGTGCCTACCTACATGATGCTCACACTCTTTCGGGTACTTATGTGGTTGGTGACACTAATCAGACAATCTACTCGGTTCAAGATTCAGAAGTTACAAATGTCGGCCTGCTGGAAAGCTTTCCGGGAGTTGAGGACTTTCTCGAATTAGTACGTCTATCTCATCGTGATGGGACCGCAGATACTGGTCTTACAGAAATTCGAGCTGGGCAGAACGGGAAATTATTTTTCATTGCTGCTGCTGTTATAAATGCTGACTTTACTCAATTCGAAAAGGTCGATGAAGAAGCCTTGCAGCAATCACGACATGTTCTTTTGCTCACCAAAACCTTAGATCAGTTGTACCTAGACAATATTTCTAGATGGTATCCATTCCCGAAAATTAAATTTGAAAAAATGCCGGTTGAGATATCTGATGGCACGTCGTCATGGGACTTTATTTCAATAGATGGCGTCGCCATAGGTTGGGCGACTTGGCAAATGCCTTTGAGCGGTCATGAAGTTCTAGCGTCTACCCTAAAAACCATTTCTATTAGTCTCGTGGGGCTATTGATTTTAATTGTCCATATTGTTTATCGAGGAATGGATCTGAATAGGATTGCAAGCCAAGGCATAGTGGATTTCTCTGAGGCAAAGAAAATTACAGAAAACTATGAGAGAGCCATATCAGACCTTGGGCAGCGAGGTGCTTTCTATGAATTGTCTGTGGATGTCGCCTTTAAAAAAATAGCAATAAATGCAACAAAAACGATGCAAATTGATTTGGTTAGCCTTTGGCAAATCGGAGAGGATAAGACATCTTTACATAATTTATATTGTTTTAATACGATCCAAGGGGATCTGGCAACTACCAAAAAAATAGCTCTATCTGACTACCCAGAAATGATTGATGAGAATAGTGTACCGAAAATATTATGTACCTCCAATATCTGGGAGGAGCCCTCTTTATTAAATTTTGCAGAAACCTGCTTCGATACGAAAGAGCCTTTATCTTTCTTAGCTGTACCCGTTATTCGACACCAGAAAGTAACGGGCTTGGTGTGTTTTGCCAATTACGACGTCAATTTTGATTGGACTGAAGATCGGCGGCGATTTGCCTCTTCAATTGGCACCTTTATTTCCATTATTTTTGAAGTGCAGGCTCAGAAATTAATCGAAACTGAACTTAGAGATGAGAAAAATAAAGCGGAGGCCGCTAACGTTGCCAAAAATGATTTTCTGGCAAATATGAGCCATGAGCTGCGAACCCCCTTGAACGCGATTATTGGTTTTTCCGATTTAATTTCTCAAGAAATATATGGAAAATTGGGATCGGATCAATACCAAGAATATATTGCCGATATAAACACCAGTGGCCTTCATTTGCTGAGCTTGATTAATGAAATTTTGGATGTATCTAAAACTCAATCGGGAACATATGTGGTCTACCCTGAAGATGTAGATGTAGAGACTGAACTGGAAAATGTAATTCGCCTTTTAAGGGGTCGGTTTGCTGAAAAAGAGTTTGAGATTGATGTGAATGTTGAAAATGGGTCTGAGCGAATTTACGTCGATCCCAAAAGTTTCCGGCAAATCATCATAAATGTTCTGAGCAACGCAATTAAATTTTGCGAAGCCAAAAGCCAGATTTCTATTCATATTGTCCAGAAAGAACGCAATACCCAAATCTGTATCAAAGATAACGGCATAGGTATTCCAGAAGACAAGCTGTCTGAAATTTTCACACCCTTTGTTCAAGTCGAAAATATTATGAGTAAAAAGTTCGAAGGGACGGGCCTTGGACTGTCGATCACGCGGGCCCTAGTAGAGCTACACCATGGAAAGATTTCTATCCACAGTGATGTTGGGTTAGGGACGACCGTCACGATAGAAATCCCGGTGGAGTAACCCTCTGCTGGCCGAATTAGATTAGATGGAACAAATTCTCCTAAATAGATGCGGTTCATATGTGGCCAGTAATGATGAACTGCACAGAATAGTCTGCTAATGTTGGGGTTTGGAAAGATGATTTCTAAATTTGCGATTATTATGTGAATTTTTTGTGGAATTAGAGCAGTAAGAACAAAATAATTGCACCAATATTAAATGGCACACTTGAGCTTTTTTAAGAAACCACTACTGTGTTTGAAAACAGGGGCATTAGTGATCAAGCAGGTAGAATATTATGGAAGCAAGAGACGTAAAAACCATCGAAGATGCGAAGGCAATTGTCGAGGAAAGAGGTCTTGAGTACGTCAAGGTCGGGATCTTTGACATAGACGGCGTTATGCGGGGAAAATACCTCAAGAAGTCTAAGTTTTTTGGTATCTTGGATAAAGGGTTTGGTTTTTGTGATGTTGTGCTTGGCTGGGATGTGAATGACCAGTTATATGACAAAGAAAGCTATACAGGATGGAAATCTGGCTATCCGGATGCACAAGTTGTTCCTATTCTTGACAGTTGCCGTGATCTTCCCATGGAAGACAATATGTTGCTGTTTCTTCTTGAGTTCGCTGATCGGGCAGAGGGCGTATGTCCAAGGGGCACCTTGCGCCGTGTACTTAAAAAAGCTGCCGACATGGGATATGTCGCGACGGCTGCTTGCGAATATGAGTTTTTTGTCTTTAATGAAACACCAAAAAGCGTTCGGGAAAAGAATTACCGTAATCTGGAAACTCTAACACCCGGAAATTTTGGATATTCCATGCTTCGAGCGTCAGTGGAATCTGAGTTTTATGAACAATTGCTTGAACTCTGCGTGCAGATGGATATGCCGATCGAAGGATTGCATACGGAAACTGGACCAGGGGTTCTTGAGGCCGCCCTCGAATATGATGAGGCTCTAGCGGCAGCGGATAAAGGGGCATTGTTTAAAACCTATACTAAAATCTTGGCCCAGAAGAACGAACTCATGGCGACGTTCATGGCTAAATGGTCACCGGACTATCCCGGCCAAAGCGGACATATCCATTTGTCGCTTGCTAAAAAGGAAGGTGGGAGCGTTTTCCATGAGCCTGGCAAGGAAGACAGCATGAGCGATGCCATGCGCCATTTCATTGGTGGTCAGCAAGCCTTGATGCCGCAGCTCCTTGCCATGGTGTCACCCACAATTAACAGCTATACGCGACTGATACCGGGTTTTTGGGCGCCGACTGATGCCAGCTGGGGAATGGACAACAGAACTTGTGCACTCCGAGCGATCCCAGGGGATGCAAATTCCCAACGGGTTGAGTATCGAATTTCGGCAGCTGATATGAACCCTTATATTGCCATTGCGGCGGCGTTGGGTTCCGGCTTATGGGGAATTGAAAATAAAATCGAACCCACTGAAGGCATTGTGGGTAGTGCTTATGATCAAGAATTCCCAGAGCATCTTGCCCTTCCGAGGACTTTGGGTGAGGCCGCAGAAGCGTTGAAAAATTCGGAAGCGGCGCGCGAATTGTTTGGTGATGCATTCGTTGATCATTACGCGATTACACGAGATTGGGAAGAGCGGGAATTCCGTCGTGCTATTACCGATTGGGAAATGCAGCGCTACTTTGAAATTATCTAACTAAGCGCGCATAGGTGAGGCGAAATCTGTGTTTTTCTCTGTTGATCGTCATTCAAATATAAGTATTCAAGAACAGTTGCGCACTAAAATCGTTGCGGCTGTTCTTGATGGCCAACTATTGCCGGGGGCGCTTCTTCCCTCGACGCGGGCGCTTGCAAAAATTTTGAGTATCTCTCGTACAACTGTTGTCAGTGTGTATGAAAAATTGGCAGAGGATGGATTTTTAGTTGCAAAGGACCGATCAGGATTTTGCGTGAACCCAGATGCAAAACCGCTGAGGGGAGCTTCTGAAAAGCCAGACGTTGACATTGGTGAGGGTAGGACTAAATCACCCATCAATTGGAGCGCTCGATATAAACTCAGGCCAAGTGAGCAACGAAATATTCGAAAACCCAAAGATTGGCAAACTTACAAGTACCCCTTTGTGTTTGGGCAATCGGATCCCACGTTGTTTCCACTCGCCGCGTGGCGGGAGTGCTCCCGTCAGGCTATGAGTGAACTTGCGATGAGGGAGTGGTCTGCGGACGCTATTGCCGAAGACGAGCCACACCTTGTGCAAGAGATAAAATCCAAACTGCTCCCTCGGCGAGGAATATATGCGGATGATAGCGAAATACTAATAACGTCTGGGGCTCAGAATGCCCTTTTTCTAGTCGCCTCTCTGTTGATGGATAAAAACACAGTGGTTGGTATGGAAGAACCGGGGTATCCGGATGCACGGAACATCTTTGAAATTCAAGGGGCTGAAATTTATCCCATGCAAATTGATGTTGAGGGGGCTGAGTTGCCTGATATTAGCTCAAAATGTGACTATTTTTTTCTAACGCCAAGTCATCAATCCTCCACAACTGTGACCTTGTCTTCGTCGCGGAGAAAGGAATTCTTATGCGCTGCTGCCCTCAGGGATAGCGTCATAATTGAAGATGACTTTGAGAGTGAGACCAATTACCTCGGGGCTCCAGTCCCGGCAATGAAGTCAGAAGATAAAGAGGGGCGGATCATTTATGTGGGGAGTCTTTCCAAATCCATGTTCCCGGGCCTTCGGCTAGGGTATATCGTTGCGAACTCAAATTTTATTGAAGAACTTCGATCGTTTCGCCGATTAGTTCTGCGTCACGCTCCCAGTAACAATCAACGAACAGCGTCGTTGTTTATTGGGCAAGGGTTCCATGACACCTACATCCGAAAATTGAACCGTATCTATCTAGATCGATGGCAAACCATGCGAGATAACCTGGATCGATATTTGCCGGGGATGAGTATCAGTCCGACTTTTGGGGGAACTAGTTTTTGGCTGGAAGGACCTGAGGGCTCAGATTCGGAAAAAATCGCAGCAGATGCACTAAAGCAAGGGATCGTAATAGAGCCCGGGCTCCCTCATTTTAAGAACTCTGAGAATAAGAAGCACTTTTTCCGGCTTGGTTTTTCGTCGATTTCAAAAGAACGGATCCCCGAAGGTCTCAGGTTGTTGTCATTGATATTGGGCAAATGACCGTTCTGGTCTTATTCAATATTTAAAACTGGACCTAACCTGATTAATCTGCATCCTCTACCTAAGATACTAGACGGTGTCGCACGCTAACAGGCGGCCTGAAATTAGAACTGACGAGGGATCATCATGAGTTACAGCACAATCGAAGTTGAAAGAATGGGCGCTTCTTTGGGAGCTTACATTCACGGTGTGGATTTTTCAAAAAAATTGTCAGACACGCAGTTTCAAGATGTGCATGACGCCTTGGTTGATAATTCCGTTATCTTCTTCCGTGATCAGGACCTATCACGAGAAGGCCAAATGGAAATTGGTCGCCGTTTTGGAACACCGGAAGTTCACCCGATCGTTGAGGGATCAAACGATCATCCAGAACTGATTGATGTTTTAAAGCCAGCAGGCGAGGGTGCCTCATTCGGCACGGGTTGGCATACTGATAATACATTTTTTGAAAAACCAACAATGATTACAATGCTTTATGGAATTGAAACGCCTCCAGTTGGCGGTGATACCATGTGGGCAAGCATGGAAAAAGCGTATGACCATTTGTCCGATGGTATGAAGGCAATGTTGGCTGATTTGGTTGTCATTCATTCTGCTAAAGTGGCCTTTGACCCACGGACAACTGCGGAGAAATATGAAGGCAAGCATTCGCTCAAATATACCTACTCAGATGCAGTGAATGAAGAAGTTGAACATCCACTTATTCGGACGCATGATGTTTCTGGCCGCAAAAGTATTTTCGTAAATCCCATGTTTAGCATTCGCATCAAAGGAATGACTGAAAAGGAAAGTGCGCCAATTCTTCAGTATTTATACGATTTTTCAACGCAACCTGAATTTGCCTGCCGTTTCCGCTGGGAAGATAAGTCAATTGCCATGTGGGATAACCGCTGCACGCAGCATTATGCCATGAATGACTATGTGCAATACAAACGTCTAATGCGCAGAGTTACTATTGGTGGCGATACTCGTCCCGTTTAATCCGGCACAGTGAATTTTTAAGACAGGTTGCTTTCGATGGTAAACAGTAAAATTCGGTTTTTGGTTCTCGATGGATACCCAAAAGCACACCGCGGACCTTTGGCTGAAAACGGAGGAACGCTGGCGGGGGAACTTTATGCCAAACGGCTGAAAGACTGCGCGCCCGGCTGCGATACACATATAGTATTCCCCGCTGACGCCGATTGCGTTTTGCCAGCCGGAGACAGTCTTACGCAGTATGATGGTATTGTCTGGACGGGCTCCAGCCTCACCATTCATGATGAGCATGACGAACAGGTCGTGCGCCAAATCAAATTTGCACAAGCGGCTTTTGAAGCCGGTGTTCCCATGTTTGGAAGCTGCTGGGCCGCGCAAATGGCGGTAACGGCTGCAGGAGGACGATGCGCCCCTAATCCACGAGGTCGTGAATTTGGCTTAGCGCGCAAAATCGAGTTGAGTGCAGAGGGTCGAGGCCATCCGCTTTATGCTGGTAAACGAACTGTGTTTGATGGTTACACCAGCCACCAAGATGAAATCACGCATCTGCCAAGCGGCGCAGTTTCGTTGGCGGGCAATGCATTTACGTCTATACAAGCAGTAGACGTGACTTATCGGGGAGGCAGCTTTTGGGCGGTGCAATACCACCCGGAGTATGACTTGCATGAAATCGCAAGCCTTTGTCGTTGGCGCCGGGAGGCTTTAACAGCGCAAGGGAACTTCGCAACAGTTGCAGAAGCAGACATCTTCATTGAAAAGATGGAAGCCCTTCATCAAGAACCCGCACGCTCTGATTTACGATGGCAAATGGGCGTTGATGATGATGTCTTAAATACGGACGTTAAATGGCTGGAAGTGAGAAACTGGATCGCTGCCAAAATACTTCCGAACGCCAATTAATTATGAAAATATATTGCCTCAAATAATTATACGGCAACCTTGATTTTGCTGGCACCGATTTGATCAACAATTTCATCAGGGGGCATTCGATCCGTAATCAATAGGTCAATGTCGGCTAAAGCGCAGACATTGACCACGCCGGGTTTATTGAATTTGGTGTGGTCAACCGCGACGATAAGCTGTTCAGTTTGCGGAATAACTGCCCGTTTAAATTCAGCCTCAGATAAATCAAAATCTAGACATCCTTGCGCTGCATGAAGGGATCCCATGGATATAATCGCTTTTTGCGTCATAAACTGTTTGGCAAAAGCTACTGTTGAGGCACCGTAAGCCGCGCTGTCATCGGATCTGATTTCCCCGCCAGCCATAAAGACACGGTTATGGTTACGCGAACATAGCTCGCGGGCGACTTCCGTGGAATTGGTGACAATTCGGAGGTTCTTATATGGAATGAGTTCCTTTGCGAAGTAGCAAGACGTGCTGCCATTATCGATTAACAACGTCTCACCATCTTTTATAAGGCTCGCAATAAGTCTTGCGATTTTTTGCTTTTCATCGCGTTGCTCTTGCAGGCGGCTCAGGAAAGGAGGTTCTAGTGAATTATGAGGTAGCATGACGCCGCCATGGATTTTTTCAGCGGCACCAGTGGAAGCTAATTGCCTAATATCTCGGCGAATAGTCTCGTCAGAAACATTCAGGTGTTCGGCCAGTTCGATTACACTGCATGATTTTCTGACCTGCAGCACTTTCATAATTTCCAGCTGCCGTTTTGATTGTTTAATCATCAAAATTTAATCCACTTTAATTTCACCCATATTCGCGTGTAGCACAAAATGAGGAAATTCCAAATAAGAATGTGGAAGTCCAACTAAATTTGAAAATAATGTTGAGTTTTTGATGATATGCCCCTGAAGCCTCCTATGCCTTTATGGGAAATGTGAAAAAGGGGTTGAGGTGTGGGTACTAAAATGAGTAAATAACATCAAATTACGTGTTGAGCGATCAACCTTAATATGACCTTCCTGTTTAAGTGGATTTTATAAATGTCTGATAGTTTAAAATGTTACAGCCCCGTTGACGGCAGCCTTTATCTTGAACGCCCCTATATGTCATCTAACGACATTCCAGCGTTGATTAAAAATGCAGAGAATGCGCAAGCTGAATGGAAGTTGAAATCTGTTGCTGAGCGGTCATCATTGCTTGAAAAATGTGTGGCCAATTTTGTATCAAAACAAGATGCAATTGCAGGTGAACTCGCGTGGCAAATGGGTCGCCCTGTCCGTTTCGGTGCTGGTGAAGTCGGCGGCTTTAATGAACGGGCAAGTCATATGATTGCGATTGCTGAAGAATCGCTTAAACCTGTGGCTGTTGAAGAAAAAGAAGGTTTTACGCGTTATATCAAGCGCGAACCTGTTGGTGTTGTGTTTACAATCGCGCCATGGAACTTCCCATATATGACTGCGGTAAACTCCATTGTGCCGGCATTGCTAGCCGGAAACGCGATTATTCTGAAACACGCGACGCAAACGCATCTCTGCGGAGAGACAATGCAAAAAGCATTTGTCGAAGCTGGTTTGCCAGAAGGCCTATTTCAGCTCGTGGTATCCACCCATCAGTTGGCGGCTGAGATCATCCAGTCTGGTGGCGTTAATTTCGTTGCCTTCACAGGATCTGTTCCAGGCGGTGCTGCTATTGAAGCGGCGGCAGTTGGGAAATTCATTGGTGTTGGTTTGGAGCTGGGTGGTAAAGATCCTGCGTATGTTCGCGGTGATGCAGATCCTGCTTATGCTGCGGAGAATCTTGTGGATGGGGCCATGTTTAATTCTGGCCAATCCTGTTGCGGTATCGAACGTATTTATGTCCATGAGGATGTTTATGATGCTTTCGTTGAAAATGTTGTTCGGACTGTAAACGATTATAAATTGGGCTCTCCGCTCGACGCAGATACAACATTGGGCCCGTGCGTGAACGCAAAAGCAGCAGATTTTGTGCGTGGTCAGATTAAAGATGCTGTTGCCGCAGGCGGTAAAGCTCTGATTGATGCGAGTCGTTTCCCCGCAGATAAAGAAGGAACACCATATTTGGCGCCGCAAGTTTTGGTTGATGTTGACCACACAATGCGTGTGATGACAGAAGAAAGCTTTGGTCCAGTTGTCGGCATTATGAAAGTCTCGTCAGATCAGGAAGCCATTGCGTTGATGAATGACAGTGAATTTGGATTGACGGCATCTGTCTGGACCAATGACGAAGCAGCAGCTATCGAAATTGGAGATCAGGTTAATACCGGAACTTGGTTCATGAACAGATGTGATTACCTTGATCCAGCCCTTGCTTGGACTGGCGTTAAAAATTCAGGTCGAGGTTGCACCCTTTCAAGTGTTGGCTTTGAAAGCCTTACACGGCCAAAATCCTACCACTTGCGCACAAAAATTTAAGGATTGTACTATGTCTCTATCTATCGAACAGCTTTCTGGTAACTGGAATTATCCCACGGCTGTGCGCTTTGGCGTTGGCCGGGCGCAGGAAATTGGTGCCGCTTGTAAAGAGCTGGGAATGAAAAAACCTTTGCTGGTTACGGATCCAGGATTGGCAGGTTTGCCCATGATCAGTGATGCGGTTGCCTCCTGCAAAGACGCCGGATTGGATTGTGGTGTTTTTAGCAATATTAAACCAAATCCCGTCGGCGAAAACGTTGGGGACGGAGTGGCTATTTACCGGGAAAATGGTCATGACGGTGTTATTGCATTTGGTGGTGGTTCTGGTCTTGATGCTGCCAAGGCGATTGCACTTATGGCCGGTCAAGCCGGTGATGTTTTTGATTATGAAGATGTTGGTGATAACTGGGCGCAGGTGAAGCCTGAAGGTGTTGCGCCAATTGTTGCGGTTCCAACAACGTCTGGTACTGGATCTGAGGTTGGCCGGGCATCGGTTATTACAGATGCTGCAAACCACGTCAAAAAAATTATCTTCCATCCAAAAATGATGCCATCAATTGTTGTGGCTGACCCTGAATTAACCGTTGGATTGCCGGCTCATATTACGGCAGCAACGGGCATGGATGCTCTCTCGCATAATCTGGAGGCCTATTGCTCTCCTTTCTATCATCCTATGGCAGAAGGGATTGCGGTTGAAGGTATTCGCCTTGTGAAGGAATACTTGCCAACAGCGGTCAATGACGGAACAAACCTGATTGCCCGTAGTCAGATGATGATCGCATCAACCATGGGCGCAACAGCGTTTCAACGCGGGCTCGGTGGAATGCATGCCCTAGCGCATCCACTTGGTGCGCTGTACGATGCGCATCACGGCTTGCTTAACGCAATTTTGATGCCTTATGTGTTGATCCGTAACCGTCCAGAAATTGAAACCCGTATCGCTCGCTTATCATCGTTCATTGGGTTGGAAGAAGCGAATTTTGACGGCTTCCTTAGCTGGGTTTTAGATTTGCGCCAGCAACTCAATATCCCAAATGATTTGGGCGCCCTTAACATTGGCGACGAAAAAGCAGATCTAGTTGGCAAAATGGCTATTAAGGACCCAACAGCTGGAGGCAACCCGATTGCCCTAACGGCAGAAGAGTATACAGAAGTCTTCTTGAAAGCGGTTAAAGGCGATCTTGACTAAAACGTTTCTGGGAAAAAAAAGTAGGCCGCGCATCATTATTTGCGCGGCTTTTTTTATGCGTTCATGACGACCGTGATGATGCCAAGTGATAGTATGGCGGATGCTGCAAGCCGTCTGGCGATGGCCCCTTCATTTAGGAAATAGCCACCTAAAATAACGGATAGAGGAATGGAGGCCTGACGAACAGTTGTAACGGCGGCGACATCGCCGCCTTGAGAATAAGCCAAAAGTATCAGGACGTATGAGCCATAAATACAGGCCACCAATTTAAGGTGAAGAACCGGGGATTTAACGATCCTTGCAAGTCCCATGGCCGTCGGCAGTTTATTTCCATTCAAAACATAGACCAGAGCTAACAGTGGCCAGCATATTATCTGTACCCAGAAAAATAGGACCGGGGGTTCAATCTGTTGCATCAACTGAGAGTCGGACAGCGAATATATTCCGGTTCCGCAAAGAGCAAGTACTGCGAGTGATAAGGTCTTTGTATCATCAAATATGTTGACGCCACGCCGATATAGTAAAAGAACCGCGCCAAAAATTACTAGAAAAATACCGCCCAGTACAGGCAAGTCATAACTCGCACCCAAAAACAAAAAACTGAATGTGACAATAAACACCGGAGAGGCGCGAATGATCGGATAATACGCCGATAAGTCACCCCGTTTCAGTGTCGCGACCAGAGCGAGACTATACAGCATTTGCCCTAAAACAGAGACGAGGATTAGCATCCATTGGTCAGGACCTAGCCAAAAATCTGCACCGATGATCAATCCATGAATAAGCCCGACAAAGCCAATCATGAAGGCCATCGAAATAAACGCAGCCTCTGGTTCTGGATCCTTTTTGACCATGACATTCCATAGAGGATGTAGGGCCGCAGACAATAACACTAATAAAGTGACAGTGAGTGACAAGAGAAGATCCTTCGTACTGGCGGGTGGCTTATTCGGCCGGCGTGCTGTTGGTGTTGAAGAAGGCTTTGACGGTTTTCAAGTGTCGCTTTTCCTTAAGACACACAAGAGATTCTGTCATCGTAGCGTTACAATCAATTAATGGGACCGCTGCAAGTCGGGTATCATGGCCAAATTCGGGCCTGCTAACAATGCCCACTCCAATGTTGGCGGCGACGGCTTCTCTAGCTGCTTCCCGACCTTGAACTTCCATGGCGATTTTGATGGAAAGGCCTGCGTTTTCAAATTCACGTTCTGTTTGATTGCGAGTTCTCGAACCGGGCTCCCGGATAATTAAGGGGGCGTCAGATAACTCTTTTAGAGTAATCCCATCGCGAGCGGCGAGCGGATTTTGTTTCGAAACAAAAGCGACAAGTGGATCCTCGCACAAGATTACGGAATGAAAGCGGTCATCATCCGACATGTCAGCGACTATACCAATATCAAACGAGAAATCGAGAAGCCCTGATATGATTTCCTCTGCATTGCCGATCCGCATGCTAACAGATATGCCTTCGTAATTCTTTTTGAATTGTCCGATAAGGGGAACAACGTGAAGCGGGGTGTCTGCTGCAACGCTTAGGTTGCCCTTTTCCAATGACTGATGTGCCGATAACAAGTCAATTGCCTGTGCTTCCAACTGAAACTTCTTGCGCGTTATTTCCAATAACTGTTCCCCAAGGGGGGTAAGCTTTACGACCCGTTTATGCCGATGGAATAAAAGCACACTAAAGCGTTCTTCAAGCTTTTTTACCTGATCAGATAATGCGGGTTGGGTTAGGCCCAGATGGACAGCGGCTTTAGAGAAGCCGCCTTGCGTTGCAACGGCATGAAATGCGCGAAATTGAGAATAATACATAAGTCTCAGTGATGTAATTGATAAAATAAACAACTTGGATTTATATTATTGAGTGAGTTATTATAACGTCAAGCATAATTGCGACTGTGTTATGAAATTTGCTGGATATTGTGGGAGTATGTCGGCATAATTTGGAAATACTGCGCAATTGTAGTGGTTTCGTTCATAATTCCAATGTTTACACAAATAATTGGGCAATGGACGGAAGATTGGGAGATCGTCACAAAACGATAACAAACTGTATCTAGAAGGTTGCTCTGTAATAGGACAAACAATCGTCGCCTATTGATAATAAAAATGAGAGCCAACTTGGTACTTGTATATTTTATATGTCTAACAGAAGGGGTTTTGAACATGAAGTCACATATTATGAAAACCGTGCTTGCGAGTGCAACTGGCGCATTTGTTGGCGCAACAGCATTTGCATCAGTAGCGTCAGCGGCTGACACATTGACAGTTTATACGGCTGTTGAAGCAGAAGATCTTAAGAAATATGCAAAAAATTTCAATAAAGATCATCCAAATATTAAAATCAAATGGGTCCGAGATTCTACGGGCATTATTACGGCGAAACTTCTTGCTGAAAAAAATAATCCTAAAGCTGATATCGTTTGGGGTTTGGCCGCAACAAGCCTTATGCTTCTTAAAGAAGAAGGCATGCTTGAAGGTTATTCACCAAAAGGTGTTGAAAAGCTGGATTCTAAATTCCGCGATTCCGACAGCCCAACCAGCTGGACTGGTATGGATGCTTGGGTTGCATCAGTATGCTTTAATACAGTTGAAGCTAAAAAAGCTGGCTTGCCAGCACCAAAATCATGGCAAGATCTGACTAAGCCCGTTTATAAAAACCAGATCATTATGCCTAACCCGAACTCATCAGGTACTGGCTTCCTTGACGTTTCTTCTTGGTTGCAGATCTTCAAAGAAGATGGTGGCTGGAAGTTCATGGATGAATTGCATGTGAATATCGCACGTTACACTCATTCAGGATCAAAGCCTTGTAAACTGGCAGCTGCTGGTGAAATCCCTATTGGTATTTCCTTCGCATTCCGCGGCGCAAAATCCAAAGCTAAAGGTGCTCCTTTAGAAGTTATCGTACCATCAGAAGGTGTTGGTTGGGACATGGAAGCAACGGCTATCCTAAAAGGTTCCAAAAACATGGCAGCAGCAAAAACTCTTGCTGATTGGACTGTTACGAAAAAAGCGAATGAAATGTATAACAAAGGTTACGCAGTTGTGGCGTATCCAGGCGTTGCTAAACCAGTTAAGCATTTCCCAGCTGAAATCGCGACAAGCATGATCGACAACGATTTTGCGTGGGCAGCATCTAACCGTAAACGCATCCTGTCTGAATGGCAGAAACGTTACGATTCAAAATCTGACCCAAAATAGTCGGAAAAGATGTCTAAAGGAGGCCTTCGCTTGATTTGAGCGGAGGCCTTCATTTTAATCGCGGTCGCCCCTGCCGGATAAGTGTGAGCTATAGTATGAAAAATAATACCGACAACCAACAGGACGAAACCTATCTTCAAGTCCGTAACGTCACGAAAATGTTTGGAACTTTTGCAGCGCTCAAAGACATCTCACTCGATGTAAATGAGGGAGAGTTTGTTTGCTTCCTCGGACCTTCGGGATGCGGAAAAACAACTTTGTTACGCGCAATTGCGGGCCTCGATATTCAGACCCATGGTAAAGTTTTCCAGGGCGGACGTGAAATTTCCGATCTTCCCGCCTCTGAACGCGATTTTGGGATTGTTTTTCAATCTTATGCGTTGTTCCCAAACCTCTCAGTCAATGACAATGTTGGCTACGGCTTGGTAAATGTAGGGACAAGTAAAGCCGATACTCATGCAAGAGTAGTGGAGCTTCTCTCATTGGTTGGTTTGGAAGATCAAGGCGATAAGTATCCCGCTCAATTATCAGGTGGTCAGCAACAGCGTGTTGCACTAGCACGTGCGCTTGCCATGTCTCCAGGACTTCTTCTACTTGATGAGCCACTTTCTGCGCTGGATGCCAAAGTTCGTGTGCATTTACGCCATGAAATGAAAGAGCTCCAGCAACGCTTGGGCGTCACAACCGTTATGGTGACACATGATCAGGAAGAAGCCCTGACGATGGCAGACCGAATTGTTGTGATGAATGATGGGAATATCGAACAAGTCGGCACACCAGAAGAAATTTATGGAAGTCCGGCCAGCCCATTTGTGGCAGAATTCGTTGGTACGATGAACTTCCTTAAGGCGACTAAAGGCGAAAATAGTCAAATTATGTTGGGAACTCATACCCTGACACTTAATGATGCTGAAAAAGCAAAATTGAACGGATCGTCTGTTCTTGCTTGCGTTCGCCCAGAAGATATTCTTGTGCGTGGCGTTGATGACAGCACGGCTAATTCGTTCGACACAAAAGTCAAAAGCCTAGAATTTTTGGGATCATTCTGCCGGGCCACCCTAGTTTACGGCAAGGATGATACGGAATTACAAGCAGACTTCTCGATTAACCTTGTTCGTGACAAGGGCGTGGAAGAGGGCGGTACTGTTCGCATAGCGCTTCCAGCAAATAGTATTCATATTTTTTCAGCCAGGTGAGTAATATGACAGAT
>Ga0209826_1000070_pt1 | contig 65331 bp, 66 predicted proteins | sample GOMGulsemesocosm_5_FD_184637 | JGI IMG/M metagenome (GOLD analysis project Ga0209826, IMG submission 184637) | Methane-oxidizing microbial communities from mesocosms in the Gulf of Mexico - GOM15C Gulf of Mexico (SPAdes) (version 2) | ecosystem: Environmental > Aquatic > Marine > Cold seeps...
AGTTGAGTGACTTTTAGTCACGAAAAACTAACTTGAGTTAGTCTCTTCTTTTAGTCGGCTTTAGCCGAAACAACGACTTTCAGTCGTAAGTCAAACTATGGACTTTAGTCCATAGTTTGTTGATTTTTCTTGATCTTTTTTTGAATTCTGTTCCTCGCCTATTTTTAATAGCATCACTATGATTTTTCATGACATGGAAAGAAGTGTCAGGAAGTTTTACACATAAAAAGAGTGGATTTATGATTGATAGGTCATTCTTAGCCATTTTAAGTATTTAAATTATCCCAAAATTTTAGAAGGTATATCTATTTCACCGTTTTAAGAAGGGGAATAATACTTGAATATGCTGTTTAAACTCAAGTTTTTAGGGGGCTGCCTATGACTTGTGCTTTAAGTTTCGGTTCCAGAAATTTATAGAAAAAAGGGTTTGGCTTGAAATAGAATAATGTCAGTAAATTTTACAAAAGGATAAAAGGTGAAAAAAAATATTTTAATATTCAATAAGTTAGTTTTTGGCATTATTTTTGCTTTCTCTGTTGCTGACTGTTAATAGCTTGCTGTCAGTAGTACTACTATGCATGTGGAAGTTGTTTCCATAAACAATACATTTTTTTGGAGTTAATAATGAGAATAAAGAATAATATTTTACCTTGCTTACTAGCAACTGTTCTAATGGGGTTTGGATCAGTAGCTAATGCAACAGGTTCATATCTGTCAAAATTTGAATATACAGGTGATTTAACTATTACAGGTTTTATGGGAACAGCTATTAACCCACTCGCTACTGACGAAGATTCTTCAACAATGAATTTTTCATGGGAAATTGATAACTCGGTAGGTAATTTTCATGATGTGATGCATGCTGGGGCGACACCTACAGTAACTACAGGATCAGGGACTGTATTCTTTGGAACACCTCTTGGCAATGTTGCATTGGATATTAGTTTTTTAGCTGATTTTGCTGAATTTTTAGATGAAGGTCATGTAGATTTCCCTAGTGGAGTTGCTCCTGCAGTAAGTGCAAGTTCAGGTAGTTCACTTTTTTCTACTGGTATAGCTACAAGTGTTTTTGGGGCAGTTATCGATTCAACATTTGAAATAAATGCATTTGTTTTTGATAACAATGTTATTTCAATGGATTTGACTGAAATATCAAACCCTGGCGCAACTGCTAGTTTAGGTGCTGTGCTTGCTACTGGCCCTGATGATCATTTTGTTCGTGGGTTTGAGATAAGTGCCGAAGTTTCCGCAGTGCCAGTTCCTGCCGCTGTATGGTTATTTGGAACTGCTCTTTTAGGACTTGCTGGAAGTAGAAGAAAACTAATTTAATAAGTACATGCTCTATATCAATTATAGGTTATAAAGAATTAGTGAATTTTTGAGGGTTCTATTGGTAGATGAGGCCAATAGAACCCTCCTACCAAAAAAAATATAATTTTGCTTAGATACTTTTTAGCCTGTGGTTGCTTAACGATAATATCCGAATACACCAGGATGAAAATTCGGCTTTTTAATTAAATTTTTTCTAAGATCCCCCCCTTTTTTTAAATATCCGTTGAACTATACTATAACTTTTGTCGAAATAAACTTTCGGCAAGGTAAGGTTTTTCTATGTTTTAAATGAAGAGAGGAGAGCCTGTTTTACACGTTGATTTTTTGTCAGATAAATATTGAATCTGGGCTTTTTTTGGTAAAAGAGGTGTTTTTTAGTACCTTTGATTTATGAGCTCATTCGTTGATGGTGGTTTGAGGTAAGCTAGAAAAAAGATTATTAAATTAAAAAATTTTTCTACTTTCTTCTACAATTCAATTGAATGCTTTTTAAAGGATATATAAAGAAAAGTAGAGCAACTTATATAAAAACTATAAAAAACTTACTATTACTTTAACGAGAGATAAATTAAATTGTTTAATAATATATTGGTAGTCTGTATTGGTAATATTTGTAGGAGCCCAATGGCGGAAGCTATTTTTAAACAAACTTTAACAATTGATTGTCATATTAATTCTGCAGGACTTCATGCGTTAGAAGGGTATCGGCCAGACCCGACTGCAATACAGCTTATGCAAGAAAAGGGAATCGATATTTCCAAGTATCAAGCAACCCAGTTAAATCAGACTATAATTAGAAAATCAGATTTGATTCTAGTGATGGAGAAAAATCAAAAAGAAATGATTGAGCACAAAGAGCCTAGTGCAAAAGGACGTGTTTTTAGGCTAGGTGAATGGGGTGAATTTGATGTGGCAGACCCATATAAACAACAACGTAAAGCATTTGAAGATGCATTGCAGCTAATTGAGCAGGGTGTTAATGAATGGGTCAAAAGAATTTAGTTAATTTTTATAAAGTTGGTAAAAATTCATGCTGGAATTAAGAAAGTAGAAATAATGCAAAGATTATTTTAAACAATAGATTTGGACAAAAAATGAGAATTAAATTTTTAATACTTACAATAATTTCTGTAGGTTTATCGGGATGCTCTGTTGTTCCTGGTATGCATATGAGTCAGTTCTCTGATGAATCTAGTGTTGATATGCCTGTTGATGAAAATAACAAACAGATTTTAAAAAAGCTAAATATTCAGACTATTACTGCGCCTCTTATTATAGAAATAGAAAAAGAATTTAATAATCGAAGCTTAGGCGCTGATAATGTCGCTAATCATTATTTTAATTATCGCATTGGCTTAAAGACAGAAAAAGGTGTGCCAGCAAAAGAGGCGTACCAGCAATATCGAGTAGGCCCACGCGATATTTTAAATATTACTGTCTGGGAGCATCCTGAATTGACAATTCCAGCGGGTGAATTCCGCTCGGCTGAATCGGCGGGTAATGTCGTTGGGGAAGATGGGACTTTTTTCTACCCTTATGTTGGTGTTGTAAAAGCTGCGGGACATACAGTAGAAGAAATTAGAGAAGAACTAACGCAGAAGCTATCTAAATATATAGAACGAGTACAGCTGGATGTACGGGTAACTTCTTATCGTAGCCAACGGGTTTATATTGTTGGTGAAGTAGAAAACCCTGGAACACAGCTTGTTAAAGATATTCCTTTAACGGTATTGGAAGCGATTAATAATGCAGGTGGTGTGACGGTAGAATCTGATCGTCGAAGTATTACCCTAACAAGAGCTAATAAAACATACAGTATTAATTTATTAGCTTTGTATGAAGGAGGGCAGACAAACCAAAATGTTTTATTACAACATGGTGATGTTTTAAATATTCCTGACAGACATTTTAATAAAGTGTTTGTACTTGGGGATACAAATGCTTCAGGAAGTTTATTTATGAATAAAGGGCGGATGACGTTAACAGAGGCAATCAGTAATGCAGGGGGGGTTAGTCAAACAACATCTGATCCCGCAAGAATTTTTGTTTTTAGAGGAGGGCTTGGGAAGCCAGAAATTTTTCATTTAGATGCAAAATCACCAGATGCATTATTGCTAGCAGATCGATTTCCGCTTCAACCCCGTGATGTTATTTATGTTGACCGTGCTGAAGGTGTCCGCTGGAACCAAATTATTGCACAAATACAACCCACAGTTTCATTGTTAAATTCCTTTGATGGCGCTCTAAAAATGCAACCCTTTATTGGACAGTAAATTAACAAGGCTACCAATAAGACAATACTGATTTTTGTAAATCTGTGCTTGTATGGGTAAGTTTAAAATAACATTACAAAACAATTTCTCAATAAAATTAAGATTAAATGACAAATAATTTATTAGAAAATAATCAGAATTTAAATAAAAATGAAAGCCAGGATGATGATGAGTTAAATTTGGGAGAGGTATTCTCCACCTTAATGGAGAATAAATGGCTGATTATTTTTTTTACAATCGTCGCATTAATGATTGGTGTTTCAAAAGCTTTTTTGGCAACGCCTATTTATAAGGCTGATGCGATGTTACAAGTTAAAGAAAACCCTTCCTCATTGAGTACTTTGGAGCCAGTAGCTGGATTATTAGATAAAAAGCTTCCTGTGCAAGCAGAAATAGAAATAATTAAATCCAGAATGATTTTAGGTCAAGTTGTTAAAGGCCTAAATTTAGAAATTATTGCCAAACCAAGATATTTTCCAATAATAGGCAAGGCAATAGCTAGACGATTTCAACAAAAAAATAAAGATAAAATTTCTGCTCCCTTGTTTGATTTTAATGAGTATGCCTGGGGGGGAGAGCAGATTCTTGTTGATACTTTTGATTTACCCAGTAGTTGGGTAGGTAGAGAGCTTGTCTTAATTGCAGGTACAAAGGGGAAGTTTCAAGTATTTTACAATAATAAGCTTTATGCCAAAGGTGAAGTTGGGGCGATAGTTAGTAATACACAAGACCAGCCAATATTCCGCTTATTTGTATCAGTGCTTAAAGCACGCCCAGGGACTCATTTTATATTACAAAAACAAGCAGAAATAAGAGCTATTAATAGTTTGCAACAGAATTTGGCTATTTTAGAGAAGGGTAGAGGAACGGGTATACTCGGTTTTTCAATGGAATCGGCCTCTCCAGATTTAGCCATGCAAGTGTTAAATAAAACAGCTAATGTTTATGTGCGAATGAATGTAGAAGATAAATCAGCTGAAGCCCAAAAAACATTAGATTTTTTACATAAGCAATTACCTATTATTAAAGAACAGCTAGAAATAGCGGTGACAGTGTTAAATGAATATCGTTTACAAAAAGGTTCTGTCGATTTAACTATTGAAACACAAAGTATTTTAAATAGTGTTGTGGAAACAAGAACCCAAATAACTCTTTTTCGGCAAAAAAGAGATGAGTTACGCCAGAATTTTACGGCATCTCACCCCTCTGTCGAAGCTATTGACAAGCAAATATTCAGATTAGAGTCTCAAATAAGAAAGCATAATAAAAAAATTGCAGAACTCCCAGAAACCCAACAAATAATTTTAAGGTTATCAAGGGATGTCAAGGTAAGTGAAGAGTTATATACATCTCTACTTAATAGTTTGCAGGCGATAAAAATATCTAAAGCGGGCACAGTAGGGGATGTAAGAATTATTGACTATGCTGTATTGCCAACTAGCCCAGTTAAGCCTAAGAAAGCAATTATTATTGCAATTTCGATATTATTAGGTTTGATTATTGGAGTAGTTATAAGCTTTATTCGTAAGGCCTTAAACCAAGGCGTGGAAGATCCTGACATTATTGAAAAAAATCTTGATGTACCAGTTTATGCCACGGTGCCACATAGTGAGCTTCAGAAAAAGTTAAACACACAATTAATGAAAAACAAACAGTATGCAGACCGTCCACTTATATTAGCGCTAGAAAATAATGAAGAGCTTTCAATAGAAAGTTTGCGCAGTTTGAGGACGACATTACATTTTGCCTTTCTTGAAGCAAAAAATAATATCATAATGATTACTGGCCCAAGCCCTGGCGTAGGAAAAACCTTTGTTTCGACAAACTTAGCAGTGGTACTAGCCAATGCAGGGAAAAAAATATTATTAATTGATGCAGATTTACGGAAAGGTTTTATCAATAAGACAATGGGTATAAAGAGAGATAATGGCCTGTCAGAATTAATTTCAGGTACTATCTCACCTGATGAAGCAATTCACACTTTAGAGGCTGTTAATATAGATTTTATCCCTACAGGGGCAATACCACCAAACCCCTCAGAATTATTATTGCATGAGCGCTTTAAAGAGTTATTAGAGGGAATTGGACAAAATTATGACCATATTATTATTGACTCCCCACCTATTTTAGCTGTAACTGACGCATGTATCATCGGCCGAATGGCAAGTGCAACTTTGATGGTTATCAGGGCAGGAGAGCATCCATTAAAAGAATTGCAACAAAGTGTAAAGCGTTTAAAACAAAATAATGTAGATTTAAAAGGAATCGTTTTTAACGATGTAAAACAGACATCATCACGATATGGATATGGATATGGATACAGTAAATATGTCTATCAATATAGTTATAAAAAATAAAGAGACAAATCCAATGACTATTCAAGTCAGAGACTTATAAAATATTGATGAAAGCATCGTTTTATAGGTAGGAGGCGCCTTTAGGCTGCGACCAAAATAAAAAGAGGTCAACAGCATCTTTCTGTTAGAAAGATCCCTCCTACTGATATAAATAATTAAGGAATTTGCTGTTTTTATAAACTTGTGGATTATATAGAACAACCTGATTACCCATGAGTTTCAGCTAAACTTGGAGGGTGCGAAAGTTTTTCTCTTAAGCCATCTCCCTCAGGTGGCGCGAGGGCTTAAAGCACCTTAATTGTATGGTTAAGGGCTGGCTGAAGTTTATACGTAATCAGGTAGAACTATGAAAATTATATTTATCTCTACTTAATGGCTTGTCAGTAAACTAGCTAAATATTTATACAAAATAAAAATAGGATTGTTAATGTTATCAAATGCAAAAATTGCAATTATCGGTTTAGGCTATGTTGGCTTACCCCCCTAGCGCATGCCTTTAGCAGTAAATATTTAGTGGTTGGTTTTGATATTACAGCATGGCGAATAGATGAGTTAAATAAAGGCATTGATCGCACACTTGAATTGAGTGAAAAACAAGTTAAAGAATCACTAGACAATAAGATAAAGTTTACTAATGATTTAAATGAAATATCCGACTGTAATATTTATATTGTTACAGTCCCCACACCCATTGATGAACATAAACGTCCCGATTTGACGCCATTAATAAAGGCAAGTGAATCTATAGGCAAAGTATTAAAAAAAGATGATATTGTCATTTATGAATCTACCGTTTACCCTGGTGCAACAGAAGAAGACTGTGTGCCTGTTCTGGAGAAATTCTCGAGGCTAAAATTTAATCAAGATTTTTATTGTGGCTACAGTCCAGAAAGAATAAACCCTGGTGATAAAGAACATACGGTTACAAAAATTCTTAAAGTAACAGCTGGGTCAACACTCGAGATAGGCAGCAAAGTTGATGCACTGTATGCCAGTATTATTACCGCTGGCACCCATTTAGCACCTAGTATTAAAGTGGCAGAAGCCGCTAAAGTAATAGAAAACTCACAAAGAGACATTAATATTGCTTTTGTAAATGAATTATCAATTATTTTTAACAAATTAAATATTGATACTCAGGCAGTATTAGAAGCAGCAGGAACTAAATGGAACTTTTTACCCTTTCGGCCTGGTTTGGTTGGAGGACATTGTATAGGTGTTGACCCATATTATCTGACGCATAAAGCGCAGCAAGTTGGCTATAATCCAGAGATAATTCTGGCTGGTCGCCGCCTTAATGACAATATGGGAATATATGTGGCCAGTCAGGTCATAAAATTAATGATTAAAAAAGGGCATAAAATTGAAGGGGCAGAGGTTTTAGTTTTTGGCATTACATTTAAAGAAAACTGCCCTGATATTAGAAATTCGCGAGTGATTGACGTAATAGAAGAGTTAAAAGAATTTGGTATTAATATTGCCGTGTATGATCCGTGGGCCGATAAACAGGAAGTAAAGCGCGAATATGGATTAGATTTAATTGAAGATTATGAGCTAAACAACTATAAAGCAATTGTTTTAGCCGTTGCGCATAATGAATTTAAACAGCTAGAAATTAAATCAAATAAGCAGCAAGTTGTTTTTGATATTAAATCAACACTTAATATTAATGATATAGATGGAAGATTATAAAATGACTGTGCCTTTGCACAGCTAATTAAGCAATTTAAAACAGAACAATAAAACATGGCTGGTTACGGGGAATGCAGGTTTTATCGGTTCAAATCTGACAGAGTTTTTGCTTAAACATAATCAAAAAGTAGTCGGTTTGGATAACCTGTCAACAGGCCATCAATATAATATTGATGATGTAATGTTATCTGTGGGCAGTAATGCGGCTAAAAACTTTACCTTTATTAAAGGTGATATTGCAGATATAAATATCTGTCAACAGGCTTGTAAAAATGTTGATATTGTTCTTCATCAAGCCGCACTAGGTTCGGTTCCCCGTTCAATTGCAGATCCCATTACTTCAAATCAATCCAATGAAACGGGTTTTTTGAATATGCTAACGGCGGCTAAAAATGAGGGCATTAAACGCTTTGTTTATGCCAGTTCTAGTTCTGTTTATGGGGACTCTAAAGAATTACCCAAGGTAGAGGAGCGAACAGGAAACCTGCTATCACCTTATGCGGTGATGAAAATGACAAATGAACTCTATGCAGGCGTTTTTGCAAAAAATTATGGCATGGAAACTATTGGCCTTCGTTATTTTAATGTATTTGGTCGCCGCCAAGACCCCAATGGTGCCTATGCCGCTGTTATACCGAAATGGGTAGGGTCTTTACTAAAAGGAGACGATGCTTTTATTAATGGGGATGGTGAAACCAGTCGAGATTTTACCTATATTGATAATGTTATACAAATGAATCTATTAGCGGGCACAGTAAATAATTCTGATGCATTTGGCGAAACTTTTAATGTTGCTGTGGGTGGGAGGAATACCCTAAATGAACTTAATACTCATAGAGCCGATTACCAACAACAATCAGCAATTTACCGTGGTTTTAGAGAGGGAGATATACGTCATTCCAACGCAAATATAACAAAAGCACAAAATCATGTAGGTTATGCGCCTACACACGATATTTATCAAGGTATGGCAGAGGCAATAGAGTGGTATATTGAAAAGCTGTGTTAATTCAAACGAGTTATAAACCTTGTTTTATCAGGTACTAAATTTAACAGCTCCCCTTAAGGGGAGTGTAGTAATGACATTAAGATAAAAGGAATATGTAAACGGTAGGAAGGGCCTATGGCCGCGTCTGATAAAAGTCAAGAGAATCGCGACCAACGGCCCCTCCTACCACAATGCTTATATCCCTTAACTTAACGACATTGGGGCGTAGATATCTACACAATAATACCTCAGCTTTAGAAATGTTATCTTTTTGCCCAAGTTCTTTGTATGATAAAAAGAAAATACTTGTGTAGCTACCTATGTCTGCTAGAGAGGACTGAGGGGGGGAGGTTAGGATAATATCCACCCACGGGTGTGGGTAAGAAGAGCAATGCAATAGCAATTGCCGAGTGGAAAAAGACACTAATATAACTTAAAAATCAATAATATAGAGACTAAGCAATGAGACTAGAACAATATGAAATAGACAGTATTACTTCTATTGCAAGCACTATATTTGGCAAAGGATCAAAAATTATTTTATTTGGTAGCAGAGTGCATGATAATCTAAATGGAGGCGATATAGACTTATATATTCAACCCACAATAAAGAATGCTCTACGCGAAAAAAAAATAGATTTCCTAATTTCTTTAAAAGAAAAAATAGGCGATCAGAAAATTGATGTTATTTTAGAAAAAGATAAATCAAGACCAATAGAACAAGAAGCAATAAGAAAAGGCTTAATACTAGAATGAATTCTTACAAAGAACAATCATTTAAAGAACAAATACACGAATGCCACAAGCATATACAAAAAATAACGATTGCCAAACAGCATTTATCAAAATATATGCCTTTAACAGTAAAACAGTACTCCAATTTAAATGATATTGATTTGAGTTTTGTAGATCAATTAATTTTTAGGTTCTCAAAACTACAGGACACATTAGGTGAAAAAATATTTCCTTCTGTTCTAACATTATCTGAAGAAGATATAAAAAGGAAAACTTTTATAGACATCTTAAACAGGCTTGAAGAGCTAGACATTATTAACAAAAATGAATGGCTAAAATTAAGAGAAACTAGAAATGAGATTGCCCATGAATATTCATTTAATAAAGAAGAGGTGATTGAAAGCATTACTAATGTTTTCAATGCCTCTAGTGATCTAATAGAATTTTTTAATGATACTTATCTGTTTTGTCAGCAAAAGTTTACTTTTTTAAACTCAATTAATTAAATATAGCTGATCAAGAAAGTACATTTCAATTCACTTAGGGGATAAAAATGCAATGGCAAGATGTGTTAGCAGACAAATCATTACATGATTTACCATACAAAATAGAACTTAATGAAAAAGGCTTAATAGAAATGTCTCCAGCATCTTTTATTCATAGTTTGTTGCAAGGAAGATTAACTGCGTTATTATCTAATCAATTAGACGGAGAAGTATTTACTGAACTTGCCGTACAAACAGCAAGAGGTGTGCGTGTACCTGATGTAGCCTGGGGGTCAAAAGAATACGTAAAAAAACATATAAAAGATGTATATGCATTATCAGCGCCAGAATTGTGTATAGAAATCATTTCCCCCTCGAATACACCAGAAGAAATGAAAGATAAGATCAATTTATTTATAGAAGCAGGAGCAATAGAAGTGTGGATAATTACGGAGAGCGGTCAGGTTTCATATTATAACCACCAGGGTCAGCAAATTAAATCAATTTTCGATATAGACTTGGGAAAATTGGACTAAGTGATAAATTATGATTAAAAACCGTATCTAGCGTACTGGTCGACCAGTATAGAAACATCCCATATAAATGTACGCAAAGCAGTAACAGAGCATGAAAACAAAAAGAAAACTAATCACCTTTGACTGGGCAATAAAACGCCTATTACGCAGCAAAGCCAACTTTGGCATACTGGAAGGCTTTTTAAGTGAACTGCTGAAAGAAGATATCACCATATTGGATGTACTGGAAAGTGAAGGCAACAAAGAACAAACGCAAGATAAATTTAACCGCGTAGACTTAAAAGTACGCAATAGCAAAAAAGAAATCATCATCATAGAAATTCAATATGATAGAGAATACGACTACTTGCAGCGCATATTCTATGGCGTATCAAAAACAGCCACAGAATATATGGAAGAAGGCCATGCCTACTCAACCATCACAAAAGTTATTTCAGTCAATATTCTCTACTTTGATCTAGGCAAAGGCACAGACTATATTTACAAAGGTACGACAAAATTTATTGGGCTACACCAACATGACCAATTAGAACTGACCGAAAAACAAAAAGAACTGTTCAAAAAAGATAAAATAGAATCCCTGTTTCCCGAATACTATTTGATTAAAATCAGTCAATTTAATGATATAGCTAAAGATACATTAGATGAATGGATTTATTTTCTAAAGAATGAAGAAATAAAAGAAAGCTTCACCGCAAAAGGGCTTAAAGAAGCACAAGAAAAGCTAAGCATTATGAAACTGCCCGAAAATGAACAACAAGCCTATGAACATTACAAAGATGACTTGCATTATCAAGCCAGTATGTTTGAATCCTCTTTTGGCGATGGATATTACGAAGGAAAAAAGAAGGGAAAGACCGAAGGCAAGGCAGAAGGAAAATCTGAAGCAACTGAGTATATGATACTTAATATGGCAAAAGAAAATATTTCGATAAAAACAATAATGATAGCTACCAGGTTAACAAAAGAAGAAGTTGAATTTATTTTAGGTAACTGTGATGGGGAATATACAATCAATCGAGTCTGACCCCTTTGATTATTCAGTAAAATCAAGTTGGCTGACCCCATGATTTAATTAGCTACCGTTAAAATGGCAGAAGCTCATGGGGAATCAGGTTAATGTTTAAATACTGATATCAATCGAGTCCGACCCCTTTGATTTTTTAATAAAATGATAAAAAACTTACAATAGGTAACTAATATTAAAAACACAAAGATCATATGAACACTATTTTTTAAAAAACTAAAGGTGCCTTATGTTTTCTGGTATAGAAACAATTTTTAATTACTCAATTCTTCTCAAAAAATGACAGCCATCAATAGCAAATTATTAATGTTTGTAATTATTTTATTTATCTCTTTTAATTCCTCGGCAGAAGAACAATGGCGTCTAATTTCTGAAGTAGGTAATAAACCACAATTACAGACCCAGCTCGGCTCCATCGATTATGAATATGAAATACTCAAAACTGAAGTGACAAATCGTTTGTATACCGAGTTTCTCAATGCGGTGGCTGTAACTAGTGATCCACACCAGCTATATACCCCCTTAATGGAAGAGCATTTTTGGGGAGGCATCAGGCAATTAAAAGCTGAACAAGGCTATCATTATCAGTGTAAGGATGGATACGAAGATTTACCTGTTGTATTCGTATCATGGTTTGATGCAGTGAGATATGTAAACTGGCTTCACTACGGCAAACCCAACTTTGGAGTGAGCATTTTAGGAACAACTGAAGGTAATGGGAGCATTGGTGCATATAACACCTCTGATGCCCCTGATCCATTAGCTTCAATTGTTAGCGCAGCGCGAAGAAATCCAAATGCTGTCTATTGGTTGCCCAACAGAAGTGAATGGATCAAGGCTGGTTTTTATGGTGGACATGGAAAATGGTGGAAATACGCAACTCAAAGTGACGCGCTCCCTGTCACAACGCTTGGTAAGGATAATGCCGCTAATTATTATTCGGGTGAATGGGCTATCGCATTTCCACATTTATCATCCGCTGGCGTGTTTAATAACCCCAGTTGGTTTGGCACCGTTGATCAATCCGGAAATGCAGCAGAATGGATAGAAACTTTAGTTAATAATGAACGTGGTTGGCGACTACTACTTGGTGGCTCACTTTTTCGTTATCCTAACTCACTAACGGCAGAATATTATGAGGGTGATAGCCCAGGGAAAAAGCTGTCTACAGCTTCATTTCGTGTCGCCAGAATGGTTAACGCTAAGACGATGCCATTCAGCCCAATTAAGGCTCCAAATACCGAAGTATTAACTCAAAAAGAAGAGTCCACAAAATACGTTACCGTAGGTAATCCTAATAACCCACCTGATATTTTTTATGGTAATTTCGGGACTGTACCGTATGCCTTTGAAATGGCCCGTTATGAGATTTCCAATCAAGAATGGGTCGAGTTTCTTAATGCAGTGGCTACTAAAGATGACCCCTATGGCCTTTATAACGCTAACCAAATGAATGGTGTGTTAGGAGGTATTGAGCGTGTTTCTTCCAACAAAGGATCGCTTTACAATACAAAAAAGGATTGGGCTGATCGGCCAGTCACCTATATAGGTTGGTATGATTTAGCTAGATATGCAAACTGGCTGCATTACGGCCGACCCAATACAGGAAAAAGCGAACTAGGCACGACTGAAGGTACTGAAAACAAAGGCGCCTACAATACAAAATATTTTGAAGATGTGCGTAAAGGTTCTAAGAAGCCTTATAAAGAGTTCGGTCAACGTAACGTGGATGCACTATATTGGATACCCAATCAGGATGAATGGTACAAAGCGGCTTATTACGACCCAACAAAATTGGGTGCGCGTCTATATTGGGACTATCCGACACGAAGCGACAACCCGCCAGATAATCCAGCACCAAAGAAAGATACTGTCGGCGCCAATTATCAACCGACAGACCGCTTAGCGGCAGGCGCTCCTTTCTATTTGGCGCAAGTTAATTCTTATCGGAGCAGTGCCAGCTATTACGGTACACAGCAACAAGGCGGTAATGTCTGGGAGTGGCAGGAGGATTGGCAATATAGAGTAACCGGGGAGCGTGGCCTACGAGGTGGCAGTTTTAGTTATACCGAAACGGGGCTTCATGCTGGTAATTGTGATCCTGGTGGGTTAAATCAGGAAAGTTATGTATTCGGAGGAAGACTGGCACGACGAACAGAGGGGGTAAAAGGTTTTCCTAAATTAGCTTGGAAAAAGCAACTTGAGTTTAAAGTAAAAACCTTTCATACCAGAGACTGGCTATGGATATCAATGATTTTAGTTGTAATGGGTTCTTTGTTTTTCACATCAATAATGACATTTTTTATATATCAAATTTTAAACCGCAGGCGTCCTAGGCGCGAGAAAACTAAATAAAACCATGAAAAACTTATTTGTAAATTATCGTGCACGTATTTCACGCTGGAAAGCTATAAAGTGTCTATTTAAAAATTGGACTCAGTTACAAAAAATGATGCCAATGCGTACTAATCAACGCAATAGTGAACTACGTCTTTTAGTAGTCCCCTGTGACCCTTGGTCTGTTTTTGGTTCACGGGGCGATGAAGCTATGATCGAGGCCGCCTTGGATCATTTTAGAGAGAATACTCCGGAAATAAAAATCGCCGTAATAACGGCTGATGCTTTTGCAAGTCAGGCAGTAATTGCTCGCGGACTGATACCCTTAGAAGTTTGGCAAGGCCGCGACTACTTAAACAAGATAGCTCAAACGATTGTGGAATTTGATCCAGATTATGGGGTTGTTCTGGGCGCAGATGTTATGGATGGCTATTACGCCCCACAAATTTCTCTTACCCTGCTTGCATCTGCCGACTTAATGACACGGCATGGAGTGAAAACATCACTATTAGGATTTAGTTTTAATAAAAATCCCAATCTAGCAATGGCGCGTGGATTCAAAATGACGTCACCTACTTTAGATTTTCACCTTCGGGATCCATTTTCTCTGGAGAGATTTGAACGCTTTACTGGACTACCTGGAATGCAAGTTGCCGACACGGCATTTCTTATGCACGCGGATAGTGATTTCTCTGAATATGAAGATGTGCGGAACTGGTGTGTCAAGTGTCAAGAGCGCGGCGAAATTGTTTTGGCCGTAAATCTTCATCCGATGCTAATTGCTGAGGCAACACCAGAAATAATAACTGAACAATACCAAGCGACAGCCAAGGCTCTGGAGATGCTACTTTCTAAGCATCCTATTAACCTTCTATTGTTACCACATGATTATCGAGAAAATGTAGGAGATCGCCACAGCCTAGATCCGCTCAATGCGGAATTAATAAAACACTTCGATAATCGTATCCGCTATGTGGTAAACGAATACCATGCTAATCAACTAAAAGCTCTCGCAGGGTTAGCTGATGGGGTCTTGAGTGCCAGAATGCATTTAGCTATTGGCGCATTATCCATGGGGGTTCCAGTGTGTACTTTCGTATACCAAGACAAATTTCACGGTTTGTTTCAGCTTTTCGGCTTACCAAAATCGCTACTTTTTTTACCGCCCGTTAAAGGTGGAGAAGAAGATCTTTGTCGTAGTATTGATGCATTTGTCGAGAATTTAACCAGTTTGCGGGATGAAGTTAACACCAAACTTCCAGCGATAAAGCAACTTGCGGCTAAGAATTTGGAATGGGCATAAAATGAATATTTTGTTGATCGCCCCTAGCGACCCGGTTGATGTTTCAACCGGAGGTGCACAGCGGACTAATTTCCTCCATCGTGCACTGTCATTGATAGGTACTGTATATACAGTAGTGCCTGTTATGACCCCCTATCTTGAGAAGATAGATAGTAATCGCCGTGTTGCTTGGATTTGTGCTGAATACAGATGGTCTTTAAGTTGGTTTATTAATAAACTGTTACAGCGTGTAATACCATTAGTTAGCGTTGGCTCAAAAGTACCGCCAGCACATTGGTCTGCATGGGCAGGGGTAGAGTTTGATTTAGTCGTTTGCCGCTATAGCCGTTTAGCTGCTTATAGTAGGGCTTGGGACATTGCCCCCTTATATCTGGATGTTGATGACTTGCCAGTAGAAAGCCACCGTACAGTTTATTGCAAACAGCAAGCTAGCTTGCCGCAGCAACTTATGAACTGGATAACGACAAGGGTAGTTACCTGGTGGTCTGAAGGAGTCTTTAGACGGACTGACGGGCTTTGGCTAGCAAACCCAGAGCAGGTAAATGCCTTAAATCATTTGAATTCAGGCTATTTGATGAATTTGCCACGCAAACCTAATATAGAGCCATCGCATTTAGATCAACAAGACGAATGTATTCTAAGCGTTGGCTATCTCGGTTATAGCGCAAATTATTTAGGAGTAGATAGTTTTCTTGATTGTATTTGGCCAAATATCCAGCGGCATTATCCACAATTACAATACCTCATTATCGGTCGTGAGCTTCCATCCGTTTTTCAAGAGAAGTGGGGCAAGATTTCTGGCGTTCAACTTCTTGGTTTTGTCGATGATATTGAGCAAGCTTACAGTAAGGCCCTTTTTTCTGTAGCGCCAGTCTATGCCGGTAGTGGAACCTGTATCAAGGTGCTTGAATCTCTGCGCCTTGGACGTGTTTGTGTAGCAACTAACTTCGCATCACGAGGGCTTAAAGAATACCAATTACAAGAAAATGGTCTTATTGTAACTGAGTCCGATAAGGATATGATAGTTGCAGCGCTCAAATTACTTGGAGACCCTGAAGAAAGGATACGCCTTCAAAGCTTGGCGGTCCAAGCAATACAGGAACAATTTAATTTTGACCGATTTGCAAGACAGGTACAACACGTCATACAACCAGATAGCAAACCAGCATCTGACTTATGAACCGTAACCATCTAATGATTTTAAACGCTGGTTCGACTTACTGTCGCTTATTGCTAACCGCAGGTTTGGGCTTGACCGCAAGCCGTTGGATTCTGGATGCACTTGGTGAGACTGATTTTGGTCTCTTCAGTGTCATTGGAGGAATCATGGGGTTTCTGACATTTATTAACGTCAGCATGGCTGGAAGTGCACAGCGCCATTTTGCCTTTGCAATCGGCAACGACTGTCTTAAGACAGTGCATGAATGGTTTAATAGCGCCATCCTCGTACATTTTTTATTAGCGGGGCTCATTTTTATTGTTGGGCTACCTATTGGTATATACCTGATAGAAAATGTCCTGAATATCCCGGCGGATCGCATTTCCGACTGCAAAACCGTACTCTTGTATGTATTGATAGCAACAGTCGTCAGCGTAATATCTGTGCCGTTCGTGGGAATGTATACGGCAACTCAGCGAATTTCGGAACTGGCATTCTTCGCCATTTTAGGATCGCTCCTTAATTTTGCTTTAGCTTGGTTTCTTCTTTCTTGGCAGGGAGATCGATTTCTTTTTTATGCATTTTATCTAATGCTGCTTAATATCCTCATTCCCCTGATACAGGCGCTAAGAGCATTAATAAGCTTTAAAGAATGCCGAATTAAATGGCAGCTCTTGTGGAATCCAGAAAGGTTGAAAGAATTGCTTTCTTTCGCAGGATGGACATTATTTGGCGTACTAGGTAATCTTGGTCGCAGCCATGGAATAGTACTCTTGACCAACTACTTCTTTGGTGCAAGGATGAATTCTGCATTAGCCATTTCGAACCAGCTTGCTGGTCAAGCCGAGCAAGTTTCACAAGGATTATTTGGAGCAATGGCCCCCGAAATCACCTCATCTGAAGGGAGGGGTGAACGAGAAAGAATGATTAAACTTTCGCTGCGTGCAAGCAAGTTTTCAGTCTTTTTATCGCTTATCATATTATTTCCTTTGATAAGTGAACTTGACTTTATTTTGAATATTTGGCTAAAAAATGTACCTGAATTTACCCAGCCACTCTGTTTAATTGTTCTTTTGACTTTTCTGGTTGAAAAACTAACAGCCGGTTACATGGTAGCAGTAAGTGCCTATGGAAAAATTGCCGGCTATCAGTCCTCACTGGGCGGCATACTGCTACTAACACTGCCATTAGCCTATGTCGTTGCAATTTTAGGTGGTAACGTTGTATGGGTTATAAGCACTTCTCTTCTAACGGGTACACTTTGCATGATAGGGCGTATTTTATGGGTAAAGCACCTTATGCAAGTACCCATTCGACTCTGGGTTTATGAAACGTTTATTCCTTGTATAAAAGTTATTTTTTCTGTGTCAGTCATAGCAATAGCATTGCGAATTCATCGTCCGGAAACACTTTGGTGGCAAGTTTCTGACTTGTTAATATTACCGGTAACCGTTTTACTTTTTGTGTGGTTTATAGGGCTTGATGTGACTGAAAGAATAGTTATTAAAAACTTAATGCGCAAAGTTTTGAACAAAAAAAAATAATCATAAAAAATGTTTAATTAATGAAGTCAGATGGAATCGTTTAAATGCCATATTTTAGTATAATAATCCCCCTTTATAATAGAGAAAATTTTATTTATGATGCAGTAGACTCAGTATTGAAACAGCAGTTTTCGGATTTTGAGCTAATTATTGTGGACGATGGTTCTTGTGATAATAGTTTTAATATTGTCTCTGAAATAGTTGATACAAGAATTAAAATTATTAGGCAGGAAAACTCCGGGGTTTCTTCAGCAAGAAACAAGGGTGTTAAGTCAGCTACTGGGCAATATCTGGCCTTTTTGGATTCAGATGATTATTGGTACCCCGATCACCTTTTTGAGGCTTATAAATTCTTTTCAACTAATACGCAAACTAAATGGTATTCATCGTTACCTTTAGTTCTTCCTCATAATACTGTTATTCCTTCTCAACAAAACAAGAGTAAATTTATAGTAAGAAATTTTTTATGTGACGGGTATATGTTTGTAAATACAATCACGGTTGTATTTGACAGAGAGTACTTTGACAAAAGTACTTGCTTTCCAGAAGATATAAAACATTGGGAAGATTTTTTAGCATTTTCAAAATTTGCTTTGATTTTTCCATTAATAGGTATTAACAATCGGCATACAGCAATATATTTTAGGCATGAAAATTCAGTTTCTTCAAAGCCTTTAGAAAAATTTCCAGTAATTTTTGAAAAAGTCATTTGTAGGCTAGAGAAAATTTTTCCAAAGAGAGAGTTTCATTGTAATTTTTTTGTACGATATTTTTATGTTGGATATTTGAAAATTATGATTTTTGAAAAAGGTTCTTTATGGGGAATTCGATATATTTCAAATAATAAAGATAGAATAGGATTAGCTACTGCAATAAACTGGTTATTATTCGCCTGCTTTTATTATATTTGTGAACAAATCATAGAAATTTTATGTGCTGACATGATTTTACAAAATAAATTCTTTCATGAAAATTTTATAGCAATTTTTAATACATTAAATTTCTTTCAAAGATGTAGTTTTATCCAAAAAAATAGGAAATCAATTGGATTGGTTTTAAGTTTTATTGGCCTAGTCATTATTTTATCCTATGGAGTCAGGGGGGTAATCGATCGATGTATTGAGCATATAAATCAACGGTTATGTTATTTATTCCCGATAAATATAAGAATATATAAGTCTGTATTTATATGAAATTTCATTTTTTAAAAAATTACACATATAAAATTAAGGTGATAACGTATGAATGAATTCCTGGACACTACTTCTAAAGTACAAGATGAATATGAAAATGGTGAATATCTAAATAAAAATCCATCTTGGCACCTAGAGGATTCATCTTGGAAAGCAGATAAAATATTTAATTTGTTATTGAAAAATAACCTTAATCTTAAAAAGTTTGCTGAAGTAGGCTGTGGTGCAGGTGAAATACTTTCGCAACTATCTTGCCGTCTACCACATTCAGTATTTAGAGGGTTTGAAATTTCACCACAAGCTTATAACCTTTCTATAAGTAGAATGTCTGTAAGTGTAAATTTTAACTTAAAAAACATACTGGATGATGATGAAAATTTCGATTGCCTACTTTGTTTAGATGTTTTTGAGCATATTGATGATTACATGGGGTTTTTAAGAAGCTTGAAAAATAAATCTGAATACAAAATTTTCATATACCATTAGAGGTTAATGTTCAATCGTTGCTTAAAAATTTAATGATTGCTGGTAGAAATGATTATGGGCATTTGCATTATTTTACAAAAGAAACAGCCCTGGCAACATTGCAAGACACTGGTTATTCGATAGTTGATTGGTGCTTTACACCTTATTTTGATGAATTGCATAGTAAAACATTGAAGAATAAAATTGGTCAATTGCCGAGAAAAATATTAAAAATGATATCACCTGAGTTGCAAGTAAAATTATTAGGTGGGTCATCCTTACTTGTTCTGGCAAAATAAAATAACTTTGTCTGTTAATTTTCGAATTACATAAAAAAGTAATGTACACCTTTTGTTGGAATTGAATAATGAAAAAAGATCTAAAAAAAATAATATTTATTGATGGAAACTTGAACACGGGTGGCGCAGAGCGCATTTTATGCACCTTGGTACGCAATGTAGACTCCACAAAATACGAAGCTCAAGTTGTTATTACCGGAAATTCCAGTGAAATGCTAACACTTTTACCTGAGGGAATTAATTGTCAGGTATTAAATATAAGCAGAAGTCGTTATGCATTTTTAGCTCTCGCAAAAATTTTTTTAAAAGAAAAACCCGATGCAATTTTCACTGTTAGTATTCAATCTGCAAGCGCAAGTTTACTGGCAAAAATCCTAATACGCGGACAATTTTGCTTGAGTATGCGTTATTGTTTAATGCCAAAACAAATGCTCCGTGAAGGTTTTTTAAAAGCGGGTTCGTTATCTTTTAAGTGGCAAAAATTTCTACTAAATCGACTTGATGTTGTTATCGCAGAGCATAACTATATGGCAGAGGAAATAAAGGAGGTTTTGGGCTTGAAAGGAGACAATATTGTTTCCGTCACAAATCCATTGGACGAAGAACTCATGGTGCAATCACTACTTGCCGGGGTAGATTTTTCTTTTCCGGCAGAGCAAATCAATATAGTGGCAGCTGGTCGATTAAACCGTGAAAAGGGTTTCGACTTTCTTATCTCCAGTTTTGTAGGCGTTGTTCATCAAAATCCTAAATTTCATCTTTATATTATTGGAAAAAACATAGGTGATAATCAGGCTTCTTTAGAAAAAATTGCTCAAGAAGCTGGAATTACTTCACATGTACACTTTGAAGGGTACCAAGAGAACCCATTTATCTATTTTAGTAAAGCAGATCTTTTTGTTCTAAGTTCACGATGGGAAGCCTCTCCAAATGTAATCTTTGAAAACTTGTACTTGGGCACCAGAATCGTCGCAACGGATTGCTCACCGATTCTAAAAGATATCATGGGGTCAAACGGATGCATTGTGCCTTGGGGTGACCATGAGAAAATGAAGAATGCAATTCTTGATTTTCAATCATATATTCCCGAGAAAAAGAATCCCCCACCACTTGATGCTTTTTATTTAGCCATTAGTGGGTAAAGTTTATGTGAGACCTTTTGTTAATATTTCCCATTCAGCTATATTGAAAATAACAACAATAGAGTATTTAAAATGCGTACAGCAGCCCTATATATAATTAATATTATATTTCGATTGATACCCGAAACACGTTTTTTTAAACTTAAGAGCGTGCTTCTTTGCTGGGTAGGGGGTGAGTTAGGCAAAGATGTACGTATATGTTCTTCTGTTGTTGTGATAGGAGCAGGGGCTTTAAAAATTGGTGATGATACCTGGATAGGTCATCAAGCTTTAATCTGTTCTAGCAGTCGTATTGTTATTGGTAAATATGTTGATATTGGACCCCGGTGTTATCTTGGCACAGGGACGCATGAAATCGATCTGACTGGACTTCATTCGGCCGGAACAGGAATTAACATGGATATAATTATTGAAGATGGCGTATGGCTAGGTGCAAATTGTTCAATTTTACCCGGTGTGACCATAGGTAAAAAGTCTGTCATTGCGGCCGGTGCAGTTGTGACTAAAGATGTACCGCCGAATGTGATTGTAGGTGGCATACCTGCGCGTATTATTAAGCCATTATAAATAAAAGAATCATGAAATATAAAATTTGTATCTGGGCTCCTATTCCCTCACCACATCAGAAATATTTTTTTGAAGCTCTTTCCAGACATCCTGATATTGACTTGGTTGTGTCTTATTATGTCAGTTTTCCGAAAGAGCGTTTGGAAATGGGCTGGGAAATAGAAGAAAGCCGGTTATATACTGAACAATATGACACTGAATACCCGCAAAAGGCTTTAACCGCTATTGATGATTGGCAAACAAGAATTCATGTTATACCTGGTATTTCAAGTACGTATATAAAAAAAATACATTCCATGCTACTTGCCAGTCAATGTCAATGGATACACTGGTCAGAAAGAAGTGGTATAGTTTTGGCTGAGAAACTTAATTACAATATGAAATTGTTTCATATTTTTAATTTTTTATATCGATTGAAATATTACTCTTACGCTCGACAAATTAATAAATATGCGCTTGGGGTACTTGCTATTGGAGAACCCGCAAAAAACGATTTTATTAACTGGGGAGTTAATAAAAATAAAATTGAGTATTTGCTTTACACCATAAAAGACAATGCCCCTATTAGCGTTATTGATTGTTATCCACAAAAAAAAGTATTTTTATACGTTGGATCTTTTATTAAGCGAAAAGGTCTGGATACGCTGCTTAATGCCTTTTCTTTATTAGAAAGTAGACGAGAATGGATTTTGTTGTTAATAGGCTCCGGAGATGATAAAGATACCTATATTGATATCAGTAAAAAACTCGACATTGCAGCCAGTACTATTTTTCTTGATGCTATCCCTATGGAACAAATAAAATCGTATATGCAAAGAGCAGACGTATTTGTTTTGCCCAGTTTGTTCGATGGGTGGGGGGCCGTATTAAACGAGGCCGCTTCCGTAAAAAAACCTTTAATCTCTACTGATGAATGTGGAGCGGCTTATCATTTAATAGAGGATAAAAATAATGGTTTTAGGGTTAAAGCGGGTAGTGCCGACAAATTAAGAAATGCCATGCAGTTCTACATAGATAATCCTAAAGAAATCGTTATACACGGTGAAAGATCGCATGAAATTTACAAAAAATTTATGCCCGATAAAAATGTGGAACGATTTTTAAATGCACTCACAAAATGGCAAGGGCAACAATCAGGTACGCTATGAAAAAAGGAAAAATACTTAATTACTTAATAGCTTTATTACTTTTTATAAACATCTATCCAGTTTTTATACTCAGCCATTATATGGCCTTGCCAGGGGCTTTCGTACAAATCACTTATTACGGCCTCATGTTAATGGTAATCTTTTTGTTCGGATTGTCAGGTAAATTAGAATTAAGTTTATTATGTGTTGTTTTTGCAGCTATATTAAGCTTGTTAATGAATGAGGTCGCTGAAAAATACAATGCTCCCCTTAGATTGTTATTATTTACCATAGTTATTTTGTCAGTGGGTCCTTTATTATATAATGCTACCTTGGTTCGATTTCGTAAGCTATTATATGAAAAACTCGTACTAACTTTTATGTGGGTCGGTGGTGTATCTTTTTTTTGTTTATTAGGCTTACCCAGTTTTGGAAGGGGGCATTTCTCAGGTCTACTCATGCATAGCATGCTATTGGCACCTGTTGCATCCTTGGGTGGCTTATATGCATTTTCTAAATTTATCAATGTAGAAAAAAGACAAAAAATGCTCTTTTTTTGTCTTTTTTTACTAAATACAGTATGTGTTATTTATACTTCGTCACGATTGGCGTTAGTTGCTTATGTCTTTGGTTTTATAATCTGTCTTTTGTTTAGTCATTTCCCCTTGCGAAAAAGCCTTATTGTTATTTTAGGAGCATTTGCTTTATTTTTAACCCTCAGTTCTGATAATCAAATACAACCTAGTTCTGATGGTGATACCGTATTTTCAAGAGATATGGAAGAAAACACTCGTGAAGCATTATGGCATGACAGAATTGCAGAATTTAACAGTAGCCCGCTAATTGGAGTAGGTTTTGGTGTACAAAGTGATGCCATTAACGAACAGGCTGCTGAGAATGACGAAGGCAGAATTGAACCTGGATCTACTTACCTTATGATTTTATCAATGACCGGTGCGGTGGGCGGTCTATTTTTTCTTGTTTTTTTATTTAAGCCACTGCTAAGCCAAAAATTTTGGAAACAAGTAATTTATGCCCAACCCGATAAGATGGCGGCACTCGCTTTTTTTATGGTGCATTTTTTTGCAGAAGGTTATATTTTTTCGGCTGGCTCATTATTAGCCTTTACTTTTTGGTCGTTGATAGGTTCTATTTACCCTTACAAAAGAGGGCGATAAAGTTTCTGATTTCTAATAAGTAAACCTCTAGCTCTGCTGATAGGCTCTAGAGAGATCGATTTCCGTGGTTTGGAAGTTCAAAATTTATCATAAGGCGCATTGTGGTGCACTTACTTTTTTGAGTTAGTAGGTAAAAATAAAAAATGAAAATAGCACTTATAATTCCGTCGTTTTACCCTGCTATTATCTATGGCGGCCCTGTGTTTACTTCTTTACATACAGCAGAAGAGTTAGCCAAATTAGATATTGAAATAAGAGTGTCGACTACTAATGCTAATATGACTAGTCGCCTTGATGTACCTGTTAATGTTTGGACCAAACAAGCTAATAATTTTTTTATTAAATACTATAATGAAACAATTATAAATAGATTTTCTTTGGCTCTATTTTTGGCATTATGGAAAGATATAAAGTGTGCTGATGTTATTCATATACAAGGTTTGTTTAGTACGCCAGTCCCCATTGCATTAATATATGCGAAATTTTTTAAAAAAAGAGTGCTTTTGACGCCGCATGGCACTTTAGGTCAATGGAGTTTGGCAAGTGGCAGTCGATTTAAATCATTATGGCTGAAATGGTTGATAGAGCCTTTTAATTCGACAATATTATGGCATGCGACTGCCGAAATGGAAAAAATGGGAATATTGTCAGTTTTCCCTGATGCTAATGTGCAAGTAATTCCCAATGGAATTAATCTTCATGAATATGAACGGTTGAATACATTGTCACCTGATGCGTTTATCCAAAAATTTGCAAATGGTACGATATTAGCCGATAAGATCATCGTCTCTATGGGGCGGTTGCAGAAAGTTAAAGGGTTTGATATTTTGCTTGATAGCTTTGCTCGAATATTGGAATATTACCCGAATGCAAAACTTTTTATTGCTGGTGCTGATGAAGGAGAAGAGAAAAACCTCTTTAAACAAATTGATGCATTAGGGTTAAAAAACAAAGCATTTCTCATCGGATCGATCTCGGGGCAGGATAAGATCGGTTTTCTTGCCAATGCTGATTTATTTGTACTTTCGTCTCATAATGAAAATTTTGGAATTGTTTACGCAGAAAGTCTAGCGGCAGGAACGCCAATAGTTGCTAGTAAAAATACACCTTGGACAGGAGTTGAAGAAGCAAATTGTGGTAAATGGGTAAATAATGGTATTGATGAAACAGCGGATGCGATCATAGAAATGCTAAAAACAGATAGAGAGATCATGAGAATAAATTCTAGACAATATGTTAAAAAATACGATTGGAAAAATATTGCCGTTCAGTTTGAGGAGCTATTTGAGAGGATGCTAGATGAGTGAATATAAAGATTATAACTGGTCAGAAGGGGCAACGTGTGCCCATGCGTATTTATATAATGATTTGATTGCCCTGCTGGAAGGTGGCCAAGACAAAAACCAAAAAATTTTGGATATTGGCTGTGGTAACGGCACAATTGCGAACAAGATGATTGATGAAGGCTATGATGTCTATGGTATTGATGCCTCAGATACAGGTATCAAGGTTGCCCGAAACAACGAACCAAACCGGTTTTTTGTACAGGACATCAATTCAAAGGAACTTCCTACTGAATTAAAAGGGATTCAATTTGACACAATTGTGTCAACAGAAGTCATTGAGCACCTCTATAATCCAAGAGGTTATATAGGATTTTGCAAAGAGGTTCTATTGAAAAATGGGGGGGGCCAGATTGTGATTTCGACACCTTACCATGGTTATCTTAAAAATTTGGTTATGGCCGTAGCTGGAAAAACGGATGGACACTACACAGTGTTATGGGATGGAGGTCATATTAAATTTTGGAGTAGAAAAACATTGACGCAACTACTAGAAGAGTTTGGGTTTGAAATTGTCGGGTTTAGAGGAAGTGGGCGGTTACCTTATCTTTGGAAAAGTATGTTTATTAAGGCTAGAATCTAAATGGACTTAAGTGTTATTATCTTAACATTCAATGAAGAAAAGCACATCGCTCGTTGCATTGAATCGCTATTACCCTTTGCTAATGATATTTTTATTGTTGACTCTTTTTCTACCGATAAGACTGTTGAGATTGTAGAGTCTTTAGGCGTGAAAGTATATCAAAACAAATGGCCTGGAAATCATGCAATACAGTTTCAGTGGGGATTAGACAATTGCCCAATAGAGACAGTATGGGTTATGAAAATGGACTCAGATGAGTATGTGCTGCCAGATTTAGCGAGTGAAATTCAACAAAAGCTCCAAGGTATACCTGATAGTGTTTCGGGTGTTTTTATCAAACGGCGTGTCTATTTTATGGATCGATGGATTAAGCATGGCAGTTATTATCCTACATGGCTTTTGCGAATCTGGCGTTATAAAAATGGAAAAATGGAGCAGCGCTGGATGGATGAGCATATTAAATTAAGCTCCGGCACTACTGTACAGTTCGAACATGATCTCGTCGATGATAACAAAAATAATCTTACATGGTGGACTGAAAAGCACAATAATTATGCGACTCGTGAAGCCGTTGATATTTTAAATATTATCTACGGATTTAAAAAGTATGATGAGGTAGAGCCAAATTTTATGGGAACGCAAGAGCAGCGAAAACGGTGGTTGAAAATCCGTTATGCATCCTTGCCTCTTTTTCTTCGCCCCGTTCTTTATTTTACATGGCGGTACTTCTTTAAACTCGGCTTCCTTGATGGCAAAGCGGGTCTTGTCTGGCATTTCTTGCAAGGTGGTTGGTATCGTTTCTTAGTCGATGCAAAAATCAATGAGATCTATTATAGAGCAGGTAAAGACAGAGAACAGGTTTTGCAGTTTCTTAAAAGTGAGTATGGAATAGAATTTTGATCACAGTCAAATTAAATCAATACAACAACGATGGATTCAAGTCAGGGTCTATTCTAAAAAAAACACTTTGGTACTTCACTAACTTACTTTTTTTTAAAACATTACTTCCATTTCCTTCGGGTATTAAAGTATCTATCTTAAGAAAATTTGGTGCCAAAGTAGGACAAGGGGTTGTGATTAAACCCGATGTAAGCATTAAATACCCCTGGTTTTTGGAGATTGGTAATGACTGTTGGATTGGTGAAGGGGTTTGGATCGATAACCTTGCAGCAGTCATAATAGGTAATAATGTCGTACTCTCTCAAGGAACGTATCTTCTGACTGGAAGTCATGACTACAAAAAACAATCATTTGATCTTATCTTGGGTGAAATTGTTTTAGAGGATGGCGTATGGATTGGAGCAAAAGCAACGGTCTGCCCAGGAGTAACGTGTCATAGTCATAGCGTGCTTGCTGTCGGATCAGTGGCCACAAAAAGCCTTGATGCTTACACTCTCTACCAAGGTAACCCTGCCGTAGCAAAAAGAGAAAGGGTTATTCAATGAAAATCTCCATCCTTAGGAACGAGGATTTTATTAAATCTAAAAGTTACAGGATGCGCTAAGGTATGAATTTAGTTTCGGGTATGATTAAACCATTATTCCTTACCTAGTCTATAATATATCGGATATACTTACACCAGAAGTAGGTGGCCATAAATCTTCTAACCTTTTAAAGGTTTTACATTTAAGCCAGAGGCATTGACTGTATCGTCTTTTGGCTTTTTTGGCTCTTTTGAAAATCAAGTGGGTAAGCAATTTGAATTTATTTTAGAAAAATCTAATTTACCCGTCAGCAAATAGGCAATGGTTTTGAAATGCTGAATTTTATATCCTCTCGCTTTTCTTTTTGCCGCTTGTAAAATTGAATTAAGATCTTCCAAAATGCCATTATTTATTTGACTCTTTTTCCAACTCAAAATACCCTCCCAATGTTTCTTAATTGTTTTCGCCACTTTTACAATGGGAGCCAGCTGACTATGAGTCGCCCAGTAATGCCAACCCTTCAGTAAACCTTCAAATTCTTCACTGCTTTCAGCCTGATATAAGTGTTGAAACGCTTCTCGTATGTGCATGGCACGGATTGATTTTAGGTTCAGTTTTGCCAAGCTTAATCCATCCTTAATTTCTTTTTGTTTTTCTGTTAAATTAACACTGTTTTTTAAGAAGATATACCGATTTCCTTTGAGCTCAGGCGTGTAACGGTCTTCTTCTCTACGGACTTGATCAACGGCTTCATTAATCAGCTTTATAATGTGAAATTTATCAAAGGTAATTTCTGCTTCAGGAAGGTTTTCTTTAACCCCTTTAATGAAGGCAGGGGACGTGTCACAGCTTACTTGCTTAATGGCCTTCCTATCACCCTCCTTGACTTCTAATTTTTCAACAAAATCAACCACTGTTTTATTATCTTTGCCCGCACTAATATGGACTGTTTTTCTTTCGACTAAATCAACAAATAAGGTGATGTATTCATGATCTTTGGCAATCGATGTTTCATCCATGCCTATGATGCTTAGGTCACTGAAATCTTCGCCTTTCTTGGCACAAGTGCAATATATGTATCCAATACACGCCAGACCTTATGATCAGAGACACCTGTTAGCTTGCTGACATTATGAACAGGCATCGCTTTACATAATGAATTAATAAGGCTCCAAACAGTAAGGTGAACCCTGAAACCTTTCCTTCCCATGGCGTAGGTATCAGGCGAACCTTTCCATCATCTCGTTTAATTCTTGGTACTCGGGTATGCAAATGACATTCATATTCAAAAAAGTTTAAATGTTGCCACGTTTTTTGCACAGTATCGTAAGCTTTATACATTTTTGCAGCATCTGAAGTCTCATCAGGGTCGACAAATGTACTGCCTTTTAAAGTCTATGTATAATCAAGCCGTTTCTTATCGGCATTAAAATCAACCGATTTAATGAGCCAAGGAGCATTAATGTGGAGTGCCTGTTGAAACAGTTCTGTTATCATGAAAAAATGATTTTGATAGTGTTTGGGTTCAGTAGATTATAATTTACCCACTTGATTTTCAAAAGAGCCCTATTAATATTACTTAAGTCAACAGCATTGGGATGTGCCCGTGGCTACCTTAATTTATTTTCTTAGTAAAAACTGGGGTATCTTCGAAATATTTTTTAAAAAAAGACTACCAAGATGACCTACTTTATTATTTCGCATTGCTTTAAAATCATCTTTGCTTTTTTGAAATATATTTCCCAAGCTTCTATTACTTTCTCCACCAACACGCATTTTAATAAACACATCAGACATATAGTAAGTCGAAATTTTGTGTTTCCCTAAAAACCGAAGAATAATGTCATAATCAGCAGCAATTCTAAAATTGGTATCAAATATACCGTATTTTCTATAGATGTCTCGTTTTACAAAAAAGGTTGGATGTGGTGGCATCCAACCTCGATGAAGTTTCTTTATACAAAAATCACCACTGTTCCAGTAACGAACAACCTTACTGGTATCCTCTTTTTTTACATAAATAAGATTACCGTAAACAGAATCCACTTGATGACTTCTAAATGCCTTCATGACATTCTCAATAACAGCACTATGCGCGTAAAAGTCATCTGAGTGCAAAAACCCCACAACTTCACCTGAAGCCAAGCTCAGCCCCTTATTTAGGCCATCATATAGACCTTCATCTGTTTCGCTAACAAAGCTAGTGATTTTTCCTTGGTATTGCTTAATAATGTCAATTGTCCCATCTGTTGATTTCCCATCAACCACAATATATTCAATATCATCATATGTCTGCATAAGCACAGATTCAATGGCTTCAGCAATTGTATCTTTATTATTATAAACAGAAGTAATTATAGAAATTTTCATAAAATAGCACGTTTCCGTTTAATAGACATAAGGTTTCCGGATATGTATTAAGACTCATAATAACAGGAACGTGCACAAAATGACTTGAGCAACGTGGACGCGAGGCTTTAGCCTCGCCGAACCCAATGTGGGACTAAAGTCTCACTCCCAGTTTGATAGTTGTTAACTGTATTTCATGCACATTCCTAAGCACCCAAGCACTCTTAACAGCTCAAAACTCAAAACTGCGAGGTTATTAGAATAACTTTTGCACAAACTATATTTTTTCTAAGTACTCGACCAAAAGTATCTTAATATTTTATTGGAGACTTATTTTTCTATTTTAGGTTGTACGTTTATTGCCTGCAAAACCTAAAATACCAAGCCCTATCAGTAATACTGTAGCTGGCTCAGGAACTTTGTTTAGTTCAACTCTAAAGCTATCCCAGCGTACATCTGTTGATAATTCGCCATCAGAGCTACCATTCAAAAAGAAATCCGCAGTTGCTAAATTGTTATTAACACTCGAATTACTATTTGGGCCAGAAATAACATCAAAATCATATGAAAGCATAATGATGGTAGAACTTAGGTCAAGGTTCCAATTAAGCGGGCCAGACATTCCTGAAAATGGTGGTAGGCTAGAAAGATAAGCACTTGGGCTGGTTATTGATTCCGTAAAGGGGCTCGTATCTGCAGGGTCTAAAAGAGTGTTAAGAGACAGCCAATTACCGTTTTCATTGATATCAAATTCTAAGTTAACGATAGATAATGTAGCGGTATAATTACTCGGTAGAAAAGAAGTTAGGTTTTGGCTAACGGTGCCTGAAGTGTAGTTAAAGTTAAAGACTGGTTTTGTACTGGTGCCATCAAAATAATCTAACGTTGCATCCCCTAGTCCATTGTCAACTTGTACATAAATAGGTGCTGCATTAGCCGTTGTTATTATCCCAATTGACAGTAGAATACTGCATATTAACAACTTGATTTTGTTCATTATCTCTCTCTCCAATTTAATTTTGACCAACCTCAATAACGCGAACTTGTATGAGCAGTTATGTTAATAAAAGCCCTGTATATAGCTTCCAAGCTATCGAGTACGATTTAATTGAATGCAATATTCGAGCCACTTATATAAGCGTTTGTTTTTTAAGTCAAAAAAACCATCTAAATATAGGGGTGTAAAGTTTTCTGACAGATGTAAAAACAAAAGCATTGCCTAGCAGCTATATAACATAGGGTCTATTCGTTATTTAGGCTATATGTGCTGAAAAAAGTGTAAATTTTTTTGACACGCTTTTTTATAGTTCCAAGCAGTGTTAAGTACCTAAGCATATTTAATTTAACAGAAATATTGTAGGAGCGTCCGCCAATGTCATTAAGTTAACGGAATTAGAGCATATGTAGCCTTGATGCAGCATAGCGGAATCAATGAATTTTACAAATAAACCTTGATTCCACTTCGTTTCATCAAGGCTACAGGTCTTAACTTAATGACATTGGAGCGTCCGCCCTCGGCGCGAATAAAATAATACTCTTTTCTCTAATAAATCGCGCCGAGGGCGGACGCTCCTACAAGCTATTATTAATCTTTAGAATAGTTAATTTAATAAAGCACAAATAGTTACTTGTTGGACGAAGCCGCTATCGCGGAGAATACGAGTAGGTCTCCGTCACATCAATAAAGTGTCAGCTCATCTCTTCTCTTGAGTAAAAAGAAAACCAAAAGGGTCGGACTCAATTGATTGCTTTACATATAGCCTAATATATAATTTTTGGGGTCGGTGATTGTTAATTCAAGAGTTACAGGGTAGTTTGTATCAAGTTATTATTTGCTTGATAGCATCTTTATAGCGATCAATCACAATTGATTCGTCAAATTCAGAAACTATTTTTTCTCGGCCTTTTTTACCCATTGCCATTCGTTGGTTCTCATCAAACAAAAATATTTTTTCCATTTGAAAGGCTACATCATTAGTATCTTTTAATTTGCATAAAAGACCGTTAACGCCATGTTCAACAGCATCTCTACAGTCTGGGACATCGGTCGTAATAATAGGTTTGGCCATACTATAAGGTGGTCAGCATATATAGAGTGCGGTGCAATGGCTATAATATGATATCGTGCACGTTGTAATGCTTCTATTAACCCTAATCTAAAATTGTAAATGTTTCATGCAGTATTTATTACAATAGCAACTGATTTCAAGAGGAAGGCCTTTTTATTATAATTGGTTTGGTACAAATAATTGGTAACAAAAAGATGAATTGTAAATGTTTTTTTGTTTTAATGTGAGTGTAAAAAATGCTGACATTTATTGGGGTATTTGTGAAAAACCTTTCTGATTACCTATGAAGTTCAGCTAATTTGAAGGGTGCACAGTTTTGTTCTTAGCTCTTCTCTTCAGGGGACAGGGAATAAACTAATGCTTTTTGCATTATTTATTTTCCATTTTTAATGGTTAAAAACTTCGTCTTTCAGGCAAACAGGCTTATCATAAAGGATACTCTATTTCGATGAAATATCGTTATGGAAGGCACACAGTTTACAATCTTGAATACCACTTTGTTTGGGTAACAAAATATAGGTATCTGGTGTTAAAAGGTATGTTGCCTTGAGACTACTACGAGAGTGGTAGGCCTGTGAAGTTTTTGAAATTGAAATAAAAAATGGCGTTGTCAGTTATGATCATGCGTATATTATGGTATCTGCTCCACCTTATTTAGCGCCGAGTGAAATAATGAGGCGGGTAACAGTACAAAGTGTAAAAAAATGTTTGAAGAATTTCCTGTATTAAAAAAGCAATATTGGGGAAAGTATTTTTGGGCAAGAGGATATTTTTGTTTTACGGTAGGACAGGTGACAGAAGAAATGATAGCGAATTACTTAGAGCATCATTTTGAATCGACCCCGAATGATAATTTTAAAGCGGAATATGATGGCTCGCAATTACAGGGCTATTGGGTGTTTTAAGGGTAGTTTGAATTTAAACCGAAGAGTTTTAGCATGAGCCAAAACTCTTCGGTATATATTATGAGCCAAGCATAGTTAAATAGGGAGGGTATCAACCTCTATATTACTTATTTTTCTTGTTCAACAGTTGTTTCTGTTTCGGCTATCTCTAGTTCAGCTGTTGGAATAGGTTCTTCTGGTAAAATTTCAACAGTTGCTTGTTGACGTAAGCCTTCCATAAATCCTTGCAGCTTTTGACGTTGCAACATAGGGCGAATACGTTCTTTTACTGATTCAAAAGGAGGTGGAGTTTGTGCTCTTGAGCCTTCTCTTAAAATAACATGGTAGCCAAACTGTGTTTTAACAGGCGCTAGTGTGAATTTATTATCTTCTAGAGCTATCACAGCTTCAGAAAAAGGAGCAACCATTTGTCCAGCTGCAAACCAACCTAGATCGCCACCTTGTGGGCCTGAAGGGCCTGTAGATTTTGTTTTAGCTAATTCAGTAAAATCTGCACCAGCAGATAGTTCAGCAATAATGGCTTTAGCATCTTCTTCAGATTTGACTAAAATATGGCGTGCTTTGTATTCAGTACCCGCAGCGCCGACATTTTTGTTATATTCAACTTCTAAATCAGCATCAGTAATAGGGCTAGATTTAAGGAAGTTTTGTACAGCCGCTTGAGTCAATAATGATGTTTTAATGGTTTCAAGTTGAGTTGTGTATTCAACTGTTTGATCTAATTTTTTTTGCTTAGCTTCTTGAAGTAATAATTCGCGTTGAACTAATTCCTCAATTAATTTTTCTTTTGGAAATGATTGAGGCTGACCGTGCTGGCCTTGTTGACGTTGTGCTAGTTCACTTTCAAGGCTAGCTAATGATGCTTTACTAATATAAGTACCATTAACAGAAGCGACCGCATCTTCTTTTGTTACGATAATACTTGTGGAATTATCTGTTGTTTTCTTTTCATTACAAGCCGTTAGTAATGTTGTACTGGCTAATAAAACAAGAGGGATGATTTTTTTATTCATTTCTAGTAATCCTTATGTATTTTCAGAGGGTGTTAAGGCATTAATGCCTAATGCATGAATTTCATTTTTCATTAAATCACCAAGAACCTGGTAAATTAATTGATGTCTTTGTACTAATGTTTTCCCTTCAAATGCTTCTGCAACAATAGTGACATTGTAGTGACCACCTTGTTTTGCACCTGCGTGTCCAGCATGAGAAGCACTATCATCAATAATTTCTATTAATTCAGGCTGAATGGATTCATTTAGTTTTTGTTTAATTAGTTCTGATGTCATTTTGGAAATACTTGTTTAAAAGGTTTAACAGTCACATTTTTATAAACGCCTGCTGAAACATAGGGATCAATATCTGCCCAGTTTTGAGCTTCTGCAAGATCTAAAAATTCTGCAATAACAAGGCTACCCGTAAATCCAGCATCACCCGGTGTATTACTATCAATTGCAGGATGTGGCCCTGCAATAATCAATCGACCTTCATTTTGTAAGTCTTCCAATCTTTGTAAATGTGCAGGACGTGCAGATTGTCTTTTTGGCAGACTATTTTCAACATCTTCACTTAAAATGGCATATAACACGATACTTATTCCTCAGGTTCTGGGATATGTTTATAAATAAAAAGCATTTGAATAACGATAAAAACTAGCATTAAGCCAGGAACACCAAAGGTCTTAAAAGTAACCCAGTCATCAGTATTGAAGTTTTTCATAACATAAATATTAATTCCACCAACACTAATAAAAAATAGAGCCCAAGCTATATTGAGTCTTTTCCATATAGGAGCAGGGAGTTCGATGCTTGCGCCCATCATTCGTTCAACAAAAGTTTTTTTACCAAAAAACTGGCTGCCAAGGAAGGCAAGTCCAAATAACCATTCAATAATAGTTAACTTCCATTTTATAAATTGCTCATCCTGCAAGTACAAGGTTGCCCCACCCATAACAATAATCAGTCCTAAAGTAATCCACTGCATGGTTTCGACTTTTTTATTTACAAACCAACTAATCCCAACTTGAATAATGGTGGCAACAATAATAACGGCTGTTGCGGTATAAATATCATATACCTTATAGGTAATAAAAAATAAAATAACAGGTATAAATTCTAGGAGTTGTTTCATAAGTTAACGGTCATGTTATTTGTAAAAGTTGTTAAGCAAATAAATCAATGCCTGATACCAGCTCAGATCTTTGATTTTTAAGTGATTGGGTACTCTCTTGAGTGTATGCGCCAATAGCACGTGCTGTACGGGAGTTAGAGGGTACCTTTCGTTGTTGTTCAATACTATCGCTAATTAATTGTAATGTGGGGGCATCATTTTTTTTATCAACCTTTTGGGTATCAGGCGATGAGGAAACAGAACTTTCGAGCTGTTTTTCCTTTGTTTTGTTAGATAGCTGTGATTGATTCGTTCGATTATTAGCACTATGTCCTGAAGGGACAAAGGCTAGGGATGAACTATGGATTTGCATGTGATTCTTTAGCTAAAAAATGATTTTTTGAATTATACATGAGTTAACAAGGGTTTCTGCTAGAATGTTAATTTTTTGGATTTTATCATGGATAAATCAACACAAATAGAGTTAGAAGCCGCTGCTTTTAGACGATTAGTTTCTCATTTGCAAAAAGAAACTGATGTGCAAAATATTGATATTATGATTTTGGCTGGGTTTTGTCGTAACTGTTTAGCAAAATGGTTAACTGCTGAAGCTCAGGAACAAAATGTGGAACTAGATTTTGAAGATGCCAGAGAACAAGTTTATGGTATGCCTTATAGTGAATGGAAAGATAAATATCAACTTAAAGCCACTACAGAACAATTAGCCGCTTATGAGCAAAGAAAACCAAAGGACTAAGCAATCCTACGAAGCTATGTTTTCTGGTGTTATTGGGCAAGAGTATGAGATGTTAAAACTTATTTGCCCTTTAGCAACTGAAATGAGTCGATTGGTTGGACAGGCTGTCAAAGAGTATTCAGGAACAAAGAAAACTTCGTTAACTGTTGTTGAGTTAGGTGGAGGGACTGGAATTACCACGCTTTCAATTTTACTGGCCAATCAAGACCTTTCAGTGATGAGTGTTGATAACGAGCCAACGATGCAAGTTCAGGCTAAGCAAAGTTTGAATGATTGGGTGGAAGAAGGGCGATTAAGTTTTTCAGCTGATGATGCTTTAACTGCTCTTAAGGCCATTAAATCTAATAGTGTTGACCTAGTGGCTTCGGCATATACTTTACATAATTTTCAACATGAGTACAGAAAACAAGTTCACCAAGAAATTTATCGAGTGTTAAAAAAAGGAGGTCAATTTATTAATGGTGATCGTTATGCATTAGATGATATTTCTAAACATACAAAGATGATTCAGCAGGAAGTAGCCAATTATTTTAAAGTACTAACTAAACTTGATAAATTAGATGTATTAGAACATTGGATAATTCACTTGTTTAATGATGAGTCAGAAAATCATGTGATGAGGGAGTCTGTTGCTCTCAATGAATTAAAAGAAATTGGTTTTTCAGCTCTACAGCTTACTAACCGCATGGAAGTGAATGCGGTGCTTATGGCAATAAAGGATAAATAATGAAAGCATCTTTCCTATATTCACCATTCTAAAATGGGGGGCTTATAGTCTTCTTTTGTGTAGAAAAATGACTCTAAATAAAAGAAGACTAAACGTTTTTGTGGAAACTTTTTACTGCATAAAAATCATTTGAAACAGTGATACCTTGCTGATCGTTAAACCATGGATGAAGAAAAAAACTATAGAGAGTTATAAGTTTGTTTTTTAAACTAGATTCCTCTAATTTCTTCTGAACGCGAGTAGCAACATGATCAGGAGTAATCTCAATTATCCCGTGGTATTCTTTTTTATTTGTTTGTTCATTTTCAAAAATAAATATTTTAATGTGTTTTATCATTCCTGGTTTTTGTAAAAGATGACCTTTTAAAACAGGGTTGATAAAGTCTTTGATATCTTGTTTTTTTGTACCGAATGGAACTCGGCCTAAATAAATATTCACAATTTCACCTTTAAATGCATGCGAGACTCATTTTCCTACAGTAAGTAGTGTTAGTTGTTTTTTCTTCCTTAGTTACATTTGTAGGCTTGTAATAGGTTTTATTCAATTGGATTGTAAAGAGAGTGTGAGCAGCATCTACAAAAAATAGATTTAAAAATAATAAATGTGATGAATTGCCCACTCCACTTGATAGTATCCATCTATCGCTTTAAAAACTTCGGTGAAAGGTTTTTTCAGAGCTAAAGTTATTCGAAGTAATAGCGTTTTCTTGAATATTAGGTTGCCGTCTATCTGTAAATCTTTTATCAGCCTTATTTATATTGGTACGTTTATCGTTGTGCCATGAGCGTATAAAATATTCACGAACAGCGATATGTTTGCCATTTAAAGCTTTTCTATTGAGTTTTTTTGAATTCTGGTAGCAACTTGGTCGGGCGAAATGCCAACGATTGCATAATATTCTTTTTCTCTTGTTAATTTATTTTCAAGAGCTAATAGTTTTATACGATTAATAATTCCCTTTTTTTGTAAAATATTGCCTTTTAGAACAGGTAAAAGAAAGTCTTCGATATCATGTTTTGTTGTACGGTATAAAATTCGACCTAAATAAATATTCAATTTTTTTCACCTCAATTATAAAGTTTCCTTAAGACTAATTTTTAGCTCTTATGGTTTTTTTATCAAAGGTAGAAAAATATTTTTGTGAAGGAAGTCTATAAATTGTGGGATCTAAAGCCAGATATGTGAATAATCTCTCATGTTATTAATGGAGCTTAGGGAGGGTTCGTAACTCATCAACCATGCTTTGATGAGACGAATAAATTTTGAACATAGCTAAAAACGTAATTTAATGTTCAGCAAGTGTTCTGAGTATTTGATTGATGACAGCATCGGCATCATTGTAATCAATGCTTATTCTAGATATCTGATTATCTATCTCTAAAACTAGAGAGGGATAAGTTGATACACCTAATTGTCGAGAAAACTGTATTTGTTGTTGTAATTTATCATTTATTAATTTGCTATTGTAGTCAGCCATAAATGATTTATTATCAAGGCCTATACGTGTTGCACAATTGATTAATGTTCTATCTAATGATGGGTTTTCAGCGTTTTGATAGTATGCCCATTGAATCTGAGCAATCATCTTGTTTTCAAAATGAGGGGATTGCTGTTTTGCAGATAAAACAGCACGGCAGGAAGGATAGGTAGATCTTATGGCTTGGTTTAAATGCCAGAAATCAAAATTAAACTGAATATGAGGCACTGTTTGTTCAATTTTTTTCCAGTTAGTCTGAATCATCGATGCTAATGGTTTTGGCATAGGTTCCATTGAATCAGCCGCCAATCCTCCTGCAATTTTTATAAGGCTAACTGATTGAGGTAAGTTACTTTCTATTTGTTTTAGTACTGAATCAAAAGCGTAGCACCAACTACACATAGGATCATGAATATAATATAAATGAGCCATGAATTAATTTTTCACCTTAAAGCGGCAGCTATGTTCTCCTTTAGCCATGCATTCGATAAGCTCTATATCTTTGTTTAATAGTGTAGATATGAGTGTTTTGTCTAGTTCGCAGACTTCGCTATGCTTTTGAGCAAGGTCATGGTAAATACAGTTACAAGCACTTATATAATGATGATTATCGCCTAGGTCTTTAGTTGATGATACATTAAACCCAAGGTCTTCCATAATGACGATTAATTCCGCAATACGCTGTTCAGTTTGTTTGCCCTCAAACCTAGGTAATAGACTCTGTGCCAGAGTGCTGCCAAGACTTTGTAGGTAAGTTTTGAGCGCCTCTTCCCCTTGTTTATCTTTTAAGTCTGAAAGAATAAGTTCTGAAAACCAGGCATATTGTTTTGGGAAAAAATTGAGTCCTGTTTCAGTCAATATAAAGGTACGGACAGGACGGCCTGCGGTTTTTTTTAATTCACCTGTTTGAATATAGTGATCTTTTTCTAAAGAAGAGAGGTGTTGCTGAACGGCATTGCGTGAAATAGTTAAGCTGTTGGCAATTTCATCAATACTAAGCCCCATTCTGTTATTGAGGAGTAAGTTAAGGATTTGGCATTGGCGGGAGCTAACTTTGTTAGACATAGGGTGATATTATCAATTCTGGTTTTGAGGAGCAAGCATAGCAAATAAATAAAAAAAATTCTAAATTAAAACTTTTAACATATAAAAGTTGTAAAAGGGTTGGCTGTTTGTTATTCTCAACTGACAGTTAGTTTAAAAACACTGTATTTAAACAATAACAATGAGGAAAAATAGATGGCAGAATCAACAAGTGGATCTTTATTTGAAAGAATTGGTGGCGAGGCTGCAGTTAATGCAGCAGTAGAGCTTTTTTATAGAAAAGTGCTTGCTGATTATCGTATTAATCGTTTTTTCGACAACACAAATATGGAAGAACAAATTACTAAACAAAAAGCCTTTTTTACGATGGCTTTTGGTGGGCCAAATTCTTATACTGGCCAAGATATGAGAAATGCACATGCTCGCTTAGTTAAAATGGGTTTGGATAATTCTCATTTTGATGCTGTTATGGAGCACTTGGGCGCAACCTTGGTTGAGTTAAATGTACCGGCTGATTTAATTGGTGAAGCTGCTGCAATTGCTGAAAGTGTAAGAAGCGATGTGTTAGGTAAATAAGTTAGTTCTTTATCTAAAATTAAAAGAGAAAGCTGATTGGTTTTCTCTTTTTTTATGCCCTAAATTTATAAAATATCTTTATTTAAAGCCTAAATTACAATGACAAACTTAAAAATTGGTGAAAAAATTTACAGCTGTGAGCCAGAAGAAACTGTGCTGGATTCCTTATTAAGACAAGATGTTGATATATCTTATGCCTGTAAAAAAGGGACGTGCCAAAGTTGTATGTTGCGTTGTACTGATGGTAGCCCTCCCAAGGAATCACAGAATAATTTAAAAGATACCTTAAAGAGTCAGAATTATTTTCTTGCCTGTTGTTGTGTGCCCGAACATGATATGGCTATTCGATTGCCAGACCAATCAGAAATATTTTCTGAAGGCACTGTAATTGTTAATGAATTGCTAAATAGAAATACAATTTTATTGATTGTTGAATGTCACGATATTCTTGAGTATAAAGCAGGGCAATTTGTTAATTTACAAAGAGAAGATGGATTAACAAGGAGTTATTCCATTGCAAATACGCCTCAAGAAACTAAAACATTAGAATTCCATATTCGTCGTTTACCTGGTGGAAAATTTAGTGAATGGGTACACGATATACTTAAAGTAGGGGATAAATTATCGGTATCAGAGCCACAAGGGCATTGTTTTTATATTCCTGAAAGGAAAGAACAAGGTATTCTTCTTGTGGGGACAGGGAGTGGCTTGGCTCCATTAGTTGGTATTTTAACTGATGCGTTATCTCATGGGCATTCTGGAAATATTCATTTGTTTCATGGTAGCAGTGAAAAAGAAGATTTGTATCGTATTGATGAAATGAGACAGTTAGCTAAGAAACATGAAAACTTCAGTTATACACCTTGTATTTCAGGTGGAAACCTTGTTGATGGGTTTGAGGCTGGGCGTGCAAATACAGTTGCGTTAGCAAAAGTGACTGATTTAAAAGGTTGGAGGGTTTTTCTGTGTGGTCACCCAGAAATGATTAGTCAAATGAAGACTCAGGTTTTTTTAAAAGGTGTTTCGATAGATGATATTTACACCGATGCTTTTCTGGTTGCTGCTGAATAATGATAATTTTATAGTGCTGATTTAGATAATTTAAGAGAAAATACAGCGCTAAAATTAAATAAAATGATCGTTTAAATATTGAATCAAATATGAAGCAAGAAAGAGTAAAAAGTCAAAGTAGTCAGTTGTTAGTCTCGGCAGGTAAAAGTAGTCGATTAGATGCCATTAGAAAAAAGGCGGGTCAACAGATTGAGGGAGCTGAAGTAAATGCAAAAGCTAAGCATCAGCCTTTTGTTTTAGGATTAAATCAGCAAACAAAAGATGCTTTGCAACAAGCAAATGATAACGTTGATAAAAGAATGGAGAGTATTTTAAATGGATATCCAGCAGGTAAGAAAAATACTTTTTTCAAATTAAAGTATGGTGTCGGTGCTGATACAGTTAAAAGGATGTTAATAAAGGATGTTTTTAAATTATTGGCTATATCTTCTAAACAACTGACATATTATCCTTTAATTGAAAATATGGATTTGAGTGGAAAAATAGCTGATGCTAAATAGAATCGTTAATTTATTTCCACTGTGGGCGATTATTCTATCCAGTATTGCTTTTTTGAATGCAGAACTTTTTGGCACCTTTAAGAGTAGTATTGTTCCCTTATTAGCCATAGTTATGTTTACAATGGGGATGACGCTAAAATGGGCCGATTTTAAAGCAGTACTTAAGAAACCTTTAGTTATAAGCATTGCGGTAGTTATTCAGTTTATATTAATGCCCTTATTTGCTTATGCTATTTCCATTATGCTGGGTTTATCTGTCGATTTAATGACAGGAATGGTATTAGTAGGTGCAAGTGCAGGGGGGACTGCTTCCAATGTGATTTGTTATCTGGCAAAAGGGAATGTCGCTTTATCTATTTTAATGACTGTTGTTTCAACACTTTGTGCTGTTATTTTGATGCCAGCTTTAACCTTTTTATATTTGAATCAGATTGTTCCTGTGCCAGTACAAGGTATGTTAATAAGTATTTTGTCGATTGTATTATTGCCAGTGGTATTAGGGACTTGTCTTAATAGTTTCTTTGCTCAACGATTAAAAATTATTCAACCTGTATTACCGTTGCTATCTACTTTTTCTATCGTCTTTATTATTGCCATTATTGTTGGCCTAAATCATGATAATTTAAGTGTTTTAGCTTTGCCAGTATTACTCGCTGTTGTGTTGCATAACATGATGGGATTAATAGCAGGATACAGTATTCCCTGGCTATTAAAGTACGACGCACAAACTTGTCGAACCGTGTGTATTGAAGTGGCTATGCAAAACTCAGGGTTAAGCGTTGCTTTGGCAATAAAATACTTTTCAATTACGGCGGCTTTGCCTGGGGCGTTATTTAGTATTTGGCATAATATTTCAGGCAGTTTTTTGGCTTTGTATTGGAGGAAATAAAATTATTTTTATTTAAGTAATTGAATAATATTAGTTATTGCTAGTCTATAGTTTTTGCTTGGAAAAATGTGCTTCTCTAGTCAATTAGTGCAAACTATTTATTGGGTATTATTTCTTTAAAATTTTTGCAACAGCTGCTGTTCTAGTGGGTACACCAAGCTTTTCAAAAATATGCTCAAGATGTTTGTTGACAGTTCTAGGGCTTGTATCAAGTATTAATCCAACTTCCTTATTTGTTTTACCTTTTGAAACCCACATAAGAATTTCAGCTTCCCTAGCTGTTAGACCAAAGGATACTTTTAGTGAGGCTAAATTCCATTCCTGATTACTTTTTTGAATAAGCATCATGTATTCGTTAGTTAAAGAGCTGGGAATTATTTTTCCCGTATGAAAATCTCCTATTTGAATATCAGTCAAAGATAATTGGCTTTGTTCAATATTGGGTATAATTTGATTGAACAGTATTTTGGGTAATAGGTCGCCAGTTTGAAAGCTTGTTTTGTCAGATTCTTCTGAGGGAAAGTGATCATACAGTATTTGATAGGCTTTGGTAGATAGCCAAGTAATTGTGCCTGATTTATCAAAGGCTAAAGATGCAAAACCTATATGATTTAAAGATTGTTCTATGCGTTGTGAATTACGTTTGTGTGCCAGTTGAGAATCTATTCTGGCAAGAACCTCGGCAGGTCGAATAGGTTTTACAATGTAGTCAGCGGCACCTTGCTTAAACCCTTTTAACAGGTTATTAAGTTCACTCAGGCCTGTCATGAAAATAACTGGGATATTTTCAGTCAAATGGTTTTCTTTAAGTCTTTGGCATGTTTCAAAACCATCAATACCAGGCATGATGATATCTAAAAGGATAATGTCAGGTTGTAAATATTTGATTTGTTCAAGTGCTGAAATGCCATCAGTTGCTACCAGAACACGGTATCCGTACTCTGATAGCATATCAGAAAGTACTGCTAGATTATCTGGGGTATCATCGACGATTAATACAGTTTCAGCGGTTGAGATGATATTTTCAGTCATTGATATTTGGATTGTTTAAGAGTTTTTTAATTTCTGCAATACGAAATTCGTTTGCTAAAATAATAATACGCTGAGTGAATGCTCTATAGCAGGGTTCATTGATAACTAAATTATTAAGTTGTTGTTTAAGTCCGAATAAATCACCAATTTTAACAAATTCCATTAACTGCTGAATAATATTGGGCGGTGGAAGCACAAAAATATTATTTGGTTTTGACTTTTCTGGTTCAGTTTTTTTGATATCGTAAACCCAATGTAGAGATAAGTGCAGTTCAAGTTTTGTTAATAATTCACTAACTTGTAATGGTTTTGCTATAAAATCGTCACAACCTGCATCTATTGCAGATTTCTGGTCTGAAGAATAGGCATTTGCACTTAATACTACGATTGGTATGGAATAGCCTTTTTGGCGAAGTCGTCGTGAAGTTTCTATGCCACTGATACCACTCATAGATAAATCCATTAAAATTAGATCGGGTATAAAACTTTCTACTTCGGTTAAGCAATTTTCCCCAGAATCTGTTTTTCGCACATTAAAACCTAAAGGTTCTAGTAGGGAGGCGATAAGGGTACGGTGTTCATATTGGTCATCAACAACAAGTATGTTTTTAGATTGTTCTTGAAAGCCTACAATATTTTTTTCAATGAGCTTTTTAGCGGGGTGACTAAGGCTGGAAAGCAATAACCTTACGCTAAAGGTAGAGCCTTCATTTTCAGTACTTTTAACTGTAATTTCACCCCCCATCAATTCAGTAATGATTTTACTAATGGTAAGGCCTAAACCATTTCCAGCAACAGCATTGCCTGTTGCCTTGGTAAAACGAGTGAAGGGTTGGAATATATTTTCTATATTATCCGCTGAAATCCCCTCGCCACTATCTGTTATTTGAAAGGTGGTAACACCACTCCTGTATTGAATACGGAATAGTATTTTACCTTCACTAGTAAATTTAATTGCATTACTGAGTAAATTAATTAGAATTTGTCTAATCCGTTTTTCATCACCTCTGACATTCTTGGGTAAAGGATCATCGACCTGACAATGAAAAATAAGGCCTTTATCTTCTGCTTGTGATTTAAAGCTACTGACTAAATGTTCAATTAATACAGGTAAATCCAAGGAGGTATAATGAAGCTCAAATTTACGCTCTTCAATACCTGCAATATCAAGTATATCTTCGATTAAAGAAGAAAGGTGTTCACTACTACGTTGCAGTATTTCAATCGCTTCTTTTCTATTGTCAGGGATTAGAGGATCGTTATGTAGAATATGTGAATAACCAACAATACAATTGAGAGGGGTACGTATTTCGTGACTCATATTACTAAGAAATCGGCTTTTAGCGCTGTTAGCATTGTCAGCTGTTACGATGGCTTGTCGATACTTTGCATCTGTTATTTTATGATCTGCAATTTCTTTGAGTAATAACTGAGTTTGTTTAGTGGTTTCTTCATAGGCCAAGTGGCGGCTTTCATGATTTAAAATTAACAACCAAGTACATAAGCCAATAAACATTAAAAGAGAGGCGTACACTTTTACAAAGTTGTTGAATAGAATATTAAAAGTTTGTGGATAATGTTGTGTTGTTAAAAAATCCTGATAATAAATTATGCCAATAAAGACACTAGTGAGACTGCTGAGAAAAATGAATAATAATGCGAAGCGTAATAACCTGATCCTGGAATTTAATGACATGCTTGACGGCAGACAACAGTCGGCAAATTTATTAAAATAATCCTCTAATCTGGCACCTTTTTTACACGCATCTAAACAGCGTGAATCTAGCGTACAACATAATGAACAGATGCTATCTTGGTATGCAGGGCAGTATGCGCTATCTTCATGCTCAAAGTAGTTTTCACAAATACAACATTTTTTGAGGGAAGTGTCATGCTTGTAATGTCGAGACCTGGCAAGGTAATGCCGGTAATTAGTAAAATAAGCAATACTAGGCACTAAAATAAAAGTAAGGCCTAAGGCAATAAACGCTGAAAAGGCTTGTGCATATTCACCAAAAATCCCGAGGTATGCCAAAATGGAAATAAGGGATGCCAGCAGTGTTGAAATAATACCTACAGGGTTTAAATCAGGAAGATAAGCTCTTTTAAATTCAACAATTTTAGGGCTTAGGCCTAAAGGTTTGTTGATCATTAAGTCGGCTGAAATAGCACTAATCCATGCTATGGATATGTTAGAGAATAGACCTAATACTTTTTCTAAAGCACCAAATACGCCAAACTCCATCAGCAATAGGGCAATAGAAACATTAAAAAATAACCAGATAACACGGCCTGGGTGGGTGTGAGTTAGGCGGGAGAAAAAATTTGACCAAGCTAATGAACCTGCGTAAGCATTAGTAACATTAATCTTTAACTGAGATACCACTACAAATAGAGTGGTGACGGCTAGAGCTAAGTCAGCATTTTCAATAATCATGCTATAAGCGATTAAATACATTTGGGTGGGTTCGTGAGCATGCTCAATCGCTATACCTTGTTGAATAGCAAAATGTGCGAGTAAAGCGCCACCTAATTGACGAAGAACACCAAATACAATCCAGCCTGGCCCAGCAATAATTGTAGCTGCCCACCAACGGAAACGGTTGTGTGTTTTCTTTTCAGGCATAAAGCGTAGAAAATCAACCTGTTCCCCAATCTGAGCAACCATAGAAAATGCCACTGTTGCAGCACTACCAAAAAGTAACCAGTTAAAGTCTTGTCCTTGACTGGCTATTCCAAAATAAGCTTTTAAGGTAAGTAATGATTCAGGTTCTTTGGTGAATACTGCGTAATAGGGAATAAATAATAAAATAAGCCAAAGGGGCTGTGTCCATAACTGCATTCGACTGATTGTTGTTATGCCAAAAGTAACAAGCGGAATGACTATGATTGCACTTATAAAATGAGCAAAGGCAATAGGGATATGAAAATACAACTCAAGAGCCTTAGACATAATAGAGGCTTCAAGTGCAAAGAGGGTAAAGGTAAAAAAAGCGTAGATTAAAGAGGTGATAGTTGAGCCGAAGTAGCCAAAACCTGTACTACGAGTCAGTAAATCAATATCAATATTATAACGAGCAGCATAATAACTGATGGGAAAGCTAATGATAAAAATAATAAGGCCAACAATACATATTGCCCAAAATGCATTGGTAAAACCATAATTAATAGATAAAAAACCACCAATCGCTTCCAGAACAAGAAAAGAGGTCGAACCAAAAGCTGTGTTGGCAACTTGAAATTCAGACCATTTCCTAAAATGGCGAGGTGCAAAGCGGAGGGCATAATCTTCTAGTGATTCATTGGCAACCCAAGAATTATAATCTCTGCGTATTTTGGAAATACTTTGGTGAAGAGTGGAACGCATAATAAAGGCAGAGGAGGGGGATGTTTTAAAAAATATCTACTTGATTATATATAGATTAAGCAAGTAGATAAGACAATAACTTTTACATTGAACTTGTTTTATTTTCTATCGTGCCCAAATTTAAAAATAACAGGAGAACCTTGGTTATTAATTATGATGCGTTTACGAGGCTCGTTTACAGGGACTTCAGATGAAAGAGATTGTTTGTTTTTTTCGGTCTTTATAGCTGTTTTATTGTGATTGTCTGGAATATCTTCTGTTTCAATGCGGATTTCAGGAATCCAGGTAGGTTTAGTTTTATTAATTAAATTATCTCTTTGCATCGTTTTAATATCTAAACTGCTAAGTAAATTATAACAAGCGGTACTGATGTCATTTGTTAGTTGGTTTATGGTCTTTTCTTTTTCTTGGAGAGTATTTGAATCATGTGAATAAATATTTTCCATGACTTCCATTACAAGCTCGGCACTGTGGGTTTGGTCTTTAGGTTGTAATGAGCAAGTAATAGAAAATGTGTTGGCTTTTTGAAAGTCAGGTGAGCGAGGGTCAGAATTTCCCATACTAAATGAAAATCCAAAGGGGGTTGAGCTTTCTGAGACAGATCCGATTGATGCTTTTAAGTGATGGCTGTAATCAATAGAGGGAGTGGATTTAAATAGGTATCCCCATTCTGATAAATTGGTAGCTACTTTGTGAGAAATTTTATCGATAGGTAATTGGATACCGAATATTTTATTTTTATTTTCAAGTTGAAAAACCATGGACTTAACAAGACTTGTATCAAAGGGCGCTAATTCTTTATTTGGGTGAGTGGTACATGCACTTAAAAAGATCACAGAAAGTATGCTGAGGCAATGAATTAGAGTTTTTGGATAGTACATTGAAGCCCCTAAATTTTAAATTTTAAGCATACAACATAAGATTAAAGATTGTTATACGTCATTTGACTGATTAGTCATTTAACGCATTGTGCTTATTTGTACAAAACACAATAATTGTCGCAAGCCTGCAACAGTGGTGAAGAATGGGCTATTTCAGAAATACTGTTTTAATCCAAATTAATTGATCTAAAAACCAGGAGTTTGTTATGTCCGTAGCTAAAAATAAATTTGCTACCTATGGGTGTGTGAAGGCTTTTTCAGCCGTAGCCCTTGCTACATCAATACTTAGTTATTCAGCAGTATCTAATGCAGGAGCCACTTTTAAAATAGATGATACTAAGTGGATAAGTGTGGGGGCTGGTCTTAGGAGTAGTTTTTCTGCAGTGGATGAAGCGGCTGGGGAAGGTAGTAATGATAAATGGTCAACAAGCTTCGCCTTAGATAATATTAGACTCTATGTAAATGGGCAAATACATGAAAATATTAAATTTGAATTTAATACTGAGTGTAGTGATTGTTCTGGTGGAGGGGATTTAATTGTATTGGATGCGATTGCTAAATTTGAATTTACAGATTACTTTAATGTGTGGGTTGGTCGTATGTTAGTCCCTGCTGATAGAGCAGAAATGAATGGCCCTTTTTACCATAGTACTTATGAATTTAATAAAACCCCATTTTGGCCACAAGACCAAGGTAGTTTTACAGCAGGTAAGTTTGGCCGTGATGATGGTATTAATTTATGGGGTGCTTTAACAGAAGATAAAAAACTAACTTATGTTGTGGGTGTTTTTGATGGCACAAATGGTGGGTCAAACGCTGATGACAGCTTGTTATATGCAGGGCGAATAAGCTATAACTTTTTGGAAGTGGAAAAAAATCCAGGGTATTACACGAGTAGTACATATTATGGAAATGGGGGGGATATTTTTACTGTAGGTGTTGCATCTCAGTATCAAGTTGATGGCGCAGGTTCTGCCGCAAACGCAGCTGATTTCTTTGGAATCAGTGTGGATTTATTGAGTGAAACAGTTTTATCTGACAATGCTGTTTTGACAGTTGAAGCAGAATATAAACGTTTTGAGCTTGATGGTGTTGTTCTTACTGATGGTGCAAATTTCGGTATGTTTGAAGGGGATGCTTATACTGCAACTGCTTTATACCTAATGCCAGATAAAGTATTAATAGGTAAATTACAACCTTACTTACGTTATACCTATAACGATCCAGAAAATAGTGCTCATCGTAAAGAATATGAAGTGGGTGTGAATTATATTATTGATAGTCATAATGCGCGTATTTCTTTGATGTATCAATATGGTGACATTGCAACCAAAGGCAGAAGTTATACAACAACTGTGACAGGTGATGAAGTCAGTGCAATTAAACTGGGTATACAAATTCAAATCTAACGATAAATGATAGGAAAAACATATGAACATTAAAAAAATGATGAAAAAACCAGTGACTGGAGCAACATCCATTTTGTTAGCTGCTGGTTTGCTATTCAATGTGTCAGTTAAAGCAGAAGAAACTATTAAAGTAGGAATTCTACACTCCCTTTCTGGCACCATGGCAATCAGTGAAACAACATTGAAAGATACAATGTTAATGTTGATTGAAGAACAGAATAATAAAGGTGGATTATTAGGTAAAAAACTAGAGCCTGTTGTGGTTGATCCAGCATCAAACTGGCCTTTATTTGCTGAAAAAGCTCGCGAACTGATTACTAAAGAAAAGGTAGCATCAATCTTTGGTTGCTGGACTTCGGTTTCTCGTAAATCAGTCTTACCTGTGATTGAAGAATTAAACAGTATTTTGTTTTACCCCGTTCAATATGAAGGTGAAGAATCATCTAAAAATGTATTCTATACAGGTGCAGCGCCAAACCAACAAGCGATTCCTGCAATTAATTATTTAATGGATGATATTAAAGTAGAGCGTTGGGTTTTAGCGGGTACGGATTATGTTTACCCTCGTACAACTAATAAAATTTTAGAAGCTTACTTAAAGTCTAAAGGTGTAGATTCTAAAGATATTATGATCAACTACACACCTTTTGGTCATTCAGATTGGCAAAGTATTGTTGCGGACATTAAAAAGTTTGGTGCAGCCGGCAAGAAAACTGCGGTCGTTTCTACTATTAATGGCGATGCTAATATCCCTTTCTATAAAGAATTGGGTAACCAAGGTGTTTCTGCTGAAGATATTCCTGTTGTTGCTTTCTCGGTAGGTGAAGAAGAACTTTCAGGTATGGATACTAAGCCTTTAGTTGGGCATATGGCTGCTTGGAACTATTTCATGAGTGAAGATAGTACTAAAAATGCAGCATTTATTAAAAAATGGCATGCATTTACTAAAGATACTAAACGTGTCACAAATGATCCAATGGAAGCCCATTATATTGGCTTTAACATGTGGGTGAAAGCAGTAGAGAAAGCAGGAACAACTGATTCTGATGCGGTACAAAAAGCCATGATTGGTATTAAATTTCCTAATCTAACTGGTGGTTTGGCGCAAATGTTACCTAATCATCATTTGAGCAAACCTGTGTTGATTGGTGAAATCCAAGAAGACGGTCAGCTTTTTACTGTATGGCAAACCAATACCTTAGTTAAAGGTGATGCTTGGTCTGATTTCTTACCAGAAAGCAAACCTATTATTGCTGATTGGACGGCCCCTATTAATTGCGGTAATTACAATACGAACACTAAAAAGTGTTCAGGACAAAATTATTAGAAGAGTTGGCTCAAGATGAAAGGTGGAAGGAAGATCAAAAGTAGTTTGTTATAACCTTTTCTCTTACAAAGGAGGGTTAGGGGGTCTATAAAATCCTCTAGCCCTTTATGATTTTTGCCCTTAATCTTTGAGCCTTTATCCCGCTCTTTTATACTGGAGATGTTATGAAATATCTGATGCCCCAAATAGTCAGATTGTTTTTAGTTATTTTAATGGTGTTTAGTGTTATTGAAATAGCCAATTCACAGGAAGTTACACAACAAGTGGATGTTGTAAATCCGACATTTTCTGAAACTGTATCAGGATTAAAAGTGCGATCTCTATCAAAAAAGGGTCGCTTTGTTGAACAGTTAGTACAGTTTAAAAACCCACAAAAAATAGTCGTTTTAAAAGCGTTGGTTAATGGTGAGTTGTTTGAAGTTAGAGACGACGGGCGTGTGGTTATTGCTATAAATAACAACGAGAAATTTTCTATTCTGTTAGCTGAAGATGGAAAAAGCCTTGGATTATTAGATAAGGAAGCAATAAAAAAGATTAAAATTAATAACCGTTTACGTTCGCAAATACGCAGAATAATAGCTAATTTAGAGTTGAATTCAGCCGATGCTAGCATACGTATTCAGGCTATTAAGACATTGAGTAAATCACTAAAACAAGATGATTTACAAAAGCTAAAAAAACGGGCTGAAGCTGAGACAGATAGTGATGTTATAGATGTTTTAGAATTAGTTTTTGCCTTAGAAAACTTAAACAATGCTGATAGAGTGATTCGATTGCAAGGAATTGAAATGCTAAAGGCAAAAACAAGCTTAAAAGCTGTTAGTCAATTACAGCTATTAGTAGAAAAAGACAGTGAGGGTGAGTTTAATGAACCTGATGCAGAAATTCGAAAACATGCCCGCTCAGCCTTGGTAAAAATACGATCTCGCTTAAATTCCTATGAAGTGGCGCAAACCTTATTTTTTGGATTAAGTTTAGGTGCGGTATTAGTATTGGCCGCGATAGGATTAGCGATCACTTTTGGTGTAATGGGGGTGATTAACATGGCGCATGGTGAAATGATGATGCTAGGTGCCTATACAACTTATGTTATGCAACAAATAATGCCAAATCATATAGGCCTATCTCTTATATTGGCAATACCGGCTGCATTTATGGTTTCAGGAATAGTTGGCATCGGCATTGAACGCGGTATTATCCGCCATTTATATGGTCGACCATTAGAAACTTTACTAGCCACTTTTGGGGTGAGTTTAGTGTTACAGCAAGCAGTACGTTCAATTTTTTCTCCCTTAAACCGAAGCGTGATTACTCCAGAATTTATGAGTGGTTCTTTGTATATTAATGACTTTTTATCATTCACTTGGAATCGCTTATATATTTTGTTTTTTTGTTTACTGGTGTTTGCTTTTTTATTACAAATTTTGAAACGAACTAAGTTGGGATTAGAAGTTCGAGCGGTTTCTCAAAACCGTAATATGGCAAAAGCTATGGGTATTCCAACTGCGAGAGTAGATGCCATGACTTTTGGGCTGGGATCAGGTATTGCAGGTGTGGCTGGTGTCGCTTTAAGCCAGATTACCAATGTTGGACCCAATTTGGGACAAGCTTATATTGTTGATTCATTTATGGTGGTGGTGTTTGGAGGCGTAGGGAATTTATGGGGTACTTTGGTAGCAGGTTTTTCATTGGGTATTGCTAATAAAGTATTAGAGCCTTTTGCAGGTGCAGTTTTGGCAAAGATTTTAGTTTTAGTCTTTATTATTTTATTTATTCAGAAACGTCCGCGTGGTTTATTTCCACAAAAAGGCCGTGCAGCGGAGTCATAAGATGTTACTGAAATATTTTGGAAATGAAAAAGAAATTGCCTTAGTGTTATTAATTTTGGCTGCAGTAACCTTAGTGATACCAATATGTAATTTAATGTTTTCTACGGGATCGATATTTTACTTTTCAGCCTACACAGTGTCATTAATAGGCAAGTATTTAACCTTTGCGTTATTGGCTTTATCACTAGATTTAGTTTGGGGGTATTGCGGTATTTTAGTGCTAGGTCAAGGCGCATTTTTTGCTTTGGGCGGTTATGCCATGGGGATGTATTTAATGCGTCAGATAGGTGATCGTGGTGTTTATGGAAACCCTGATTTACCAGATTTTATGGTATTTTTAAACTGGAAAGAGCTGCCTTGGTATTGGAGTGGTTTCGAGTCCTTCCCTTTCGCCATGTTAATGGTCATGGTTGCTCCTGCAATATTGGCTTTTGTATTTGGTTGGTTGACGTTTCGATCCAGAGTGACAGGTGTATATCTGTCTATTATTAGTCAAGCATTAACCTATGCTTTATTGTTGGCATTTTTCAGAAATGAAATGGGTTTTGGCGGTAATAATGGGCTGACAGATTTTAAAGATATTGTTGGTTTCAGTCTGCAGTCTGATACGGTAAGAGCTATTCTTTTAATGAGTTCAGGAATGGTTTTAATTGCCGCATTTTTAGTCTGTCGTTGGTTGGTAAAAACACGTTTAGGTCGGGTTGTTACAGCGGTACGCGATCATGAATCACGGGTACGTTTTTTAGGCTATCGAGTAGAAATGTATAAATTATGGATATTCGTTTTTTCGGCTATTTTAGCAGGCATTGCAGGGGCATTATATGTACCACAAGTAGGTATTATTAACCCCAGTGAATTTTCACCACTTATTTCATTGGAAATAGTGGTCTGGGTCGCTGTCGGAGGACGAGGAACGCTCTACGGTGCAATTATTGGCGCCATTATTGTTAATTATGGAAAAACGGTGTTGACAGGGTTGTTGCCTGAAGTTTGGTTATTTACTTTAGGTGCTGTTTTTATCTTAGTGACCATCTACATGCCTGATGGACTGGTAGGGTTATGGAAACGAAAATGGGGAGAGTTAAGTCATGAGTAATATTGCAAAGCCTCGATTCAATAGATATCAAACCTTTAATTTTGTAAATACACATCCGGTGATTAAAGGTAATGTGGATGTTAGCCATGGTACTGTTTTATATATGGAAGATGTCAGTGTCAGTTTTGATGGTTTTAAAGCATTAAATAACTTATCACTATATATAGATGATGGTGAGTTACGTTGTTTGATTGGTCCAAATGGTGCAGGTAAAACCACCTTGATGGATGTCATTACAGGTAAAACACGACCTGATAGTGGTTCTGTCTATTTTGGTCAAACCATAGATTTATTAAAAATGGATGAAGCAGAAATTGCACAGGCGGGTATCTGTCGGAAATTTCAAAAACCCAGTGTGTTCGAGAATTTAACGGTATTTGAAAACTTAGAAATTTCCTTGAAAGCGGATAAAGGAGCTTGGGTCACTTTATTTGCATCCTTGAATGGTGAGCAACGAGATCGAATTGATGAAGTGCTTGAAATTATAGGCATGACAGCCCTGCGTTTTCAATCGGCAGGTATTTTATCTCATGGTCAAAAACAATGGTTGGAAATTGGTATGTTGTTAATGCAAGAACCCCGAGTCATGTTAGTGGATGAACCCGTTGCAGGGATGACTCATCAGGAAATTGACCGAACGGCAGAATTATTATTGTCGCTGCAAGGAAAGCATTCTGTGGTGGTGGTGGAGCATGATATGGCATTTGTTAGGTCAATTGCCAAAAAGGTGACTGTATTGCACGAAGGGTCAGTGTTAATGGAAGGAACAATGGATGAGGTTCAAAATGATCCTCGCGTCATTCAAGTCTATTTGGGGGAATAATGTTATCAATTACAGCGGTAGACCAATATTATGGTGAAAGTCATACCTTATGGGAATTAGACCTCAATGTGCCCGTTGGGGCATGTATGTGTCTGATGGGAAGAAATGGCGTAGGGAAAACGACTTTATTGAAAAGTATTATGGGGTTGATTCCTGTGCGTGAAGGTGTAATTAAAATAGACGGACAGGATATTACCCGTGCTAAAGCAGAATTACGAGCAGAGCTAGGCATAGGATATGTACCACAAGGAAGGGAAATTTTTCCTTTATTAACGGTTGAAGAAAACCTTAAGATTGGTTTGCGTGCGGCGAGTAAAATGGGTATTAAAAAAGTCCCAGAACAAATCTATGAGACGTTTCCAGTATTAAAGCAGATGCTTAATCGTAGAGGGGGTGACTTGTCCGGCGGACAACAGCAGCAATTAGCCATTGGCCGTGCTTTGGTATTAAATCCAAAATTACTGATCCTAGATGAACCAACTGAAGGTATACAACCCAATATTGTGAGTGAAATTGGTGATGTCATTATTCGTTTAAATCGGAGCAAAGGTATTCTAGACTCTGAAGTTAAACCGACTAAAGGCTTAATACATGAAGCCATTGAGAAAATAAACAAAGAAATGGGGGTTACCGTATTATTAGTGGAACAAAAATTACCTTTTGCTCGGAAAGTTGCTGACCAATTTTGTATCATGGAGCGAGGACGAAATGTAGCAACAGGAAAAATGCCTGAATTAACTGATGAAATGGTTAAAAAATATTTAACGGTTTAGACTAACTGGTGGACTAAGGATTATGAATTTATAATCACTAGTCATAAAATAATAAGGGATGCGTATTTTGATAAAAACTAGGTTATGGATAAAAACTTGAAGTTTGCTAAATCTGGGTGGAAAGCTGAATTAAAACTTGGATTTACCCATACTGCTAACAAAACGGTACTCTCAGAGAGGAATCATAAAGGGCCATTGACAGTGCAAAGGCCTTTTTATCCAGAAGGTGAATGTTGTCATGTTTATGTCTTACACCCTCCGGGTGGTATTGTTTCAGGAGATCAATTAGCAATTGATATCAATGTTAATAAAAATGCCAAAGCATTAATTACCACTCCGGGTGCTTCAAAATTTTATCGTAGTTCTGGAGAGCAAGCATTTCAAACCATTGCATTATCAATTAATGAAGGTGCCACACTTGAATGGCTACCTCAGGAAACCATTGTTTTTGAAGGTGCTCGATTAGTCTCTGATGTGCAAATTGATCTAGCAGAAAATTCCCGCTTTATTGCTTGGGAAATATTGGTTTTGGGTCGCCCAGCAGCAGATGAAGGATTTAATCTAGGCGAAGCTTTTTTAAACTGGCAAATTAATCGACAAGGCAAACCATTATTTTTAGAAAAAATGCGCTTAGATGCAGAATCATTTGCTGCTCGTTGGGGGCTTGATGGCTGTTCCTGCTGTGGATCTTTATTTGCATTTGGCGCATCAGAGGCGAACTTGGAAGCAATTAGAACATTGATAGATGGTACTCCAAGACAGGGGGTAACATTGATTGATGATTTATTGATCTGTAGGGCAAGTGCAAAAAAAGCACAATCAGTTCGGTTATTTTTTGAAAAAGTTCGTCAACTTATTCGTTATGATATTGTGCAACAACAACCTTATACTCCAAGAATTTGGGCAACCTAAGACAGGTAAATTATGCAACTCTCTCCACGTGAAAAAGACAAATTATTGATTTTTACTGCTGGTTTACTGGCAGAAAGACGTAAAGCAAGAGGCCTTAAATTAAATTATCCAGAAGCGATTGCTTTTATTTCAGCTGCGGTGATGGAAGGCGCGCGTGATGGTCAAACTGTTGCAGAATTAATGTCGTATGGTAGAACATTGCTTAACCGAGAAGATGTTATGGATGGCATTTGTGAAATGCTACACGATGTTCAAGTTGAAGCCACTTTCCCTGATGGTACCAAGCTGGTTACCATTCATAATCCGATTGAATAGAGGGTAGTATCATGATTCCAGGTGAAATTTTAGTCGCTGAAGGTGAAATAGAATTGAATGCTAACCTTATTGCGATAACGATTAATGTGTCTAATTCAGGTGACCGGCCGATTCAAGTAGGTTCTCATTATCATTTTTATGAAACTAACCCTGCATTAAATTTTGATCGTGAAAAAACCAAGGGTTACCGTCCTGATATTGCAGCAGGTACTGCCATTCGTTTTGAGCCCGGTCAAGAACGTGAAATACAATTAGTACCTTATAGAGGCTTGCGTCATGTGTATGGTTTTCGTCAAGATATTATGGGTAGTCTGGAGGGTGAGGTATGAGTAAAATTAGTCGTCAGGCTTATGCTGAAATGTTTGGGCCAACTGTTGGGGATCGTGTACGTTTGGCTGATAGTGAATTATTCCTTGAAGTGGAACAAGATTTAACTATTTATGGAGATGAAGTTAAATTTGGTGGAGGAAAAGTCATTCGAGATGGTATGGGGCAAAGTCAATGTGAATCAGCTTTGTCAATGGATTTGGTGATTACTAATGCATTGATCATTGATCATTGGGGCATTATTAAAGCTGATGTTGGTATTAAGGATGGCCGCATTGCTAATATTGGCAAAGCAGGAAACCCAGACACCCAGCATGGGGTTGATATTACGATAGGCCCTGGAACAGAAATTATTGCAGGGGAAGGTAAAATATTAACAGCGGGGGGTATTGATGCCCATATTCACTTTATTTGCCCGCAACAAATAGAAGAAGCTTTAATGTCTGGGGTAACAACCATGTTAGGGGGTGGTACAGGCCCAGCCACAGGAACCAATGCAACTACCTGTACACCTGGCCCTTGGAACTTGCATAGGATGTTGCAATCATTAGATACCTTTCCTATGAATTTTGGTTTGATGGGGAAGGGCAATGCTAGCTTGCCTACCGCTTTAGATGAGCAAGTTAAAGCGGGAGCAATGGGCTTAAAATTACATGAAGACTGGGGGACTACGCCAGCTTCTATTGATTGCTGTTTATCCGTGGCTGAACGTTACGATGTACAAGTGGCTATTCATACGGATACATTGAATGAATCTGGTTTTGTAGAAGACACCTTGGGGGCGTTTAAAGATCGTACTATTCACACTTTTCATACCGAGGGAGCAGGAGGCGGACATGCGCCAGATATTATCAAAGCCTGTGGTTTTGCTAATGTTTTACCGTCCTCAACTAACCCAACCCGTCCTTATACTATTAATACAGTAGATGAGCATTTAGACATGTTGATGGTGTGCCATCATCTTGATCCCAATATCGCTGAAGATGTCGCTTTTGCTGAATCTCGTATTCGTAGAGAAACCATTGCTGCTGAAGATATTTTGCATGATTTAGGTGCATTTTCGATGATCGCATCAGACTCACAAGCAATGGGACGGGTAGGGGAAGTGATTATTCGTACCTGGCAAACAGCGCATAAAATGAAAGTTCAGCGAGGCAGTTTATCTGAAGATTCAAGTCGGAATGATAACTTTAGAATTAAACGTTATATTGCTAAATACACTATCAATCCAGCAATAAGCCATGGTATTTCTCATGAGGTAGGGTCGGTTGAAACAGGTAAACTGGCTGATTTAGTATTATGGGATCCAGCATTCTTTGGGGTAAAGCCCAATCTAATATTAAAAGGGGGAATGATCGCTGCTGCACCGATGGGTGACCCTAATGCATCAATACCTACGCCACAACCAGTACATTATCGTTCAATGTTTGGAGCTTATGGGGAGGCTTGCAATGCTACTTCTATGTTGTTTTTACCTAAGTTAGCAATAGATGACAATTTACCTGCAAGAATCAAATTAAAGTCGAAAATTGGAACGGTATTTAATACCCGAAATATTGGCAAAAAAGATATGATTCATAATTTTTATCAGCCTAATATAGAAGTTGACCCTCAACTCTATACAGTGAAAGCGGATGGTGTTTTATTAACCTGTGAACCCGCTGAAAGTCTACCTTTTTCTCAACGCTATTTTTTATTTTAAGTATGATTAAGTTAGTTGAAATTGTAACAGCTGGTTCATCAGTTGATGATACTTTAACCATTCCATTTGAGTTGCGCCAAAAAAGTCGGTTTTCTGCAACAACAGATAAAGGTCAAGACGTTGGTTTGTTTTATCCCAGAGGACAAATGTTTCGTTCAGGAGCTGTTTTAACAGGGGATGATGGCATTTTTGTACAAATTAAAGCTGCCAATGAACCTGTTTCAGTTATGAGATGTAAGGATGCATTAATGTTTGCAAAAGCTTGTTATCACTTAGGAAACCGACATGTTTCTTTGCAGATTTTAGATGCTGAATTACGATTTTTACGTGATCATGTCTTGGACCATATGTTAGAAGGTCTAGGCTTAAATGTTGAGCATGAAATGTTACCCTTTGAACCAGAAGCAGGTGCGTATCATACCCATGATCACTGATTTAGCTCTTATGCGTTTGCTGCAATTAGTCAGCCCCAGTTTACCTATTGGAATGTATTGTTATTCCCAAGGGTTTGAACATGCGGTTGAAGATAACTGGATAAGTGATTCAAAAGAAGCAAGTGAATGGATAACAGGTGTACTTGAAAATTGTATGTTGAATGTAGATTTGCCTATTCTTTCACGGCTTTATGATGCTTGGGAAAAGAAGGATAATGAATCAATAGAGAAATGGAGTGCGACCATATTGGCTTATCGTGAAACCTCTGAACTGAGGGCAGAAGATAGACAAACAGGACAAGCACTAGCCAGATTATTAGTGGGCATGGAACTGGATGAAGCCGTCATTTGGCAACGAAAGTTTAATACCACTCAAGCAACCATGTTTGCTTGTGCCGCGGTTAAATGGGACATTCCTAAACAGGCGGCTTTAGCTGGTTTTTTATGGAGTTGGTTAGAAAATCAAATACTTTGTGCCGTTAAACTTGTCCCCTTGGGACAAGTTGCAGGCCAGCGTTTAAGCTATGATTTATCAGCGAAAATCCCTGATTTAGTACGGCAAGGGCTAAAATTAAAAGACCGTGAAATAGGTGGCAGTGTATTTGGCTTAGCGCTTGCGAGTAGTCGCCATGAAATGCAGTATTCAAGATTATTTCGATCATAGAGAAAATTAATGTCTAAAAAACACGTATTAAGAATAGGAATTGGGGGTCCAGTAGGATCAGGTAAAACAGCATTAGTGGATGCACTTTGCAAACGTATGCGCGATAAGTTTCAGATTGGGGTGGTAACTAATGACATATACACCCGTGAAGATCAGGAATTTCTTATCCGTAGCCAGGCTTTACCTGTAGATCGTATTATTGGAGTGGAAACTGGTGGTTGCCCCCATACCGCTATTCGTGAAGATGCATCTATGAATTTAGCTGCTATTGATGATTTATGTGAACGATTTGATGATTTGGATTTTATCCTAGTGGAAAGTGGTGGTGATAATTTAAGTGCCACCTTTAGTCCTGAATTAGCAGATTTAACTATTTATGTTATTGATGTATCGGCTGGAGATAAAATTCCTAGAAAAGGAGGCCCAGGAATAACACGATCAGATTTGTTGGTCATCAATAAAATTGATTTGGCGCCTTATGTTGGCGCATCTCTTGAAGTGATGGACCAAGATGCAAAAAAAATGCGTAAAGATGGGCCTTTTATTTTTAGTAACTTAAAGACAGGTGAAGGACTTTCTAATATAGAAGACTTTATTATTAATAAAGGGATGTTAGGAACTGAAATTTAGTTATTTTGGAAAAAATGATTTTTGTATAAACTATATTTACCTGTATATCCCTGAATCTAAAAAATGAGCAATAATAGGTTTTTTTACTTGTTATACAAAGAAAAAACATTTGTAATTACTCAGCGTATTTAAAAATTCAGGCGGTTATTTTTCAGAAAAATCAGATGCTTTATCTTAAAAAATAAGAGACATCGCTTTGGGAGCCGCTACATCCTGTTTTTGACAGGTCGTCAAATAACCTCTTACGCGCAAAATATTTTGGGTAATGGGTCGAATTTGTAGACATGCTGTCTAATTTGTTTTCATGAGCTGTTTTTACACCGATGACTGGGGAGCTTATGAACGGTTATATTAAACCTAATAAGCATTAAGTGGGAAAGCGTCATACTCAAAAAATTGAACGTAAGAATTTAAATTTAAGAACATAGATTAAACGCCTAACCCGAAAAATCATTTGTTTTTCAAAGTCAGAAAAATGCATGATATTGTTATTGAATTATTAATTAACAAAGTCGAATTCGGTGTGGATATTCATGCTTAACTACCAAATTGAACCACTACATCCCATTTGAATATTGGTCTTTCCAATACCGCCTTTTCCACTTGTAAATACTATAACAGTAGCCATTAGAGCCCTGGTTTTGTCGATGTATTTTTATTAAAATACATAATGTAGATCCCTTCTTATCAGCTGCTTTTATATTTTTGGCATGCAAGCTATTTTAGTTTGTTGCGTATTATTACATCAGCTTTAGTATGGATTAAAGTAAATGAAATTCTAGACGTTTCTATTTTTTGAGAATATAGCTTTGAGAATGGCTAGACGCAGTAACCAAAAAGTAGGGATATAAATACATTAATAGGGGGCTTTTACTTGTTATGTAAAGAAATAAGAAATATCTCCCCACCAGAAGGTACAAGCGAAAACGATTAGAACGAGTAATAATATGAAAGAAGTTGAATTTATTTTACATGATGACTTAGAACCTTTTGTTAACTGCATTATGACGCAAGAAAATCATGCGCTGAATTCACATACCAACATTCCTTTGTATGCGGATGGTTATCCAGGCATTATGTTTCAGCAGTCGGCTAATGGGTTTTATTTTTTACCCAAGAAAAAGCAGTTGTCAGAATTGTTGCTCTATGGTCAAACCGTAAAACCCGCCTCTTTGGATGTTGAAGGGCCTTATAAATTTATCGTTTTTCAGTTGTATCCTTTCGCATCAAAATATCTTTTAGGTATTGAGCCAAAAGAATTAAATGATGATTGTTATGACTTGCTTAATATTCAGCATATTGATGTAGAGGGATATAGAAGGCAGTTGATAAACTCAGATAATCTTGAGCAGCAAATAAGGATTCTTTCTGACTTGGTTTTACAGCTAATCAAATCAAATAAGGAATTGGAGAATGATAGTGTGCAAGAAGCTATCTCTATTATTATTGAACATAAAGGCCAAATTAAAGTTAAAGATTTGTTAACACAACTTTATATGACTGAACGAACTTTTGAACGTAGTTTTATGGCTCAAGTCGGGTTAACGGCTAAACAGTTTGCCAAAATCATCCAATTCCAATATTCCATCCATAATCTGACGCAAACAAAATTTAATAAATTGGTTGAGGTTGGTATTGATAGCGGTTTTTCAGACCAATCACATTTTATAAGGACGTTTAAAAAGTATACTGGACAAACCCCTCGTTATTTTCTTAAGCAAATGCTTGATAATTAATAGGCTTTGTCGGTTTTGTTCTATTTAATTAATAGGCTTGTGAATACAATTGAGTCCTCATTTATAAAAAGAGGACAAGACCATGAAAATAGTCATATTTGGAGCAACAGGAACCATTGGAAAGCATGTGGTGACCCAGTCATTAGAACAAGGTCATAAGGTTTATGCATTTAGCCGAACACTTGATAAATTGAATCAATTTGAGCATCCTCAGTTAAATAAAGTACACGGTGATGTATTGAATTTAACAGATTTAAATAAAGCTATGCGTGGTATGGATGCAGTGATTATAGTTTTAGGGGATGGAAAAAATTATAAAAGTACTGTGCGTTCAGAAGGCACTAAAAATATTATTAATGCGATGAAGAATAATGACGTTGAACGTTTAATTTGTCAAACAACGCTGGGGGCAGGGGATAGTAAAGGAAATTTGAATTTTTTTTGGAAGTACCTTATGTTTGGCTGGTTTTTGAAAAATATTTTTCAAGATCATTTATTGCAGGAAGAGCATGTAAAAGACAGCGGTTTAGATTGGACTATAGTTAGACCCGCAGCATTTACTGATGGAGATAAGTCGGCAAATTATAGACATGGATTTAGTGCAACAGATAAGACAGTGAAGTTAAAAATTGCAAGAGCCGATGTGGCCGACTTTATTTTAAAACAATTACATTCCTCTCTTTATTTGCTTAAAAGCCCGGGTGTTTCTTATTAATTTAAAGAATGACTCGATAGACTTGCTTGGCAAAAAGTAATAAGTTTGTAGGAGCGTCTGCCACTGCCATTAAGTTAAGGGGGGGAGTCCTTTTGTAGGGGGGATTAGCGACAGCGTTATCCACCGTTTTTCAAAGGCTTGCCGGATTACGCTATCGCTAATCCAGCCTACATTTTTCTTATCTTGACGGCATTGGAGAGTCCGCCCTCGGCGCGAATAAAATAGGCTCTTTTTTATTTAGTTATAGCAATTTCACCAAGGGCGAAGGCTCCTACCTTAATCTAATTTAGATTATAAATTGAAGTATATTTATATAGTCTGTAATAATCGTCAATATAATAGCTGTTAGATAGAGTTTACTTTTAAGGGAATTTAAATGAAGTTGGAAAAAACACGATTGGATCCGATGCTGGTCTTGTCAAAATTTTTGCTGCGCTGGCGCTGGATTCTAATGATTCTATCATTGTTAGTTGTAGCTGCTATGGCTAGTGGCGGTCGATTTATTGCTTTTGCCACAGATTATGAAGTGTGGTTTTCGGAGGATAACCCACAACTTCAGGATTTTTTGATCCTACAAAATACTTATGACAAATCGGACAATGTCTTATTTTTAATTACGCCTAAACAAGGTGATGTATTTACCTCATCTACGTTAGACAGTGTGGAGTGGTTAACCAATCAAGCGTGGCAGATGCCTTATACCTCCCGGGTTGATTCAGTGACAAATTTTCAGTACACGGCTGCGGTTGAAGATGATTTGGCTGTGGGCAACTTAGTCCGAGAAGCGACAACATTAACGGCAAGCAAGTTACAAAAAATCAAGAAAATTGCATTGAATGAGCCTTTATTGCTACATCGTTTAATTTCAGATGATGCCCAGGTTACAGCTATTTCAGCAACGATTAATTTGCCCAAGAATATGGCCGAAGGCAGCCCAACGGTGGTTGCTTATGCACGCAATTTAATGGATCAATTAAAGGCAAGAAATCCAAATCTGGAAGTGCGCCTGACTGGGTTGGTGGTGATGGATAATGCTTTTATGGAAGCTTCTATGCAGGATATGAGCTCACTAACTCTGATTATGTTTGGCTTAATCTTATTTGGGCTAGTGGTTTTGTTGCGTAGTATTACGGGGACGATTAGTGTCTTATTTATCATTCTGCTCTCTATTATGGCAACCATGGGATTTTCAGGTTGGACAGGTGTTTTACTCACCCCTGTTTCTACGACTTCACCTACTATTGTTATGACCATCGTGGTAGCACATGCAGTACATATTCTTGTCTCTGTATTGCAAGGAATGCGAGATGGATTGGATAAACGGGAGGCTATTACTGAAAGTCTTAGAATCAATATTCAACCGATATTTTTGGCATCAATCACCACTATTATTGGTTTTTTATCTATGCATTTTTCTGATGTTCCGCCATTTCATCACTTAGGGAATATGGTGGCTGTGGGGGTGGTTTTCGCTTTTTTATTGTCAATGACCGTGCTGCCCTGGATGTTGATGGTATTACCTATGCGAGTTAAACCGATAGCAAATCATCAAAATCGATATATGTTAGGGTTAAGCCATTTTATTATAAAAAGATGTAACCTTATTTTAATCGTATTTTCAATATCAACTATTTCTTTGGCTAGCTTGATTAGTTTAAATGAAGTGAATGACAAAATCTGGAAATATTTTGATACCTCTATTCCTTTTAGGATGGATACGGATTATGCGTCTGAACATTTAACTGGCACTTATCATCTGGAATATGCTTTAAATACAGGTATAAAAAGAGGTATTACTGAACCCACTTATCTAAAGAAAATTGATGATTTTCAACAGTGGTTAAATCAGCAAAAAGAAGTGATTCATGTCAATACTATTGCCGATATTATGAAACGGCTGCATAAAAATATGCATGGGGATAATGATGAATGGTTTCAATTGCCTGATAATAAAGAGTTAATCGCCCAATATTTATTGTTGTATGAAATGTCATTACCCTATGGGCTGGATTTGAATAATCAGATTAATCTTGATAAATCAGCGACACGGGTAACAGTCTCTTTATATAATTTATCCAGTATTGAAATGATTGCTTTTAATGACAGGGTTGAAGAGTGGTTAATTAATAATGCACCCGAGTTAAGTTACATCGGAAGTAGTCCTTTATATATGTTCTCTCATATTAGTAAAAGGACTGTTTATCAAATGACGGGTGGCGTTGCAGCGGCTCTGGGTTTGATTTCTTTGATATTAATGCTGGCTTTAGGTTCTTTTAAAATGGGAGTTATTAGTCTAATTCCTAATTTACTACCACCTTTGGTTGCCTTTGGAATATGGGGTGCGGTGGTGGGACAAGTTGGTTTTGCCGAATCAGTAGCGATAGGTATGACAATCGGGATTATTGTTGATGATACGGTTCATTTCTTAAGTAAATATCTTAGAGCCAGGCGTGAAAAAGGCTTAACCGCTGAACAAGCAGTGAGTTATGCTTTATCAAATGTGGGGGTGGCTTTAATGATTACGACAGTGGTATTAGTTGCAGGTTTTTCAATATTAATGCTATCAACTTTTAAACTGAACTTTCAACTGGGTGCTATTACAGCGATGACGATTAGTATTGCGCTTATTTTAGATTTCTTCTTATTACCTGCGTTATTGATTAAGCTGGATAAGCGAGAATATAAGAGTGTTGAATAATTGAATTAACTATTATGGTAAGTATTTGTAGCCTTGATGAAACAAAGTGGAATCAAGATTTAATTGAGCTTTTCCTTGATTTCATTTCACTACATCAAGGCTACATTTTTTTATTCTCTTTAACCCCGTGGTAAATTAATAGCCATGTTAACTTTATCTCATATATTAATTAAGGAATGAAAATGAAAATAGTCATGGTCTGTTTTATTAGCCTTTGTGCCATACAAGTGAGTTATGCTGAGACAGCAGAAGAAAAAGGTCTAGCCATTGCACAGCAAGTAGAAACCAGAGACAGTGGTTGGAATGATATGCTGGTCACTATCAAAATGATTTTGCGTAATAAACAAGGGGATGAGAGTACTCGAGATATTCAACAAAAAGTATTAGAAGTAGAAGGGGATGGGGATAAAAGTTTAACGGTATTTAACCGCCCCAGAGATATAAAAGGCACGGCTTTTTTGTCTTTTTCTCATATTATTGACCCTGATGACCAATGGCTATATATGCCTGCATTGAAACGAGTTAAACGGATATCGTCATCAAATAAATCAGGGCCTTTTATGGGAAGCCAGTTTGCTTATGAAGATTTAGCCTCATTTGAAGTGGGTAAATATAATTACAAATATTTACGTGATGAAGTGCTTGATGGCACGGATAGCTTTGTTATAGAAAATATCCCACTTTACCAGTATTCTGGTTATACCCGACAATTAGTCTGGGTTGATAAATCACGTTATATCCCTCTACAAATACAATATTACGATAGAAAAAATGACTTATTAAAAACCGCACAATTTATCGATTATCAACAATATTTAGGCCAGTATTGGCGTGCAAAAAAACAGGTGATGATTAATCATCAAAGTGGAAAAAATACAGAACTGCTATTGACAGAGTATCAATTTAAAACAGGATTAAGCACTCGTGACTTTGATAAAAATAGTTTAAAACGGATGCGTTGATCTTACTGGTATTACATTTCCCTTTTAAATAAAATGTGGGGTTACATTGGAAGTGGGACTTTAGTCCCGCCTAGAGCATAATCATGCGGGACTAAAGTCCCACTTCCAAATGCTTATAACTCACTAAAATGGGAAG
>Ga0209826_1000071_pt1 | contig 65228 bp, 64 predicted proteins | sample GOMGulsemesocosm_5_FD_184637 | JGI IMG/M metagenome (GOLD analysis project Ga0209826, IMG submission 184637) | Methane-oxidizing microbial communities from mesocosms in the Gulf of Mexico - GOM15C Gulf of Mexico (SPAdes) (version 2) | ecosystem: Environmental > Aquatic > Marine > Cold seeps...
TGAAATCAACGATCAATCAATTGGTAGAAACGAAGGCACTCTCTTCTATTCCATTTAAATATCCGGAAGAAATTGACTTTGCAATCAATCAATTAACACCATTAATTACACAACAATTAAATGATAAGTCCATCAACCCACAATGGATTGCAGTCAAGTTATTGGAAAAAGATGGCTTTGCCATAAGTCTGGTTGATGAAATCCTGCAACAGGCAGCGAATGATTGTTATCAAGCGATTGAAGCCAATACCAGGGAAGAGGCCGATATTTTAATCGTCGATAGTCGCTATAGTTTTATCAATACATTGACCCGGGATACACTGGAACAGCAATCAGACGTTGGAAAAAAGCTATCTGATAGTATAGACAAGGTTATCTTAAATCGTTTTTTAAGTATCCCTATCTTCTTCGGTGTTATGTATTTGATGTTTACCTTTACCATCAAGTTAGGTCGGGCCTTTAAACCTTTCTTTAAAGATTTTGCCCAAGCTGTTTTTGTTGATGGTACGGATTATTTATTAAGCTTGATGAATAGCCCGCAATGGCTGATTACCTTACTTTCTGGTGGAATAGGTAATGGTATTCGTGAAGTACTGGCTTTTGTGCCGATTCTGGGGTTTTTATATCTGTTTATTTCAATATTAGAAGAATCTGGCTATATGGCGCGTGCGACGTTTGCCATGGATCGCTTTATGGGTGTATTGGGCTTACCCGGTAAAGCGTTTGTGCCATTAATACTCGGTTTTGGTTGTAATGTACCTGCGATGATGGCAACACGGACACTGGAGCGCCCACGTGATCGTCTATTAAATATTCTGTTAAATCCATTTATGACTTGTGGGGCACGCTTAGCAGTTTTTACCTTATTTGCTGCTGCATTTTTTCCGGAAAATGGTGGGCTGGTGGTTTTTAGTCTTTATATGATTGGTGTAGGAGCTGCTTTTTTTACCGCACTGCTATTGAAACACACTTTTCTCAAAGAAGAATTCTCGCTGGTGGTCATGGAAATCCCCAGTTACCATATTCCGAAGCTGAAAAATGTCTGGCTAAATACCTGGACACGGGTAAAGTCTTTTATCATCAGAGTAGGAAAAATCATCATCACGATGGTGTTTATTCTACATATATTGAGTAGTCTGGGAACGGATGGTTCATTTAAAGAACACAATATTGAAAACTCGGTATTGAGTGCAGCCGGACGCATGGTTACACCCTTATTAAAACCGATGGGAATAGATCAGGAAAATTGGCCGGCAACCGTGGCAGTTTTTACAGGTATTTTGCATAAAGTGGTGGTTATTAGTACCTTAAAAACCATTTATGCTGAATCAAATCACACAGGCCAAATAACAGAAAAAAACTTTGAGTTTTGGGCGGCGATTAAACACTCGTTTATGACTATTCCCATGGGCATTAACAAGATGCTTGGCATCAATACTGCTGCAACAAAGGATCAATCAAAAAGTCCTTTTTTTAGCGCCTTGCATGACAATTTTCATGGACAAATAGGGGCTTATGCCTACTTGTTATTTGTCTTGCTTTATTTTCCTTGTATTGCCACTACTTCGACGGCCTTTAAAGAATCCAGCTTTGGCTGGACCGCTTTTATGTCTGTATGGGCAACAGGAATCGCCTATTTAACAGCAACATTGTTTTATCAATTAGTAACCTTTAGCCAACACCCTAGCGCAACGATAAGCTGGGTCATTGCTACGATTATTATTTTTTTGTCAGTGGTGTTAGGGTTTCGCTATTGGGGGATTAGTGAGCGAAGTGGCGAGTCGAAAAATAAAATTTTAAACAAATAATTGTTTAGTAGTAAAGCGAAAGGTAAAGCCATGAAAAAAGCAGACTATAAATCTTATTTTGACAAAATTGATGCAGAACTTCTGAAAATTAGCCCCTATAAAGACATTATGCTGCTGCGTGTTATTGCAGCTGTCATTCCGATAGTCTGTTTTGGTTTGGATGCACTTTATGATATTCCAGCTCTTTATTGGGTGGGTTTGCCTTTTTATGTGGTTTGCCTGTTGATTTATCTGGAGGCCTTGTTAAAAACCATACTGCTGATGCACAAAGTTTCGGCAGAACTATTGATTGTATTAGTGATGACTGTCACGTTAATTGACGGTGAACCGCTAAGTGGTGCGATGGTGGCCTGGTTTATCGGCCTAGGATTGTATATCTCATTTACGATTATCAGAAAAAACCGAGAAAAAATCGAAAGTCTGATTCAAGAGGGAAAAAGAACCGCAAAAGTACTGAGGGGTAACGACATCGAGGAGGTGCCCATCAAGCAAATTCAGAAAGGCGATGTGGTTCTGGTTCCTAAAGGTGCAATGGTTCCAATCGATGGAACCATTATTGAAGGCGCAACCTCTATTGATGAATCTACCATTACCGGTGAACCTTTTCCTGTTTATAAGGAGACCGGCGCAAACGTGACATCCGGAACGTTGAACCTGACTGGGCCGCTGCAAGTCAGAGCAGAAAAAAATGGCGATGATTCCTTTATTTCTGTGATTACTAAAGAAATCGAAAACAGTCTGCTGAATAAATCTGATATGCAACAGCGTGCCGACACGACGGTACAAATTTTATTACTTTCAGTCACGGCTTATTCATTTTTGCTATTGTTTATGACCGGTAGCCTGCATTTGATGGCGACGGCTCTGGCTGTGGTCTGTCCTTGTGCTTGGGCATTGGCAACACCAACAGCTTTTGCCGCCAATATCGGGCGCTTGGCTCGAGCTAATATTTTAGCCCGCGGCGGCGAGCCGCTGGAAAGTATGCAGGATATCAAAACCCTGATTCTGGATAAAACCGGAACGGTAACCATGGCAGAGCCTGAAGTCAGCCAGGTGATTGCAATGGGAATGCCACAACAGCAATTATTGGAGTTGGTTGCTTCCGTTGAATCTCGCTTTGATCATCCGATTGCACGTTCTATTATCAATTTTGCGAAAAAGCAGGGTGTGACTCAATTCCTCTCAGTCGAACAGGCCGAAGGCTTGCCAGGCCGAGGCATCAAAGCTCAGATTGAGCAGCAAGATATTCTGATGGGTAGTGCCGAAACGCTGAGTTATCAAAATATTGAGATCCCCGTTGTCGACTATGTTGGCCGAGCCATCTGGATAGCGGTAGACAGTGAAGTCAAAGGTGTTATTGTCATTCGCGACATTATACTATCGGAAATGCAGGGCTTAGCTGATACGATTCGCGCTTGCGGTATCGAAAAAGTAATCTTGGCGACTGGCGACAATGAAGAACAGGAGGCGAAACGGGTCGCAGACTATATTAATGCTGATGAATACTATTTCAATTGCAAACCGGAAGATAAAACTGAGCTAGTTAAAAAGTTCCAAGCCTCCGGTAAAATTGCGATGGTCGGAGACGGTGTTAATGATGCGCCAGCCTTAGCTGCCGCTAATGTCGGCATTGCCATAGGCGGACACAAGAATGTCAATTTGGCAATTACCTCAGCAGATGTAGTCATTCTCGGAAACGATGCTCAGGATCTGGTTACTATTTTGCAGCTCAGTCATAAAATGGGCGGTATTATCCGGCAGAACTACCTATGGGCCGTTGGTTTTAATAGTATCGGTCTGGCATTGGCCACCTTCGGCTTTCTCAATCCTATTATTGCCGCGTTACTGCATCATTTTAGCTCAGTATTTGTAGTTGTGAATGCCGGCCGCTTGTATTTTACCGGTATAGAGCAATCGATCATTGGACCAATATTCAGGAAAATGGATGAGATGGCCAGAGTCAAAGTAATATGCGGCGAAGAACAATTATGACCAGTTCAGAAATCACTGCTAAAACAGAAAGGTGGGGGTTAAAACCAAACGATTAAAAGCAGGATGGAGTGATGATTACCTACTCAAAATCATTGCTGGTATTTAAGCCCGATTGTCCTGATCAAATAGAGTGGTCCTGTTGCTACCTTGATTGATATATGCTAAGTCAAATATTTAAATAACACCATAGAATAGGATCATCGCATATGATTTGAAAAGGGCAATTGTCTGAGGGGAAAATTCCTGCTTATAAGCAGTTTATGGCTTTAACAGGATCGTTTTGCTTGAAGACCAAGGGTTTCTGTATTTTCAATGATCTTTGCGGCAGAACTGCTTGCTTTCAGGTATCATTGTAGTCGTTTGCTAAGCAACAAGCTCGCTCTCAATGTAGCGCCGCCTTTTCTTTTCGGTGATACACTCCAGTTCAATCATTACCAGACTGTCTATGCAATTATTGAAATCAGGATCAATATTGAAGTCGATAAAATGACAACCTTTAGCAGTACATAACTCAACATACTGTTTATATAAGGTAGGAACTTTTACACCCAGCTTCTTTAATTCACTGTTCAAAATTTTAAAACTTGTTTTATAGTCTCCTGAAAACTCAGATTGGGCAAACTTCTGCGCTGCTTCGGAAACAATAAAGGGGGTCCTGGCTTTTGCCAATTGCAGGTCAGAGCCAAATTGTTGCTTATAAAAACTGATCAGCACATCTTTTGCCACCTGCGGATAAGCATTACTCAGGCTCACCGGGCCAAACATATATTTAATATCAGGATTTTCCCTTAAATAAGCACCAATTCCATACCATAGATAATCCAGACTGCGTTGCCCCCAATAACGAGGCTGAACAAAGCTGCGTCCAAGTTCAATACTATGAGGTAAGTACTGCTGAAATTCAGCTGATAGATTAAATAAGGTATCGGTGTAAAACCCCTTTACCCCCATTGTACCCATAATCGTACGACCATCGCCTATACGATAAGAGCCAACGATTTCCAGATCATTTTCATCCCATAACACTAGATGAGAGTAATAAACATCATATTGATCAATATCTTGGTCTTCGCCAGTTCCCTCTTCCACTGTTCTGAAAGTTAATTCCCGCAAACGCGCAATTTCGAGCATCACAGGACAATCACCCTGATATTGATACAAAAAAATCTTTTTCCCATCTTTTGTTTCACCCAAAAGACGAGATTGATAAAGTGCCTTTTTAAGTGCTTTACTATTGACTGGGTGAGCCACTGTTTTGATCGTTTCAAACAATGTTTTTTTGCGTTTCTTACCAAGATTCAGCACATGCTTGCGAAAGCGTTGACACAGTTCCTTATTACTCTGCTCTGCTGCTGAAAATGCCTGATAAGGAATCGGGAGACCCACTTTAAATTTAAGCTCCTTATTCTTCTTATTAAACATTTCCTGTACCAGTAACATTGTTCCCATTGGCTTATAAAGAGTAGACATCGCATAAAATAATGCCGAATTTGATGCTTTAATATGTATAGGCAGTATCGGGGATTTTGCTTTTTTAGCTAATTTTAGAAAACCGCTTTGCCACTTACCATCATAGATCCCTTTAGGGGTAATTCGGGATACTTCACCGGCAGGAAAGAGAATAACCGCCTCTTCATTCTCCAGAGCTTGTAACATCGCTTTATAAGCTTGCTTATTAGATTTACTGGATAACACATCGACTGTTAAAAAAACCGATTTTAACGGCTCAACATAGGACAACACCTGATTGGCCACAATGCGTACATCTGGGCGCACCGAACGCACCAGTTTGACTAATGCCAGCCCATCCAAGGTGCCGATAGGGTGGTTAGCCACAATCACCAGCCGCCCTTCGGAGGGAATATTAGTATAAGAGTCTGGACTGACCTGGTAGCTAAACTTGAAATACTTAAAAAATTTGTCTAAAAAAGCAAAGCCACGCAAATGCTGATTTTTTTCAATGACATCATTAAAATCGTCCTCATGCAACAGTGTTTTTAATACTTTAAGCATGAACTTATTATTCTTACCGACGGTTAGGCCCGGATAGGTTTCACGCAGTATTTTTTCTGCATCAATCATTATCAATATCCATTTACAGTGAGTTTAACTAGTGTAACGAACAAATATGTCAGTAATATGAAGTACTGTTAATGTTGATTAAACCACTGACTTATCACAGCGACCAACCAGTTAGGGTCATCCAGCGGTAGATCATGCCCAGCGGCATCATGTTGCCGGTAATCTTTACCCCAGCTTTGCTGTAGCATTAAACTACAGCGGTAATCCACTAGTTGGTCAGCCGAACTACTCACAATCAAAATGGGCTGAACGGGGATTGAATTAATCGAAAATGTTGCCGAAGCAAGTAACTGATTTTTTGCGCTGACGCTTGAAACAGGATTCTCTTGCTGCCATTGCTGCCAGTCTGTGAGTAACTCACTGCTATGTGATTGTGCATTAGATGTGAGTGCCAGAATAAGTTGTTCTCGCTGCTGCCAAGCGGTGAATAATAACTGGATAATCTTATGATAATTTTGCCAACGCAAACGCTGATAAAAGGGAGAAATATTACCCAGGCTGGTGTTAATTAAAACCGCTGAAGTCACCTCATCAGGGTATCGGTTAATCCAGTCTATGGCGATCATTCCCCCCATAGAAAGAGCAATCAACCGCACGGGATAATAGTCAGGTATTTGCTCACGCAAAGTATCCGTCATACCGGCTATGGTCTTCGGGCTGGTTAGATGGCTTAGACTACCATTGCCAGGAATATCAGGGGTCAGAATCAGCACATCAGGGTGCTGTTTTTGCAACATTTCGGGGAAATCCCCCCAATGCCTGGCCTCACGCAATAGACCACGGATAAGAACAAAACATAGTTTAGAGTCTGTCATGATACCAAAACTCCAAAGCTTCTTTTTCCATCACCTGAGTGTGACTTTCATTTAACCACTTTTTATAAGATAAAGTAGCATGTAATAAGTATTCCATTAACACTAAATGCCCCCTTAGCACTCGGTTAACCCTATGCTGTTTAACCGGATGAAAAAGCCCCATGGCTTTGCGTAATTGCAGCGGGTTTTTACGTACCCATCGCCAGGACCCCATTTCCAGAGTCAGAGGCAGGAATACATTATTGTAGTCTAATGATTGTAAATACAAATGATCCCACAAGTCACCATGGGTCAGGTAATGTTGTGATTGAGGTTCAAAGCGGTAATTCTGATAAGGGTAGGTTTGCATAAACAACTTACGCAAAAAATAGACCTCTCCCAAGTGTTTAATCGGCTGTATACGACTTTTGGCATAGGGAAACCAGATTTGATTATGATAGCCAAAACCTGAGTGACAATCCAGAACCACGCTAAAAGGTGATGGCAAAACCTGTTGTCGTATAAAGTCTGACAGTACCTGAGCTTCTTGCTGCATAGGGGCACCTTCTCTACCACGGTACCAGGGTAATGCTGCTGAAATGCGGTGGCCTCCAGCCAGCCAGATAGTTTTTTCATGACTATCAACCGGTGCATTACGCATTAAATCAACGCCCTCACCATTAGCACGCGTATGATTTATCATGCCAACAGGATTAATCAGTGGCAAAAAGTTAATACGTACACGTTGCAACATATCGATAAAGCTAAGATCCCAATGCAAGCGCTCCAGTAAAGTTTCAAGAAAGGCTAAAACAACCTGAGTACCAATCCGTTCCAAACCATGAACACCCCCAACAAAAGTTATGCTCGGTATATCAGCAGCCTGATTTCCCATGCTTAAGACATAAATTGGCAGTCTCTCGTTTTCATAGGGAATTTGACTGAGTATTTTGCAGCTTAAATATTCTTTATGATTTCTTTGAATAATTGCTTCAATTTGTTGCAATTCAGGTAGCTTTTCTGAAAAAGGGTAAAGGGTCATTTAGACTGGTTTTTCAATATGGAAAGAGGGCCTTTTCAAAGTACATCCTGTATACGCTTATGTTACGGATGTGCTGTAATCAAAAATGGGGGCTATGAACTTAAGGCGGGGCATACGACAGGAGCACAATAGCTTTAGCTATTTCCGAAACAACCATTACTAAAACTATTGTACGCCTGCCTAGTTTTTTTTCAGTCACTTGTTCTATCTGAAATTGGTAGCCAAAAGGGGAGGTAATGCTAAATAGATATATTCTCCTTTTTTTGCCTACGGTAAATTGTCACTTTTTTCCATAGCTTACGCGTGTGATGGTTTTTATCTAGAAGCCGAATAACTTTACGTTTAACCTTATTTGAGGCTTTAAACATAAATGCCAGACCGAGAATCATTGTAGGTAAACCTAAAGGCACGGGTAATGGAAATAAAATAACACCAATAATAAAGATAATACCGCCAACAGTCAGTAATATTGATTTTTTGAGCATTATCAAGCAGCCTTAGCTAACTTTTCCTGAGGGTTCTCATGATCAGTATCCAGCAATTGATAGCTATCTTCTAGCCAGTGTATAAGTGATAACTCTCCGACTGCATCTTCAACCAGAGCAGTGCAGCTTTCTACCCAGTCGCCGGTATTACAATAAGTTTTTCCGGATTCCATTACGGAAATATCAGCATGATGAATATGTCCACAGATGATGCCGTCAACTTGATGTTTATGTGCTTCCAGGCTCATTACATGCTGATAATTATCCATAAACTGGATAATATTTTTCACTTTATGTTTTAAGAAAGCCGAGAGTGACCAGTTTTGATAGCCCAATATTTTTCTCAAATTATTAAACCAGCGATTTACTACCAGTAACCATTCATAGACTTCACCACCTACATAAGCCAGAAAACGATTGTCACTAACAATACTATCAAATTCATCACCGTGCATAACCAAAAATCGCTGTCCGTTATGAGTTTTGTGTATTGCGTTCAGTTGAATTTCAATACCGTTAAATTGCAACCCGGCATGTTTGCGAAATTGTTCATCATGATTACCAGGAATATAGATAACCCGAGTACCTTGCTTAGCCTTATTTATCACTCGCTGGACAATATCGCTGTGCAAAACCGGCCAGTAAAAGCCAGACTTCACATTCCAGCTCCACAAATCAATAATATCACCCACTAAATAAAGCGTGTCACACTCAATATTATCCAGAAAATCACGTAAATACTCTGCTTTACAGCCTTTGGTACCTAAGTGTGTATCTGAGATCCAGACGGTGCGGTAATGAATAGCCATCAGTTTTCCCCGTAATTTTTCATCAGATTAGGAAAATATCAATTATTTATGACATGACCATTACGTTTGTATGAATATATTATGACAATATTGGCTGCAATTAGGACAACCGGGCTTAAATTCCACTAATGGTATTTATGATTTCAACGCTATCATCATGGGCAATACGATAATAAATACTATCAACGCCCACATACGCAACGCCTATATCTTTCCCAGACATAATCGACAGATTGATATAAATAGGACTGCTTAGCAATCAATTCAAAACGTTCTATAAATTCGTAATAGTATTCATCGGCGTGAACTTCGCCATGTTTATGTTCCAGTAGCCTCAAACGATGAGTCAAACTGGTTTTCAAGCCATTTCTTAGTCAGGTTATTAAATGGTACTTCAGTGGCTTCATGTGAAATTAAGCTATGCTTTTTAAGGATTTCATATCTTGCCTTCTTTAATCCGGCATAACCTAATTCAAGATAGTTAGGATAACATTTCTTAACCAAGCCTTCAGGTGTATTGCTAGTCAGCTGCCACATCTTGTGTGCGCTTAGCATGGGCATGAACTTATGAGGTGAAAGCCCTCTGTAGGAAAGCCGACCTTATTCATATTTTGAATAAGTATAATTACTAGTCGAAGGCAATTTCAACCACGCGAGGTGCTGTGAGAAGGAGGCCCGAGCGCAAAACTGTTCGCGTATACCCCGATATTGTGACGGTAGCGAAGGCGCAATAGTTTTTGATGGATACCCGTGATCTAAGTTACCGTGTTTTCTATTTTACGATTTATTGTCAGGGATTGCGCTTGGAAGTGGGTTATATTGATGCAGCTCGTATGCGAGTATATATTCTCAATGCTAAGGACGATAAGAATGGCCTTATTCCTTTGCCTTTAAACACTTTACGGGTGTTGCGTCAGTTCTGGGCTTTGCATAAAATAAATTTCGGTCCCGAAACAAGTTTTTATATCGTTGTTTTTTTAATGAAAAATATTAACGATTCACCTTTATTGTTTTATTTTTTAATTCATCACTATCTAATTGCCAGCTGACTTTGATATTAAAGCGCTGCTCATTGCCATCTTGGCCGGCACTTAGTTTTAGTTTCATTAAGCCTTCGGGATGAAAGATAATTTCATCTTCTTCATCGCTGAATTTCAGTTTACCTTTACCTAAACTCTCACTAATGGCAGCGAGAATTTTTTCTATGCTTTTAGCATCTTGCAAGGATTCGTGTCGAAAGCTTTTTTTTTCTTGTTTCATGGCTGAGTAATGGGAGCTTGAAAAAGTTTAATATAAGGGTAATCGGTACTGATGCCAAGTACACGACCTTGCGGCTGAAAAATAGTGACAGCAGCACCGTGGCCTTGCTGTGTACCGATATGTTCTTTTTTACGGGTATGTCTATCAACTGAGGCATCACACTCAAAATTGACCATGCCTTTGCGTAACATAATACGTTGCCCGTAGCGTAGATTTTTATGCCCATGAACAATGGCATAAATACCTTTGTCACGTAACATTTTATTACCTTGCTTGGTCATTGGCATATCAATATCACGGTATTTAGTGCGTATGGTATTGGCTAAAGGACCGTAGTAAAAATCGAAAATTTCATCGTGTAAGTGTTTCTTGAATTGTTGGTTTAGATGTTTAACACCTTTTTCACAAATCATACGGGCAATATGATCATCTAAACCAGCATGTACATATAAAAATGAGCCTTTGTGTAGAGCTAAGCGCATTTTCTTAAAGTACCAATAAAATTCCCCTTTTTTATCTAAAAATAGCTCCTGCCATTTGATCGCAGCGGCATAAGCAATGCGTAAATCGAGTCCTTCTTTATTCAGGTCTTGTTCAAATTCATTAATTTTTTCACGTAAACGCTTCATTTCCTTTTTAATGATTTTTTCTGACAAAATACCTTTTGCTTCTTTAGGAAAGGTGTCAAACCAGTCTTCCGAAGGGAATAAGCGTTTACGGCATTCCTGTTCATCGGGGGTATGCTTTAGCGCGTGCTTACCTTGTAAGTATTCTTGCTGAATTTCTTTTAAGAATGGAATTGCTTTAGCGCCCATACGAATAAAGAAATGTTCGCTTCTCGGATCTTTATTTAAGTTAACCGCATGTATGCCTAATTTTACGCGAATATCATGATTGCCAGCGAGGATATGAACTTTTGCACCACTATCGATTAATAAACGGATGCAGCGCAGTAGCCTTAAATTACTCGGTCCTTTATCGAAACAGTCACCACCAATAACGAAATGCGCTTTACGACCTGCATACGTTAACTTAAATTGCCGGTCATAAGCTCCGGTTTTTTTAATACCGCCAGAGGCAACCAGTGAAGCAATAAAGGCATCAGTATCTGCATGTAAATCAGAAAAGAAAAAAATAGCTGCTTTAGGCCATATCCATGGGTTTTCGTTTAGGGTTTCTTGTAATTGTTCAACGAGTCCGTTAGGGCTGCTAAGATCTTTGCCTGACGAATGTACTTTACCTAATGGCCAGTTTTGGGTTTTCTTAGGAAGCAGGGTGCTAATCCATTTTTGGCCTTTATACGAGGGTAATTTAAGTGTATTAAACATAAGTTTTAATCCGTAAATTGACTGTGTGCACTTCTAACTTTCCATTCGCCGGCGATATGTTTCCAGCTATTCTTTGCGTGATATTCAATAAAAATAGGCTGGCAATGAAACATACTCAATTGCGCAATTTGCTCATACTGTAGTACACCTAAATGATGGGCAGCATGACGAAAAGCAGCGCCATGACCGACAAATACTTTGATTTGGTTAGTTTGACTTTGCTGTTGTAATGCCTGCATTTCTACATGCAATAAATTAGCTACGCGCCGGCCTGCATCGAGTAAAGATTCAGCGCCTTGAAACGGCAAGCAAAAATGACTATCGGATTTCCACCCCTTAGGTAAATTTTCAAAGCGAGGATCTTGTAGAACTATATCAGCAATCTGTTGAACTGATAAATTAGCCGCAGTACCCACACTACGCTCTGCTAAATCAGTATATTCTTGCACCGAATAATTCGCTTTATTTAAGCTTTTGGCTAGGGTATTTGCTGTCTGCCAAGCACGTAATAGCCTTGATGAGGCAATGACAGGGTTAACTCGGCAATTAAGCTGTGTGCATTGCTCTTCTATTAAAGCAGCAAGCGCATTCGCTTGGGAAAGTCCTTTTTCTGTTAGAGGAAAAGGTTGGTGTGCGCTGGGTGTATCGGCCAACTGCTGATAATCACCGTGCCTAATTAAAGCCGCAATTACTTTTGCCATTATGCTTTCTTGCTGCTTAGATTTTCAGCTAGCGTTGCAAACATAATTTGTAGCGATTTCTGTTTAACTACTGAGCTGGCTTTTTTGACAGATAACCATTGACGACTGCGGTGATTTTCTTCCCACTCATGATCATCAACTACTTCCGTTACAGCCATAGGATAAACCTGAACAGTACATGTTCCACCCCATTTTTTATGTAAATAGTGACCAATCATGTGTTCACTGATAATGCCGCGGACACCGGCTTCCTCCCAAGCCTCAATAGCCGCTGAAGCGGGCGCGGTATAACCGGGCTCAATAATGCCTTTGGGGACACACCAATGATTATTGCCACTAGAGGAAATGATTAAAATCTGTAGTTCGCCTTTTTCAATGCGATAAGGAATTGCGGCAGATTGAGAGTAGTAATAAGTGGGTCTTTTACGTTGCTCTAGGCCCGTTAAGCCATTAAAAATAAATTTTTTCGGTAGTGTGGCAGGGCGGGTGATTGACTCGACAGTGGCGCAGCCTTCATTTAATAAACCCCAATGTTCAGGCATGGTTAAAATAGCTAAGGTGGCTGTGGGTAAGAGTTTGCCATCTTTAGATTTCTGTAATTCACCTTGGTGTAAGTTTTCGATTAAATTTTCTAAACTGGGATTATGGCCAATTAATAACACGCGTGCTGCGGAGTCTGGGCAATCACTCAGTACATTTTTTAAATCGGTTAAATCCGCTTCATAAATACGTGCATCATAGTGCACATGATTAGCCGTTAATCCCGTTGCTTTAGCGAGTTTTTCTGCGGTGTTCTTGGTTCGTTCTGCGGGAGAGCTAATAATAAAATCTGGGACTAAGTCTTGCTGTTGTAACCAAGCACCTATGCGCTGAGCATCGCGTTTGCCGCGATTTTTAAGCGGTCTTCCAAGGTCACTGGCATCAATATTCCAATCAGATTTACCATGTCGTAATACCAGTAATTGCCTGCTCATTATTCTGCCTCTGCGCTAATATTTTGCTGAAAATAGGATTGTAGTGCTGCAAAATCAATTTTACCACTGACTTCATAAACACTGACTTGAGATAAAATGTTTAGGTAATTTTGTTCGTTTAAAGCATTATCTTTAGTTAAAAAATGCCCCGTTTTATTTTGGTAAAAAGGCCCTGAAGATTTCATGATCGGTGCTAATAAATCTCGTCGTTTATTGAGGTCAACCTTAGTGACTTGGCAATCATCTTCACTGCCATGCTGCCAATTTAATACGATAAAGGCTTGTAAAGGCTTAGCACCTGCAATACGGCCCTCTCCGTAAATATTTTCAATATCGACATCGTATTTTTGTTCTAAATCCCAAAGCTGTTGCTGTGGTAAGGCAAGCAATTGTTCGCGGTCCTTTTCAGATATTAATCCTTGTAGGCGAGGGTTAGTCACAATAGTGCCAGGATTAATACGGGGTAATTTAGCAATACCTTCAGCTGTTACACCATTTTCATCGCGAATAAATAAACGGTCATTACTTAAGAAGTTGATATTGTCATTATCCATTAAGCGCAACATAAAAGTAGATTTACCTCCGCCTGAAAAAGCAGCTATAGCGTAGGCCTTATTGTTATAAACAACAGCTGCTGCATGACAAATCAAGCAATGATGTTGTTGCAACCAATTCATGTGCTGATTATTAATGAAATTAATCACTTGGTTAGGGTTTTCCAAACAAGGGCCAGCTGCAATTCTATGAGTTTCACTCTGTAAAAATACCATGCCGGTGCGGAATTTACGAATGAGACGACCGCCTTCAATATCATAAAAAACATCTTTTCTGCCTTTTTTACCAGCTTCTCGCGGCCAATCTTGAAATGGGTAAGCTAAGTCTGGGTCTTGGCAGTCAATGGCAATGACGCTCATATCTGTAACGGCCGGGGCAATGCTAATATGTCGAAAATAGTGTGCAAGTTCATCAAGCAAAGGGGAGGAATTACTTTGCAATTGAATAATACAGTCGCCGCATTGGAGAAATAATGCTCGTTCCAATAGCGTATAGTTTTGTATTAACTCTGCGCTGATAGTGGGTAGTGAGGTGTTCGATGTAGTCACGTGTTTATTGGTTTTTTTAAGTAGTCGTTCAAATTTATGTGAACAAAAAGTAGATTCGAATTTACAAACCCTGTAGGATTTTAATGCGCTTTTTTAGCAATGGCGGACCAAAGCCCGCCCTACCGTTTTTAGGTGTTTATGCATTCTCTAGTATATTTTGGGCTAATATTATTGGTTCTACTGAAGTCGGCTGAGTGTTATTTAATTCTGCTAGGACATGATCGACATAAAGCGCTGCAACATCTAGGTTCAAGCCTTCTTTTCCGCCTCGAAATCCACCAAAAGCAGAGACTTCAAAAACAATGGCAGAGTCTTCCGTTTCAGCTACATCTACAGTGGTGTAACTCATGTCAAATAAGCTTTGCGCTTTTGTCGCCATGGCAATAATTTCATCTGATGGCTCAGCTGATGCATAGCTTCCGCCGCTATTAATCGTAGTATTCCACGCATCTTTTTTTCCCACTCGAGCATAAGCGCCTAAATAACGTCCATCAAGAAACATTAAGCCCATATCTCGACCACCTAAAGCAACCTTTTGCTGGATATACATCATTTCGTTATCCGCTTTAAAAGCTTCGATAGCTTTGCGTACTTTATCTTTACCATCTTTTTTACTAATCACACACATGCCACGAGCTTTCGTAGAGTAGAGCGGTTTGAAAATAGCTTCACCATACAGCTCAACGGCTTTAATAGCTGTCGCAATGTCTTCGGTAATGATGGTATTAGGCATGGGAATGTCGGCATTACGTAAAGTTACGGTGCAGCTAAGACGATCAATCAAGCGTAAGATATTTTCTGGGCGGCTAAAAACTTTAACACCCGCATTTTCTACAGTACGTAATAATTCTAAGCGATCTAAACAGTTGGGAGAGTATTGGCCGCCAATTTTTTTAATAATAATGGCATCTAATTCACACAAATTATACTCTTGGTAATTAAGCGTATTAGTTTCTAAGTCTAAAGAAACATTATCCATATCAATGACCAAACGAAAACCTGTTTTCGTCTCGATTGCATCTGCTAATGTTTCAGTGGACCATTTGCCGGGTAAGCCGACAACGCCTATTTTAAAATTATCCAACAAAAATCTCCTTAATGGGGACGCGGTAATCCGCTCTGTGTTTAGTACTTAAATTGAGTACTTGTTCTATTAATAATCGGGAACGATAAAACATAGCTTTAGCCAAAGTTTTATCCAAGGTGAAACGAGTAGAGCTGGCTAAAGAACGTGCTAAGCCTAAAGCTAGACGAAGTTCAAAAGTATCATCTTTATGTTGCTGCGCAAATTCGGCAGCAAATTGGTATATCGCAAGATTAACTTGTAACACGCGCTGCCTATGTGTTTGATTGAGCGATTTTAAACGATAATTGGAGACCATGAATACAGAAATATCCTGCACATAATCCATAAACCCTGAACGGTGCAAGTCGATAAAGTTGATTTTATCCTGTTGAGGGTCGTAAATAATATTATCGGTATTAAAGTCACCGTGAATATAGACCGAAAAGGGGGCACCCAATGTTTTTTCTAGCTTATGTGCTTGTTGTAGCAACTCAGAAAATGAAGGGATATTAATGCCTGCAATATGCGAGCTTTGCTCTTGAAAGCTGGGGTGGATTGCATAAACATCCGGTATGCGTTTTTGTAATTGCCGCATATACTGAGCATTGATCGCATTTTTATTTTTGGTTTTTTTCCAAATATCAGAGAGTGTAAGGCTGAGTTGTTTTAACGATTTCTTTTGTAATTTGTCAGAGCCTTGTAAAAGTATATTTTCAAAGGTATTTCCAGCTAAATGTTCGATCAATAAGGCGGCTGATTGCCCTTTTTTTTGATAAGACAATATCCTAGGTGCAATGCCGGGGTAGATCTTATGCCAGCGTTCAACGCTTTGGCATTCTTCTTTGAGCTTTTGTTTTTTACCTTCTTTGAAAATGGCAATAATATCTTCTTTATTTGCTTCACTGACGCCCGAAATAGCACTGCCAGAGCGGGTTTCGGCTACGGTATCTAAAACAAGATTTTTACTTGCGCCATTTTGTTGTAGATGATCTACGCAGCGGGATAAAGAGTAATAGCGATCTACACTAATGGTTTGACCTAAATTGCGTGATAAAGTCGCGTCGCAAATTTTTAGTAAAGAATCGCCCATAGATTTAATGCTTTTCAGGACAAATAGAGCGGCAATAAGGTCATCGGTATGCTTTTTTATTTTAAGTGCTTTGCTATATTTATTAATAAGTTGTTCGCAATGATCACTTAACTTTTGTTGAATTTCAGCTATTTTGAGAGCTTGCTGCGTATCGCTATCCTGGTTAGCGCGCGCAATTAGGCTGATGCCTAAAGCGACACGATCAAGTAATTGACCATATTCATCGCTAAATTCATAATTTTTATTGTGAGAATCAGTAACATGATGCGTACAGTCTAAGCATAATTCAGCAATACGCTCTAGGTTATTGGCAATATTATTAATTGAACGGAAGGCAACAGAATCACTTTCATTGTCACCTGATTTAAGGCGCTGTTGGTAGCTGTCATTATGCAAACGTATTTTTAGATTATGAATATAGCCAATACGATCAAAGCTGCCTGCAATAGAGCTTGTTCCAGAACTAGCGATATAATCTTGTAAGTTGCTTATTTGTGTGCCCACTTCAACAATGAGAAAACGCAGGTTGCTACGCTGATTTTTTTGTAATGGAGTGGACAATTTAGTTTCCTAGAGGCTGTTTTTTTAAGTGCTTTGACTTGCGTAAATAAAAAATCATCGGATAAGTGATCAATGAATAGTAAATTTAATTTAACTGTTCATTTTAGTTTTGAATTATGACAAGGATAAGACTGATGCATGAATAATAAATTGGACAACTATTATTTGCTAGGTGCGAACTCATTCACACCTAGGGATTTAAAGCGACGCCTAATTGATAGAAATCAATATTTCCTGCCACAATGCTTGATAGGCTTCGGTAGACCGGCTTTTATTAGTATAGCCACCTAAAGGCATGCGTTCCAAGCCCATACGCTCAATATCGCTAGCATAAGGGATAGCCGTCTGTAGTATGTCAGGGTGTTTTTCCGACAATGTTGCCATAATTTCTTTATGCATATTTTTACGGCGATCAGCCATAGAGAAAAAAGGAACGACCTGCAAATCCTTGAGCTTATTTTCTTTTATAAACTTCTTTAATTGCTCTAAGGTGCGTAGTGATAACGTCGTAGGAATAATCGGCGATAATAAGATGTTCGATGTTTCAAAAATAGCTTCCGATAAAAGGGAAATATTTGGTGGACAATCGAGAAAAACAAAGTCGTAAGAGTTGCTGAGCGGTTGCAGTAATTTTTTAAGCCGCTGAGTGGGTTTTTTACGCGCATCAAGGACTAAATCTAAATTTCTAAAGGAAAAATCGGCGGGTAGTAAATCAAGGTTTTCGAAGTCAGTGGCTTTAATAAGTCCATCTAACTCACGCTCGCCCGCAATAAGCTCTTTGCTGCCGCCTTTTACTTTAGGCTTCACTCTAAAATAATAACTACTAGCGCCTTGTGGATCTAAATCCCAGACTAGTGTGCGGTAGCCACTTTGCGCGGCAAGGTAAGCTAAGTTGACCGCGGTTGAAGTTTTGCCTACGCCGCCTTTAATATTGTATGTTGCAATAATTTTCATGATTTTTTTACCTCAGCTTGAGGTGCGAATAAAGATTTAAAGGCAAGTCTATTTTGCTCCTGCTTAAATAGTGCATACTGCTTGGAAAAATCATGACGAGCTGCACAGCGCATGCTATCTAAATACTGCACTAAAACTCCCATAGCTAAGAAGGTATTAGATTCAACTTTATTAGCCATCATTTCTTCGCTAAATTTTTTTAAGCTATTTTCTTGTACTTCATAGTCTTGAAAGTCGCCTAATACCGATTGAAATCCTTTTAAGGCTTTAATTAGTGCTTTGATTTCATCCGCTGGGTACAGGCTTTGGAAAAACTCCATTAAATAACGTAGCTTTTTACAGGTTTTTCTTAGGTCATGCAATGATTCTGCTGGAGAGTGTTCGGTAATCTCATCCGCTTCTTTAAGCAGGCGTTTATACACTTTCCAAATACGTTGGTCGGCTAATTCTTTAACTGTTAAGTTTGCTGTGCTGCTGCAGCCTTTTTTAGGTAAAGGTTCTTTTAAATACTGCTCCCATGCCAGTAGTTGCTTTATGTAGCTTGGGCTTTTGAGATGATTGGCTAATTCACTTTGTGCTTGTTTTTGCTTTTGTTTAAGGAAAGCATAGAGGGGAGTTATATCGTCTTGTAAGGATTCAGGTAATGCGGCTTTATACTGGTTATAGTTCAGCAGGTAAACATCTAAATCGCGTGTGGCACCGGTAATCTGCCCAATCCAAGCAAAAAATTCAGCATGCTTGGCGACTACTGGGTCAGGAAACACATTTTTAATTTGGCTTAAGCCAGCGCGTGTACGTCTGACTGCAACACGGTAATCATGTAAAAATTCAGTATCCGTATCGGCAATAGTGCCAGCTTCGTTGGTTTTTATTGCTTTAAGTAAGTCGCGATAAATGACTTTACTAGCTTGGTCAGCGCGTAGTTCTGGATCAAGTTTTATAGATAATTTAGAGCTATAGTCTTTTGCTTTTCGCCCTTGTAATTTAAGTGCGCTATTTAATATGGAGTTTTGCGTTAGTGCTAATTCTAGAGATTTTTCTAGTAGTAGACTGACTCGGGCCACTGCTTTTTCATAACCTTTCAGCGCTTGCAAGCTAATGCGACTACCTAGATCTTCGTATTCTTCAAGCTTAATGCGGACGATGGTTTTTTTGTCTTTATTTAAGACATTTATTTGGTAGATCTGATGCGGCAAGTGACAAAGTGGTAATAAGGCACGCATTTCCAGTAAAGAGTCTAGCTTAGTTTTTAGTCGACCCTCTTGAAATTGATTGCTAAAGCTAGGCACATCTTGCTGGTTTTCTAGGGCAAGACATTCACCCGTGTTTCTATCTATTAAACTGATATGCGAAGCTGTTTTAGATTGATTTAACTCGCAAAGTATATCTGAATTGTAAAGGCGCCAGTCAAAGCTATCGTAAAAGGTTTTAATTGCGTATTGTTCAGATGCGATTTGAAAATCAATTTTTTTACTTAATTTACTTAAAAATTTTCCCGCTGCCATATGCTCAGGCAGCTCGAAGTATAAAGGGTGTGCTGTCATTTGAATTTACGTGGGTTAAGTTGAAATAGGGCTTATTACTGACTTATAAATTAACGGTATTGATGCATTCAGGACTTTAATAAGGTCTAAAATGGGGGGTCTTCAACGTAACCTTTGTAGGGTTAAATTAGACTCAATTTAAGATTCTAGCATGCTTTATTGTTAATAATTATGACAAGTAGTAAATAAACGTATCTGACAGGGTTATGCATTTATTTATCGGATTATTTTGGAATGTAAGCGGTTAAAAGTTAGGCTTTTTCGCTAAAGGAAGCTTTGCGTCGATCCGAAGATACGCGACGATTTACGACTTGGTCCTTACGCTTAGATGCACGGCGCGTTGGTCGTTTACGTCTTTCAGTATTGATTTCTGGCTCTTGCTCTTCTTCATCAGTGATATTGGCATAGCGTATTACTTTTGCTGGCTTGGTGATAGGACTGACTACGGGGATATAAATATAGGGGATTTCAATCATAGCTTTAAACCTTATTTTGTATATAAATTAAGTTATCGGCAAAGAAGGAATTATATTTAATACTAAAACAGTAGGTTATTCAATAAAAAGAGGAAGGGCTTTACAAATAATGATAAGTATATTATAAAAGGCTTATATTTATTTGCTAGGTCAGGAGTTTACTATGAAAAATGAAGTTAATTTACAGCGTCGTAAAATGTTAAAACTTGCAGGTGTTAGTGCAGCTGCTTTGGCTACATTTCCTGGCCTATTGAATGCAAAAATGATGAAGGTTGGTAGTCATGCATCACCTGATTTTTATCCAGATGTGGAAATTAGTCTGCAAGGAAAGGTTAAGGATGTCTCTATTTTTCAAGGACCAGAAACTCGCGTCTGGAAAGTAACGGGAAAAGTATTAAAAGGCGATAAAAGTGTTATTAGCAATGATGGAGAAAGTTACCTTGCGCCCACTATCCGTTTACATAAAGGCCAGAAAGTTCGTATTTATTTAAAAAATGACCTTCCTTCGGCAACGATATTACATTGGCATGGCTTACATGTACCTTCCAAAATGGATGGTAATCCTATGTATGCGATTGATAATGGGGAAACCTTTGTTTATGAATTTGAAATACTTAATCGAGCAGGCACCTATTGGTATCATGCGCACACCCATAGTTTAACTGCTAGACATGTTTACTCAGGGTTAGCAGGATTTTTTATTGTTAGTGATGATGAAGAGCAGGCACTTAAGCTGCCGAGTGGTGAATTTGATGTGCCATTGGTTATTCAAGATCGTACTTTTGATAGGCAAAATCAGCTCAAGTATGGCGGCGGCATGATGATGAAGATGCATGGTTTTTTAGGGGAGCAAATTCTGGTTAATGGTACGCCTGAGTTTGAATTGCCCGTTGCCACGCGTGCTTATCGTATGCGCTTATTAAATGGCTCTAACTCGCGCATTTATAAGTTGGCCTGGGATGATGGTACGCCGATTAAGGTCATTGCTACAGATGGTGGGCTTTTAGAGCATGCTGAAACGCTCTCGTATTTAACCTTAGCACCCGCAGAACGAAGAGAAATTTGGGTTGACTTTAGCGGTAAGAAAGTTGGCACTGAATTGACTTTGCGCAGTTTAGAGTTTTCTTCGGGTGGTATGGGTGGTGGCATGGGAATGCGCGGTGGTCGTGGTGGCGGTATGATGGGTGGCATGGGAGGAGGACAGTCTCATGCGGGAAAAGATTTTACTGTGCTTAAAGTGCGAGTTAGTAAAAAAGTATCTAGTCATGATGTCTTACCGAAGCGATTGAGCAAAATAACGCCTTTACGCTTATCTGATGCAGTTAACCCTGAATCACCAAGGCGTATTACATTATCTATGCGTCATATGTCTGCCTTGTTAAATGGTCGTTCTTATAAAATGAATGATATTAGGGAAGATGAGATTATTCCTGTTAATACCTTGCAGTTAATGGAATTTGATAATGGCTTTCATCGTGGTATGGGCGGCATGGGTGGAATGGGAATGCCGCATCCTATGCATTTACATGGCGAGCAATTTCAAGTTGTTAAACGGGAAGTTAGAAATAAATCTGGAAAAGGCTACACTTCAATTGCTGAAGGATTTTTAGATAAGGGCTGGAAAGATACCGTTTTAGTTATGCCAGGTGAGAAAGTAACTATTTTAAAGCCATTTAATGACTTTACCGGCCTATTTATGTATCACTGCCATAACTTAGAGCATGAAGATATGGGTATGATGCGTGACCTTTTAGTGAAGTAACAAAAGTATACGTTAATAATACTTTGTCGGTCGCTTGTCCTTGATAAGCGATCAATAATGAAATACCAAACAAGGAGCGAGAATGTCAAAAAGCACACAGATTAATATTAAAGGGATGAGCTGTGGTGGTTGTGAATCCGTTATTGAAGGCGCTTTAACGGAAGTTGCCGGCGTTATCGAGGTCAAGGCTGATTATTCAGCGGCTAAGTGCTCTGTAGACTATGATGAAAACAAGCTCAGTCTCGAGGATATTTATCAAGTTATTGAGGGAAGTGGGTATCAAGTTGAGTTAGCGCCAGCTGATAAAGGCTCGTTTTTAGTGAAACTCAGTTTATCCTTATTAGCATTAATTGCTATTGTTTTATTGATGGTTTTTTCACGAAAATTATGGCACCAGTTTAGTGTGCCTGAAATCAGTTCACAATTAAGCTACGGCATGATTTTTGTGGTTGGTTTAATTACCGGCTTACATTGTATTGGTATGTGTGGCAGTTTTGTTATTAGTTATACTGTGAAAGATGCTGAGCAAGGGCAAAAACCTTATTTATCGCACGTCCTATACGGGATAGGCAAGACCTTATCTTATGCTATGTTTGGTGCTATTTTTGGATTTCTTGGTTCAATTATTAGTATTACCCCGTTTATTAGCGGAATGAGTATTTTATTAGCGGGCACATTTTTAATTTTATTCGGCCTGAATATGTTGAACGTGTTTGCTGCATTAAGGCGGGTACGATTTAAACAGCCAGAAGCAATGATGCGTTACGCGATGAAAAAAAGACGTAATGCACGTAGCCCTTTTTTTATTGGCTTTTTTTCCGGGTTTCTTTTAGGTTGCGGCCCATTACAAGCGATGTATATTATGGCGGCAGGTAATGCCGATCCCATTGAAGGGGCTAAATTTCTCGCCTTATTTGGCTTAGGAACCTTACCTGCATTATTGAGTTTTGGTATGGCAGCGCATTTGCTTTCAGAAAAAATGACCCATCGTTTTCTACAAGCATCCGGCATTATTTTGGTTGTTATGGGCACAATGATGCTTAATAAAGGCTTAATGAAAACTAAATCAGGCTATGATTTTCAGTCGATTAGCACAAGCATAAGTCAAAAAATGATTAACGAATAATCGAGCTTAATTGGAGATTTTGCCATTTTAACGGCATAAGCCCCGATAAGTTTTGGGGCTTATGCTTGTTTGTGTTCATATTCTAGTTGGTTTTACTCGTGATAAAAGACTTTAAAAATTTGTTCAAATTTTTCATGTGTTGTATCAAGAATCGCGCTTATCTCATCAATTGACACATCTAGGTTATTTGGCTCCAAGTTACTCCAATCACCCTCTATACGACTATAGGTGTCAGCGAGGCGAACGATAGAGGCTATTTTATGGTAAGTGTCTACATTATCGGGATATGCGTGTAATTTTATAGAATCGGTAATCAGGTTTGGCAGATTCCATAGTTTAGTTAATGCTGCACCAGCTTGAAAGTGATCGAAGCCAATAATGCTTTTTTCAACGTATATCTCATCAAGCAAGGGTTGATGCCCCTCTTGTGCTTGTAACGCCAAGATGGACTTTCTTGCTAGCTCAGGAATACGCAGGAGAAACACTAACTGACCAATATTATGTACGATTCCACAAAGAAAAGCGGAGTCGGAGAATTCATTACCCAAATGCTTATCAAGCTCTTGGGCAATTAGTGCGCAACGTAAGCTTCTTGCCCAGAAGTCATGCATATTTATCATGTCTCCCGGCAAATTAGAAAATTTATCTATAATCACAGTACTAAGAACGATACTACGTAGTTCTTTAATGCCGATCATGGTGATTGCTCTGCTAATTGAAGTAATTTGTGCAGGAAATCCATAAAAAGCACTGTTTACTATTTTTAGAAGTTTTAACGACAGAGCCGCATCTTGTGTGATAATAAAAGCTGCATCAGTCAATGACTTATTTGGGTCTTCAGAGACTTGTTGTAGCTCAAAATACACGTTCGGTGGAGATGCTAGTTGTACATCACCTTGCAATAGGTCGGCAATGGTTAAATCGCTATGTAGAGTGATGGGCATAGGTAATTAATTAAGAAGCAGAAGACTAAGGTAGTTTAGCAAGATTAAAGGCTAAGTTGAATTTTTAGCTAGTATGGATTGGGCAACTGTCATTTTTTGTATAAATATTCTTAATCATGTTGCTCATACTTACGTCTAATTGCCTCATCACGAGCATCGTCGATTTCGCGCATAATACTTTTGACATCGGCTTTTTTACTGCTTGCTTGAAAAATTCCGGTTAATTTTGTCGCTGGGCTTAGTTTACCTGTTTGATAAATTTTCCAGATTTCTTTTGCATACCGAGTATTTAGAAGCTCAGGGGCAAAGCGACCAAAATAGGCGGCTAGGTTATTAACATCCCGTTCTAGCATTTTAGCTGCATTATTATTTGCAGCGGCATCAACAGCTTGGGGTAGATCAATAATAACGGGGCCGTGTTCATCAATCAGTATATTGAATTCTGATAAATCACCGTGCACGAGTCCAGCACAAAGCATTCTGACCACTTCTGTAATTAAAAGGCCATGATATTCAAGTGCTTGTTCTTGGTTCAAAACAAGGTCGTTAAGTCTAGGTGCGGCTGCTCCATGTTCATCAGTCACGAGCTCCATAAGCAATACACCTTCGACAAAGTTGTATGGCTTTGGTACGCGCACACCTGCTGCTGCAAGACGATATAAAGCATCTACTTCAGCATTTTGCCAAACTTCTTCTTGTTGCTTACGCCCAAATTGGGATTTTTTTTCCATCGCCCGTGCTTGTCTGCTATTACGTACCTTACGGCCTTCTTGATATAGCGCTTGTTTATGAAAGCCACGATTATTGGCCGCTTTATACACTTTGGCGCAGCGAATTTCACCTTCGGAAAGAACGACATAAACAGCGGCTTCTTTACCGCTTTTTAGTGGGTGAATGACTTCATCAATAAACCCATCGACGATTAATGTTTCAAGACTTTTTGGGGGTTTCATTGCCATTTTTTTATTACCTATCTTGAAAAGCGGGGGGATTTCAGTTTACTCATTTAAGACGGGAATTTAGCCACAGAGAAATGAATTTTAGATCTTTTCTCTGTGGTTAAATAATTTATCTTAACTCGTCATTCACAAGGCCTACCCAGTCAAACGTGGGTATAAGCTTTATCGGGATCTATTATTCTATTGGTATAGGTTACTCTGTTAAGAAAGGACGAGTAAGCTATAAAGTACTGAGCTATATCACGACGCACGCGACATATATTTACCGGTCGTAGTATTGATTTTTATAATTTCGCCAATCTCCAAGTATTCAGGTACTTGAACTTCTAACCCGGTAGGTAAAACAGCAGCTTTAGTTCTTGCTGTTGCCGAAGAACCTTTAATACCTGGAGCCGTCTCTATGATTTCTAAATCCACAGAAGCTGGAAGTTCAATACCTAAAATATTATCTTCCATAATGAGCGCAGTAATCCCCTCTAAGCCTTCAGTGATATATTCCTTTTGACCTTCAAGGTCATCATCATTTAGGTTGTACTGACTATAATCTTCCATATTCATAAAGACATAGCTTTCACCATCATTGTAAGAATATTGCACTTTTACCTGGATACAGTCTGCTTCTTTTAGAAAATCGTCCCCTTTATAGACTTCATCTAATTTTTGGCCAGTTTTTAAATTGGTATAACGCACTTTGTAGGCTGTTCCTGCTCCACGTGAAGAAGGGCTACGGGCTTCAAGTTGTTTTATTGCATGAGGGACATCATTGATATCAATGATCATTCCGCGTTTTAAGTCTGTTGCTTTAGGCATGTTTTATTCCTGATTGTGTGAAATGCCGAGCTTATATCGGCACCTCCTGTGCTGTTTATTTGGCTGTTTGTTCTTTAATGAAAGCAACAATCTCATCTAATGGAATATCGCGGTTTTCACTATCGGTGCGCGCACGATATTCGACGCTCTTACTATCTAAGCCACGATCACCTAATACAATGCGATGTGGAATACCGATTAGCTCCATATCTGAGAACATGAAACCTGCACGGACTTTACGGTCATCAAATAAGACATCAACCCCCGCATCTAATAAATCTTGATACAATTGATTGGCGGCAACACGTAATCGTTCAGATTTATGCATATTCATCGGGCATAAAGCAACTGTAAATGGCGCTAGCTTGGCAGGCCAAATAATGCCGTTATCATCATGGCTTTGCTCTACTGCTGCAGCGACAACACGAGAAATCCCGATACCATAACAGCCCATAGTCATCACTTCGCTTTTACCGCCTTCGTTAATCACTGTCGCATTCATCGCGGCGCTGTATTTGGTGCCTAGCTGGAAAATATGGCCAACTTCAATACCACGAACTATATTTAATACGCCTTTTCCATCCGGACTAGGGTCGCCAGCTACAACTGAACGTAAATCAGCAACTTCAGTAGGAAGTGCTAAATCTCGTTCCCAATTAACGCCCGTATAATGTTTACCTTCTTGATTCGCGCCACAAACAAAGTTAGATAAAATAGTAACGCTACGATCAGCAATGGTGCGAATGCTCAGGTTAATAGGACCAATAGAGCCAGGCTTGCATTGACAAGCAGAGGTCACTTCTTCATCACTAGCAAATTCTAGTGGCGCTAGCACGCCGTCAATTTTTTCGGCTTTGATGTCATTTAGTTCGTGGTCGCCTCTTAATAACAAGGCAATTAAACTACCTTCCTCTTCGCCTTTAACTATCAGCGTTTTCAAACACTGCTCAGCAGAAAGATTTAAAAATTGAGTCAGTTCTTCGATACTATGTTGGTTTGGTGTGTCAATCAGTGTTAAATCTTGTATTGCCGCATCTCGTGAAGCTGTTGGCATAAGTGCTTCTGCTTTTTCAACGTTGGCTGCGTAACTGCTTTCTGTGGAAACCGCAATGGCATCTTCGCCAGTATCAGCTAGCACATGAAACTCGTGTGAGACAGCACCGCCAATGGAACCAGAATCAGCGATGACTGCACGAAAGTCTAAACCGAAACTATTAAAAATAGCATGGTAGGCAGCGTGCATCACATCATAAGTTTCTTGTAGTGATTCTTGGCTTAAATGAAAGGAGTAAGCATCTTTCATAATAAACTCACGCGAACGCATAATCCCAAAGCGTGGGCGAATTTCATCACGGATTTTAGTTTGTACTTGAAAATAAGTGATCGGTAATTGTTTATAACTTTTTAATTCATTACGCGCTAAATCAGTGACAATTTCTTCAGCAGTAGGGCCTAAACAAAATTCTCTATTATGACGATCCGTTAAGCGGGCTAATTCTGGGCCATATTGTTCCCAGCGTCCTGTTTCTTGCCATAATTCAGCAGGCTGTAAAGATGGCATTAATACTTCCAGTGCCCCTGATTTTTCCATTTCTTTACGCGTAATCTGCTCAACTTTACGCAGTACGCGCAAACCTAAAGGCAACCAAGTATAAAGCCCCGAGGCTAGCTTACGAATAAGCCCTGCACGAATCATGAGTTTATGGCTGGCAATTTCTGCGTCAGAAGGCGTTTCTTTAACAGTATTAAGGGGGAATTGTGAGGTACGCATGTATGTTTGGGGGGATGAAATAAAAGAAAACTGCTATTTTACCTAGCCTAGCCCTATTTAGCATGTCTTGATTGTAAATATCGAGCATTTTTTTGGGGCTAGCTATATGTTTTTTTGTTGTTTTTAACTTGGTGGGTAGGCTTTTGTCGGTGAGAAGTTTATTCTCAGCGACAAAAGCAGAGGCGGTTCTAAGCGAAAATCTCTTCAAGAAAATTCTGCATGCTTTTCCATGCGCGTTTAGTGGCAACTTCATTGTATAGCATGCCTAAATCAGGAGTATTGGCTTGCGGGTTGGTGAAAGCATGTACGGTATGACCATAACTGTGTAATTGCCAATCAACCTTCAAATCGCCCATCTCTTGCGTGAAGACATTGAATTGCTCAGTAGATACCATAGGGTCATCATGGCCGTGTAAAGCTAATACTTTAGCAAGGACAGGTTTATCTGCGGCATGATCTGGTGTATTTAAGAAACCATGAAAACTTACTACGCCTTGTACATTCGCTCCCATACGCGCTAAATCTAACGCGCAGAGACCACCAAAACAAAAACCGATGGCAGCAACCTTATTGTCATCAACCCAGGGTAATAATTTAACGGCGTATAACGCAGCATGGATACGCTGTTGTAATAGCTTACGATCATCCATGAAAGGTTGCATAAGCTGCGCATTTTCTTCTGGAGTAGTTCCTACAGTGCCTTGACCATACATATCTAATGCAAAAGCAACATAACCTAATTTAGCCAACTCTTTTGCTTTAGCATCAACGAAAGCATCTCGGCCGCTCCACGTATGGCTAATTAAAACCGCAGGGCGTCTGTCTGAAAAGCTATCGTCATATGCGAAAAAGCCCTCCAATAAAGTATCGCCGTCTAAATAATTGATTGTATTAGATACTATTGCCATTTCAATCGCCTATTGATTGCCGAAATTATAAACAACCACTCTATTAACTATAGGCTTAAGTTGATCTTTGAGCATTTTTTTATGTTTTTGGCTTCGCATATAGTTTTTAAGCGCTTGTGTATTTTCAAATGTGACTGTTACCGCAACATCAAAAGTATCATCTACTTTTGGGCGTTTACTTGGAATAACAGCGCTAACATGACGAGACAAAACGCCGGGTAATTGCTCTAATGCACGACTCGCTTTAATAAACTGTTCACGCATTTGTAGGTTACCAGGTTCTTTTAACCAGACCACAATAACATGACTGACGCGCTGATCTGTTTGGGCATGTGCAAGGTTAGCGCTAAAAAATGAACCGATAAATAATAAGCTAATTAATAATTTTTTCATTTATATTTCTCCTGATGTTCTTAATGAGGCTAAAAATCCAGTTGAGGCTTCCTCGACTAAATCTAATACGGTTTCAAAGCCATAAGTACCACCATAATAAGGGTCAGGGACTTCACGGGCTTTTACGTGTGGAGCATAATCTAAAAACAACTTTAATTTATGTTGATGCTCTTCAGGGCAAGATTCACGCATAATGGCGAGATTATCTTCATCCATAGCAAGTACATGATCATAATCTTCAAAATCACCCATGATGACTTTACGAGCACGCTGTTTACTTAAATCGATCCCTCGCTCTTTGGCCACTTTTTGTGAACGTAAGTCGGGGGCTTCGTTAGTATGGTAAGCGTGAGTTCCAGCAGAATCTATAGAAAATCTATCATGCAGTTTTTCATCTGACAATAATTTGTTAAATGCACCTTCTGCGCTTGGCGACCGGCAAATATTGCCCATGCATACGAATAAAACTTTGATCATTTCTTGGTCCCGTAATAATGTAGGTTAAACTTGGTTTATCGCTATTGTATAACTTTCACCGTTATTTTTTAAAGCTTCGCTAATTGCTTCATCGCTTAATAAACTAATATTATAGGCAGGTTGATAGTGAGGCTCTGAATTATCTTCATAATATATCTTAGACAGTAGTTTGCAGTCGCTTAATTCAGTTAATAGGCTTTTAGAAATTGATATAGGGAGATGCAAATGTAAGCTAATACCTTCAGTAGAATAGGGTGGTTCAGTAGTATTGTTAAACCGTTCAATGATTGCGTGCATAATATGTAGTGCAAGCTGGTTTTTGGAGTTGAAGTTCAGCTTTTTAAATTTCTGGTTAAACTGATAAAGCGCTATATTTTGATGGAAAAATGATAATTCTGAGCCGAATAAAACGATCATCCATGCGATTTGTAACCAGACGAGGAATAAGGGTAAAGCTGCGAAACTTCCATATATTGCATTATAGCTGCTAACGCCAATTTGTAAGGAAACATAAAGTGACTGCAGTATATAGAAAATAGTACCGGAGAAAATTCCGGCAAAGATACCAGAGCTATAGTTAACGTGAGTATTGGGCATAAACAGAAACAGGAAACTAAATAATAACCATATAATTAATATGGGTAAATAGCTCAATGCGTACAATGCGAAAATGGTTCCCGGCAAAGCATATTCATTAATTAATGAGGTAAGTTGAGTTTGAACAAAGACGCTAATACTACTCGCAGCTATCATTAGTACGGGAGCTAATAACATTAGCGAAAGGTAGTCGCTAAGTTTGCGCCCTATAGGTCGAGATTTTTGAACATTCCAAATATGATTAAACGACTCTTCTATATTACTAATCACTTTAATAACGGTCCAGAATAAGAGTGCAACCCCGAAACCAGCAACTAAGCCACCTTTAGTTGAATCAAGCATATTTCTTGCCATTTCAATTAATTGTAAGATCATAGTGTCTTGGTCGGGGACTTGCTCTAGTAATTGTTGTTCTAAGGTTTTTTCAAAGCCAAACCCTTTTGCCACCCCAAAACACATGGCGATCACCGGCACAATGGACAGCAAAGTATAAAGGGTGAGTGCCGAAGCTCTTAAACTGCCATGATCCTTAACAAAGTCAGTGGCTGATAAAGTGAAAATTTTCAAATAGCGTAGCGCAGATTTTTTTATACCAGAATTATTTTTTTCCTTGTGCAGTTGCCATAGACCGTCACGGAAATAACCAATGATTTTATTGCGCATATTAACTCGTTTAATATTAAAGAATAAGCTGAGGTAGCTTATAATACTGAAAATGCGGGGCGTCCCTTTCAAGCTAATAATTATTGTAAATTAATCTACTTATAATGCTACCTAAAAAACTCATTCTCTTTTTACTCACGACATTTTTTTCAATTCCTAGTTGGGCGTTAGAGCCTTTTGATTGGACTTCGAGTAATATTCAGTACCTTTACGGTGGCGATTTTATTTTTGCCGAGAAGGATCGTTCTACTGTGACAATTGAGCATGCTCATGGCTGGAAATATGGGACGAATTTCTTTTTCGTTGATATGTACAATAACAATGGTTTTGAAGTCTATGCCGAGGTGTACTCGTACCTGAGTTTAAATAAAATATCCGGTGCAGACTTGAGCCTAGGGCCAATTAAAGACTTTTCTCTGGCAGGCGGCATTAATATCAGCAATCGACCTGAAGAAAAACGTTTTCAAGCATATCTTGTGGGCATTAGTTTGGATTTAGCCAATGAGTATTTTGACTATTTACAGCTTGATGTGATGGCCTATAAAGATGATGGCTATCATTCTTGGGGGGTGCAAATTACACCCGTTTGGAGTTTTCCTTTTGAACTGGGACCGACTAAATTCAAATTCCGTGGATTTGTCGATATAAAGGATGGTAATACCAATGCGCTTGGCAATGTAACGATGTTAGCGCAACCGCAACTCTTATTGGATGTCGGTGATTTAGCAGGTTGGAAATCTGATATTTTCTATATAGGAACAGAATATTCATTCTGGCTAAATAAATTTGGTGTAGAAGATGCGAATGAGTCTGCGTGGCAGGGGATGGTTATTGGCTTTTTCTAAGCGTGGAGATGTAGGTTAAGCAGAGGGTGGTATGCCCATTGCTTAACCTGATAGACTGTTCTTAGCTTTCTACAGTCGATTTTTCTAGCCCAGAATATATTGGACACCAGCTTGTATAACCAGTCGCAACCAAGATTAGGCCGATTAGCAATAAAGGCACAGAAGCTAGAAATAGAGAGATAAATAATAAAGCAGAGCCGGCATAAAGGCGGGCTTTCTTTTCTTTTGTGCCAATGTTAATTTCAAATTTAAGCATGCGTTTAAAATCAAAGCTCATAATTTCACCTATTCTTTTTTTATTCTAATTAAAGTGAGTCGACTAGATAGTCGCGCCAATTCCATAAATATACAGGGCTAAAAAAAATGTGCAAGTATCCGGTAAAAAAACAGTATGAGATTGCCCCTTGCCAAAGCATAAACTAATTTTATTAGATTGCCTAAGTAGTGAGTTGCATCAGGTATAATGCTCGGTTTTCTTTAAGCTATTCAAGCGGGTTGAGTAATGGATGTAACGGCAATTATTGATTCTCTAAACGATGCGCAACGTCAGGCTGTATCGGCTCCTTCTCGATCTATGCTGGTTTTAGCTGGTGCAGGCAGTGGCAAGACTCGGGTACTGGTGCACCGTATTGCTTGGCTGATTAAAATAGAGCGTGTTTCGCCGCATAATATACTCGCAGTCACTTTTACCAATAAAGCCGCTAAAGAAATGCGTGGCCGCGTAGAAGATTTATTGAATATCTCAGCACGCTCCATGTGGATTGGTACTTTTCATGGTTTAGCGCATCGTTTATTAAGGCAGCATAGTGAAGAGGCAAAATTACCTAATACTTTTCAGGTAATTGATTCTGATGACCAGTTACGCTTGATTAAGCGCTTAATGAAAGCCATGAATATTGATGATACTCGCTGGCCTCCTAAGCAAATGGTCTGGTTTATTAATGCGCAAAAAGATGAGGGTATACGTGCCAGTCATATTCAGGAGACTGGTGATCTTTATCAACAAAAACAATTAGAAATCTATCGTGCTTACGAAGACTTATGTAAGCGTTCTGGTTTAGTCGATTTTGCGGAATTATTATTATTAGCATTTGAAACCTTACGCGACAATGCTGAGTTATTAGCCTTTTACCGCAATCGCTTTCAGCACGTGCATGTCGATGAGTTTCAAGATACGAATACCATTCAATATGCTTGGTTACGCTTGCTTACCGATGGCAAAGATAATTTATTTGTCGTGGGTGATGATGATCAGTCTATTTATGGCTGGCGTGGTGCGAAAATTGAAAATATGTTCAATTTTCAAAAACAATATCCTAATCATCTGCTGATTCGTCTAGAACAAAACTACCGTTCTACGGGGAATATTCTTAAAGCCTCGAATGCTTTAATTGCTTGCAATGAAGGGCGTATGGGTAAAGAGTTACATACCGATGATGGCGATGGTGATTTAATCTCCCTGTACTCGGCTTTTAATGAGCAAGATGAAGCGTATTTCGTTGTCGAGCGCATTAGAAAGTGGGTGGCTGAAGGTAATTCGCGTGCTGATGCTGCTATTCTATATCGATCTAACGCACAATCTCGTCTGTTTGAGGAAAAACTAATGGCAACGGGCACGCCATATCGAGTTTACGGAGGGTTACGATTTTTTGATCGAATGGAAATTAAAAATGCCTTAGCCTATTTGCATTTAACCGCACACAAAGGTAATGACTCCGCTTTTGAGCGCATTATTAATACGCCTACACGCGGCATAGGCACAAAAACTATTGATGAAATCCGTCAGTTGGCTAGAGAACAACAAATTACTTTGTGGCAGGCAATGATCAGCTTGATGAAGGCTGGACATTTTACGCCTCGTGCAGCAAATGCACTCAAAGGCTTTGTGCAGATAATTAATGGCTTAGCTGAGCAATCTGAAGGAGCGGAACTTTACCAGCAAGTCAAAAATGCGATTGAGAAAAGCAGCCTTATAGAGTTCTATAAAAAAGAAAAAGGGGATAAAGGTGAGGCGCGCGTAGAAAACTTAGAAGAATTAGTTAATGCTGCACGCCAATTTGATTACGAAGAGAGTAATGAAGAAGACCAAACAGAGCTGGATATATTTTTAGCACATGCAGCTTTAGAGGCTGGCGATGCACAAGGCGATGCTTTTGAAGACTGCGTGCAATTGATGACTTTGCACAGTGCTAAAGGTTTAGAGTTCCCGTTAGTGTTTATGGTCGGCTTAGAGGAAGGTTTATTTCCTTCACAGCAATCGGTTGATGACCTTGCTCGTTTAGAAGAAGAACGGCGCCTGTGTTATGTGGGTATGACGCGTGCAATGAAGCACTTGTATATGACTTATGCAGAATCTAGGCGTTTGTACGGTAAAGAAAATTACCCTCGGCCTTCACGGTTTTTAAAAGAAATTCCTGTCGAGCAATTACAGGAAATCCGCTTACGTGCTAGTGTAAGTAAACCCGTTACGCCGGTGAAATCATCAAAATCTACTATGGGAACAAGCGGTCGCTATCAACTAGGTCAGCGCGTTAACCATGAAAAATTTGGTGAAGGTGTCGTATTGCAAGTTGACGGCGATGGCGCACAAGAAAGGGTGCAAGTGAACTTTGCGAATGCCGGTATGAAATGGCTAATGCTTTCTTATGCTAAATTAGAGGTTTTGTAGGCTGTTTCAGCCGATTTATTTTAAAACCATATTGCTAAAAAACAACTAGAAAATATGACACAGAATAGCTTTTATTGGCATGACTATGAAACATTTGGAGTAGATCCGCAGCGTGATAGGGCGGTTCAGTTTGCTGGGATTAGGACGGATTTTAATTTTAAAATTATTGGCGAACCGTTAGTAATTTATTGCAAGCCAGCTGATGATGCTTTGCCACAGCCTGAAGCTTGTTGTGTGACGGGAATTACACCGCAATTAGCTGCTGAAAAAGGCAAGCCCGAAGCGGAATTTATTGCTTTAATCCATGAGCAGATGGCGCAAGCAGACACCTGTACTTTAGGTTATAACAATTTACGTTTTGATGATGAAGTGACGCGTAACCTTTTGTATCGTAACTTTTACGACCCTTATGCTCGTGAATGGCAAAATGGTAATTCGCGTTGGGATTTGATTGATTTAGTAAGAACGATGCATGCTTTACGTCCTGAAGGTATGCGTTGGCCAGTGGACGCAGAGGGGCGTGTTAGTTTTCGTTTGGAAAAGTTAACAGCAGAAAATGGAATTACTCATGAAGATGCGCATGATGCCTTATCTGACGTGCATGCTACCATCGAGATTGCTAGGTTAATTAAACAAGCTCAACCTAAACTGTTTCAATTCTTCTTAGATAATCGAGGTAAGCATCAAGTAAAACAGCTATTACAGCTGGGGAGTTTTACGCCGGTTGTGCATGTTTCTGGTATGTATGGTGCAGGTAAACAATATTTAGCGTTGGTTTTACCGATATGCCAAGACCCAAGTAACAGTAATGGGGTCATTGTTTATGATTTATCAGTTGATCCTAGTGTGATGCTTGGCTTATCGGTAGACGAGATACAAAAATGTATTTTTACTGCCAAAGCTGATTTGCCGGAAGGTGTTGAGCGTATTCCGTTAAAAACTATTCATATCAATAAGTGTCCTATTGTTGCACCAGAAAAAGTTTTGCGCCCGAGTGATGCAGAGCGTTTGCAAATTGATAGAGAGCAATGTTACCTACACCGAGATTTAATTCAACAGTCGCAAGATATTATTGCCAAACTTACTCAAGTTTTCAGTGCTAGAAAATTTGCTGCTGATAGCCATCCTGACCCTGATTTAATGATTTATAGCGGAGGCTTCTTTTCTGCTGCTGATAAGCAAGTGATGAGTACTATTCGAGTATTAGAACCAGAAGAATTAGCAGATTATGCTATTCTTGCTAGTGATTCAAGATTAGTTACTATGTTGTTTAGATATCGCGGTCGGAATTTTCCGGAAACTTTGAATAAAGAAGATCAAATTCTATGGAAAGCATTTTGTAGGGAGCGCTTAAGTGACAGGCAGAAAAATGGTTTTCTTGATTTTGCGACTTATAGTGAATCTATAAGCAAGTTAAAACAGCAAGAAGAAGTGGATGTTCAGTTGCTTGATGCTTTAGAGCAGTATGCCATGGAATTGAAAGCAAGGATAACTGAAGGTTAAGTTGTTTAAGTAATACTTGCTTGCAAAACCTGACTCCATATTAAAGTCAGGCTTTTTTCTGTTCATTTATTTGTTTACTTACTGAAGCTTCCCAGGAATTCATCAAGCCACCATGCGTGATAGTGTGGAGACAAATGAGTTAACTGGGGAGTTGCTGAGTTTGGAGTAAAGCCTGCTAAAATTCGGATCTAGCCCTGCTTCCGAAATAATACGTCAGAACATCTGAAAAGGTAAAACTGGTTCGGCCTTTCACTTTATGTCTGCATTCTGGGTTGGTTTTTAATCGCTCTGTAACTCCAAGTTAGTAGAAATTTAACCACTATACACTTTTAGTGCGTAGTGGTTGAGTTGGTGAATCACAAGCCACCCCCTCATAATATTCTCCGAAGCAAATGCAGGGTACTGTTATAGCTTTAAATATAAAAATAAAGTCCGGAAAAGTGGCTCAAAACTAATGGTCAATTTTGACTCAGTTTAATTGGCCATTAACATTAAGGTTTTTAAAGTTTTGATATTGATTTTATTTATTTAGCAATGGAAAATAGTTGATTTATTGTCAATAAATTAAGGGAAGACATTGATTAGGATTTATTTGTTGGGCATTGTGATTGTTGCTTTTTTCTGGATTGGCGCGGGTTTAAAAAAAGAGCCGCATGAGCGTAGGCAGTATATGCAGAAAAGTGTATTAGTAGGCTTGTTATTATGCTTTATCGTTTTGGCGCTGACTGGTCGCTTGAGTTGGATTTTAGCTGCATTAAGTGTTTCTGTTGCATTTGTATTGCGTTTTATACCGGTAGTTTTGCGTTATGCTCCTCAATTGCAGCGCTTGTGGACTTTGTGGCGTAATAATCAGGGCGGACCTTCAGGGGAGTCTCAAGGAAGGGCTGTTAATAAGGGAGCGATAACGGTTGAGGATGCTTATAAAGTTTTGGGTGTCAGTGCGTTGGCGACAAGGCAAGAGATTATTGATGCGCATCGGAAATTAATTTTAAAAAATCACCCTGATCGTGGTGGGTCTAGCTATCTTGCTGCGCAAATTAATCAAGCGAAAGATATTTTGTTAAAGAAATAGACTGGCGATGCAGCTTTGTAGTGTTTTTTTTGGAGATAAGGTGTTTGGTTATCAATCTCTTGCGTGTTTTTTAAATCGGTGGTTTTTTTTGTTTTTTTTAGGCTTTCTTGTGAGTGGCTGTGCGGGATTTCAATCTCAAGCATCTAGTCAACCGAAAAAACGTGATTTGACGAGTAGTTCATATTATAAGGTAAAAAAAGGTGATACTTTATACTCCGTCGGTTTTAGGTCTGGGCATGGTTATAAGCGACTTGCGGTATGGAATAAAATCGCCTCGCCTTACAAGTTATCTGTGGGGCGGACATTAAAGCTATTTAAAGGTAAGTCTCCTGGTTTGGCTGCAAAGAGAAAAAAAATAAAGACAAAAAGAACAAATATTTCAACGAGTAACAAAAAAGTGTTAAAGTTAAACTGGCAGTGGCCAGTGACCGGAAAAATAGTAAGGAATTTTTATACTACAGGGAGTAAGGGAATTGATATTTCTGGGCGTGTTGGGCAGCAAGTTAAGGCGGCTGAATCAGGTGTTGTCGCTTATAGTGGTAGTGGCTTGCTTGGGTATGGGAAGCTTCTGATTATAAAGCATAATTATTTATATTTGAGTGCTTATGCGCATAATCGACGTTTGTTAGTTAAAGAAGGGCAAAAAGTTAAGAAGGGACAATTGATAGCAGAAATGGGGGTGGGGGTGAATGGTAAGCCCGCACTGCACTTTGAGATCAGGAGGAACGGAAAGCCGGTTAATCCTGTGATATATTTATCAAAATAAGCTTTATTAAGAGAGCCTAAATTTTAGGGTTTAATGCTTTAATGATAAGCGAATGACGAGAAGTAGGAGTTAATAGTGAAGGAAGACTTAATGAGTGCTGAAGAAAAAAATACGTTTATTGCTGGGGAAAGTAACAGTTTAGGTCTTGAAGCGACTCATGAGTTGCTGGATATATCTACATCAATGACTGATAGTAAAAACGATCAATCTTTTGATGCAACTCAATTTTATTTCAAGGAGTTAAGTCGGTCACAGCTTTTAACTGCTGATGAAGAAAAGATGTATGGTAAGCGGTCTTTGTTGGGTGACGAGCGTGCTCGGCAGATAATGATCGAAAGTAATTTGCGCTTAGTGGTGAAAATTGCGCGTCGCTATTTGAACCGTGGTTTGCCTTTACTTGATTTAATTGAAGAGGGTAACCTTGGCTTGATTCGCGCGGTGGAGAAGTTTGACCCTGAGTTGGGCTTTCGCTTTTCTACTTATGCAACGTGGTGGATACGACAAACCATTGAGCGAGCTATTATGAGTCAAACGCGTACCATTAGGTTGCCTATTCATGTTGTTAAAGAGATGAATGTTTATTTAAAAGCTCAACGACATTTAGCGCATGCTTTAGAGACTGAACCTAGAGCTGAAGATATTGCGAAATTTCTAGAAAAGCCGGTCGAAGTTGTCCAGAAAATGCTTAAATTAAATGAGCGGGTAACATCGGTTGATGCTCCCACTGCTTATGACTCAGAAAAAACCTTTGTTGATTCTGTCTCGGATGAAAGTTCAAGTTCTTTGTTAGAGCAAGTGCACGAACAAGAGGTTAAAGTGAATATTAACACTTGGTTGGCAAAAATATCTAAAAAGCAAGCTGAAGTGATTTGTCGGCGTTATGGTTTGTGTGGTTATGAAAGTGCGACACTTGAAGTGGTTGCTACTGAGCTGGGGGTAACGCGTGAGCGTGTGCGTCAAATACAAATGGATGGTTTAAAACGACTTAAAGAAATAATAGAAGTTGATGGGCATACGCTAGAGACAATTTTGCAGTAGGTGCTAAATTAACTGTTTTTTCGATGGTTTGCATGCTGATTACTTGGGTGTAAAAAAGGGCTGTAGTGTGTTGCTATGCTAGTACATTAATGTTAAATGTTTTAAGTAGTTCTATTAGCTTAATTAGAGGTAGTCCTACCAGTGCATTCGGGTCTTCGCTTTCGATGCGCTTAAATAGTGCAATGCCTAAGCCTTCTGATTTAAAGCTGCCTGCACAGTTATAAGGTTGCTCTAAAAGTACGTAATTTCTTATTTCTTCAGCGCTTAGTTTTTTAAAGTACACAGAGCATATATCTATATCATTTTTATAATTCATGGTAGCTGTGTCTAGTACGCAAATGCTGGTGTAAAATTTTACGCATTTACCGGAAGACTCTTGTAATTGTTTTATCGCTCTCTCTTGGTTTCCCGGTTTGTATAGCTGTGTATTGCCTAATATGGCAACTTGATCGGAAGCAATAATAAGATGTTTTGGGTATGTGCTGGCGAGGGCATGGGCTTTTTTCTTGGCTAAGCGTAATGCTTGTTCTTGTGCTGTCTCATTTTCTTGAGCGGTTTCGTCAATATTAGGACTAGCGCAGGTAAAGCTTAAGTGTAATTTTTCCAGTAGTGCTTTTCGGTATACAGAGCTAGAGGCTAAGACCAGCTTATTGTTTTTCATTAGAATTCAATTGACAAGAAGTGTTAAAAGCCTATATTATTGCACAGATATGTTAGATCAATTACCTGAACTTATAGATCCTGTTGTGTTTGCAGAGCGACACAGCCATGTGGTAGGCCGAATTGGCTTGCAGAGAATGGCGCGCCTGTCTGATTTTCTTTTTGAGAAAGAAGGTGAGTTAAATGTCGACTTACAGTTTTATAAGGAAGGTAAAGTTCCTATTATTGAAGGGCATATTGAAGGGCATATAACCTTGACGTGTCAGAGTTGTTTGAAAGCTCTACCATGGACTGTAGATAAACCTGTGAAGATTGGTATGGTGCAAACAATTGAACAGGCTGATCGCTTAGAGGAAGGGTTTGAACCGATGGTTGTTTCAGACCAAAAAATGTCGCTATCTGCAATTATTGAGGATGAGGTAATTATTGCTTTACCTGATTACCCGAGACATGAAGAAAGTTGTATTCAATATTCATCAACTGAACCACTTGTTGAAGAACCCGAAGAAATAAAACAAGAATCTGACAACCCTTTTTCTGTTTTAGCTAAATTAAAATTTACTGGAGACCAATAATGGCCGTACAAAAAAGCAAAGTAACTCGTTCAAGACGTGGACAGCGTCGTTCACATGATTCATTGACAGCACAAACCTTGTCACAGGATCCAACAACAGGTGAAACGCACCTACGTCATCATGTTACGCCAGACGGTTTCTTTAAAGGTCGTCAAATTGTTGCAAAAGATGAAGATTAAAATCTAAGATTTTGCACGAATATTTTGTGTGATTTTAGTTTTATGAATTTTGAAAGCCGGACTTTATGTCCGGCTTTTTTATAATAACGGACTGGAGTTTTCCTAGGCGTGAGTTTAATAATTTCAATTGATGCGATGGGTGGCGATCACGGCACTGATACTACAGTACCTGCATCGTTAGAGTGTTTGCGTAGTAATTCTGAATTGCAGTTGATTTTGGTGGGTGATGAGCAAGTTTTACAGCCATTGCTTATGCAGGCTTTACTTGATTTTAAAGGGCGCTTGTCTATTCATCACGCATCGCAATGTGTTGCGATGGATGAATCCCCCGCGAAAGCGTTGAAAAATAAAAAAGATTCATCCATGCGTGTGGCAATTAATTTGGTGCGCGATGGTCAAGCAGATGCGTGTGTAAGTGCTGGTAATACCGGCGCACTGATGGCTACTGCTCGATTTGTTTTAAAAATGATTCCGGGTGTCGATAGGCCGGCAATCATGTCTTCTATGCCTTCTATTTTTGGTCATACCCATGTTTTGGATCTAGGTGCTAATGTTGATAGCTCGGCTGAAAACCTATTTCAATTCGCTGTCATGGGGGCTGAGGTAGTTAAAGCCTTAGAAAATATTTCTACTCCTAAAGTAGGCTTATTAAATATTGGTGAAGAAGAAACAAAAGGTAACGAACAAGTAAAGGCAGCCGCTAAGTTGCTGGAAAATTCATCATTAAATTATATTGGTTATGTTGAAGGTAATTCGCTTAATGCCGGTGATGAGAGGGTTGATTTAATTGTCTGCGATGGTTTTGTTGGTAATATTGCCCTTAAATCAATTGAAGGTGCTGCAAAAATGATTACTTCTGTATTGAAGGAGTCGTTCGGTAAGAATCTGTTCACAAAATTTGCAGCGTTACTTTCTTATTCTGTACTGAAAGCAATTAAAAATCGTATTGATCCTAGGCTGCATAATGGAGCTAGTTTTTTAGGTTTGAAGGGCTTGGTAATTAAGAGTCATGGTGGTGCTGATTCTTTGGCTTTTCAAACGGCAATTCACGTGGCTGAAGTTGAAGTCGATAAAAATGTCATTCAAAAAATCAGCGAGCAAGTTGAAAAATCTTTAAGTGGGAGAGAGAGCGTATGACAACTTATGCAAAAGTAATCGGCACTGGCGGCTATCTACCTGCTGAAATAAAATCCAATGATGATATATCTAAAATTGTAGATACGACGGATAGTTGGATTTTTGAACGTACTGGCATTAAAAATCGGCGCATTGCTGCGGCCGATGAAACCACATCTAGCATGGCTGAAATTGCTGCTAGGCAGGCCATTGAGATGGCAGATATTGCGCCTAATGAAATTGACTTGATTGTTGTTGCTACAGGTACACCAGAAAATATTTATCCTGGTGCAGCATGTATGTTGCAACACCGGCTAGGCATTAAAAATGGTGTGGCTTTTGATATACAGGCGGCATGTTCAGGCTCAATTTTTGGTTTGGATATCGCCAATCAATATATTAAGTCGGGTGCGGCAAAGACTGTTTTAGTTGTCGGTACAGAAATTAACTCGCGGATCACTGACTGGACGGATCGTGGCACTTGTATTTTATTTGGTGACGGCGCAGGTGCAATTTTATTGAGAGCCTCAGAAGAGGCAGGGGTTTTGTCTACGCACATACATTCTGATGGGCGTTTTGAAGATTTATTAAGTTGTCCCAATCCTCAGGCACAAGGAAACCCCGATACTGCCGGCTATATTTCTATGAAAGGGAATGAAGTATTTAAAGTGGCGGTGAATACTTTGGGGCGTATTGTTGATGAGACTTTGGCTGCTAATAATATGCAAAAAACGGATGTAGACTGGTTGGTTCCGCATCAAGCAAATATACGTATTATTGCGGGAACAGCAAAGAAACTGAAAATGTCCATGGATCAGGTAGTTGTTACCTTAGAAGAGCAGGGAAATACCTCTTCGGCATCAGTATTGTTAGCATTCAATGAAGCGGTTCGAGATGGTCGGATTCAGCGTGGTCAAATCGTATTATTAGAAGCATTTGGTGCGGGCTTTACATGGGGTTCTGCACTTATTAAGTATTAAAGGTTTTTTATGAGTGAACAAAATAAACAATTAGCTTTTGTTTTTCCAGGGCAAGGTTCGCAATCGGTTGCTATGTTAACTGAAATGGCTGAAGCTTATCCTGAAGTTGAGGCAACTTTTGCGCAAGCGTCAGAAGTTTTAGGTTTTGATTTATGGAAGTTGGTTAATGAAGGTCCTGTAGAAGAGTTAAATCAGACCCATAATACACAGCCGGCTATGCTGGCTGCAGGTGTCGCGCTTTGGCGAGTTTGGTGCGCGCAGTCTGAGGTGAGGCCTGCTTATATGGCAGGGCATAGCTTAGGTGAATATACTGCTTTAGTATGTTCGGGTGTTCTAGGTTTTGCAGATGCGGTTAGCTTAGTTGCTGCTAGAGGGCGTTTTATGCAAGAAGCGGTTCCTGAAGGTGTCGGGGCAATGGCGGCTATTCTGGGCTTAGCAGATGAACAAGTGGTTCAAGTTTGTGCGGATGCTGCACAGGGTGAGGTTTGTTCGGCAGTGAATTTTAATTCTCCAGGGCAGGTAGTGATTGCGGGAAATAGTGCGGCTATTGATCGTGCCATGCCTGCTGCAAAAGAATTAGGTGCCAAGCGTGCTCTGAAATTACCTGTTAGTGTACCGTCGCACTGTGCATTAATGCGTCCTGCGGCTGAGCAGTTGTATGTAAAAATGCAAGCTATAAAGTTTTCCGAACCTGATGTTACTTTATTACACAATGTAGATGTTAATGTGCATAAAGTTGCTGAAGAAGTTCGCCAGGCTTTGCAAGAGCAGCTATTTGAGCCTGTTCGTTGGGTTGATACGGTTAATGCAATGACTGAGAAGGGCGTAACTACTTTTGTAGAAATGGGGCCTGGTAAGGTCTTAATGGGATTAAATAAACGTATTGTAAAAGCGGCGAATCATTTCACCGTTAACAATCCAAATACTTTAACTGAATTATTGGAGCATTTTACTAATGACTAAAAAAGTAGCCTTAGTAACTGGCGCGAGCCGTGGTATTGGTCGTGCGATTGCAGAAAAATTAATAACGGATGGATTTTTTGTTATTGGTACAGCAACTTCGGATGGTGGTGCAGACGCTATCTCTGCGTATTTGGCTGATAACGGCGTCGGAATGAAATTAAATGTCGCTGATGCGGGTTCTATCGCTGAAGTAATGAAGGCGATTACTGATGAGCATGGTACGCCCGCAGTATTGGTTAATAATGCGGGTATTACGCGCGATAACTTATTAATGCGCATGAAGGATGATGAGTGGGATGATATTATCAATACCAATCTAACGTCTGTATTTAGGATGAGTAAAGCAGTATTGCGTGGCATGATGAAAGCTAAAACAGGGCGCATCATTAATATTGGCTCTGTCGTCGGTTCTACGGGGAATGCAGGGCAAACCAATTATGCAACCGCTAAAGCTGGCTTAATGGGTTTTACTAAGTCGATGGCTAAAGAAGTAGGCTCGCGTGGCATTACTGTCAATACTGTATCCCCAGGTTTTATAGATACGGACATGACCCGTGAGTTGTCAGATGAGCTTAAGCAGGCGCTATTATCGGGCATTCCTTTAGCTCGCTTAGGTGACGCAAAAGAAATCGCTCATGCAGTCGCATTTTTGGCCTCTGAAGGGGCTTCTTATATTACCGGTGAAACGCTTCACGTCAACGGTGGTATGTTTATGGCTTAAAATTATGTCATTTTCATAATTTTAAAGTATAATTGCCCCGCTTATAGAATTAACTATAAGTGAAACCAGATTAATAATAATTAGTGATGTTGCATAGTTTAAATCGGCATCCATTAAGGAAAAAATAATATGAGTAACATTGAAGAACGCGTAAAAAAGATTGTTGCTGAGCAATTGGGTGTTAAAGAAGATATTTCTAATGATGCATCATTTGTTGATGATTTAGGTGCAGATTCACTTGATACAGTAGAATTAGTAATGGCTTTAGAAGAAGAATTCGAATGTGAAATTCCTGATGATGATGCTGAGAAAATTACTACAGTTCAACAAGCAGTTGATTACGTGAACGCTAACGGCTAATTTCTTAGTTGTTATTATTTAATGGGTGATAATTCATTGCCCATTAATATCTATCTTTCTTTTTATATTTCTACTTCAGGTATTCCCATTGAGTAAACGTCGCGTTGTTATTACGGGTTTAGGTGCAGTTACGCCTCTTGCTAACACAGTCTCTGAAACATGGGATGGTATTATTAATGGCAAAAGTGGTATCAGCCAAATTGATTCTTTTGATATTTCTGGGCATGCAACTACTTTTGGTGGTGTGATTAGAGATTTTGATATTAGTCAGTATATTCCTGCAAAAGACGCTAAACGTATGGATGGTTTTATTCATTACGGAATTGCCGCGGGATGTCAGGCAATTGAAGATTCAGGAATAGAAGTTACGGAAGAAAATGCTGAAAGAATTGGTGTTGCTATTGGTTCAGGTATTGGTGGAATTACAGGTATAGAAGAATGCCGTATGACCTTTGAAAAGGGTGGTGCGCGTCGTATTTCACCTTTCTTTGTACCAGGCAATATCATTAATATGATTTCCGGTAACCTTTCCATTAAGTATGGATTAAAGGGACCAAATTTTGCGATTGTAACCGCATGTTCAACAGGTACGCACTGTATCGGTGATGCAGCACGTAAAATTCAGTACGGTGATGCAGATGTCATGATTGCCGGTGGTGCTGAGCGTTGTACAAGTTCAGCAACTGCGATGGGGGGGTTTGCTTCAGCTAAAGCGCTTTCAAGGCGTAATGATGACCCACAAGCAGCGAGTCGCCCATGGGATGCTGATCGTGACGGTTTTGTATTAAGCGATGGTGCGGGTGTGGTCGTTCTTGAAGAATTAGAGCACGCTAAAGCACGTGGCGCAAAAATTTACGCCGAAGTAATTGGCTATGGCATGAGCGGTGATGCTTATCATATGACTACGCCGTCTCCAGGTGGTGAAGGCGCGGCACGTTGTATGAAAAATGCCATACGTGACGCAGGCTTAAATGCAACAGATATTGATTATATCAATGCGCATGGAACCTCTACTCCTGCAGGGGATGTAGGTGAAACACAAGCTATGAAAGCGGCATTAGGTGATCATGCTTATAAAATTGCCGTTAGCTCAACTAAATCAATGATCGGTCATTTATTGGGTGCTGCAGGCGGTATTGAAGCTGTGTTAAGTGCTTTAACCATTAAAAACCAAATTGCTCCACCAACGATTAATCTTGAAACCCCGGATCCCGAGTGTGACCTAGATTATGTGCCAAACAGCGCACGTGAGATGAAGATTGATACCGCTATTTCTAACTCTTTTGGTTTTGGTGGTACTAATGGAACTTTAGTTTTTAAGCGCTACGACTAAGTATTGTTCGAGGTTTGCTAATGATATTAATCAATGGTGAACAGCGAGATACGCTAGAAATAACAGATCGTGGCTTACATTATGGCGATGGTCTGTTTGAAACGATAGAGATTATTCAAGGTCAGCCTGTTTTTTTAGCCCAGCATTTGGCGAGATTAAAAATAGGCTGCCAAGTTTTACAAATCCCTTATCCAAAAGAAGCTCTTCTGCTGGATGAAATCCATCAAGTTATTCAGTCAGTTGATCATGGTGTCCTTAAGTTAATGCTTACGCGAGGCTCGGGTGGTCGCGGATACAGACAACCTGAAGCTATAAATACAACTCGTCTGCTTGCTTTATATCCATTCCCTGATTATCCCGCTTACTATAAAAGTGAAGGCATTAATGCCCGTTTTTGTAGCTCTCGCTTAGGACTTAACTCGATGCTTGCAGGAATTAAACATAATAATCGTTTAGAGCAAGTGCTTGCGCGTGCTGAATGGCAAGATGAATTTCAAGAAGGTTTGATGCTGAATTTAAATGACCATGTGATAGAAGGCACGATGACTAATGTGTTTGTGGTCAAAGAGGGGGTGCTGTATACGCCTGAGATTATTTTATCGGGTATAAAGGGCGTGCTACGAGAGATAATTTTAAAAATTGCTAAGATAAATGATATTCCTTTTAAAGTCACTTCATTAACTCAAGAGTTTGTTTTATCGGCTGATGAGTTGTTTGTTACAAATTCCGTGATCGGCATCTGGCCAATTAAATCGTTAGCTGGAAAACCTTATAGACTAGGCTCTTGGACGCAAAAAATAAGTCATTATTTAGCAGAATATAAAATAAGCGAACAAGGTGCTGCATGCTAGCGCGTATTGTTGCCATATTTTTTATTGCTTTAACGGGGCTTTTTGCTTGGGCATGGACGGATTATCAGGCTTTTGTTGCACAGCCCATCATTACTGAAAATGCTAAGATAATTGAAGTTGAAAAAGGCAGCTCTTTTACCGCTATTATTCAATCATTTGGCTATCAAAGGCGTTCACTTAATGCGCTTTGGTTTAGATTATTAGCCGAACAAGAGGGCTTAATTAACCAGCTAAAAGCCGGTGAATATGAATTACCTTCTGGCCTATTACCTAAAGATTTTTTAGTCCTGTTGAGCTTAGGTAAAACACGGCAACATGAAATTACCTTCCCTGAGGGTTGGAATTTTAAAGAAATTCGTCAAGCCATTTCAGTAAATGAAAACCTTACGCAAACAGTAGCTGAGTTAAGTGATTTACAGGTTTTACAAAAATTAGGCAGTGATTATACTCACCCTGAAGGATTGTTTTTTCCTGATACTTACCGGTTTGAAAAGCATAGCACTGATTTGGCTATTCTAAAGTTAGCCTATAATAAAATGCAGAATAGATTGGAAGTATTGTGGGAGCAGAGGACAGCTAATTTACCCATTAAGTCAGCTTATGAAGCGCTTATATTGGCTTCGATTGTTGAAAAGGAAACAGGCGTTGTAGCAGAGCAGCCTATTATCGCAGGTGTCTTTATGCGCAGACTTCGCAAAGGCATGCGCTTGCAAACGGACCCTACTGTTATTTATGGCATGGGTGAAAGCTATCAAGGAAATATTCGCAAAAAAGATTTAAGTACTTTAACGCCTTATAATACATATCGGATTAACGGCCTGCCACCAACACCTATTGCAATGCCAGGCGAGTACGCACTGTTTTCGGTGTTACATCCTACGGATGATGGTAGTTTGTATTTCGTCGCTAAAGGCGATGGCGGTCATATCTTTTCAGCTACTTTAGCTGATCACAATAAAGCTGTGAACAATTTTCAAAGGAAGCATAAATAATGTTAGGGCGATTTATTAGTCTTGAGGGTGGTGAGGGCGTCGGTAAAACAACCAATATTGCCTATATTCAATCCTTATTGGAAGAACAAAATATTTCGGTACTGCTTACGCGTGAGCCAGGCGGTACGCCTTTAGCGGAGGCGATGCGCCAATTACTGCTGGATAAAAATCAAGAAGAAATTACTGAGCAAGCTGAATTATTAATGATGTTTGCTGCGCGCGCACAGCATATAAAACATGTTATTAAACCAGCTTTAGAGCAAGGGTTATGGGTTTTATGTGACCGTTTCACTGATGCGACCTATGCTTATCAAGGTGGTGGTCGTGCTATGGATATTCCTGCAATTAATTGGCTGGAGAATTTTGTCCAAGGCGAGTTGCGACCTGATTTAACTTTGTTGTTAGATGCGCCTGTGCAGGTAGGTATGAATAGAGTGGCTCAGCGTGGCAAACTAGATCGATTTGAGTTAGAAAAAATAACGTTTTTTGATAAAGTCAGAGCGGCTTATTTGGCCATGGCTGAGCAGCAACCTGCACGAATTAAAGTGGTTGATGCAACTCAAAATTTAGAGCATGTGCAGGCAAGCATTCATCGCTTAATGACTCAATTTATTCATGACTAGCGAGCTTTATCCTTGGCATAATGCTTCTTGGCAACATTTGTCAGCTTATGTGGAGCAAGAGAGGATTCCGCAGGCTTTGTTGATTAATGGCGTAGCGGGTCTAGGTAAGCAGCAATTAGCACTACATTTTGCGCAATATTTAATGTGTTCAAATAAGCAAGATCAGGGTTTTTGTGGGCACTGTGAGAGCTGTCAGTTATTTGTTGCCAATACACACCCTGATTTTATCAGGGTTCAGCCGGAAGAAGTGGGTAAGGCGATTGGTGTCGATCTCATTAGGAATTTAATTGTTAAATTAAGATTAAAGCCACAGTATAGTGGTTTTCGTGTGGTTTTAATTAGCCCCTCTGAAAAAATGAATAACAACTCCGCCAATGCTTTCCTTAAATGTTTGGAGGAACCTCCTGAGCGAACTATGTTTATTTTGCTGGCGGAGAAAATGCAGGTTTTACCGGCGACTATTATTAGTCGTTGCCAGAAATTATTGCTGATGCAGCCAAGGCTTGAAGAGGTTGGTATGTGGCTGCAAGCGCAGGGGGTCACTGAACAGCAGGAGTTGTTATTAAATTTGGCTGAAGGGGCGCCATTACTGGCGTTAGATTACGCGCAAAGCAATGTACTTGAACAACGGCAAAACTGTTTTACTGAATGGCAAAAAATCCCCTTAGCAAATGCTTGTCCAGTAGAGTTGGCTGAAAAATGGCACAAACTACCTGCTAGTCAGATTTTACCTTGGTTGATTAGTTGGACGGAAGATATTATTAAATGCTATTTTCATGTGGAAAGTGCATTATTGCGCAACCCAGATTTAGAAAAACACTTGAATGTTTTGTCTAAGCGTCTAAGATTACAGTGTTTATATGAGTTTCATCGTTTATTATTAAATGATATGCAAAGAATCCAAACACAACTGAATAAGCAGATTCTCTTTGAAGAGATTTTGATTACTTGGGCTCAAACAGTGATAAAGAAATAATTATGGCCGAACCATCATCTGCACGACAGGGAATTTTATCCTTATCTATTAAAGAAAAAAATGCACTTTATGCAGCTTATATGCCTTTTGTTGCCAATGGCGGATTGTTTATTCCGACCAATCGTAGCTATACGATGGGGCAGGAGGTATTTATGCTGCTTAACTTAATGGAGGAAGCTGAGCGTTTGCCTATTGCCGGTAAAGTCATTTGGATTACGCCAGTGGGTGCTGAGGGTTATAGGACGGCAGGAATAGGGGTGCAGTTTAGCGATCAGGATGGTGGTCAAGCAAGAAATAAAATTGAAACTTATTTAGCGGGGACTTTGGAATCAGATCGTTCTACGCACACTATTTAGTTGTAATTTATTAGACTTGAACACCCTCATAAGTAAAGGAGGGTGTTCAAGTCTAATCTTCTAGTTTTACAATTTCCCCATTACTCTGTTTCAGTATTTTATCAATACGCTTACCTTCGGCATCAATTAATTCAACTTGTAATGGCATCTTGCCGACTGCGTGTGTAGCACAGGATAAGCATGGATCATAGGCACGAATAGCGACTTCTAAATTATTCAATAGTGGTTCGGTTAATTCCTGTCCTGATAGATATTCAGCGGCTACTTGACGCACTGATTCATTCATTCCCATATTATTGCTAGTCGTGGAAACGATTAAATTAGCTTTGGTTACAATATCGTTATCATCAACTTCATAATGATGGAATAAAGTGCCGCGGGGCGCCTCAATCACACCAACACCTGAGTAACGCTTTTCGCCTTGCGCAACTAGGTCATCAGGTTTCATGATATCTGGATCATTGAGTAGGGCTTTGATGCTTTCAGCGCAATGCAATACTTCTATGAGGCGTGCCCAATGAAAAGCTAATGTGCTGTGTACCATGACTGCACCACCATGACTTTTAAAATCTACCCGCTCTGCTTCTGCTAGAGGCGTATCAATATAATCGCAGATATTTAAACGTGCTAAAGGGCCTACACGATACCAGCCGTCTTCTTTGCCTATAGAGGTAAGATAAGGGAATTTCATATAAGTCCACGAACGTACTTCTTCATGGATAATATCGTTATAGTTACAGTAATCGAATTGGTCTAATATAGTTTTACCGTTCGCATCTTTAGCGCGTATGCCCCCATGATACAGTTCTAGCGCCCCATCTGTTTTGGTTAGACCTAAGTAATTAGTAGCAATAGTGGCAAAATCATCGTAATACGGCACATTAGAGCGGTGAACTTTTTTAACTAAGGCCACTGAGCCGGCTGCCCATTCGATCATTTGGTCAACATCAGCAAGTAAGTAGTCGCGTTCTTCTTTGTTGAGTGGCTTATTCATGCCGCCAGCAATCGCACCTGTGCCATGTATGCGTTTGCCCGAAACCATGCGAATGACTTCTTGACCGAATTTGCGTAATTTGACGCCTTGTAAGCCGACATCAGGGAAGTCATTTAGTACGGCAATAATATTGCGTTTGCTAATGTCGCTTTCAAAGCCAAATAATAAGTCAGGGCTGGATAAATGAAAGAAGTGTAGTGCGTGGGACTGCATCACTTGACCGAAATGCAATAAACGTCTTAGTTTGTCTGCTGATGCTGGTAAATTAGCAGGATCGATGCCAACAAGTTGGTCAATGGCTTTTGCTGCAGCTAAATGGTGGCTTACAGGACATATGCCGCATAAACGCTGTACAAGAACAGGTAGCTCCCAATAAGGACGGCCTTGAATGAATTTTTCAAAGCCACGAAATTCAACGATATGTAGCCTAGCTTGTTGCACTTTATTATTTTCATCAAGTAACAGAGTCACTTTTCCATGGCCTTCAACACGCGAAACAGGATCAACTACCACTCGTTTTAAATTTTCTGGATTACTCGCAGTTTCTAAATTTTCATACATAAGCTGATGTCCTTTAAAGCAATTTTACTGGCTTAAATTGTATGTACTGAGAGATGTCATACAAGAAAAAGTTAATTATATTCCACATCGCTGTACCTAGAAACAAGTAGTTAAGTTTAATGAGAAAAAGTACAGTATTTTTTCTTTACTAAAGAATTTTATGTTTATGTTTTTTTGCTAAAAAATCATAGTTTAATTTTTTAAACCCTTTTATTCTTGGGGCCTCTAGTATAGTCGGTGCACTGCATTAGATTATTGAATTATATTAAAACTAATAACTTTGATTTAGATCACATTAATAATTACAAAACTTCTATTTTTTAGATCATTTCCTGTATGATTCTAGTTTTTTGAAAAACTATTTTATAACTACTTTTGGAGAGATGCATGGCGAGTGTGTTAGCGGTTGATGATTCAGCATCAATGAGACAAATGGTTGCTTTTACCTTAAAAGGCGCTGGTTACACGGTTGTTGAGGCTGTTGATGGTGTTGACGCGCTTAATAAAGCTAAAATGCAAAAGTTTGACTGTGTAGTAACTGATGTGAATATGCCAAATATGGATGGAATCACATTAATTAAAGAATTAAGAGCCTTGCCTAATTACAAGTTTGTACCAATGTTAATGTTGACTACAGAATCGGGTATGGATAAAAAACAGCAAGGTAAAGCTGCTGGAGCAACAGGTTGGATTGTTAAGCCTTTTAATCCAGATCAATTATTAAAAACTATAAAGAAAGTTTTAGGTTAGTCGATAAGAAGATAAGTTTTGGTTTTGAATTCTCAAAGCTTAATGGGTAAATGTTGATTTTATAGTGGTATAAACGGCTAAGATCGGCTGGTATTTTTTACTTAATTTAAAGTATACAGGTTATTCAATGTCAATTGATATGGCACAGTTTCACCAGGTTTTCTTCGAAGAAAGTTTCGAAGGCTTGGATATTATGGAATCAGGATTATTAAATCTGGATATGGGGGATGTTGATTCTGAGGCTATTAATACAATTTTCAGAGCAGCCCATTCAATAAAAGGCGGTAGCGGAACCTTTGGTTTTAGCGCCGTATCTAACTTTACCCATGTAATGGAAACGCTCTTGGATGAGATGCGTGATGGGCGCAGACAAGTTACTCAGTCAGCGGTTGATGTCTTACTTGGTTCGGTTGATTGCTTACGTGAAATGCTGTCAGCGATACAAGATGAAAATGAGGTTGATGAAGTCAGTGTTGCAGAGCATAAGAAAGCTTTAGAGATTGAATTAAATGGCAAGCAAGCAGACTCACAAGTCGCCGATGTTGAAATTCCTGAACAAGCAGCCAATGAAATAACAGCAATTCCTAATGATTCCAGCGAAAGTGACTGGAAAATTTCTTTTTGCCCGCATACAGATTTATTGAAAACGGGAAATGATCCTGTGCGTATGTTTCGAGAATTATCGGAACTAGGTGATTTAGACGTTATTGTTGATTTACAAGGTGTTCCGCCGCTCTTTGACCTAGATCCTGAAGAGTGTCATTTGTCTTGGACCTTAATCCTTAAAGGAAATGTTCCAAGAGAAGAGATAGATGATATTTTTGATTGGGTTGAAGATGAGTGTGACTTATCAATTCAAGTATTAAACTCACTTGAAGAGTCTGTAAATATTCAGCAGCTTGAGCCCTCTAGTGTAGTTGGTCAAGCTATTCCAGTCGTCAGTTTAGCAACAGAAAATCCAGCAAATTCAGAACCTAAGAAAGATATTCCAGTAGTAGCTAAATCAGCCAAGAGCGAAGAGAAAAAATCAAAAGCTGTAGCTTCAACTTCAATTCGGGTCGATACCGGAAAAATAGATACACTAATTAATATGGTTGGTGAGCTAGTTATTACTCAATCAATGTTGAGTTTAGTTGGCGAAGATTTCACCTCAGATAAAATTGATCAATTAAAAAATGGCTTAGTGCAGTTAGAGCGGCACACCCGCGAATTGCAAGAAAGTGTTATGAATATACGAATGCTACCGATTAGTTTTGTATTCAGTCGCTTCCCGCGTCTAGTACATGATTTAAGTAGTAAATTGGATAAAAAAATTGAATTAAAGTTAGTTGGAGAGCATACAGAGGTCGATAAAACGGTTGTTGAACTCATTAGTGACCCTCTAGTTCATTTAGTGCGCAATAGCTTGGATCATGGTATAGAGATGCCGGCAGACCGAATTGCTGCAGGTAAGTCTGAAATGGGTACGATTACTTTAGAAGCTTATCATCGCGGCGGTAATATTGTTATTGAAGTCAAAGATGACGGTAAAGGGCTTAACAAAGATTTTTTACGTACTAAAGCAATAGAAAAAGGCCTGTTAGATCCGGATGCCGTACTTACTGATAAGCAATGCTATGAACTGATTTTTATGGCGGGATTCTCTACCGCAGAAAAATTAACCGATGTGTCAGGGCGTGGCGTAGGTATGGATGTTGTACGCCGAAATATCCAGTCTTTAGGTGGTAATATTGAGATTACATCCAATTTAGGTTTTGGTTCTACGATATCAATTAACCTACCGTTAACTTTAGCTATCTTAGATGGGCAGTCTATTGCGGTAGGAGATGAAACATTTATTGTGCCACTTGGGTCTATTATTGAGTCAATTAAGATTAGCGATAAGATGGTTAACCGGGTTGCTGGTAAAGGTGAGACATTTCGCTTACGTGATGAGTATTTGCCTATTGTACGGATGCATAATGTTTTTAATGTTGAGTCAGCGAAAGCGACTAAGCTAACAGAAGGGTTATTGGTTGTTGTTGATGGCCAAGGAGTGCGCTGTGGGCTGTTCGTTGATGATTTATTAGGACAACAACAAGTGGTTATTAAGTCGTTAGAGGCAAACTATCGACGTGTGGAGGGGGTATCAAGTGCAACCATACTGGGTGATGGTTCGGTTGCGCTTATTTTAGATATTCCCGGTTTAGTGCGTTTATCAAATCAGTAGTACGGAATAGTTATGACTCAAGAAACTGATCCTCAAGAAGTAGAAGAAATTAAGCGCGGAAATTTCCTGCAGTTCTTAAGCTTTACTTTGGGTGAAGAAGAATATGGTGTTGATATATTAAGTGTTCAGGAAATACGTAGTTGGGAACCTGTTTCCAGAATACCTAATGTACCAAGTTATGAAAAAGGCGTAGTTAATTTACGGGGGGCTATCGTTCCGATTATTGATTTACGCGAAAGATTTAATCTTGCGCACTCCGAGTATACTAATTTAACGGTTGTTGTTGTTTTGCAAACAACGTTAAAAGGTAGAAGTCGTACTATGGGAGTTGTCGTTGACTCAGTCTCTGATGTTAACGATATTGACACAGATTCGATTCAAAGTGCTCCCGATTTTGGCACTAAAGTTAGTACCGAATTTATTAGTGGTTTAGCGTTGGTTGATGAACGAATGCTGATATTACTTGATGTTAAAAAATTACTTAAATTAGATGGCGTGGATGATGCTGGAGAGGATGATGATGAAAGTTGAACTGCTTAAATTAACAAAGTTGATTTGTGAGGAGAATGCATAATGAAAGTCAACATGCCTGTGACTGATAATGAAGTCATGATGAAAGAGGGGACTATTTTAGTCACGCGTACTAATTTAAAAGGAATTATTACTTACGCTAATGATGCGTTTGTCGAAATCAGTGGTTTTTCTTACAATGAATTAGTTGGTAAAAATCACAATATAGTACGGCACCCAGATATGCCAGCCGTTGCTTTTCAGGATTTATGGGAGTCTGTTAAAACTCTAAGGCCATGGACTCAATTGGTTAAAAATCGAACTAAAGCGGGTGATTATTATTGGGTAGAGGCTCATGTCACGCCTGTCTATAAAAAAGGCGTTCCTTTTGAATACCTTTCGGTGCGCTATGCACCTAGTCGCACACAAGTCAATAAAGCAGAAACTTTCTATCAGGATTTAAATGCCAGTCGCGCAACGACGATTAGGCCCGTTGGGTTAGCAAAAGCGATTAAGGCAATTAAAGAAGTGTCGGCCAATAAAAAAGCTAGCCTTACCGCAGGGGCTTTTTTATTACCTAATATTTTTTTGATGAAGCAGTTTTTTGATGCCCAACAAATATTGCCGCTTGCAATAGTCGCTTTGTTATCTACCTTAGCACTTGTCTTAGGGTATAGATTAATGCGTGACGTAATGGGTTCCTTGGTTGAAGCGACTAAGCTCTGTTACCAAATGACGGATGATAATTTTAGAAATAAGATGGATATAGATCGAAATGATCAAACCGGAGATTTCTACCGTGCTCTGTATGGTATGCAGGTCAAATTGAATGCAGACATGGCTTATGTTAAGCAAGTGGGTGGTGAGTCTTTGCGCATTAAACAAGCTTTAGATAATGTTAGCTCTTGCGTGATGGTGGCGAATACTAATCTGGAAATCATTTATATGAATGATACTGTGAAAAGTATGTTCAAAAATGCTGAGAAAGATATACAGCAGCAATTACCCAATTTTGATTCAGATAAGCTTTTAGGGGCTAATATTGATCAGTTTCATAAGGATCCTACGCATCAACGAAGCATGATTCCTAATTTACAAGGAACTTTGAAATCTGAATTAGTGATTGGTTCACGATATATGAATTTTGTTGCCAACCCTGTTTTAGATGCAAGTGGTAGCCGCATTGGAACCGTGGTTGAATGGTTAGACAGAACACTTGAAGTTAAGATTGAAAAAGAAATTGAAAATTTAGTTGAAGGTGTTAAATCTGGGGATTTATCTGCTCGAATTGATATGTCAGATAAAGAAGGTTTCTTTGAGAAATTAAGTCAAGGCATTAATGAGTTAACGGATGGTATTGATAGCGCGTTTGCTGATATTAATAATGCTATGCAAGCTCTAGCCTCTGGAGACTTGTCGAGTAAAATGACTAAAGACTATGATGGTGTCTATGGCGAGTGTAAAACTAATATAAACCTTACGATAGACAAATTATCTTCAATAATCGGTCAAATAAGAGAGTCAGCTGACTTTATTAATAATGCCTCACAAGAAATAGCGAGCGGGAATAACAACTTATCTGAGCGTGTAGAGACACAAGCTTCTAGTTTAGAAGAAACAGCTTCAAGCATGGAAGAGCTAACCAGTACCGTTAAAAATAACGCAGACAACGCACAACAAGCTAACCAAGTAGCCGGTAGCGCAAGAAGCCTTGCAGAAAAAGGTGGGGGCGTAGTAACTTCCGCTGTGAATGCAATGGCTGAAATTAATGAGAGTAGTAATAAAATTGCTGAAATTATTGGTGTCATTGATGAAATTGCTTTCCAAACTAATTTACTTGCGTTAAATGCTTCAGTAGAAGCGGCAAGAGCGGGTGAGCAAGGGCGAGGCTTCTCTGTAGTTGCTACTGAAGTGCGTAATTTAGCGCAACGCAGCGCAACAGCGGCACGTGAAAGTAAAGAGCTTATTCAAACAAGTATACAAAGAGTGCGTGCAGGAACTGAGTTTGTTAATGAAACTGGCGCATCATTAAATGAAATTGTTGGTGGCGTGAAAAAAGTTGGTGATATTATTTCTGAAATTGCAGCGGCAAGCATCGAACAGTCTCAAGGAATTGAGCAAGTTAACCAAGCAGTTTCACAGATGGACGAGATTACTCAGCAGAATGCAGCCTTAGCAGAAGAGGCGTCTGCAGCGAGTGTATCTATGAGTGACCAATCAACTAATATGACTAATTTATTGCAATTCTTTAGTTCGAATAGTTCGCCTACCAGCACTTATGATGCTGCACCTAGTATGCGGTCTGCTCCTGTTTCACCACGGCCAGTACCACAAGCACCGAGAAAACCACAACAATCTACACCTAGTAAAGCATTTGTTGCAACTAGTTCGGATGATGAATGGGATGAGTTTTAAACGGTGATTTATTAGTATTTTTTATGTATTAATACTAAATAGGGGGCTTTATAATCAATGCTGTTGGTTTAAGAATAAGCTCTTTTTCTAAAGGGAGAGGACTTAAATCAACAGCATTAGACTTCAGTGGCAGCCCTATTTATTAACTGTAATTATTTTATAATTGATGCTTAACTGTTGTAAAAGAGTAATTTTGTAAACCGTATATTTCACAAAGCGAAATATACAGCTAATGATTAGGAAGTGATATGGCTAACGACGCTATGGGTAATCAATCGAGTTTGAATGCACAGTATTTGACTTTTGATTTAGCAGGAGAAATGTATGGCGTCGAAATCTTGAAAGTACAAGAAATTCGAGGTTGGGAAAAGGTACGTAAGATCCCGAGTACGCCAGACTATGTTAAAGGGGCGTTAAATTTGCGTGGAGAAGTTGTCCCCATCGTTGATTTACGTGTGCGCTTTGCGATGGAAAGTAGTGTGTTTACTCCTGTTACAGTGGTGATTGTTTTGTGTATTGAGTCAAAACAGGGCACTAATATTATCGGTATTGTGGCTGACTCTGTCTCTGACGTTTTAGATATTAAACTAGCGGATATAAAAGAAAAACCAAATTTAGGTAGTAAAATTGATACTCAATATATGCGTGGTATTTACGTTTATAAACAAAATATGATTATGCTTTTAGATGTCGATAAGTTGCTTAATCCTGATGAGTTTGAAGGCATACCAGGTTTGTTATGAGTGTTAGGGTCGTTGCTATTATTAATCAAAAAGGAGGTGTTGGTAAAACAACAACTTCGACTAATTTAACGCATGCTTTGGCTAAAAAAGGCCATAAAGTAACGGTTATTGATTTAGATCCACAGGGACATTTAGCGGTCTCTTTTGGAGTAACTTCGATGCAAATTAGCGGTATTGATGCGGTAATGCTAGATGAAAAAAATGTTGAGCAACAAGTAATTTCAGCGCGTGATAATTTACAGCTCATTGTTGCTGGACCGCGGTTACAAGAGATTGAACAGTTGACTGATGGTGGTGCAAAGCGTGGTGATTTGCTGCGTAAAGCCCTACATGAGAATTTACAGGATCAAGACTTTGTTTTTGTTGATTGCCCACCTTCTTCAGGCGTGTTAGTCGCTAATGCATTATTTGCTGCGGATGAAATTTTAATTCCGATGACGAGCGATTTTTTAGCATTACAAGGCTTGTCACATTTAGTAGGTACTTTAAAACGCTTTGAAAGTGCTTTAAAGAAGAAATATAAAATTTCATTGGTTATGGCTAGATATGTAACGAGGAGGCGCATATCTAAGGAAGTGTTAAATACTATGTTAAAACATTTCCCTCAACAAGTACTAGCAACAGTGATCAGAGAGTCCTCTGTATTGGCTGAGTGCCCTAGCTCTGGTAAAACAATTTTGGAGTATCGACCTGGAAGTCGTTCAGCACGAGATTTTCGTGACTTAGCTGACGCTTTTCTTGAAGATAAGGTAATGTAAATGACGACAAAAAATAATGAAAGCTTGATTGGTTTTGATCCACTTGCTTGGATCAATGACGATGATGAAACGTCTGCTCAGGAAGAATCTTCGATGGAGCAGGTTGATGAAATTAGCAGTGAAGTAGCGGATGAGTCAGGCCCTACTGAGGAGTTAAGCAGTCAGGAGTCGTTAAGTGAGCCGAAAATTATTGAGTTAATAGATAATTCAAAAATCACTTTAGACGATACGCTAAATATTAATGCTGTACTGGAATTGCACGGTAAATTAATGCAGGCCTTAAAGGATAATGATAGCTTAGAAATTGATGCTGCTAATGTTAATAGTATTGATACTGCGAGTTTGCAATTATTAGTTGTTTTAAAGCAGGAGGCACTTAAGTTAAGCAAAGATATTATTTTTGATTTTCCTTCAGATAAGTTTATAGAAGCGGCAGAATTACTAGGTATCGATAATATGCTAGGTGTTGATCAGCCCGCAGCCGGTTTTTTCTAGTCAGATCATCGTATAAAAGGATAAATATCGATGGAAAAGCAGCGTGAATTTGAATATAGCAGAGCAGATTTTGATGTATTGAGAGCAATATCCAGTAGCCATTCCGGCATTATTGTTACAGATGATAAGTTTGATATGTTTTATTCTCGCTTATCAAGGCGTGTAAGAATGCTACAGTTAAAGAATTTTCAGGAATACTGTCAGTACTTACAAAATAATGAAGAGACTGAGTTTACAGAATTTATTAATGCGATCACGACAAACTTAACTGCTTTCTTTCGTGAAAATCATCATTTTGAATATGTAAAAAATACTATTATTCCTGAACTGCTAAAACGTAACCATGCTAGCCGAGAGATTAAAGTATGGTCTGCGGGTTGTTCGACAGGCGAAGAGCCTTATTCTATTGCCATGACATTATTGGAAAATATTCCTACTGGATGGAATGTTAAGATTTTAGCCACAGATTTAGATACCAATGTTTTGCAAACAGCGGCAACAGGCGTTTATGCGGATGATCGCGTCAGCGGCTTATCAACAGAGCGTTTAAAAAGATGGTTTAAAAAAGGCAGCGTCCGGAATGCCAATAAAGTAAAAGTGAAAACTGAACTGCAAGAAACTATTCGCTTTAAACAACTGAATTTAATGAACGAATGGCCGATGAAAGGCCATTTTGATTTTATTTTTTGCCGTAATGTAATTATTTACTTTGACCGAGATACGAAAGAAAAATTAGTTAATCGCTATAGCTCTTTATTGGCCACAGGCTCGCATTTATTAATTGGTCATTCGGAGTCTTTACATCAAATCGAGACGGATTTTGATCTAATAGGTAATACGATTTACCGTAAAATGAGGTAAAACCATATAATATGTATGGAAATATACTTTCTCCTTCAGTTGAAGGGTTTAAGGCAATAAAGCGTTATTGGGATAAGAATAATAATATAGTTGCCGCCAAATTATTACCAGGCCAATACTATGTGACTAAGGAGAATGAACTTATTACCACTGTTTTAGGTTCTTGTATTTCTGCTTGTATTCGAGACCCTATATCCGGTATAGGAGGTATGAATCATTTTATGCTGCCTGACACAACTAAGGATCGTTTACGCGACGGTGATGAATCGGTGGTTGGTAATGCCACGCGCTATGGGAATTATGCCATGGAGCATTTAATTAATACTATACTCTCTAATGGTGGTAAGCGAAAAAACCTTGAAGTTAAGTTATTTGGTGGTGGCAAAATTATCCCAACAATGAGTGATGTGGGAGCAAGAAATATAGAGTTTGTATTAGACTATATAGATGCTGAAGCTTTATGTTTACTAGCGCAAGACATAGGCGATATTTATCCACGCAAGGTTAATTTTTACCCTTTGACGGGTAAAGTGAAAATGAAAAAAATTCAAGATATACATAATGAAACGCTTGCGATTAGAGAAAGGCGATATGGAAATAATATTAATAATATACCTGTTGAAAGTGAAGTTGAGTTATTTTAAGGAGCCCTTATAAATGGAAAAAATACGCTTATTAATTATTGATGATTCCGCCCTTATTCGCACTATGTTGACCAAAATATTTGAGTCTTCAGATGCGATTGAAGTTGTTGGTACTGCTGCAGATCCTATTATCGCTAGAGATAAGATTAAGAAATTAAGGCCTGATGTTTTAACTTTAGATATTGAAATGCCACGTATGGATGGGCTAACTTTTTTGCGTAATTTGATGCGCTTAAGGCCTATGCCGGTCGTTATGATTTCTACTTTAACGGAGAAGGGCGCAGAGGTGACTTTAGATGCGCTGGCTATTGGTGCTGTTGATTTTGTTGCTAAGCCTAAAGTAGATGTCGCTAACACATTGAATGCCTACGCGGAAGATTTAATAGAGAAAATTAAAACGGCAGCTAAAGCCAATATACGCTCTGAATCAGCCCCCGTAGGTAATAACCATCCTATACAGTCAGCAGGAATTACTGAAAAATTAAATGCAGATGCTGTTATACAAGTTGCTGCGCCGAAAAAACATTTTTCTACAACAGAAAAGATTATTGCTTTGGGTTCTTCAACCGGAGGGACAGAGGCTGTGAAAGAGGTTGTTAAAGGGTTACCTAGAACGACCCCTGCCATTGTTATTTCTCAGCATTTACCCGTTGCCTTTAGTGCTTCTTTTGCTAAACATGTTGATGGGGTAACAGAAATGAAGGCTTGTGTCGCTGAAGAGGGTCAAGTGATTAGGCCGGGGCATATTTATATTGCGCCAGGTGACAAGCATTTATTAATCCTTAGAAGTGGTGCGCGTTATGTTTGTCAATTAAACGATGGGCCACCAGTCAATAGACATAAGCCTTCTGTAGAAGTAATGTTTCGTTCTATCGCGCAGAATGTAGGTAGTAATGCTATTGGTGTCATGTTAACGGGTATGGGAGGGGATGGTGCAGTGGCCATGAAAGAAATGCGTGATGCAGGTTCAACAAATATCATTCAAAATGAAGCCAGTAGCGTCGTTTGGGGCATGCCGGGCGAAGCTTATCGTCAAGGTGCGGCTCATTATGTGCAGCCTCTCGATCAAGTTGCCGCGCAAATACTCGCCTTAGCTAAATAATCTGGAAATTAAAATGTCGCTTTTTTTGAAAAGAATAGTTTGGCTTTGTTTGTTTACAGTAGGGGCTTTGTTTTTACCGCTATTTTTTTCAATAGAGGTCCTATATTGGATTGTTATTCCAAGTTTGTTTGGGCTGTGTAGTGTAGTTATTTATCAAATTCAACAAGCGCCCTCTATGGGTAAAGATGAGAGCGAGAATATTGCTGCTTCAGTTGAAGGCTCTATTAATCAGTATTTACAAACGCTTCATAGATGTACTGACCAAGAGATCAGCGATTTTGTTAATGAGCTAGAACAAGTAAAGCAAGTTGTTTCTGATGCAGTTTTAACGATGTCTAATAGCTTTACTGAAATGCATGATCTCTCAGTTCAGCAAACAAGTGCCATGCACTCATTAGTGAATAACCTAGATGGAACCTCTGCTGATGGAGGTGGTAAAAAGGCGATAAACTTTCAACAATTTGCAGAAGAAACCGACGGTGTTTTAGCTTATTTTATCGAACATATTTTGGAAGTTAGCAAGCAAAGTATGGAGATGGTTGCGGTAGTTAGTGATGTCGATGAGCACATGCAAAAGATCGGTGTATTACTGGCTGATGTACAAGGGATTGCTGACCAAACAAATTTATTAGCGTTGAATGCGGCAATTGAAGCCGCAAGAGCGGGTGAAGCAGGGCGGGGATTTGCGGTAGTTGCAGATGAGGTGAGAAATTTATCTAAGCACTCTGATAAATTTAGTGAAGAAATCAAGAAGGTAGTCGGTGAATCACGTGTAAATATTAATAATGCTAAAAAAATGATCGAAAAGATGGCTTCAAGAGATATGAATGTAGCTATTACTTCTAAGTCCCATATTGATGAGATGATGGGCGATATAGGTGCAATGAATGCAAATATCGCAGTGCAATTAACTCAAGTTTCAGGGCTTTCTGAGCAGATGGAAATGGCGGTAGGCGGTGCTATTCGTGCCTTGCAGTTTGAAGATATGACACGCCAGCAAATTGAATTTTTACAAAGCAATGCGCATCATTTTCAAGCCTTGAGTGACGAGGTTAAAATTGGCTTAGGAAGCTTTAAAATACCTGATATCACCATGCAAAAAAATGAACTAGAAGCAGGGGTGCAACGATTTAAAGATATGCAGGTGCAGTGGAAAATAAAAGTAAAAAAAGCGGTATCACAGAGCACAATGGAAGAGGGTGAGATTGATTTATTTTAAGTTTTACATGAGTTTTTTCTATTGCCAAAGCAATGTAATTGAGTAATTAATATTTTAGGAATATGACATGACAGTTGAAGTTTTTTTTAATGAAAGCAGTAACGAATTACAAGTTAAAGTAGCAGGACGTTTTGACTTTAGCATGCACCAAGATTTTCGAAAACTATCAGAAGATGCGGCAAAGGGGAAAGTGAGCTCAATTAGGATAGATTTAGGAAGAACAGAGTATGTTGATAGTTCTGCTTTAGGCATGCTCTTAGTTTTGCGTGATAAAGTGGGAAATCAACAAAGTGCGATAAAAATCATTAACGCTCGACCTGACGTTAAAAAAATATTAACCATTGCCAACTTTGATAAGTTATTTACGGTACTGTAAATCAAAAATGGTGAAATCTAATGGTAGTTAATATAGAAGCGCGACATAAAAAATCAAAAATTTTAGTCGCGGACGATAGTAATCCGCAGCGCTTAATGTTATCTGAAATGTTGGCTCAAGCCGGGCATGAAGTTTTTTTAGCTGAAAATGGTGAAGAGGCAGTTCATATTTTTAAAAATGAAGCGCCTGATTTAGTCGTTTTAGATATTGTTATGCCCAAAATGAATGGTATTGATGCGGCAATTGAAATACAGAAAGTTTTAGGCAATAAGTATGTACCGATTGTTTTTATTACTGGTTCTGAAAATTATGCTCAATTGCAACGCTGTATAGATATAGGGGCTGATGATTTTGTTTATAAGCCTTTTAATACGTTGGTATTAAAAGCAAAAATAAATTCTTTGTTGCGAGTTCAACAGCTTTATCAGCAGCAATACAGTCAAAAACAGCAGCTTTTAGAATATCAGCACCAAGCAGTCCAAGAGCAAGAAATTGCTGCGACATTGTATAAAAACATTGTGCATGCTGGGTTTTATGACACCCCAGAAGTGAAATATCGATTGTCACCTATGGCTTTGTTTAATGGCGATATATTTTTGGTAGCTAAAACGCCAGGTAATCAACTCTATGCTTTATTAGGGGATTTTACAGGGCATGGACTGGCTGCTTCTGTTGGTGCAGGGCCTGCGGCAGAGATTTTTCATGGTATGGCAGAAAAAGGCTTTGGCATTAGCGAAATTATTATTGAAATTAATCGTAAAATGCACAAATTATTGCCAGTTAATATGTTTTTAGCGGCCACGATTGTAGCTTTTTTTCCTGATACGGGCTCAATAAGCCTTATAACTTGTGGTTTACCGGACCATTATTTATTTAATCGTACGAGCAAGCAATTGCAGGTTATCGTTTCAAAAAATTTACCTTTAGGGATTATTGATAGTTTCGAGCCAGACGTGCAAACCCTACCCATTAGCAAAGAAAATTTTTTATATTTATTCACTGATGGTGTTATTGAGGCAGAAAATACCTTAGGCGAACAGTTTGATGCACCAGGTGTTATTCATAGTATTGAAAATAATACCCATGGCTATGAGGCAGTTTTAAGCGCATTAGATACACATACTAAGGATAGGGAGCAGCAGGATGATATCACTTTTGTTGAGTTAGACTGTAATATTTCAGATGCTCAATGGATGCAAGCCACTACTAAGAAAGTTCATAAAAAATTAGTGGCGCTTGCTTGGAAGAACTCTATGGAATTTCATAGCTCTACCTTGCGACATATTAATCCGGTTCCTATGGTCATTAATTCGATTATGGAAATTCAAGGTTTTATTGAACACCGTGAGGCCATTTTTTTAATTGTCACTGAATTATTTGCCAATGCGTTAGAACACGGTTTATTAGGATTGGACTCCAAAATAAAACAAAGCTCTGAAGGCTTTATACAATACTATAGCGCTCGCGAAGAGAGGCTGGAGCAATTAAGTGACGGTTACATTAAGATGAGTTTTAATCATCAGCCTACTGATGCTGGTGGAAAATTAATCATTAAAATGCAAGATTCTGGGCAAGGTTTTGATTTTTCAAATGTATCACCAGACTTAGAGCAGAATGAGCAAAGCTTTGGGCGAGGAATAAGCCTCTTACTTAACTTATGTAAGGAAGTTGAATACAGCGGTAATGGTAATCGTGTTAAAGCTGTCTACGAGTGGATAGCGTAAAAGTAAAACGATAGTTTTCTATAGGCAAACATGCTGGATTAATTAATGAATAAACCGAATCATGCAAAATCTAAATTTGTAGCAGTTGCTTCTATTGCTGCTGAGTTAAGTGCCGTTATGGATGTGGCAAAAGAAATTTCATTAGCTGCAGCTAATGCTAAAGCCATTGCTTTTAGAGCGGGTGAAAAGGCAAAAGGATTCCAGCCCATTACTGATTTTATTAATGAGCTCGCTAAAGAAACGATTGAATTAGTGAATGATATTAACGAACATGCATTGTTGTTATACCAACTGACTGTTGATGAATACCGCATGACCGATGCATGTCGCTCTTTTGAAAAAGTAGCTAAATTGGCTGAAGGCGCGCCTTATGAAAGATCTTTAGATAAATCAGTGGAATTAGCTCAACAGCGTATGCAGCTTTGCCGCGCTCAATTTGGGATTCACGTTAATCAGCTTTTAGATCAACTCGAAGGAGTAATGCACCCTGCTAGAGCTGCACGCGTTATTGCGGCTAACTCAAGGATTGAAGCTTCGCAAGCAGGAGAATATCTACAAAGCTTACAAGCCGTGGCAGAAAGTGTCGATAATGCGGCACAAGTTATTCATGATAATGTACAGCGTTGTCGCAGTGCATTATCAATTCTTAATATTGCAGAATAGTTGCTAAAAGAGGCATTATTTACTATGAAAATGACTAAAATTTACGATGGATCGTACCAATGGATTATGTATGGACGGGATGAGAATAAACGCAGTAATATCATTGATACCAATCAATATATTATTAGAACGGCAAATCGTTGCTTAA